>Ga0075425_100001073_pt1 | contig 26359 bp, 27 predicted proteins | sample SoiMethybrSBSTD4_FD_75300 | JGI IMG/M metagenome (GOLD analysis project Ga0075425, IMG submission 75300) | Bulk soil microbial communities from a Populus tree surrounding site in Tennessee, USA - Soil MetaG P. TD hybrid SBSTD4 | ecosystem: Environmental > Terrestrial > Soil > Tree plantation...
GTCGACCCAGTGCACTTCCTCGGGCTTCTCGACCACCGGGATGTCGAGGTTGACGACCACCGGCTCCTGGCCGCTGCGACACAGGACGCACGAGAGCGGCTCGGTGTCGCTCGCGTTGATCTCCTGGTGCGGAACGTAGGGCGGGACGTAGATGAAGTCGCCGGGGCCGGCCTCGGCGACGAACTCGAGCTTGTCGCCCCAGCGCATGCGCGCCTTTCCGCTCACCACGTAGATCACGCTCTCGACCGGGCCGTGGTGGTGCGCGCCGGTCTTGGCCTTGGGGTGGATCACGACGGTGCCGGCCCACAGCTTCTCGGCGCCGGCGCGGGCGTGCGTGATTGCAGCGGCGCGGTTCATGCCCGGGGTCTGCGCGGTGTTTATGTCGAGCTCGTTCGAGTGCACCACACGCACTCCGTCGAACTTCCACTTCGGCTTGTCGGTCATCCTTGAATGATAAGCGCGCTTCCGCGCTTCGTGGCGCGGTACGCGGGCGATCTACGAGCAGCTCGGCGCGCACGCCGGGCCGGGCGGGTTCTGCTCATGGCGGTGCTTTGCATCCTTGCATTGCCGCCGGCGGGGAGGCTTGCTAGGTTACCGCCGGGGAGGTAACCGATGTCGGTCGAGAAGGCCAAGGCGTTGCTCAAATTCGGCGCGCAATCGCTTTGCGCGGCGAAATTCGCGGAAGCGCAGGTCGTCTTTCGCCAGGCGCTCGAGCTCGCCAGGGCGGAGAAGGCCGAGCGCCTGCAGGCGCGTGCGCTCGCACGACTGATGACCGCCATGGCCTACCAGGGCAAGTCCGACGACGTGCGTCCCGAGGTGATGGACATGCTGATGCCGGCGATCAAGACGTGGAAGGACCTGCCCGCGGTGCTCGTCATGCAGAGTTGCGCGCTGCGCTTCTTCGCCGAGCCGGAAAAGGTGAAGGAGCTGGCGATCAAGTGGACCGAAGACGCGGCGAAGTTTCCCGGCGACCTCGATCTGGCGCGTGCCGCAGGGCAGATGGCGGTGATCTGCAACGGCATCGGCGAGCTGAAGCTCGCGGCGCACCTCCTCGAGCGCGCGCTTCCCGTGATGGAGGCACAGGTCGGCGCCGCGCACCCCGAGGTGGCCATGATGGTGTTCAACCTCGGTGACCTGCGCTTCACGCTCGGCGGGCGGAAGGACTACGCCGCGTTCGAGACGCCGCTGCGCCGCGCGATGGCCGCGCAGGAAGCCGGGCTGGCACCGGGGCATCCCGAGCGCGTCGCGCCGCTCATGACCGCGGGCGTACTTTTTGCGCGCACCCGGCGCTTTGAGGAGGCCGAGCATGCGCTCAACACCGCGATGAAGATCGCCGTTGGCGTGGAGGGGCCGGGCGGCCAGACGCCGGAGATGGTGCGTGCCGGGTTCGGCGTCCTCGACCAGGCATTGGCGGACCCGACAGCGGAACCGTACCTCCTGAAGGGCATCGAAAAGCAGGGCACGCCGCACGAAACCGGCGTGCGGCTCTGGAAGCTGTGCCGCCACTATCTTGTGCGTGCCAGCGCCGAGAAGGCGGAGCCTTACTATCGCAAGCTGCGCGAGATCGGCGAGCAGCTTGGAGAATCCCCGGAGGGCACGCTGCTCAAGGCGGAGACCGGCAGCTACGGCGCGGCGTACCGCCTCCTTGGAGAGAACCGCCATGACGACGCGGCGAGCCTTGTGCTGGGTGAGCTGCAGGTGATGGAGCGCGTGCTGCCAGCGGGCCATCCGGACATCCAGCAGCAGCGCTACTTCGCCGGCAACATCTTCAGGATGATGGGAAGGCACAAGCAGGCGCTGAAGCTCTTCGAACGCTACGTCCAGGCCGAACGCAGCGCCGACGGGCTGATGCGACTGATGGACGAGCAGCTCTGGCTCGGCGAGAAGAAGGACGCCGAGCGCACCGCAGCCGAAATCGAGAAGCTCACCGGCAGGAGGCCGGTGATGGACCCTGCGCTGAACGAATTCGCGCGCCAGCTGCAGTCGGTGTGGCATATGCTGCAGCTCAAGGAGGCGCCGGACCTGATCGGCGCGGCGCTCCGCCGGGACCCCGGGGCATGCCTCGTGATCGGCCTTTGCTGGAGCGCGGGACAGGGCGTGCCGCGCGACAACGACCAGGCCCGGCCGTGGTTCGAGATTGCCGCCGAGGCCGGCAACCCGATCGCAGCCGACATCCTCGGCGTCCTCGACAAAGGCGCCGACATCCAGGGCGACATGGAATCGATCGTCAACTGCGCGAAGATGTGGCTCGACAGCCGTAAATGAGCCCAGACCTCCTGATCCGCGGCGCGACGGTGTACGACGGCACGGGCGGCGAGCCGCAGGTCCGCGACGTAGCGGTGCAGGACGGCAGGTTCGTCGCCGCCGGCGGCTCGGCGAAGAAGACGCTCGACGCGGGCGGCCTTGCCCTGATGCCGGGCATCGTCGACGTGCACACGCATTACGACGCGCAGGTGACCTGGGACGCGAAGCTCACGCCGTCGGTGGCGCTCGGCGTGACTACCGCGGTGATGGGCAACTGCGGCTTCGGCATCGCGCCCTGCCCGCCGGCGATGCGCGAAACGCTGCTGCGCAACCTCTCGGTCGTCGAAGGCATGGATGTCGATGCGCTCCTCGCCGGCACGCGCTGGGAGTTCGAGAGCTTCGCCGACTACCTCGCCATGCTCGAGCGCCGGCGGCCTTATGCGAACGTCGCGGTGCTCGCGCAGCACTCGACGATCCGTAATGCCGTGCTGGGCGAGGCCGCGTCGGAGAAAAAAGACCTCACGAAAAATGAAATGCAGAAAATGCAGGCGCAGCTGCGCGAGGCATTGAGTGCCGGCGCGGCCGGATTCGCCTCGTCGTGGTCGCCCAACCACAGCGGCTGGGAGGGCCGGCCGATGCCCTCGACGCTGGCGAGCGAGGGGGAGCTCAGGTCGCTCGCCGCCGTCCTGGGCGAGGAGGGCCGCGGCATCTTCGTCATGGCCACGGGACCCAAGGCGACGCCGGAATTCATGGAGGAAATCGCCGCCGGCAACGGCCGGCCGGCCTTCATCGTCACCGTGCTGACCATGTACAACCGTGCGCATCCCGAGCGCGCCGCCGAGATGTACGAGCGCTGCGCCCGGGCGATCGCGCGCGGCCGCGAGGTCTACATCCACGCCAACTGCCAGCCGCTCTCGTTCGACTTCACCTTGCGCGAGCCGTACATCCTTTATTCGCACGATGCTTTCGAGCGAGTGAAGTCCGCGCCGCATGAGCAGCGCGCGCACATTTACCGGGATCTCGCCTTTCGCAGCCATCTGCGAAGGAACTTCGCGAATCCCGGGCAGGGAATTCTCTTCTACGGCGACTGGTCGCAGGTCGAGCGCGACGGCGTGCGCGTGACCGAGCTCGCGCACCGCGAGGGCAAGGACCCGCTCGACTATGTGTTCGACCTGCCGCTCGACGTGCAGCTCGTCGCCAAGCTCTACCAGAACGACGACGCAGGCGTCGCGCCGCTGCTCAAGCATCCCGCCGGCGTGGTGGCGCTGTCGGACGCCGGCGCGCACCTCATCTACTTCTGCGACGCCGGCTTCGGCCTGCACTTCCTCTCGCACTGGGTGCGCGAGACCGGCACCTTCACGCTGCAGGAGGGCGTGCGCCGCCTGACGAGCGATCCGGCGCGCAAGTACCGCATCCCGCAGCGCGGCCGCATTGCGGCCGGGTGGCACGCGGACCTGCTGATGTTCGAACCCGCCAAGGTGGGTATATCCAGCCTGCGGCGCGTAAATGACTTGCCCGGCGGAGGCACCCGCATGCTGCGCGACCCGCTCGGCGTGCACGGCGTCTGGGTGAACGGCGTGCAGGTATTCGACGGCGAGCGCTATACCGGAATAGACTGTGGGCCGGGAGAAGTGCTGCGAAGATTCGAGCGATAGCTGCAGTCCTCATGCTCGCCGGCTGCGCGGTGAGCGCCGACAAGCGCACCGCGGGACCGGCCGAGATCCCGATCGCGCCGGCGACGAGCCTCAAGGTGCCCGGCACGCTGATCTTCATCCCGGCCGACGAAAGCGTGCGGCTGATGCGCGCGATGGGCGATCGGCCAGGCGCCGAGGTGCTGGGCGCGGTGCTCAACCAGGATCCGCAGCGCCCGCTGATGATGGTGATCTTCGCCACCTCGCGCGACGCGCGCGGCGTGCCGACGCTCGAGTTGGCCGGCTGGGACGAAGCGCCGCCGGCCAAGGCGGTGATCGAGCAGTACCTGATCGCGCAGATCCCGCCGCTGCAGCATCCGTCGACGACCACGCCGCCGCCCCAGCCGCCGTTGCAGCTCTCGCCGCCGCCGCTGCCGCCGAAGAACGAGGCGACCAAGGACGCCAAGCCGCAGAAGCTCTGCCTGCGCGAAGCTCTGGTGCCTTGCCCCGACGAGCGCTCGCGCAGCTGCACGCGCAAGGAAATCGTGGCGTGTGACTGAAGAAGCACCGCCGCGCCCCGCGGGTGCGACGCCGGGCGTCGCGCGCGGGGAATTCCTGAATCTGTTTCTCGCGGTGTTCCTGCCCATGTTCATGGCGGCAGTCGACCAGACGCTGCTCGCCACCGCGACGCCGGCGATCGCGGCGACGCTCGGCGGCCTGCGCGACACGTCGTGGATCGCGGTCGGCTACCTGCTCGCCGCGGCGACCATCGTCCCGGTGTACGGGCGGCTGGGCGACCTGCGCGGCAGGCGCGAGCTGCTGCTCGTGGCGCTGGTCGTGTTCGCCATCGGCTCGGCGGCGTGCGGCGCGGCGCAGTCGTTGTCGCAGCTCGTGGCGGCGCGCGTGCTGCAGGGGCTGGGCGGCGGCGGCCTGATGGTGCTGTCGCAGGCGCTGATCGGCGAGCTCGTCCCGCCGCGCGAGCGGCCGCGCTTCCAGGGCTACTTCGCCACGGTGTTCATGGCCGCGAGCATCGGCGGGCCGGTGCTCGGCGGCATCGTCGTCTCGCACGTCAGCTGGCGCTGGCTGTTCCTCGCCAACCTGCCGCTCGCGGTGTTCGCCATGTGGCGCATCTCGAAGCTGCCGCGCAGCGCGCCGCATCCCGAGGCGGGCGCGCCGACCGACCTGCCCGGAATCGCGCTTTTCGCCGTCGGCGCGGTGAGCGCGCTCTTCTGGTTCACCTCGGTGGGCCACCGCTTCGCGGCCTTATCGCTCGCCAGCGCGGCGCTGGTGGCCGCGGCCGCCGTCAGCCTGACGGCGCTGGTGTGGCACGAGCGGCGCAGCGCCGCTCCGTTCATGCCCATCGATCTCCTCCGCGACCGCACGATCCGCGTCACGACGATCGTGGTGCTGCTCTTCGCCGCCTGCCTCTTCGCGATCGTGTTCTTCCTGCCGATCTACCTTCAGCTCGGCCATAACGTGAGCGCGCAGTACTCGGGGCTGCTCCTCCTGCCGGTGACCGGCGGCATGATGATCGGCGCGCTCAGCTCGGCGCAGGTCCTGCGCCGCACCGGCCGGCCGCGCTGGATTCCGGCAGCGGGAATGGCGTGCTCGGCGATCGCGCTGCTCGGGCTGGGCGTCCTGCCGGACCACCTGTCGCTCGTCATCGCCCTCGGCCTTTTCTGCGGCGTTGGCTTCGGCTGCGTGATGCCCACCATCCAGGTCACCGTGCAGACGGTCGGCGGGCGCGAGCGGCTCGGCGTGGTGACGGCGCTCAACGGCCTCGCGCGCGCCACGGGCGGCGCGGCGGGCGCGGCGCTCTTCGGCGCGGTCGTGTTCGCCATGATCCCGAGCGCGGACCGCGGGGCCGTGATGCAGGCCGCAGCGGCGGGGCAGACCGGCGAGATCGTCAATGCCTTCCACCGCGGCTTCCTGCTCGCGGCGGTGGTGGCCGGCATCGCCGCCTACGTGGCGACCCGCATGCCCAACAGGGCGCTCTGGGAAAACGAGGGAACGAAACTTGCCACTACGGGGAAGTGAGGTCCTCGACGAGAGAAATCCCGACAAGGAGCCTTGCTAAGCGGGCCCTCTGCCGGGCCCGCTTCCATTTCGGAGCTACGCCTTTTCTTCGCCCGACAGGCGCTGGTGCTTGCGACGCAGCGCTTCGCGGCCGATCTGGCCGATGAGCTGCGAATACATCGACGCGCCGCCGCAACCGGCGCAGAAATAGTTCATGCGCGGACCGGAATGCTCCTCGGCCGGCACCTTGAACTGGCTGCCGCCGCAGTCCGGACACTTCGCGACGATGTCCCCCACCCTGAACTGCATGCGCCGAGAATAATCGCGCCGGCCGCGCGGCGCATAGGAACTACTTCTTCCAGGAATCGCGCAGGGTGACCGCGCGGTTGAAGCCACCGCGGTCGGCGCTGAAGTAGCCGTGGCGCTCGAACTGGAAGCTCTCGCCGGCCTTCGCGTCCTTGAGCGCGGGCTCGAGCTGCGCCGCCATGGTCTTGAGGGAATCGGGGTTGAGATCCCGCGGAAACTCGGGCTGCGCCTGCGTGAAGAGGCGGTCGTAGAGGCGCACCGGGGCGGCATGCGCCTCGCGCGTGCTCACCCAGTGGATGTTGCCCTTCACCTTGTACTTGTCGGCCCCCGGCGTGCCGGAGCGCGAGTCCTCGTGGTAGGTGCAGCGCACAACGCCGTCCTTCATGCCGATGCACTTGACGACATAGCCGAAGCGCAGCCTGACCTCGTTTCCGGGATAAAGCCTGAAAAACCCATTGGCGGGCGAATCTTCATAGTCTTCCTTCTCGATCCACAGCTCCTTCGAGAAGGGCGCGCGGCGCCTGCCCCATTCCGGCTTCTGCGGATGGTTCGGCAGCTCGAGCATCTCCACCTTCTCCGCGGGCCAGTTGTCGATCACGAGCTTGAGCGGCTCGAGCACCGCCATGCGCCGTGGCGCGACCTCGTTCAAGTGCTCGCGCATGCAATCCTCGAGCACGCCGAAGTCGATCCACGAATCGGCCTTGGCGACGCCGATGCGCTCGGCGAAGCGCCGGAACCCCTCGGGCGTGTAGCCGCGCCGGCGCGCACCGGCGAGCGTCGGCATGCGCGGATCGTCCCAGCCATCGACGTGCTTCTCGTCGACCAGCTGGATCAGCTTGCGCTTGGAAAGGACGACGTACGTGAGGTTGAGCCGCGCGAACTCGATCTGCTTCGAGAGCGGCGGCTTGAAGAATCCCGCCTCGGCGAGCCTCTCGTTGAACCAGTCGTAGAGCGGCCGATGGTCCTCGAACTCGAGGGTGCAGATCGAGTGCGTCACCCCTTCGATGCAGTCGGAGGTGCCGTGCGCCCAGTCGTAGGTAGGGTAGATGCACCAGCTCTCGCCGGTGCGGTGGTGGTGCGCGTGGCGGATGCGGTACATCGCCGGGTCGCGCAGGTTGATGTTCGGCGAGCGCATGTCGATCTTCGCGCGCAGCACGTGCGCGCCGTCGGCATGCTTACCGTCGCGCATCTCGCCGAGCAGGCGGAGATTTTCAGCGGGCGTTCGATTCCTGTATTTGCTGTCCTTGCCGGGCTCCGTAAGCGTACCCCGCGTTAGACGCATCTCGTCGGCGCTCTGGCTGTCGACGTAGGCGTGGCCTGCGCGCACCAGCGCCGCGGCCATGTCGTAAAGCTTGCCGAAATAGTCCGAGGCGAAATGCTCGTGCGGCTGCCACTCGTAGCCGAGCCAGCGCACCGTGTCCCTGATCGAGTCGACGTACTCCTGCTCTTCCTTGGCGGGGTTGGTGTCATCGAAGCGCAGATGACAGCGACCGCCATATTGTTGAGGCAGCGAAAAATTCAGCCAGATCGACTTGGCGTGGCCGAAGTGCAGGTAGCCGTTCGGCTCCGGCGGAAAGCGTGTCACTATTTCCTTGTGCCTGCCCGAAGCGAGGTCCGCCTCGACGATCTGGCGGATGAAATTGCTGCTCGACGGAAAGCCGGGCTTGTTCACCCCGCAATTCTAAAGGCGTAGACTGGCCGCTCTCCACGGGAGGAGACATGCGCAAAAGCCTGCTGCTCGCCGCCGTCATTCCGTTCTTCGCGTCCGCTGCGCTCGCCCATGAGGACGACTCGAGCGCGAGCGGCCTCAAGGTCGGCAAGGTGAAGTTCGCGAACTCCTGCAGCCCGAAAGTGCAGCAGAACCTGCAGACGGGCGTGGCGATGCTGCATTCGTTCTGGTGGCCCGCCGGGCAGAATGCCTTCCAGGAGCTCGCTGCGGCGGATCCGAACTGCGCGATCGCGGCGTGGGGGTTCGCGTCGATCCTGATGTACAACCCCTTCGCCGGCGGCACCACGCCGCCGGCAGACGTCGCGCGCGCGCAGGCGGCGGTGGAGAAGGGCCGCGCGATGAAGGCCAGCCAGCGCGACAAGGACTACCTCGAGGCCGTGGCGGCCTACTGGGAGGACTACGCCAGCCGCACCGAGCGCCAGCGCGCGCTCGCGCGCTCCAGGGCCTACGAGGCGCTCGCCGCCAAGTATCCGAAGGACGACGAGGCGCAGATCTTCAACGCGCTCTACCTGATCGCGATCCAGGAAGCGGCGGACCAGACCTATGCCAATTCGCTCAAGGCGGCGGCGATCCTCGAGAAGCAGTTCGCCAAGTACCCCAACCATCCGGGCGTCGCGCACTACCTGATCCATGCCTACGACGCGCCGCCGGTCGCGCAGAAGGGGCTGCGGTCGGCCCGGAAATACGCCGGCATCGCCCCGGCGGCGCCGCACGCGCTGCACATGCCTTCGCACATCTTCACGCGCGTGGGCGCCTGGCAGGACTCGGTGGCCACCAACCGCCGCTCGGCCGATGTGGCGCTGAAGGGCAAGGAGGGCGACGACGCGCTGCACGCGCTCGACTACGTCGTCTATGCCTACCTGCAGCTCGCCCGCGACGGCGATGCGCGCAGGACGGCCGGGGAAGCCGCCGCCATCGCGCCCTCGACCGGCCGCTTTGTCGCGCCGTATCCGCTCGCCGCGATCCCGGCGCGACTGGCGCTGGAGCGCGGCGCATGGCGCGAGGCCGCGCAGGTCGCGCCGACACCGAGCAAATTCCCCTTCACCGAGGCGCTCTCGCACCAGGCGCGCGCCATCGGCGCGGCGCGGATGGGCGATGCCGCGGCGGCGAAGGCCGATCTCGAGAAGATCACCGAGAAGCGCGATGCGCTGCGCGCGGCCAAGAACAATTACTGGGCGACGGAAGTGGAAGTGATGCGGCTCTCCGCCGCGGGGTGGATCGCCTTTGCGGAGAGCAACGGCGACGAGGCCCTGCGCCTCATGCGCGAAGCCGCGGACACGGAAGACAAGAACGAGAAGCATCCGGTGACGCCCGGGCGGCTCCTTCCCGCGCGCGAGCAGCTCGGCGACCTGCTGATCGAGCTGAAGCGGCCCGCCGAGGCGCTCAAGGAGTACGAGCAGTCGCAAAAGCGCGAGCCCGAGCGCTTCCGCGGCCTGTACGGGGCGGCGCTCGCCGCCGAAATGTCCGGCGACGCCAAGAGCGCGCGCAAGTACTACACGCGCCTGGTCCAGGTCGCGGGCAAGGGCGAAGCGCGGCCCGAGCTCGTGCTGGCAAGGGGCTTCCTGGCGCAGTGAGGTTTATTGCGGTCCTGGCGGCACTGCTGTGCACGGGGATGGTCTGGGCGCAGGCCTTCCCCAGCCGGCCGGTCCGCATCCTGGTGTCGTCGCCGCCAGGCAGCTCGCCCGACATCCGCTCGCGGCAGATCGCGGCCAAGCTCTCTGAGGCCTTCGGCCAGCCGGTCATCGTCGAGAATCGGCCCGGCGCCAACGGCCTGATTGCCGCGCGCGAGGCGGCGAAGGCCGCGCCCGACGGCCATACGCTGCTGCTTGCGCTCATCAACGACTCGGTGCGCGATGCGCTCAACCCGGATCCCTGCTGCCGGCTTGGCGAGGAGCTGATGCCGGTGTCGCGCTTCTCCATGACGCCCTACGTCTTCGTGGTCCATCCGAGCGCGCCCGCGACGCTCCCGGAGTTCATTGCGCTGGGTAAGGCAAAACCCGACGCCGTGACGCTCGCCACCCACGGCCCGGGCAGCCTGCCCCAGCTTCTCGCCGGCTGGCTGCGCACCGAGTTCGGGGTGCGCCTGCTCGAGGTCCCATACAAGGGGGTGAACGCCGAGCTGCCCGACCTGCAGGGCGGCCAGGTCATGAGCGCGTTCATGGTTCCGCAGGTCCTGCTGACCGCCCTGCGCAACGGCAAGGTGCGCGCGCTTGCGGTTACCGCGCCCGAGCGCCTCGCCATCCTGCCCGACGTGCCGACCGCCGCCGAGGCCGGGCTGCCCGGGCTCGACGCGGTGGTGTGGAACGGTATCTTCGTGCCGGCCGGGACGCCGCCCGGCGTGGTGCAGATTTTGCACCGGGAGTTGGTGCGGGCCTACAACGCGCCGGAGATCCGCGAGCAGCTGCGCTCCGGCGGCTCCTATGCCGCGGCCGACTCGCCCGAGGAGTTCGCCGCCTTCGTGCGCTCCGAGAAGGAAAAGTGGTCGCGCCTGATCCGGCAGGCCGGGATCAGGCCGCAGTAAGTTCGTTTAACAAGTTAGGCGACACTCCTCATTGGCCATGGGCCGCCCGGCGGGCCCTTCCTTGCGCGTAACTTGCGTTCGGTAACGTTGCGGCCATATGGGCCAACGACTTCTGCCGCAGAACCTGATCGAGCTCTATGCGCACGCTCTCGGCATCGAGCGCGAGGCCTTCAAGCGCTACGTCGAGCTGGAGCGCCTGATGCGCGACGCCGGCATGGACTACCTGGCCGAAGAGTTCGAGCGCATCGGCCGCGAGGAGCAGGAGCAGTACGAGGCCCTCGCCCTCGGCACCGCCGAGCGCGGGCTGCCCCAGCTCTCGCCGTGGGAGTACGCCTGGCACTTCCTTGGCGAGGCCGCGCCGCGCCCGCAGGCGCCCAAGAGCCCGCGCGAGGCGATCACCACCGCCCTGGCGCTCGAGCGCCGCTCGCAGAACTTCTACATCGACGTTGCCGAGCACGCCAACGACGATTCGGTATGCGCCTTCGCGGCCGAGATGGCCGCCGACGAGCAGCGCCACATCCAGCGGCTGGAGCAGCTCCTGCTGCGCGAACCCGAGCCTGCCGCGCCGCTCGACGAGGACGCCGAAAGCTCGCCCGCGACTAGGTCTTGACGGCCCAGTCGCCGCCCGCGCGGCGGCAGGCGACGCTCTTGACGCTCTCGGCCGTCTTGCCGCTCGATACCTTGGTGACGAACTCGCGGCACGGATTCTTCGGGTCGCCGAGATTTCTCGTCGGCGTCAGCTCGTAGCGCACGCCGTTGCGTCCGGTCCAAACCACCGTCTTGTGCTCGCCGGCGAGCTCGAGGGCATGGCCCATGCAGGCGCGGTCGGCGTCGTCGATGGCGCGGCCGATCTTCGCGCCGATCACCGCGCCCAGTACCCCGCCGACCAGAATGGCCACTGGCCGATTCTCCTTGTCGCCGACGCGGGAGCCGACTGCGCCGCCGACCACGGCCCCCACCACCGCGCCGATCTTGTCGGTGTCGCAATGGCCCTCGACTACGCCGTAGTCCTTCTCCCACTTCTTGCCGGTATAGCCGACATAGTTCGGGTCGTTTTTTTTGCGCCACCCGTGTGCCTTCGCCCAGGGTGGCGGATCGGCGGGAGCAGGAATGGGGACCAGCGTCAGCGCGGCGAGCGCCGCGACGGCAATCTGTAATTTTTTCATTGCACCTCCCTCGTCGAGCGATGAGGGAAGTGTACTCAGTTCGCGGTGAGCTGCGGCGCCGGCGGTGTGAACTTTGCCGCGATACCGGTCTCGAGGATGATTTTCTCCGTCTGCTGCACCAGCTCGACTGCGGTGGCGTTGTCGAAGAAGATGCCGCGGGTGCGCGCGGTGATGCGCACGCGCGTGGCGAGCTGGGTGATCGGCTCGACCTCGATCTCGATCTCGCGGTTCTTCGCGCGCGCTACGATCAGCTCGCCGCTGTCGAGCGTCTTGGTGACGTCGAGCGTGAGGCCCATGCGCTCGATCGCGACCAGCGAAGCGTTCTTCACCGCGACGGACGAGGCAGTGAAAGTGCGCGAGGCGATGTTGTCGAGGTTGTAGCGCAGCGCGACGCCGGCGCCCGCGCCGGCGATGCCGATCACGAGTGGCTCGCAGGCCGCAAGGAGCAGGCACGCGCACGCGAGGGAAAGTACGGTGCGCGTCCTGGAGCTCATGCGCGCACGCTGCGCCCCGGCGCAAGACGCATCTATCCGTCGCCGCTAGTCCCAGAGGTCCACCTTGCCATGCCGCGGCGCCGCACGGACGGAAATCGACGGCTGTAGCCGGGCGATGTCGTGGCGTCGCTATAGTAGGCGCGTGCTGCGCCTCGCCTGGCTGTTCAACTCGCATCGCCCGCGCGCGCGGCTCGCGCTGTCGGTGGCGGGCATCGCGCTCGGCGTGGCGCTCGGCTACGCCGTGCACCTCGTCAACCGCGCCGCGGTCGACGATGTCGCCGCGGCGGTGCGCGCCGTGGCGGGCGAAGCCGACATCGAGGTGCGCGGCGGGCGCGGCGGCTTCCGCGAGGCGCTCTATCCGAAGATCGCACGCCTGCCGGGGGTCGAGCTCGCGAGCCCGCTGCTCGAGCTCGAGGTCGGCGTCGCGGGTCGCAGCCGCACGCTGCAGATCATCGGCCTGGACATCCTGCGCGCGGCGATCCTGCAGCCGAGCCTCGGGATCGAGAGCCGCTACGAGCTGCTCGGGCCGGACAAGGTGTTTCTTTCCGAGGCCGCGGCGGTGGCGCTGGGCCTCGGCAAAGGCGACGTGCTGCGGCTCGCGGTCGGCCAGCGCACCGTGCCGCTCCTGGTCGCGGGAGTGCTGCCGGCGAGCGTGCTGCGCGGCCAGGCGGCGCTGGTCGATATCGCCACCGCGCAATGGCGCCTGCAGCGAGTCGGAGATCTCAACCGCCTCGACATCCGGCTGCGGCAGGGCGCCGGCCGCGAAGCGATGCTCGCGGAGATCCGCAAGCTGCTGCCGGCGGGGGTGCACGCGAGCGCGGTCGACACCCTGGAGCAGGCGAGCGCCTATCCGTCGCGCGCCTACCGCGTGAACCTCAACGTCCTCGCGCTGGTAGCGCTCTTCACCGGCGGGTTCCTGGTCTTCTCGGCGCAGGCGCTCGAGACCGCGCGCCGCCGCGGCGAGCATGGGCTGCTGCGCGTGCTCGGCCTCCGCAGGCGGCAGGTCGTGCATCTGGTCCTTCTGGAAGCAGCCTCACTGGGTGCGCTGGGCGCGCTCATCGGCCTTGCCCTGGGCTATGCGCTCGCTGTCGTGGCGTTGCACGCCTCGGGCGGCGACCTCGGCGCGGGCATGTTCCGCGGCCTCGTGCCGCAGCTGGAGTTCTCGATCGCCGGCGCCGCGGGCTATCTCGCCGCCGGCATCGGGGTGGCGCTGGCCGGCGCGCTCCTGCCTGCGCTGCACGCCGCGCGCACTCCCCCGGCGCAAGCGCTGCGCGCGGGCGACGAGCAGGCGATGTTCAGCCGCGCCGCGCCGCTATGGCCGGGCGTGGTTCTCCTCACGGTCGGTGTCGTCCTTTCGCAGCTGCCATCGATCGAGGGCTTGCCCATATTCGGCTATGCCTCGATTGCATGCCTGCTGATCGGCAGCATCGCGCTCATGCCGCGGCTCTCGCGCGCGGCGTTCGAACTGCTGCCGCTGCCGCGCGATGCGGGCCTCGCCTTGGCGCTCGCGCAGCTGCGCGGCGCCCCCGGCCAGGCGGCGGTAAGCCTCGCCGCCATCGTCGCCAGCTTCGCGCTGATGGCGGCGATGGCGATCATGGTCGCGTCCTTCCGCCAGTCGGTCGACGACTGGCTGCGCACCGTGCTGCCTGCCGAGCTCTATTTCCGGACCACGCAGGCGGGCGACACCGGCTTCCTCGAGCCGGGCTTCGAGGCGCGCGTGCGCGCGCTGCCGCAGGTCGCGCGCGTCGACTTCCTGCGCAGCGCCCGCGTGCTGCTCGACGCGGAGCGCCCGCCGCTCGTGCTGATCGCCCGCGACAATGCCGCGCGCGCGTTCCCGCTGGTGGAAAAGCAGGATATCCCTCATGGCATCTGGGTAAGCGAGGCGGTGAAGGACGTGTACGGCTTCAAGCCCGGCGACAAGGTCGCCCTGCCTCTGATGGGCAAGGCTCATTCGCTGACCGTGGCCGGCGTATTCCGCGACTACGCTCGCCAGCACGGCGCGATCCTGATCGACCGCACCGACTACATCGCGCTTACCGGCGATCGCCGCGTGAACGACGGCGCGCTGTGGCTCGTCCCGGGCGCGAGCGTCGCCGCAGCCATGGAGGCGCTGCGGGCGCTGCCGGGCGGCGCGGCGCTCGACATCGCCGAGCCGGGCGAGATCCGCGCCGTGTCGCTCGGCATCTTCGACCGCAGCTTCGCCGTGACCTACGCGATGGAGGCGGTGGCGGTGCTGGTCGGGCTGTTCGGGCTCTCCTCGAGCATCGGCGCGGTCGTGCTCGCGCGCCGGCGCGAGTTCGGCATGCTGCGCCACCTCGGCCTCACCCGCCGCCAGATCGGCCGCATGCTCGCCGCCGAGGGCGGCCTGCTCGCCGCGCTCGGCGCCATGGCGGGCCTCGCCTGCGGTGGCGCGATCGCGCTGGTCCTGGTCTACGTAGTGAACCGCCAGTCGTTCAACTGGAGCATCGAGCTGCACCCGCCGTATCTGCTGCTATCTGCGCTTATCGCAACGCTCATGGGCCTCGCAGTGCTCACGGCGGTGATTTCCGGCAGGGAAGCAATGGGCATCGGCCCGGTGCGCGCCGTGCGGGAGGACTGGTGAGGCGGCGCTCGTTCCTGGCATTGGCCGGATTGCCGCTCACTGCTCTCGCAGCGAAGGTCCGATATCCGGCGGTCGTCCCCGGCAGGAAGCTGCAATTCCCGCGCGACTACGGCGCGCACCCGGACTTCCGCACCGAGTGGTGGTACGTGACGGGATGGCTGGACGGACCGCTCGGCTTCCAGATCACGTTCTTCCGCGCGCGGCCGGGGGAGCAGAGCGACAACCCGAGCGCGTTCAACCCGCGGCAGGTGCTGTTCGCGCACGCGGCGATCGCGGATCCCGCGCGCGGCCGCCTGGCGCACCAGGAGATCGCGGCGCGCGCGGGAATGGGCCTCGCGCACGCCGAGATCGAGCGCACCGGCGTCTGGATCGACGACTGGTCGCTGATTCTCGAGGGCAAGCGCTACGACGCGCGCATTGCCGCGCGCGAGCTCGATCTCGAGCTCAGCTTCATCGCCGAGCGCCCGCCCGTGCTGCAGGGCGCGCAAGGTTTCAGCCGCAAGGGCCACCGGCCGCAAGAGGCGAGCTACTACTACAGCCGCCCTCAATTGATCGTCGCCGGCAAGTTGCGCGGCCGCGCGGTCAGCGGCACGGCGTGGCTCGACCACGAATGGTCGAGCGCGTATCTCGCGCCCGAGGCCGCCGGCTGGGACTGGACCGGGATCAACTTCTTCGACGGCCGCTCGCTGATGGCCTTCCGCATGCGCGACAGGGCGGGCGGAGTGCACTACGCGCCTGCGGGCGTGGCCTTCAAGCCGCTGCGGGTTTGGAAGTCGCCGCGCACCGGCGCGCAGTACCCGGTGTCGATGGAGGTGAACGGCTTGCGGCTCGAGCCCTTGATGGACGACCAGGAGCTCGACGCGCGTGCGAGCACCGGCACCATCTACTGGGAAGGCGCGGTGCGCGCGTATGACGGAAAGGCCGAAGTGGGGCGCGGCTACCTCGAGCTCACCGGCTACTGGAAGCCGATGAAGCTTTGAGAGAGGACAAGCCAACGCCGGCCAGGATCAGCGCGATGCCGGCGAAGTGGTACCAGTGGGGCAGCTCGGCGAGGAACGCCGCCGACATGAGCACGCCCATCGCCGGCATGAGGTGCAGCGTGACGCCGGCGCGCGCCGGGCCCAGGCGCGCGACCACGACGCTCCAGCCGGCATAGGCGAGGAGCAGCGAGCCGACCGCGGAGTAGAGCACCGCCAGCGCACCCTTCGCGGTCAGCGTGAATTGCGCGCCCTCGAGCAGGAGCCAGGGCAGCATGAACAGCGCGCCGAAGGCGCACACCATGCACAGCAGCTCGATCACCTCGAGCGGATCGCGCCGCACGCGCAGCAGCACCGTGTAGCCCGCCCACATCACCATCGAGGCGAGCGCCATCAGGTCGCCGCGGTTGAACGAGAGCGCCGCCGGCTCGCCCTGCGTCGCGATCAGCATCACACCGGCGAACGAGATCGCGACGCCGGTCCATTGCACCCGGCGAACGCGATCGCCGAGCGCCATCGAGAGGAGCAGGATGAAGATCGGCGAGGTCGAGAGGTAGAGGATGCCGCTCGCCGCGGTGGTGTAGTGCAGGCCGAGCCATTGCAGCGCAAGGTGCGGCCCGCCGCCTGCGAAGCCGAGCAGGGCGAGCACGACCCAATCGCGTCGCGGCAGCGAGGGCAGCTTGGCCGCGAGCCCTCGGAGCGAAAACGGCAGGAGCAGGGCGAGCACGATCGCGAGCCGTCCGACCGTCGCCAGCGCGGGCGAAACGTCGTCGCGCACCGCGCGCGCGACGATCCAGTTGCCCGACCACAGCGCGAGCGTGGCGAGCAGCACCAGCCAGCTCGTGAAACGCATGAAGTGCACGGATTATCGCGTGCTACATTCGCCGCATGCCTTTCGCGACCGCGGCGGGCCGCTCGCTGGCCTACGAGTGGGTCGGCGAAGAGGGCGCGGGCGCGCCCCTCGTGCTCCTGCACGAGGGCCTCGGCTCGATCCGGCAGTGGCGCGATTTCCCGGCGAAGCTCGCCGCCGCCACCCGGCGCCGCGCGCTGGTCTACGACCGCTACGGCTACGGCCAGTCGGAGCTGCTCCAGGAGCCGAAACGCTCGGTGCAGTTCATGCATGACGAGGCGCTGCTCGCCCTGCCTGAGCTGCTGCGCAGGCTGAAGATCAAGCAGCCGATTCTCGTCGGCCATTCGGATGGCGCGTCGATCGCGCTGATCCACGCCGGCGCGGGCCACGCGCTCGGCGCCGTGGTGGCGATGGCACCGCACGTGTTCATCGAGCCGGTGTGCCTGAGCTCGATCGCCAAGGCGGTGCAGAGCTTCGAGACGACCGGCCTGGGCGAGCGGCTAGGCCGCTATCACCGCGACGCGCGCAAGACCTTCTACGGCTGGGCCGACGTGTGGCTCGACGGGGCGTTCCCGGCGTGGGACATCCGCGAAGCCTACCTGCCGAAGATCCGCTGCCCGGTGCTGGCGATCCAGGGCTACGAGGACGAATACGGCACGATGGCGCAGCTCGACGAGATCGGACGCCGCGTCGCCGGGCCCTGCGAGCTGCTCAAGCTCGACAAATGCGGCCACGCGCCGTTCCGCGACCAGCCGGAGAAGACGCTGGCCGCGATAACGGACTTCGTGGCTAGGAGTACTTGATGCCGCGCCGCTCGAGCATGCGCAAGAGCGCCGGCCAGTCCTTGTGGGTGCCGAGCCGGTCCGGGCGGGTGAACTGCTGGGTGCTGGTCTGCGCCGCGGCGTCGCTCATCAGCTGCACGTTGTGCAGGCCTCCGGCGCAGGCGTCGACCTGGATCTGGCAGGAGGTGTCGAGGTAGTACATCAGCTCGAACGCCTCGCGCACGGTTTCGCCCAGCGTGAGCAGCCCGTGGTTGCGCAGGATCATCGCCTTGGACTTCGGCCCGAGGTCGCGCGCCATGCGGCCCTGCTCCTCCTTGTAGAGCGCGATGCCTTCGTAGTCGTGGTAGGTGAGCTCGGCGTGGATGCGCATCGCGTGCTGGCTGATCGGCAGCAGGCCGCTCTTCATCGCCGAAACGGCCACGCCGGCGCGGGTGTGCGTGTGGATCACGCAGTTGATCTCGGGGCGCGCGCGGTGCATGCAGCTGTGGATCACGAAGCCCGCCTCGTTGACGCCCATGCCGAGCGGGTCGTCGAGGATCTTGCCCTCGCCGTCGATCTTGACCAGGTTCGACGCGGTGATCTCGTCGAACATCATGCCGTAGGGATTGATGAGGAAGTCCTCGGTCCCCGGCACGCGGCCCGAGAAGTGGGTGTAGATCATGTCCGTCCAGCGGTAGATATGCGCGAGCTGGTAGGCGGCGGCGAGGTCGACGCGCATCTGCCACTCTTCCTTGCTCACGCGCTCGCGGACGGGTTTCTGGCTGACGGTCTTCAGGTTCGCGCTCATGCCGCGATGATACTCCTGCCCTCCATTTCCTCGAGCGCCTCGAGCAGCAGCTCGGCGCGGTTGGCTCGCAAATCGCCGGCATCCGAAAGCATCCGGCGCCAGAGGCGAGCCCTCGGCTCGCCGTGATAGAGGCCGAGCATGTGGCGCGCGACCTGCTTGAGCGGCAAGTGCTTCCGGGCGTAGGCGACCATCGCCCGCACCACCTGAGCGCGGGTCTTGCCCGGATCGGCGAGCAGCCAGGGGTCGTGGTAGGCGGCGCGGCCGAGCATCACGCCATCGACCTTTTTTAGCTCAGCCTCGATCTGGTCCTGGCTGACGATGCCGCCGTTGAGAACGACCTCGAGTTGCGGGAAGTCCCGCTTCAGCCGGTATACGTAGTCGTACTTGAGCGGTGGAATCTCGCGGTTCTCCTTGGGCGAGAGGCCCTTGAGGATCGCGTTGCGTGCGTGGACGATGAACGTGCTCGCGCCCGCCGCCGACACGGTGCCGACGAAGTCGCGCACGAACGCGTAGTCCTCGACGCCGTCGATGCCGATGCGGTGCTTGACCGTCACCGGGGTTTTGACCGTGTCCCTTATCCGCCGCACACAGGACGCAACCAGCCGGGGCTCGGCCATCAGGCAGGCACCGAAGGCTCCGCGCTGCACGCGCTCGCTCGGGCAGCCGATATTGAGGTTGATCTCGTCGTATCCGTATTGCTCGCCCAGCTTCGCGCAGCGTGCGAGCTCGTCGGGCTCGCTGCCGCCGAGCTGCAGCGCCACCGGGTGCTCTTCGGGGCTGAAAGCCAGATGGCGCTCGACATCGCCGTGAATCAGCGCGCCGGTGGTGATCATCTCCGTGTACAGCCGCGCGCGCGAGCTGATCTGGCGCATGAAGAACCGGTAGTGGCGATCCGACCAGTCCATCATCGGCGCCACGAAAATCCTCGACTTCGCGGGCTTCATAGATCCTTCGCCATCACGGTGGCCGAGGTCGAGCAGAGACCGCTGAACTCCGTCGTGGCGCGGATCGGTTCAGGTACCGATTCCCGATTCACCTTCGCGTACCCCAGCGACGCGAAAAAGGGCTCGGCCGTCGTCGTCAGCAGGTAAAGCCGCTTCACTCCGCTGCTCGCGGCGTATTGCTCGGCCTCCCGCACCAGGCGTTTTCCGCAGCCTTTGCCGCGGACGTCTTCGGCTACGGCAAGCGAACGGAGGAGCGCGACCTCGCCGTACAGCTCGACGCCGACCACGCCGCGCGGATTGCCTTGCGCGCCGCAGCCGAAGAAGTGCTGGAGCTTTTTCTCCGAAATGTCGGAATTGGGCAGCGAACAGGCGGCGAGCAGGCTCATCACCTTGACGCCTCGCGGGCGGGGATGGATGTGCATGCCCGTCAGCCCGACCGGGTAAGGGCGAGCCACAACCCGCCGCCGATGAGGAACGTGCCGCTCAGGCGCGAGACGATCCGGATGCGCTTTCTGGAGAGGAACGCGCCGGCGCGGCCGCTAAGCACGGCGTAGGCACCGTCGGAGACGAGCGCGACCGCCATGGCCGTGACGCCGAGGAGCGCGATCTGCGCCACGTAGTTGCCCTTCGGGTCCACGAACTGCGGGATGAAGGCGCCGAACCAGAAGAGCGCCTTGGGATTCGACATCAGAACGAGGAAGCCTTGCAGAAAGAAGCCGCCGCGCGGCGCGGCGGCTTTGGCCGCGTCGGCGAGCGCGTCGGGCGCGCGCAGCAGCTTCCAGCCGATGTACAGCAAATAGAGCGCTCCGGCGAGCCGCAGCCAGACGAACAGCCATTCCATCGCCGCGATCACCGAGGTGAGGCCGACGATCAGGATCAGCATCATCAGCGCGAGGGCGAGCTGCGTGCCGGCGACGTTGAGGAGCCCCGCGCGCGTGCCGTGCGCGAGGCTGTTGGCGACGATCACGGTGACCGTCGGCCCGGGAATGACGGCGATGACGAAGCACGCGACCATGTAGGCGAGGTAGATTTCCGGGGTCATTGCATGTCCTGCGCGCGCCGGCGCGTGAGCTCGACCCGGCAGGCGAGCTCGCGATCGGAGGGCCCGCCGTCGCTCGCCGTGTCGCGGCGCCGCGCGCATTCGGCGTCGCGGTACTGGCGCCATTCGTCGTTCGACTTGCGGTAGGCGGCGAGCGCGGCCTCGCCGCGCTCGTTGGCTTCCTGGAAGCGGTTGGCATAGAGCTGCCCGAGGTCGCTCTCGGCGACGCGCAGCAGCAGCTCGAGGCAGGGCTGCGGCTGGGCGCGCAGCCCGTCGTCGCGCGTGCACTGCGAGAGGGCCGAAGCGTCCTGGCGCGGCAGCCAGGTGAAGAACACTGGCCGCTTCTCGTCGGCCAGCAGGCAGATGAACGACAGCTCCGCGCTCGGCATGCCGTCGTAGACCACCGCGCCGTTGCCGCTCAGCACCGAGGAGACGAACTGGTTGCCGACCTTGCGCGTGTAGCGCTCGATCAGCAGCCGATCCTGCTCGAACACCACGTCCTTGAGCTGGTTGCCGTCGCGCTTCAGGTCCTTGATCGCGTAGGCGCGGCAGGACTCGACCGCGGGGCCTCTGTACTGGGCGAAGGCCGATGTGCTCGCCATCAGCAGCAGGAATATCAGTCGGGTCATCGGTATTGCCCGGTGGCTTGAGCGCGCGCGCGGATCAGCCCGAACAGGATCTCGGTGTAAGGCGCGCGCACGCCCGCCTTGCGCGCGATCTCGAGCGTTCCGGCGAGCAGGCCGTCGATCTCGAGCGACTTGCCCGCCTCGAGGTCCTGCAGCATCGAGGTCTTGAACTTGCCGAGCGCGCGCGCCATGTCGATGCGCGCCTCGGGATCGATCGCCGCGTCGACGCCGACGGCGCGGCCGATGGCGAGCACCTCGCGCATGATCTCGACCATGTAGCCCTTCACCTCGCTCGACTGGATCAGCCGGTCGGCGGTCGACACGGTGAGCGCCGATACCGGGTTGAAGCTGACGTTGCCCAGCAGCTTCACCCAGAACTCCTTCTCGATCGCCGGCGTGACGATCACCTCGAAGCCCGCGGCCTGGAGCGCTTCGGCGATGCGCTTCGTGCGCCCTGTGTTGCGGCCCCCGGGCTCGCCGACGATCAGCTTGCGCCCCATGTTGTGGCTGATGAGACCGGGCTCGGGGATCGAGGCGGCGAGATGGATCACGCAGCCGACGATGCGCTCGGTCGGCATCGCGCGAGCGAGCTGCCCGCCCGGGTCGAGGCTTTCCAGCCGCTCGTTGCCGTTGCCGAAGTTCAGCCGGTCGAAGAACCACCACGGCACGCCGTTCATGGCCGTGACGATCGACGTGTCCGGGCCGAGCAGGGGCGCGACGTGCTGCGCCACCTCCGTAAGGCTTTGCGCCTTCACGGTGACTAATACGTAATCCTGCCGCCCGAGCTTCGCCGGCTCGGGATCGGCGGCGACGCGGAATGCCTGGGTTTCATTGTTGCTTCGCACGCGCAGGCCCTGGCGGCGGATCGCGTCCAGGTGCGCGCCGCGCGCCACGACCGAGACATCGTGCCCGGCGCGCGCGAGCCACGCGGCCATCAGGCCGCCGACCGCACCGGCACCGTAAATGCAGATTTTCATGGTGTTATTCTAGGGAAAACGAGGAGCACGCCATGTTTTCGTTCATGAAGAAGCTCAAGCAACTGCTGCCCGCGGAGAGCACGATCCCAGGCCGCGCGCAGGCGATGCCCGTCCCCGACGAACACTTCGTCAACGGTCATCCGCTGAAGCCACCGTTCCCCGCCGGCCTCGAGCAGGCGGTGTTCGGCATGGGCTGCTTCTGGGGCGCCGAGCGCCTCTTCTGGAAGCTGCCCGGGGTCTACAGCACCGCGGTGGGCTACGCCGGCGGCCAGACGAAGAACCCGACCTACGAGGAAGTCTGCAGCGGCTTCACCAACCACACCGAGGCGGTGCTGGTGGTGTTCGACCCGAAGCAGATCTCGTACGACGAGCTGCTCAAGGCGTTCTGGGAAGGCCACGACCCGACGCAGGGCATGCGCCAGGGCAACGATGCCGGCACGCAATACCGCTCGGCGATCTATACCTTTGGCGAGGCGCAGCACCAGGCTGCGCAACGCTCGAAGGAGAGGTTCGGGAAGGCGCTGGCGAAGAAGGGCTTCGGCCCGATCACCACCGAGATCCGCGCGGCGCCCGAGTTCTACTACGCCGAGGACTATCACCAGCAGTACCTCGGCAAGAACCCGGCGGGCTATTGCGGCCTCGGCGGCACCGGCGTCGCCTGCCCGCTCGGAGTGGCGGTCGGCACCTCTTGAGGCTCGACAAATGGCTTTGGGCGGCGCGTTTCTTCAAGACGCGCAGCCTGGCGCAGCAGGCGATCGCCGCCGGGCGCGTCAGCCTCAATGAGGCGCGGGTGAAGCCCGCGCACGACGTCAAGGTGGGCGATCTCGTCGTCCTGCGGAAGAGCGAGCTCGAATGGAAGATCGTGGTGCAGATGCTTTCGGAGCGTCGAGGTCCGCCGCAGGTCGCGCGAACGCTCTATGAGGAGACCGAAGCCAGCCGTACCGAGCGGCAGCGCCGGCACGACCTGCGCCGCTTTGGCGCGGAGCCGACCGCCGCTTTAAAGGGCCGGCCGACGAAGCGCGACCGGCGAATGATCGACGACTTCACGTCGTCGCCCGAGGACGCCTAACGAGGTTCGAGCCGCGGCTATCGAAGCGACGCCCAGTCGTCGAGCCGGATTTTTCCGATCACCGAGGACTTGCCCGGACCCTCGGGGCGCACTACCGCCATCTCGCCCTCGGCGAGATACGGCGGGCCGAACACCGCGTAGTAAGGGTTGCCGTGACTCGAGATGACACGGTTTTCGCCCTTGGGCACTGGATCTGACAGCAGCTTGCGCAGCGGGTCATAGCGCTTCGGATCGTCGCTGCGCAGCGGGCCGCCGCGTACCTCGTTCATCGCGGTGGCCTTGCCGAACGCGAGACGCGCGGTCTCCATCGTGCGGCAGAAGGGGCTGGCGAGCACCTCGCCAACGGGAATTCGCAGCCTGCGCAGGTGCGCCGCGATGGCGCGCGCCTCGTCGCGACCCTTGCCGGTCAGGTTGCGCTGGCTTTCGCAGTCGTCCCAGCTCTTCATGCGCGAGTCGTTCTGGCCGAAGTCGGTCGAGGTATGGCGCAGGTAGAGCACGTAGCCGCCGGCGCGCAGCTCTTTTGCAAGATCCAGGTCCGCGCATGCGGCATGCGCCAGCAGAAGGCCGGCAATGAGCGCGACGGCTTTCAAATCTTCGCCGCGCGGTACCTGAGCGGCGCCGCGGTACCGAGCGCTTCGGTACGCGCAGACTCGATCAGCCCGTGCGCCGGCGCGAGCTTGCACGCCGGATCTGTGGCGCGCGCATCACCGGTGAGATGAAAGGCCTGGCAGCGGCAGCCGCCGAGGTCGAGCGCGCGCCGCTCGCAGCTCTTGCAGGGCTCGCGCATCCAGTCCTCGCCGCGGAAGGCGTTGAAGCCTGCCGAGTCGGACCAGATCGCGCCAAGCGGACGCTCGCGCACGTTTTCGAAGCTGAGGCCGGGCAGGGTGTGCGCGGCGTGGCAGGGCAGCGCCAGGCCGTCGGGGCTGATCAGGATGAAGCGCCTTCCCCAGCCATCCATGCAGGTCTTGGGGTATTCGGCGTAGTAGTCCGGCGTGACGAAGAGCACCTCCATGCGGCCTTGCAGGCGCCTCTTTGCGGCGGCGGCAATGGCCCGCGCTTTTTCCAGTTGCTCGCGCGTCGGCAGCAGGGCCTGGCGGTTGATAAGCGCCCAGCCGAGGTATTGCGTGTTGGCGAGCTCCAGCCGGTCGGCCGACAGGCGCTCGGCGAGCGCGATCATCTCGCCGACGCGGTCGAGGTTGCCGCGGTGGAGCACGATATTGAGCGTGAGCGGCATGCCGAGCTCTTTTACCCAGCGCGCCACTTCCAGCTTGTGGTCGAAGGAGCGCATGCCGGCGATGCGGTCGGAGGCTTCGGCGCTCACGTCCTGCACCGAGACCTGCACGTTGTCCAGGCCGGCGGCGCGGAGTTTTCCCAGCCTTTCCTTCTCCAGCGGAATGCCGCTGGTGATGAGGTTGGTGTAGAGCTCGAGCGAGCGCGCGCCGCCCACCAGCACCTCGAGGTCGTCGCGCACCAGCGGCTCGCCGCCGGTGAGGTTGAGCTGCACCACGCCGAGCTCCTCGGCCTCGCGGAACACGCGCAGCCAGGTGGCGGTGTCGAGCTCATCGCGGTGCCTGGCCCAGTCGAGGGGATTGGAGCAGTAGCTGCAGCGCAGCGGGCAGCGGTAGCTCAGCTCCGCGATCAGCGTGTACGGACGGATCTCGTCCGTCATGCCGATTCCTGCACCAGGCCGCGCTCGGCGAGCGAGGCGAGCAGCGCGATCACCTCGCGCTCGATGATTGCGCTGTCCTGGTTGTATTTGGCGGTCAGCTCGCCCACGATCTCGCGCACGGTGCGCTCGCCGGTGCAGAGCTGCACCGTGTCGGCCGCGGTGGCGTTGAGCACCAGGCCCTTCTCGGGATAGAGCAGCATCATCTTGTTCGCTACGCGATCGTGGCGCAGCTTCGCCTTGGCGGCTAGCTTTGGCTTCACGTAAGCGGCATACACGGCGTCGAGCAGCTTCCACAGCACTTCGGCTTTCCTGATGAGCGCATCGACGCAGGCGTCCTGCAGCTGCGGCGTGGTGGCGTGGCGCACCACGAAGTCGATCGCCTCCTCGGAATCGCGACGCGCGCGCGTTACGCGCGAGCGGAAGTAGGCGAGCATCTCGGGATCGACCCACGGATAGTGCTGCTCCCAGGCGGCGATGCGCCTCGACATCAGGTCGGGGGCGAAGAACTCGGTGAGCGAGGAGGCGACCGCCTCGACCAGGCTGCGGCCGCGCACCAGCTCCACGTAGCTGTCGCACGCTGCGCGCACGCCCGGCAGCACCGAGCGGCAGCTCGCCACTTCCTCGCGCTCGAGGCCGACCCCGTCGGCGAGCCGCAGCCACATCGCGAGGCCGCCTTCGCCTTCGGCGTCCCCGTCATGGTCGCGGACGCGCCGCAGCCACATGCGCCGGAACGCCGGGTCCTCGGACTTGGACACGATCAGCGCATCCTTGATCGGGATGCGCGTCTGGTAGTAGTAGCGGTTCAGCACCCACTGCTGCAGCTGCTCGCGCGTCAGCCGTCCCTCATGCATCAGCACGTGGTAGCGATGCTTGTCGTGGTAGCGCCGCTCGCCCTCGCTGCGCAGGCGCTCGATCAGCGCGCTCACAGCTCGAGCTCCATGCCGTCATGCGCGATCTCCCAGCCGGCGGCCTCGACCTGCCGGCGCTCGCGCGAGGTGCGGTCGAGCATGGGGTTGGTGTTGTTCACGTGGATGTAGATTCTCCTCCTCGGCTTCGCGCCGGAGAGGATTTTCAGGCTTTCGCTGACCGGCAGATGCGCCATGTCCTCGGCGCGGCGAGCGCCGAGGCCGAGCGCGATCAGCTCGTCGCTCGACCAGAAAGTGCCGTCGAAGAACAGGCAATCCGCGGAATCGATCGCGGCGCGCATCCCGGGGGTGACGGCGGCGGCGCCGGAAAAATACGCGAGACGCCTGCCGCGCTCCTCGATCACAAAGCCGACGTTGTCGCCGGGAGCGGCGGGGGCGCGGCCCTCGAGGTGCAGCGGCGCCTTCCCCGGCGCCGGCACGGCCTGCACCGAGAGCCGCTCGTTTAACCGCGCGTCGAAGCGCTTCCAGGTGAGCTGCCCGGGAAAGCGCTCGAGCGTGCGGTACATCGCATTGGCGTCGCTGAAGCCGCGGCGCACCTCGTCGGTGGCGTACACGGTCAGCGGGTGAGACTCGCGCAGCGACAGCAGCCCGAGGCAGTGATCGAGGTCGCCGTTGGTGAGGAGGATGCCGGCGATCGGCGAATGGCGCGCGGAGCGCGGATGCAGCGGGGCGAAAGACTCGATCTGGGAGCGGATCTCGGGAGAGGCATTGAGGAGGTACCAGCGCTCGCCGTCAGAGCTGACGGCGACGCTTTCCTGCGTGCAAGGGGTTACGTCGGGGCTGCGCTCACGCGCCTTGCGGCAGTTGGCACAGCCGCAGTTCCACTGCGGGAATCCGCCTCCGGCGGCGGCCCCCAAGACCCTGATGCGCAAGGGCGGCCGCCGTTGCTAGCCGGGCGACTTAGACGCCGGTGTCGCGGTCTCCGCCGAAATCGTCCTGGTAGGAGTTGATCTCGGCGTCCATCTTCACTTCCACGAATTGCGGGGTTTCCCAGGTCATCGCGG
>Ga0075425_100001074_pt1 | contig 26330 bp, 22 predicted proteins | sample SoiMethybrSBSTD4_FD_75300 | JGI IMG/M metagenome (GOLD analysis project Ga0075425, IMG submission 75300) | Bulk soil microbial communities from a Populus tree surrounding site in Tennessee, USA - Soil MetaG P. TD hybrid SBSTD4 | ecosystem: Environmental > Terrestrial > Soil > Tree plantation...
CGACGGGTAGTTCAGCGTCACCGTCGGCACGTTCCACGAGATGTCGCCGATGTCGTCCGAGCCGCCGCCGCGCTTCTCCTCGTCGGGGATCGACTCGCGGCCGCGCAGCGGGTTGATCTTGGTCGCGAGGCCGACCTCGGGCACCTTCAGCTCGCGCTGCGTCGCTTTGGCGAGCGCGACGTCGGCGTCGCTCCACTGCGGCAGGCCGACCTTCTGGATGTTCGCGTACATCGTCTCCGCGACGGTCTTGTTGAAGTGCCCGGGCCACGCCGAGCCGAGGACGCGCATCGACGCCAGCTCGGTGTCGGTCATCATCGTCGCGGCCTTGGCCATGTTGTTGCCGATGTCCCAGAGCTTCTTGATCTCCTCGTAGCTGGTCTCGCGGAAGTAGTACCAGACGCTCGCGTTCGGCGGCACGACGTTCGGCTGATCGCCGCCGTTCGGGATCACGTAATGCGAGCGCTGCGAGATGCGCAGGTGCTCGCGGCGGAAGTTCCAGCCGATGTCCATCAGCTCCACGGCGTCGAGCGCCGAGCGGCCGCGCCACGGCGCGCCCGCGGCGTGCGCGCTCTCGCCCTTGAAGCCGTACTCCACCGACACCATGCCGTTGCCGGCGCTGTCGCCCCAGCTCACCTGCATGTTCGAGCCGACGTGCGCGAAGATGCAGACGTCGACGTCCTTGAAGAGGCCGGCGCGGACGTAGTACGCCTTCGTGCCGAGCAGCTCCTCGGCGACGCCCGGCCAGATCTTGAGCGTGCCGCGCAGGTGCTGCTGCTCCATGATCTTCTTCACCGCGATCGCGGCGGTGATCTGCAGCGGCATCCCCGAGTTGTGGCCTTCGCCGTGGCCCGGCGCGCCTTCGATGATCGGCTCGTGCCACGCGACGCCCGGCTTCTGCGACGCCTGCGGGATGTCGTCGATGTCGGAGCCGAGCGCAATGACCGGCTTGCCGCTGCCCCACGTCGCCATGAACGCGGTCGGAATGCCGGCCACGCCGTCCTGAATCGTGAAGCCGTTCTGGCGCAGGATGGCCGTCAGGTACTTCGACGTCTCGAACTCCTGGAAGCCCGGCTCGGCGAAGCTGAAGACCGAGTCGTTCCACTTCTGGATGTTCTCCTGCATCGCATCGACCTCGAGGCCGACGTCGCGCTTGTATTGTTCGAGCTGCGGATTGGGCGGCGGCGCCGGCGCGGCGGCCGGCTGCGCCGGCTGCGCCGGCTGCTGCCGCGGCGCGGCGGCGAGCGAAACCGTGACAGCGGCAAGGCACGCGATCACGACGACTCGGAACGAACGCATGAGGGCCTCCCTGACGAGGGGGATTGGGGGTTGGGGATTAGGGGTTGGTTTCGTAATCGGCACATTCTACCCGCAAGAACGCGCATCGAAACCAATCCCCGCTCACCGTCCAGCCAATCCCCGATCACCTTCCAGCCAAATCCCCACTCACCAATCCCCCCAATCCCCAATCCCCTATCATCGAAGACGTGATCGGTTTCGAGCCGCGGCCGTCGCTCGCGGGCGGCCACCGGATGACGCTCTACAGCTGGGGAAACCCGCGCTATTTCCCGCGGCTTCCGCCGGCGCAGCGGCGCTACTTCGACGTCGCGCCCGGCGCGCGCGTCGTCGCCGATTGTCACTGGCAGGCGGACCGCTGGGAGCGGCCCACGCTCCTCGCGCTGCATGGCCTGAACGGATCGAGCGCCGCGCACTACATTCGCGGGCTCGCCGCGAAGGCCTTCGCGCGCGGCATGAACGTCGTGCGGCTGAACCAGCGGAACTGCGGCGACACGGAGCATCTCGCCGAAGGGCTGTTCCATTCGGGCCTGACGACCGACGCCGCGCTCGTCGTCGACGAGCTCACGCGCGTCGACGGGCTGCCGGCCGTCGCCGTCGCCGGCTACTCGCTCGGCGGCAACCTCGCGCTGAAGCTCGCCGGCGAGTACGGGCCGAACCCGCCGAGCGCGCTGACGGCGGTCGCGGCGGTGTCGCCAATCATCGAGATCGGCGAGTGCACACGTGCGCTCGAGCGGCCGGAGAACTGGCTGTATCAGTGGAACTTCGTTCGCGACCTGAAGCGCCGGATACGAAGAAAGGACGCGCTGCGCCGCGGCGCGTTCGACCTGGCGCGGCTTCGCGCGATTAGGACGGTGCGCGCCTTCGACGAGGCCTACACCGCGCCGTATTTCGGATTCCGCAGCGCCGAGGACTACTACCACCGCGCGAGCGCGATGCGCGTCGTCGATCGGATTTCGGTGCCGACGCTCATCATCAGCGCGGAAGACGATCCGTTCGTGCCGCCGGAGCCGTTCCGCGATCCGCGCGTGGCCGGCAACCCGCACATCGATCTCCGCCTGAGCGCGCACGGCGGCCACTGCGGCTTCGTTGGCGTCCGATCCGGCGAGGACGATGGCTACTGGGCCGAGAACCAGATCGTGGAGTTCGCCAACTCTATCGTCCCCGCGCAATCGATCCGAGCATCCCGCGGATGATCGCGCGGCCGATGCCTGATCCGACCGATCGCGCCGCGCTCTTGCCCGCCGCCTCGATCGCGCCGTCGTAGTGCCCGCCGCGCGGGCCGGTGCGGCCGAACAGGAAATCCGAGAGCGCGCCGGTGAGCGTCGATCCCGCGCCCTCGGCATCCGGCGCCTGCGGCCACGGATCCGCGCGCGGCGTGGAAGGCGGCTCGCCGCCGACGCGCGGCTCCGCTTTCGTCTTTCTCGGCGGCGCCGGCGCCGCCGGCGCTTCATCCGCCGCCGCGCCTGCCCGCGCCGCCGTACGCCCCGTCAGCTTCTCGTACGCCGATTCCCGATCGATCGCCTGCTCGTACGCGCCGTAGAACTCGCGGTTCGCCTGGCGCACGGCGTCGCGCTCCGCGTCGGCGATCGGGCCGATCCGCGACGCGGGCGGGTAGATCCACGCGCGCTCGGCGATCGTCGGCGTGCCGTGCTCGTCGAGCACGGAGACGAGCGCTTCGCCGACGGCCAGCTCGCTGATCGCCTTCGCCGTGTCGAGCATCGGGTTGGGCCGCAGCGTCTCGGCGGCGACGCGCACCGCTTTCTGATCCTTCGGCGTGAAGGCGCGCAGCGCGTGCTGGACGCGGTTGCCGAGCTGCCCGAGCACGATCTCCGGCACGTCGGCCGGATTCTGCGTGACGAAATACACGCCGACGCCTTTCGATCGAATGAGGCGCACGACCTGCTCGATCTTCTCGACGAGCGCCGGCGGCGCGTCCTCGAACAGCAGGTGCGCCTCGTCGAAGAAGAAGACGAGCGTCGGCTTGTCGGGATCGCCCACCTCGGGCAGCTGCTCGAAGAGCTCGGACATCAGCCACAGCAGAAACGTCGCGTAGACCTTCGGCGCGCGAATCAGCTCCTCGGCCGAGAGGACGTGCACCCTGCCGCGGCCGCGCGCGTCGGTCATCAGCAGGTCGTCGACGTTCAGCATCGGCTCGCCGAAGAAGGCGTCGCCGCCCTGCTGCTCGAGCTCGAGGAGCGCGCGCTGAATGGTGCCGATCGACGCGGTCGACACGTTGCCGTACGCCGTGCGGAACTCCTTCGCGCTGTTGCCGACGTACTGCAGCATCGCACGGAGATCCTTCAGGTCGAGCAGCAGCAGCCCGCGGTCGTCGGCGATCTTGAACACGAGCGCCAGCACGCCCTGCTGCGTCGGGTTCAGGTTGAACAACCGTCCGAGCAGCAGCGGGCCCATGTCGGAGACCGTCGCGCGCAGCGGCAGGCCGCGGCGCGCGAACAGGTCCCAGAAGACGACGGGGTTCGCCGAGAACGGCGGCGCGGCGATTCCCGTCCGCGCGAGCCGCTCCTGCAGCTTCGGCGTCGCCTCGCCGCTCGCGGCCAGGCCGCCGAGATCGCCTTTCACATCGGCGAGAAACACCGGCACGCCGAGCGCCGACAGACGATCGGTCAGCATCTGCAGCGTCACCGTCTTGCCCGTCCCGGTGGCGCCGGTGATCAACCCGTGACGGTTCGCCATCGCGGGACGGAACAGCACGTCGTCGCGCGATGCGGTGCGCGCGATCGGAAACGGCGCGAGCATGGGCGCCGATTGTAACTAATTGGCGAGCGCGGCGTTCGGCACGTCGTCGGCGGCGCGCTCGGCTGCCCGCGCCCCGGCCAACCGGTGCACGAACAGGTACACCGCCGGCAGCACGACGAGCGTCAACACCGGCGCCGTGATCATCCCGCCGACGACGACGCGCGCGAGCGGCTGCTGCGTCTCGGATCCGATCCCCGTCGCGAGCGCCGCCGGCAGCAGCCCGATCCCCGCCGCGAGCGACGCCATCATCACCGGCCGCAGCCGCTGCTGCGATCCGACGAGCACGGCGTCGTAGAGCGACGCGCCGGCGGCCCGCAGGCCGTTGATCGACGCGATCAGCACCACGCCGTTCAGCATCGAGACGCCGAAGAGCGAGATGAAGCCGACCGCCGCCGAGATGCTGAAGCTCGTGCCGGTGACGAGCAGCGACACGACGCCGCCGGCCAGCCCCATCGGCACGGCGCCGAAGACGATGAGCGTGTCGCGGACGCTGCGGAAGTAGCACCAGAGCAGCGCGAGAATGAGCGCCAGCGTGATCGGCACGATGACGAGGAGCCGCGCGATCGCCGCCCGCAGCTGCTGGAATTCCCCGGCCCACTCCACGCGGTAGCCCGGCGGCAGCCGCACCGCCTGTTTGATGCGCGCCGACGCGTCGGCGATGGTGCTCTCGAGATCGCGCCCGCGCACGCTGAACTTGATCGGCAGGTACCGCACGTTCCCCTCGCGGTAGATGAACGACGCGCCGGTCTGCTTCACGATGTCCGCGACCTCGCGCAGCGGGATGTGGCCCGTCGGCGTCTTCACCGGGATGCTCCCGACGTCGTCGGCCGCGCTGCGGAATTGCGGCAGGAACCGGACGACCACGTCGAATCGGCGCTCGCCATCGAGCACCTGCGTGGCGGCCTGTCCGCCGATCGCCGCCTGCACGATCCCGTTCACGTCGTCGGCGACGACGCCGTAGCGCGCGGCGCGCTGCCGATCGATGCGAATCAGGAGATTCGGCTGGCCCAGCATCGCGTAGACGCCGAGGTCGGTCACGCCGGGAACGCCCTTCATCACCTCTTTGATCGCGTTCGCGCTCGACTGCAGCTCGTCGAGATCGTTGCCGAACAGCTTGATCGAGTTCTCCCCTTTCACGCCGGACATCGCCTCGTTGACGTTGTCCTGGATGTTCTGCGAGAAGTTGTAGGCGACGCCGGGGATCTGCTCGAGATCGGCTTCCATCCGGCGCACGAGATCGTCCTTCGTCGTCGCTTTCGGCCACTCGGCGCGCGGCCGCAGGTTGACGAAGAAGTCGCAGTTGAACCAGCTGACGGGATCGGTCCCGTCGTCGGGCCGCCCGAGCTGGCTGACGACGTCGAGCACCTCCGGGTACTTCCGGATGACGCCGCGCATGCGATCCGACAGCTGGTTCGCGTACGGGAACGAGATCTCGTTCGGCATCGTCGCGCGGATCCAGAGGTTGCCTTCCTCGAGCTTCGGCATGAACTCGCCGCCGAGGAACGGCGCCGCCGCCATCGTCGCGGCGACCACCGCGCCGGCCAGCGCGAGCGTCAGCGCCGGCCGCGCCATGGACGCGCGCAGGAGCGGCGTGTAGGCGCGGTTCAGCCAGCGCACGAGCGGCGTGACGTGCTCGGGCGGATGCGGCTTCAGCACGAGCGACGAGAGCGCGGGCGAGCAGGTGAGCGCGAGCACCAGCGCCGCGCTCAGCGCGAGGCCGTAGGTGATCGCCATCGGCGTGAACATCCGGCCTTCCACGCCCCGCATCGTGAAGAGCGGCAGGAACGCCACGATGATCACGGCCGTCGAGAACAGGATCGGCGCCGCCACCTCGAGGCCGGCGTCCACGATGCCGCGGCGCGCCTGCGCGCCGGCGCCGCCGCCGTCGTGCCCGAGCCGCCGGTGGATGTTCTCGACCATGATCACCGACGCGTCGACGATGATCCCGAAATCGATCGCGCCTATCGAGATCAGGTTCGCGGAGTCGCCGCGCAGCACCATTACGATGAACGTGAGCAGCAATGAGAGCGGAATCGAGAGCGTGACGACCAGCGCGGCGCGCAGATCGCCGAGAAACGCGATCATGATGAACGCCACGAGCAGCATGCCCTCGACCAGCGTGTGCTCGACCGTCCGCGTCGTCACGCCGATGAGATCGGTGCGGTCGTAGTACGGCACGATCCGCATGCCGCGGGGCAGGACGCCGGACGCGTTGATCTCCTCCACCTTCGCGCGCACGCGCTCGAGCGTCGGTCGTGTCTGCTCGCCGCGCCGCATGTAGACGATGCCGGTGACGACGTCGGATCGATCGTCGATGCCGACCTTGCCGAGGCGCACCTTGTTGCCGATGTTCACCTCGCCGAGCTGGCGGACGTAGAGCGGCGTGCCGCTGCGCGACGCCACCATGACGTTGGCGATGTCCTCGGCGCCGGCGAACAGCCCGATGCCGCGGATGTTGTAGCTCTGCTCGCCGGCGTCGAGGTAGTTCGCGCCGACGTTCGAGTTGCTGCGCGCGAGCGCGTTCATCACGTCCGGCACCGACACGCCGAACGCGATCAGCTTGTTCGGATCGAGATCGACGTGAAACTCCTTCGTCGGGCCGCCGAAGCCGACGACGTCGAGGATGCCGGGAATCTGCTTGAACTGCCGGACGAGGATCCAGTCCTGCGCTTCCTTGAGATCGCGCGGCGTCGCGTTGTCGCCGACGAGCTCGTAGCGGTAGATCTCGCCGAGCGCCGACCACGGCGAGATCTCCGGCCGCACGCCGGAAGGAAGCGACGCCGCCTGCAGGCGGTTCAGCACTTCCTGCCGCGCCGCGTAGTAATCGGTGCCCTCGCGGAAGTAGCACTTCACGTCGGTGAGGCCGAAGAGCGAGATCGTGCGGATCGTCTCGAGGCCGAGCATCCCGTTGAGCTCGGTCTCGAGCGGGATCGTGATCTGCCGCTCCATCTCCTCCGCCGACCACCCCGCGTTCTGCGCGATGATCTCGATCGTCGGCGGCGACGGATCGGGGTAGACCTCGACGTTCAACGCGCGGAATGCGACGAGGCCGCCGACGAGCAGCGCCGCCGCCGCGGCGGCGACGAGCCCGCGCTCGCGGACCGACAGATCGATCAGGCGCGCGATCATCGGTTCGCCGCCTCGGCCATCTGGCGCGCGAGCAGCAGGCTGCCCTGTGTCACGACGCGATCGCCTTCGCGCAGCCCCGATCGAACGACGACCCAGCCGGCCACCTCGTCGCCGGTTTCCACCGCGCGCTGCTGGTAGCCCTCATGCGGGCGCTCGACGAAGACGTCGCGGCGGCTGCCGTTCGCGACAACGGCGGACGCCGGCACGAGCAGCGCCGATTCGATCGTCCCCGACCGGAGCGCCACGGTCGCGAACATCCCCGGCTTGAGGCGTCCGTCGGCGTTGCGCATCACGCAGCGCACGGCGAGCGTCCGCTTCTCCGGATCGAGCGTCGCGGCGATGCGATCGACGCGGGCCGCGAACGTCTCGTTCGGGTACGCCGGCGTCTGAATCGTCACCTCGGCGCCGGGCCGGATCGCCGCGACCTGATCCTCGTAGACATCCGCGGTCACCCAGACGGTCGAGAGATCGGCGATCTTCAGCAGCGCGTCGCCGCCGGCCTGCACGACCTGGCCGAGGCCAACGTGCCGCTCGACGATCGTGCCGCCGACGGGCGCCTTCAGCGCCACGAGGCGCGTGATCGAGGAGGAGCCGCCGGTCTCGAGGCGCTCGATCTGATCGTCGGCGAATCCGGCACTCTGCAGGCGGCCGCGCGCCGCCGCGAGCCGCGCGTCGGCTTGCTGCAGTTCCTCGCCGGCGCGCGTCTCCGCGAGCTGCGCTTCCTGGAGATCGCGCTGCGGGATGGCTTCGACGGTCGCCAGCCGCGACGCGCGCTCGCGCGTGCGGCCGGCGTGCTCGTGCGACGTGCGCGCGGCGCGCGTCGCCGCCAGCGCCTCCTGATAATCCGCCTGCATGCCGACGACGTCGGGCGAATCGAGCATCGCGATCGTCTGCCCTTCGCTCACCTCGGTCCCGACCTCGACGTCGAGCCGTACCACACGGCCGGAGAGCTGCGCGAAGAGCGCCGTCATCCTGTTCGCGTTGAACTCGATGCGGCCCGGCACCGACGCGCGCACCGGCATGTCGCCGTGCGCGACGGCGCTGCTGACGACGCTCGCGCGCTGCGCGGGCGTCAGCGTCACCGTGGTCGGCGCGTCGGACGGCGGCTTCGCCGCGGCCGGCGCGCGATCGGCGTTGCGCGCCGACAGCGCGAAGGCGACGACGGTCGCGACCGACGCCGCGGCAATCGTCAGCGCGGCCCAGATGCGCCGCGCGACTGGGGCGCGGCTGATACGACCTTCACTCATGTGAGCCTCCCGACGCGGAAGACGAAGCGCCAGCCAGCCGCGTCGCGCTGGTGCCGGTCGCCGATTCGAGCTGGTAGACGCTGAGCGCGAACGCGTGCCGCGCCTCGTTGTAGCTGACGAGCGTCTCGTTGTGCGCGCGCTGCGCGTCGAGCAGGCTGAGCAGGCCGCGCTCCCCTTCCTGATACGCGGTCTGCTCGATGGCGCGCACCTCCGACGCCTGCTGCAGGATGTGGCCGTCGAACATGCGCAGCCGATCGCGGCTGACGCGGTAGGCGACGATCGCCTTCTCGACGTCGGTGAGGACCTGCGCGCGCACTTGACGCCAGCGCGCGTCGGCCTGCTGCTTCGCGGCGACGGCCTGCGCGACGGTCGCGTCCGCGCGGCGGCCGGTCGCGAGCGGCACGCCGACGGCGACGCCGACTGCGTTGTCCGGACCCGATCGCAGGTACTGGCCGCCGACGGTCACGTCGCGCGCGCGCGTCGCATCGGCGAGCTTCACCGCCGCCTCCGCCGCGTCGAGGTCGAGGCGCGCCGCCCGGAGATCCGCGCGGTTCTCGAGCGCGAAGCGCCGGATCTCGGCGATCGACGCCGTGATCGGCTCGACGATCAGATCGCCCGCCAGCACGTCGTCGTCGTCGTCGAAGGCATCGGCGAGATCGGAGAGCGGCACGTCGAGCGCAATCGCGCGCGCGGCCGGAGCGGACGTCGGCGGCGCCTTGTCGCCGTCGCCGACCAGATTGAGGACGTCGCGGACGCCCTGCGCGTAGCCGGCCCGAGAGGCCGCCACGCTGCCCTGCAGCTCCACGAGCTCGAGGCCGATGCGCCGCAGGTCGACGCCGGCCGTGTAGCCCTCGTCCACGCGCTCGGCGAAGAGGTGCTGCAGGCGCTGGAAGTCGCCGAGCGCCGCGCGCAGGACGCGCAGGTTGTCGCGCGCGACGAGCGTCGAGAGAAACGCCTGCTTCAGCCCGAAGGTCTGCTGCCGCAGCTCGTCGGACAGCCGCGCCTCGGCGGCCTGGCTCTCGATGTCGGCCTGCGCGACGCGCAGCTCGCGCTTGCCGCCGCGCTCGACGAGCTTCTCGACGTCGACGCTGAACTGCGTGTCGAGCACCGAGTTGTCGGCGACGGCGACGCCCGCGTACTGCGGGTGCGCCAGGACGCGCGGCAGCGTGAGCTGCGTCGCCGCGAACGTCACGGTCGGCTCCGGCTTGAGCGCCGCCGCGACGCGCTGCGCGCGGAAGAGATCCACGTTGTAGCGCGCGGCCAGCACCGACAGGTTGCGCGCGACGAGCGCGTCCACGGCGGCCTGCAGCGTGAGCGGCGGCCGGAGGGTCGCGCCCGCCTGCGCGCGGCCGCGCGCGGGCAACGCGAGCACCGCGCTCGCGATGATGCACGTCGATAGCTGACGAAGTCTGGACATCGGCGTTCCTGAACTCTCGGCCTGCGTGACGCGGCCGCGATTGAATCGGATTCACATCGATGTAGCGGCCGGCCTTCAGGCCGGCCGAGCGACGGGCTAAAGCCCGCCGCCTACCATCAAGGCTGAAAATGCGCTTCGGAGCGGTTAGCTCAGGGGAGGGCCGCGCGGGCTCGAGGGACGAACGGAACGCGACGCGGGGACGACCTGCGCCACGGGCGCGTCGGTGCGACTACGCGAGTCGGACGCACCTGCGCCGAGCGTCGCGAGACGGCTCTGCTGCGGGCGCGGCGCCGCGTCGAGGACGGCGGCATCCGCGGGGCCGTCAGGGGCGTCGAGGCGCTGATACGAGCTGATCGCCGACGGGAAGCTTCGGACGTCGGCCGGCGTGAAATGGCCGCGGCCGTCGTTCAGCCACACGCCGACGGTGCCGCCGTTCATCGGACGGCCCGCGACGATGTCGAGATCGTTGTCGTGATCGATGTCGACCGTCGTAATCGTCAGCGCGTCGGCCGTCGACTCGAAGACCACGTCGGCCGGCGCGGCGCCCGACAGCGAGAACTCGAGGCGGTACGCGTAGCCGCCCGCGCGGCGCCCGATGTGATCGGCGACGACGACGTCGGGCGTGCCGTCCTTGTCGAAGTCGCCGATCGCCGTCGACCAGCCGAACGGACGCGCCGCCGTGCCGAGGCGGAATGCCGGCCGCAGCGGCGCCGCCGCGTTCGCGCGCGCCGGGTCGAACGCGTGCTGATCCGCAGTCGCCACGGCAGGCGAAACCGCGGCCGGCGCGCGACCGGCGGCGCAGATCGCGAGCGCCGCGCACAGCGATGCGAGGATCCGCTTCATGTCTTGACGTTTTCTTTAGGCGCCGCATTCGCGGCGCCGCGCCGCCCGCCGCATCGCAATCGCAGTGCCACGACGTGAAATCGCGAACTGCTGTCGATGCTTGCCCCCGCGGCAGCGACTGCGTCCCATGTCGCCGCAGGTCGCCATCAAAGTCTGCGTGGCGGCAGACGCGGTACAGGAAATTCCTTATTCGGGCGTTTTGATTCGGATCGACGCGGCGAGACCGAGCAGACGACGGCGCTCGATGTTCACTGACGCGCCGAACGCGGCGACGTCGAGCGACACGCGCGGCGTGAGATCGACGCCGACGCCGCCGGTCGGGTTCCACTGCGCGAACGAGTACTTCGCGCCGCCGCGCAGCGCGACGCCGCTCGGGAATCGACGCTCGACGCCCGCGTGAAAGATGCCGCCGCCGATGCCGGATCCGACTTCGCCCGCGATCGTCCACGGCCCTGCGTCGTACGACGCATCGGCGCGCACGTCGATCGGCAACTCCGCGCGAACGTCTGCCGCCGGGATCTCGCCGGACTCGATGAACGCGCCGGACGCGAGCGTCTGCAGCGAGTAGATCGTCCGCGTCACGCCGGTCCACGTGATGTGATTGCCGATCCTGTTGACGCCGAAGCCGACGGCGAGCGAGCCGACCGAGGCGCCGACGCCGACGTCCATGGCGCTGCCGCGGCCGGAGGTCGAGGACAGGCGCGAGATCGCGAGCGGCGTCGCGCCGGGCGCGATCGTCAGCAGCCCCGCCGCGTCCGTGTCCATCCGCAGCCGGAGGTCATCGTCCGCGAACCGGACGCCGAGGAGGTAGTCGTAGTTCACCGCGACGTACAGCCGATCGCGCGCGGATCGAGCGACGGCTGATGGCAGCGGAAGGCTGCCGCGATAGCCAATCGTGATCGCCGCCGCCGCCTGCCCCTGCGACGCGTTCGCGATGGTGAGCTGCGCGTTGGGAATGACGACAGGCGCGGCGCTCGCGAGCAGCGCCGCCAGCCGATCATCGATATCGTTCGTCGTCGTCAGCGTGAGGTACGGGCCGGCGCCGAGATAGACGCCGTGGCGCGCGCCGCGATCGCGCGTGAGCTCGATCGTCCCGCCCCAGCTCGGCGCGGCGACGCCGCCCGCGTCGATGTGCGCGGCCGGCGCGAAGCCGCGATACACGTTCAGATCGCGGCTCACCTGTCCGTTGCGCAGCGCCGACACGAACGCCGCTTCGCCGGCGCCCGCCGAATCGCGGTTGACGATGTAGTGAATCGGGCTGGCGACGTGCTCGATCGCGCGGACCGGATCGAACAGGCTCGATCCCGGATCGTAGATGTCGAAGTCGCGCAGCACCTGCAGCAGGCCGAACGGCAGCACGATCGATCGATACGGCCGCTCGCCCTCGACCATGTCCGACGCGAGGTTCGCCGCGCCCGAGGAGCCGCCGAGCGCGATCCCGCGCGCGTCGAAATCCCACTGGGCGTGCGCTGGAGCGCGGAGGACGCAAAGAAGGCAAAGAACGCAAAGACCGCGCCTCGCGGTCATCCGGCGGCGGGGAGCCCGAGGTTCTGCATCAGCAGCTTCGCGAACTCGGGGCCTTTGCCTTCCTCTTCGTGCTTGAAGTAGACGTAGACGTCGCGGCACCGCGCCGTCTCGCGCGCGATCGTATCGGCCCACTGCTTGATGTCGTCGGGCGTGTAGCCCTCGTCGCGCAGGCGGAAATAGGCGTAGTCGGCGGTGATGCGGACCGGCGTCGACAGCTTTTCGCTGTCGGCGACGCACAGCGCGAGGTTGCGCGCCGCGAGCCGCGCGTACACCTCGTCGTCGAGCCACGACTCGTGGCGGAACTCGAACGCGGCGCACGCCTTCGGCGGCAGCTCCTCGAGGAACGCGTCGAAGAGCGCCGCGTCCTTCTTCAGGTTCGGCGGCAGCTGGAACAGCATCGCCCCGAGCTTGTCGCCGAGCGTGCCGGCCGCCTGGCAGAAGGTCGCGACGAGCGCGCCGACGTTCTTCAGCCGGTTGTCGTGCGTGATCCGCCGCGGCGCCTTCAGCGTGAGCTTGTACGGCACCGGCGTCTGCGCCGCCCATCCGGCGACGAGCGTCTCGTTCGGCATGCGGTAGAACGTGTAGTTGATCTCGACCGTCGGAAAGCGCGCGGCGTAGTACGGCAGCATCTTCGCCGCCGGCAGATCGCGCGGGTAGAAGCTCCCCTTCCACTCCGGGTAGTTGTAGCCGGAGGTCCCAATCCAAATCATCCTCGTGACTGTAAACTACGAAGCATGCGGCCTCATATCGTTTTCTCCGTGTGTCTCGCGCTCGCCGCGCTCGGCTGCGGGCGTTCGCGTCCGGACCAGCGCAGCTATCCGCTCCAGGGGCAGGTGCAATCGATCGACACCGAGCACACGCTCGTCGTCGTGAAGCACGAAGACATCAAGGGCTTCATGCCGGCGATGACGATGCCCTACGAAGTCGAGGAACCGACATCGCTGACCGAGCTCGCGCCCGGCGATCTCATCGACGCGACGCTCGTCGTCTACTCGAACGGCGCGCACCTGACGAAGATCCGCAAGGTCGGTCAGGCGCCGCTCGAGAAGCCGGCCGACACCGCCGCGATGCCGACCGCGTCGTCCGGCTTCGAGCTGCTGCGGCCCGGCGAGCCGGTGCCCGCCGGCGCCTTCGTCGATCAGGACGCACGCACGCGCTCGTTCGCGGCGTTCAAGGGATCGCCCGTCGTGATGACGTTCATCTACACCAGCTGTCCGATGCCGACGTTCTGCCCGCTGATGGATCGGCAGTTCGCGGCGCTGCAGACGACGCTGAGAGAGGACCCGGCGCTGAGCCGCGTGCATCTGGTCACGGTCAGCTTCGATCCGGCGACGGATACGCCGCCGGTGCTGAAGGCCCACGCGAAGAAGCTCGGCGCTGATCTGAAGCGCTGGACGTTCCTGACCGGCGATCGCGACGACGTCGATCGGTTCGCGGCGCGGTTCGGCGTGTCAATCGCGCGCGCGATGGACGACCCGGGCAACATCACGCACAACCTGCGGACCGCGATCGTCGACGCGGACGGCAAGCTCGTGAAGGTGTACACGGGCAACGAGTGGACGCCGGCGCAGGTGATCGCCGATCTGAAAGCGCTCGGCTCCTGATCGGGATTGGGGATTCGGGATTTGTTCTGCAAAGGCCGCTCTCCTCTGTGAAAAGAATCCCAAATCCCGAATCCCGAATCCCCATCCCCTTCACGGCTCGCGAGCGGCGGCTGATCGCGCGGCTGCGGACGCCGCAGGCGGTGCAGGCGTTCCTCAACGCGCTGCCGTACAACCCGGAGCCGCACGGGCGCGCGACGCTGCGCAGCTTCCGGGGGGTCGTCCGCCACGGCTGCGCGCACTGTCTCGAGGCGGCGCTCTTCGCCGCGTCCGTCCTCGAGCAGCACGGGCATCCGCCGCTCGTCCTGAGCTTCGAGTCGATCGACCATCTCGATCACGTGATCTTCGTCTACAAGCAGCGCGGCCGATGGGGATCGATCGCGCGGTCGCGCGACCCGGGGCTGCACGGGCGGAAGGCGGTCTTCGCCACGCCGCGCGCGCTCGCGCTGAGCTATTTCGATCCCTACATCGACTTCACGGGCCGCATTACCGGCTACGCGGTCGTGAACCTCGCCGACGTGATGGGCGCGTACGACTGGCGGCTCGCCGACGGGAACGTATGGAAGGTGGAGCGGGTGCTGCTCGACTACCCGCACCGCCGCATCAGGTCGTCGGATGCGCGCGTGGCGGCGCTGCGGGCGCGCTACCGCGCGTTCCGCGCGCGGCACCCGGAGCGCAAGCCGGTGTTCTACCGGCGCCGCGACCGATGGACGCCGCTGCCCGACGAATTCCGGTACGAGGGTTGATAGTTCGCTCCGGCTCCGTTAGGCTGCCGTCTCGCCGTGGGTGCCGCCCTCTTCATCACCGTCATGATCGTCGGCATCTTCGTCGCCGATTTCGCGCTGCGGTGGTGGCGCGAGAACGAATGGCGCCGCCGGTGGCGCCATCGCGACGACGAGTGAGGAACCACAAAGACACGAAGATCGCGAAGAAGAGGATTCAGAGCATGCGTGCTCTGCGGGCTCTGCGGTTGCTTTTCCGTGCGTCAGTCGAGATCGAAGTCGCGCATCGGTTTGGTGACGGGCTCCTCGCGCGCCTGGCGGAGCGCTTCCTCGAAGCGCTTCGAGAGCGCGTCGCCGCGCGTCTTCTCCGAGTCGACCGACTGCTGGAAGACCGCTTCGCGCCGCGCGGCCTCCTCGGCCAGAATCCGCTGCGCGTCGCTCAGCTCCGGCTTGTTGCCGCGCTCCGGCTCCTTGTGCGAGACGACGCGCCCGAGGTTCAGGTCGATGACGAGCGTCGCCTGACAGCACGGGCACGTCACTTCCATCTCCGATTTCAGCCGCGCCATCAGCGCTTCCCTCCCAGCGCGCCGGCGAGCCCGACGCCGGCGTCGAACTGCTTCTTCAACTCGAACGGCGATCCGTCGGGCAGCGTCGCCGTGAGCCGCAGATCCTTGATCGGCGCGCGGTGGTAGTCGAAGCGCTGCCCGTAGCCCGCGACGAAGGTGTCGAGCGGCGCCTGGAACCGGCTCTTCGCCGGCACCGACCTCGCCGTCACGCGGTAGTAGGTGTTGATCCAGATCTCGACGCGGTCCCAGTCCTGCGACGTGCGGTTGTCGACCGTCAGCATGTTGCGCTCGAGCGTGATCGGATCGGTCTCGATCGTGCGGCACGCGGCGCAGACGGCGACGAGTGCGAGCAGCAGTCTGTGCGCCCTTCGCGCCCTTCGCACGCTTCGCACACTTTGCGTTCTTTGCGCTCTTTGCTCCGTCCGCATCCCCTGCGATTTCACGACGGTATCATAGCGTAGTGACTCTCGCGCCGCGCCCGACGCTCCGCATCGCCACCTACAACATCCATCGCTGCCGGGGCCTCGACGGGCGCACGCGTCCCGATCGCATCGCGGCGGTGCTACGCGGCATCGACGCCGATGTGATCGCGCTGCAGGAAGTGGTGGGCGCCGGGCCGCACGGCGGCGGCCACGCCGAGGAGCTCGGCGCGACGCTCGGCATGGGCTGGGTGATGGCGCCGGCGCGCATGCTGCGCGGCCATCAGTTCGGCAACGCGGTGCTCAGCCGCTTCCCGATCGCGCAGCACCTGGAGCACGACCTGTCGTGGAAGACGTGCGAGGCGCGCCGCATGCAGCGCGTCGACATCGCCGCCGACGGCACGACGTTACACCTCTACAACGTGCACCTCGGCACCGCGATCCTCGAGCGGCGCCATCAGGCGCAGAAGCTCGCGTCGATCGTATGCGACCGCCACGTGCCGGGGCCAAAGCTCGTGCTCGGGGACTTCAACGAGTGGATGCGCGGGCTGGCGACGAACCTGCTGACGGAAAAGCTGAACAGCGTCGATCTGCGGAATTACCTGAAGCGCAAGCGGACCTATCCGGGCCTCTTCCCGATCCTGCACCTCGATCACATCTACTACGCAGGCAAGATCGAGGTGGTCGGGATCGAGCTGCCGCGCACGCGGATCTCGCTGGTCGCGTCGGACCACTTGCCGCTCGTGGCGGATGTGCGAATCGGATAGACGACGATTGACGCAGAATCCGCGGAATCCGCAGAACTTACGACTTGTACGGCTCTGCGTGTTCTGCGTTGTCCGTCGTGATCTCTATTCGGCTTCTTCGGCGAGCTCGAGCGTCAACGGCGCTGTGTGCACGACGCTCGGCACCTTGCGCGCGTCGCGCTGGGCCTTGAGCGCGCGCGCTTCGTCGTAGATCCGGCGCGGCACCGGCTGCAGATCCCACGCGACGCCGACGGCCGCCATCGCGCGGATCACGTACCACGTCGGATCGAACTCCCACCAGTAGAAGCCGTTGCGCGCCGCGCGCTGGTAGCGGTGGTGGTTGTTGTGCCACCCCTCGCCGACGGCGAAGAACGCCGTCAGCGCGTTGTTGCGCGACTCGTCGACCGTGTCGAACCGGCGCGACCCGAACATGTGGTTCACGGTGTTGATGCAGAACGTCGCGTGCGCGAGCGTCATCGTCGGCAGGCAGAAGCCGTAGACGAGCCACGGGAAGCCGCCGGCGAGATAGAGCGCGACGGCGAGGAGGATCGGCGGCGCGTAGAAATGTCGATCGAGCCACGCGAGCTCCGGCACCTTGCCGAAGTCGCGCATCACCGGGTTCGACTTCTCGAGCCTGTCGTACTTCGTGTCGTTCAGGAACCAGCCGATGTGCGCGTAGTAGACGCCGCTCACCATCGGGCTGTGCGGATCGCCGTCGCGGTCGGCGTATTTGTGGTGGTTCACGTGGTGGCCCGCCCACCAGAGCGGACCCTTCTGCATCGCCGCCGTCCCGACGAATGCCCAGGCGAACTGCGCGGCGCGGCCCATCTTGAACGCGCGGTGCGCGAGGTAGCGGTGGAAGCAGAGCGTGAGGCCGATCGCGCGCAGGAAATGCGACACCGCCCACAGCGCCAGGTACTCCCAGCGGAACGTGACGAAGAAGGCGAGGAGCGCCGACGCCTGGACGAGCCAGAAAATCGAGATCTGCAGAAGATTTGGAAGCAAATCAAATCTCACGAAGCGCGCGGGCGACGGGAATACGGGCCGCGCGCAACGCGGGGAGCAGGCCGCCAACCGCCCCCATCAGCGCGGAGAAGACGAGGCCGAGCGCCAAAAGCGTCGGCGTAATACGGAATTTGAACGCGACCTCGCTGAACGACGAGAAGTTCGTCGTGCCGGTCGACAGGCCGTGCACCGGCAGTGCCAGGAGGCAGCCTACCAGCCCGCCGACCACCGCGAGCGCGACCGATTCGACGAGAAACGCCGCCACGATGCGCAGCCGCGAGAAACCGAGCGCGCGCAGCGTCCCGATCTCGCGCGTGCGGTAGGCGACCGCCGCGTACATCGTGTTCATCGCGCCGAACATCGCGCCGATCGACAGAATCAGCGTGACGAAGGTGCCGAACACGCGGATCACCGTCGTCATCGCGCGCGACTGCTCGGCGTAGTAGTCCTGCTCGCGCTGCGGCTCGAGGTAGAGGCGCGGATCGCCGCCGAGCACCGCCTTGAACGAGTCGAACATCGAGGGGTCGGCAAGCTTCACCGTCATCGACTGATAGCCGTCGCGCTGGAACGCCGGCATCATCAGATCGACGTCGCCCCAGATCTCCGACTCGAACGCCGCATCGTCGGCGGTGAAGACGCCGGCGACCTTCCACGTCTGCGCGCCGAACTTCACGTCGCTCCCGAGCGCGAGCCCCTTGAAGCGGCCCACCGCGAGGCGGCCGACGTTGATCTCGCGCGTGCCCGGCGCGAAGCGGCGGCCTTCGACGAACTTGAGCGCGTCGCGCACCTCGAAGGCGCGCGGGCCGACGCCGCGCACCGGCACGTTCGCCGGCTGATCGTCGGACTGGCGCGGCAGCGCGATGATGACGACGAGCTCCGGCGAGCTGAGGGGACGGCCGGCCGCGTCGCGCGCCACCTGCGGCAGGCTGTCGATGATCGGCACGTCGCTGCGGAGAACGGCGCTCACGGTCTCTGCCGTCGCGCCCTTGCGAAGCACGATGGCGTTTCCTGGCGAACCGCTCGCGACCAGCGTCGCGCGGAAGCCCTGCGCGATCGCGAGCGTCATCACGAACACGGCGACCACCATGGCGATCCCGCCGGCAGTCATCGCGGCCGTGCTCTTGCGAACGATCATCGAGCGGAGGTTGTAGCTGGCGATGAGTCCCATACGTTAAAACGTGTTCGGGGCCGAGGGCTAGGGGCTCGGGGCTAGCTGACGACGGCTAGCCCCCAGCCCCAAGCCCCGTGCCCCTACGCGACACGCCTCAGCGCGTCCACGATCTTCAGCCGCGACGCCATCGTCGCGGGAATGAAGCCGGCCACCACGCCAATGAACGCGCTGAGCGCGAGGCCGATGGCCGCATTCGTATTGTTGACGCCGAACACCGGAATGAACGCGCCGCCCTGGATCAGATTCGGGTTCACGATCACTCGCGCGAAGACGACGCCGACGACCCCGCCGACGATCGACATCAGGAGCGCCTCGCCGGCGACGAGCAGGAAAATCGTCAACGCGGGGAAGCCGAGCGTGCGCATCACGGCGATCTCCGTCGTCCGCTCGCGCACCGACATCGCCATCGTGTTGCCGGCGACGAAGAGCGTCGTGACGACGACGGCGAGCGAGATGCTGCCGAGCAGCAGGCCCAGGTTGCCGAACATCGAGACGAACGAGCTCTGGAAGGCGCGCTCGGTGTCGGTCTTCGTCTCGTACGGCGAGTTCGCGAACTTCTGATCGATCGCCGAGGAGACCTGCGCGGCCTGATCGGGGTTCGCGACCTTGACCACGTACCAGCCGGCCTGCCCCTTCACGAGCGAGCGCTCGTCCACGTACTTCCAGTGGAAGAACATCGACTGGTTGTCGACGGCCCCGCCGCCGCTCTTGTAGATGCCGCGAACGGTGAAGTCGTAGTCCTGCGTGCCGTAGGTCGGGATGCCCACCTTCAGCGTGACTTTGTCGCCCACCTTGAACCCGTAGCGCCGCGCGAGGCCTTCGCCGACGATGCAGCCGGTGCGGTCCTCGACGAACGCCGCGCGCGCGTCGGGCGCGAGCTCGATCTCGGGATACATCCGCAGGTAGCTCACCGGTTCGATCGCGATGTTCGCGAAGAAATTCTGCGGATCCTTGTAGATGCCGCCGAACCAGTTGGCCCAGGTGAGGTCCTGCACGCCCGGCGTGCTCCGGATCGTCTCCGCGTGGCTCGTCGGCATCGAGAAGATGAGCGACGTCGATCGAATCGTGACGATGCGCGTCGACGAGCTCGCTTCCGTGCCGGCGTTGAAGCCGTCGAGCACGGCGCGCAGCGCGGCGAACAGGAAGACCGCGATCGCGACGCTGAGGATGGTGAGCGCCGTCCGCCGCTTGCTGCGGCGCGCGCTCTTCAGGACGAGGCCCACGAACTTCACGACCGCACCGCCGCCTGCTCGACGAGCGTGCCCTTCTCGAGGTGCAGGATGTGCGCCGCGCGCTCCGCCGCGTGCGGATCGTGGGTCACCATCACGATCGTCTTCTTGTACTCCTCGTTCAGCCGCTGTAGCAGCGTGAGCACTTCGGCCGCCGATTTCGCGTCGAGATCGCCGGTCGGCTCGTCGGCGAGCAGCAGCGTCGGGTCGGTGACGATCGCGCGCGCGATCGCGACGCGCTGCTCCTGGCCGCCCGAGAGCTGCCGCGGGTAGTGCTTCTCGCGATCGCCGAGGCCGACGATGCCGAGCGCCGTCAGCACGTGATCGCGCCGCTGCGCCTTCGTGAGATTCGTCAGGAGCAGCGGCAGCTCGACGTTCTCGAAGGCGGTCAGCACCGGAATGAGGTTGTACAGCTGGAAGATGAAGCCGATGTGGCGCGCGCGCCAGCCGGCGAGCGACCGCTCCGGCAGGCTGCTGATCTCGGTGTCGCCGACGCGCACCGATCCGTGCGTCGGACGATCGATGCCGGCGAGCAGGTTCAGCAGCGTCGACTTGCCGGACCCCGACGGCCCCATCAGGCCGAGGAAATCGCCGGCGTCGACGGCGATCGAGACGCGATCGAGGACCGGAATCTCGATCGCGTCGCGCGTGTAGGATTTGGTGACGTCTCGCAGTTCGATCAGCGCCATGGTCAGGTGCCCTTCACGCGAACGGGCGCGCGGTCGGTGAGCGTCGCCGGCGGATTCAGAATCACGGCGTCGCCCGGGACGACGCCGCTGCGGACTTCGATCATGTCCAGCCGCTCGGGGCCGAGCGTCACCGGCCGCCGCGTGGCCGTGCCGCCCGCGACGACCCAGACCTGCGCCCGTCCTGTCGCCTCGGTGACGGCGCGCTTCGGGACGAGCACGATTTGCGCCGGAAGTCCCGCGTTGGTGCCTGGCGCGTGCCTGGCACCGACAGCGACACCGTCAGCGGCGACACCGCCGTCGCGGCCGCCGGCGGCGGCGTCGGCCTTACGGGGCTCCTGGAACGTGACGCTCGCGGTCATCTCCGGCTTCACGTGCGCGTCGGCCTCGAGAATCGTGACGCGCACCTCGACGATCGACTTCGCGCGATCGGCGGACGGAAAGATCTGCCGCACCCGGCCGCGGTACGCGCGATCCTGATACGCCTGCAGCTTCACTTCGGCCGGCATCGCGGGCCGAAGCTTCGCGACGCTGTTCTCGCTCACCTCGGTCTGCACCTCGAGCTCGCCGAGGTCGGCAATGGTCGCGATCGCGCCGCCCTCGCGCGTCGCCTGGCCCGCGACGCCGAACGGCGACACCGTCTCGCCCACCTCCGCGCGCTTCTTGATGACGACGCCGTCGAACGGCGCGCGGACGTTCGTGTTCTCGAGCGCTTCCTCGGCGACGCGGACGCGCGCGCGCGCCGACGCGATCGCCGCGTCGGCCGATCGCACGCGCGCCGCGGACACGGCGGCCGCGGCTTCGGCCGCCGTCAAGGACGCCTGCGTCGTGATCCCGTCGGCGATGAGCCGGCGCTGCCGCTCCAGGCTGCGCGCGTCCTCGTCCCGCGCCGCGACGGCCTGCGCCAGCTGCGCCTCGGCTTCCGCGACCGCGCGGCGCGACGCCTCGAGCTGCGCCTCGACGTCGGCGTGCTCGATCTCGGCGATGACGGCGCCCTTGCGCACCCGCGTCCCTTCCTCGAAGGCGAGGCGCGCGATGCGCCCGCCGCTTTTCACGCCGACGTCGCTGCTGTGCCGCGCGACGACGTAGCCGCTCGCGACGAGGACCGGCACGTCCGGCGCGCCGCCCGGGCTCGCGGCGATCTCCGTCGCGCGCGCGATCTCGACCTCCGGCGCCTGCCGCCTGGCGACATAGGCGCGTGCCGCCGGATACACCGCGTACGCCGCCGCGCAGATCACGACCAGGACGGCCCACGGGACCCAGCGCCGCCGCGGCGCGGTTTCGCGGTTGATGCGCAGCCGCCCGAGGTCGGCGGCCGGCGAAGGCTCGATTGTCACGGGAAAGCAAACGGGACCGGCGATCGATTCGCGCGACCGGCGATCTCAGGCGGATTTTATCCCAGCTTGCCGGCGCACGGCGCGCGCGCGGGAGTCCTCAGCCCTCTTCCTCGAACTCTTCCTCTTCGGGCGGGCCGAGGCGCGTCGGCGGGCGCAGCGCCTCGCGGTAGTCGAACAGCGGCAGATCGCGCACGTGCAGCGCCAGCGTGCAGGCCGGCGACTTCTCGTCGACGACGACCGTCACCGGGCTGCCCTCGACGCCCTCGCGGAACGCGATCCGGCAGCCGCAGGCGAGCCGCGCGTGCGTGAATCCCTTCAGCATTGGGGCGATTATACCCTACAGCAGCGATTTGATTTCGTTCTCGAAGGCATCCTTCGAGGACAAACCGACGTGCTTGGCGCAGACCTTCCCGTCGCGCGAGATCACCACCGTGATCGGGATGCCGAACATCGGCCCGAAGGCGTCCTGCAGGTCGTCGTGATCGAGCCCCTGCAGCACGGTGTAATTCATCTTCGCGTTCGCCACGTACGGCTTCAGCTTGTCGAGCGTGTCGTCCACCGAGACGCCGACCACCTGCAGGCCGTCCTTGCCGTACTTGTTCTGGAACTCGACGAACCACGGGATCTCGATCTTGCAGGGGCCGCACCACGTCGCCCAGAAGTCGAGCAGGATCACCTTGCCCGCGAGCGAGGCGAGCTTCACGTCCTTGTTGTTGATGTCCTTGAGCGTGAAGTTCAGGTTCGCCGGCTTCGCGTTGGCCGGGCACGCGGCGCCCGCCGGCGCGGCCGACGCGTGGAACAGCGCGTCGGGGTCGGCGTTCAGCGTGAGCAGCGCGAGGCCGAGGCAGCTGGCGGCGGCGATGATCCATCGACTCATGTAAAAAACTCCGTGGGGATTGGGGACTGGGGATTAGGGATTGGTTCCCTCACGGCTGTCACGCGGCGTCGCAGCCAATCCCTCCTCACCAATCCCCCCAATCCCTAATCCCCAAGCCCCAATCCCCAGTCTAGTGCAGCGTCGCCTGCACGAACGACGCAATCTGCTCCACCTCGCGGCGCGGCTCGCGCGCGACGACGACGAAGGTGCGGTTGTTCGCGCACCAGATCGCCGCCTCATGGCCGAGCACTTCGACGAGCTCTTGGGCGCGCGCGGTGTCGGGCAGCATGAAGACCGACACCGGATGGCCCTCGTGCTTGTACATGATGTGCGCGATCTTCCCCTCGCCGTAGAGGCAGGGACGCGCGCCGACGAGCTCGAGCCCGGCCTTTTCCGGATCCGCCGGCAGATGCATCCGCCAGTCGAACGACGCCGCCATCGACTGCTCGACGAGCGCCGCGGGCTGGTGCGTGCCGAGCGCCGCGTTCATCGCGAAGCATTTCGCGTGATCGGCGACGAGCTCCGCCGCGAGCACGCGCGCCGACTTGTCGGTCGCCTGATACACGAACGCGCCGCCGACGACGACCACGAGCGAGGCCGCTAGGGCGAGCGGCGCGACGCGCCGCGCGATCGGGATTCGGGATTGGGGATTCGGGATTCGTTGTGAGTCGTGAGCGGGGCGATCAAAGCGGGAGCGAGTGACTTGCTGCTCTGCGGTCTCTGCGGTTGCTTTCCTCGCGATGTCGGAACATCGCTGGTGCAGCGCGGCGGGCGCGCCGTTGCGGCACAAGCCGTCGCGGCGCGCGCCGACCAGCTCGTGCACCGCGCGCTCGGCGGCGACGCGGGTGTAGCACGGCGGGCAGACGCGCAGGTGCTGGTCGACGGCGCGGCGATCGGCGTCAGCGAGCTCGCCGTCGACGTACGGCGTCACGAGCGAATCGAGCGAATCACAATTAAGCATTGGCGGGCCGCAGCGCTTTCAGTTTCTCGAACAGCAGGTGCCGGCCGCGCGAGATGCGCGACATCACGGTACCCACGGGAATCGACAGCATCGACGCGATTTCGGCGTACGAAAACTCTTCCACGTCGCGTAACCACACCGCCTGGCGGAACTGTTCCGGCAGCTCGTCGATCGCGGCCTGAAGGTCGGGCGCGAGCGTCTCGCGCAGCAGCAGCGACTCCGGCGTCTCGCCGGCCCCGATGGACCTGCCGGCCGGCGGCGGCGCGTCGGCCGCGCGGTCGACGATCTCGCTGTCGATGGCGACGGTGTCGCGGGCGCGGTCGCGCGCCCGGTTGCGGGCGGTGTTATGCAGGATCGTGAACAACCACGCCCTCAGGTTCGTGCCCGGCTCGAACTGGTTGGCGGCCCGGAACGCCTTCAGATAGGTCTCCTGAACCAGATCCTCGGCGTCGGCCGGCACCCGCGTGAGCCGGAGCGCCGCGCGATACAGGCTGTCGAGCGACGCGAGCGCCTCGGCCTCGAACGCGGGCGACACCACACCTAAACCCTGGGCACGCATTCTTTATTCCTTGGCTCGCTGCTCAGTATATCGCTGTCCCCCGTAGGCGTCGCGATCGGTTCCGCGAGAGGACAACCATCCGCCGCGAACGCATAAAAAGCCGAGCATGCCAATTGCAGGCACGTGCACGTCGACAGTAAGATCGCAGCTCCGTTCCCCGTCCCTGTTGCCTTTACCGAGGACCGCCCCTATGCGCACACGGGCACGCATCTCGTCCCCCGCCGCCCTCCTCGCACTCCTCTTCACCGGATGGACGGGCGCTGCCGCCGCCCAGACGCCGCTGGTCCCGTACTTCGGCAAGAACAACGTCCACTACGACAAGTTCGAGTGGAGCATCTACACGACGGATCATTTCGAGATCTACTACTACCCGGCGCTCGAGCAGCACCTGGAACGTGTGGCGGGCTACGCCGAGAGCGCGTACCAGCAGATCAGCGCCGATCTCAAACACGATCTGTCGTTCAAGGTGCAGTTGATCCTGTTCAAGACGCACAGCGAGTTCGAGCAGGAGAACATCGACCCGGGCGCGGCGCAGGAAGGGGTCGGCGCCTTCGCCGAGCCGATCGTCAAGCGCATCGTCGCGCCGATCGACGATCCGCCGGATCGGCTCTACGGCCTGATCGTCCACGAGCTCACGCACCAGTTCGAGTTCGACATCATCCCGCAGGGGCTGATCCGCCGCAGCGTGCCGCTGTGGGTGAACGAAGGCCTGTCCGACTACGAGCGCGGGCAGTGGGAGCCGCTCGATCTGATGGCGGTGCGCGACGCGGCGATCGCCGACATCATCCCGAAGATGACCGAGCTCGAGGGCTACGGCGGCGGCGGCGGGCCGTCGCGGTTGATCTACAACCTGGGGCACGCGGTCTTCGAGTTCATCGAGGCGAAGTACGGGAAGGAAGGCATCCGCCAGTTCATGTTCTCGCTGCGGAAGAGCGTGATCGGCGGCGGCGAGGACGCCTACGAAGAAGCGCTGCGGATGAAGAAGGACGAGTTCGATCAGGCGTTCGATCGCTACCTGAAGGATCGCTTCAAGCCGTTCCGCGACAAGGAGCGGCCGGCGGATTACGGGCGCGATCTGTCGCCGAACAAGGAGAAGACGAACTACGCCGAGGCGCTGTCGATCGCGGCGTCGCCCTCCGGCGATCTCATCGCGGCGGTGACCGTCAACCGCAAGGATCAGGAGCTCGACATCGTCCTGCTGTCGTCGAAGGACGGATCGATCGTGCGCAACCTCACGGGCGGCTTCGACAAGGACATGGGGTTCGACCATCTCGTGCAGATGGGCGTGGACCAGGCCGCGAACCCGTGGATGGCGTGGTCGCCGAAAGGCGACCGGCTCGCCTACTTCGTGCGCACCGAGAAGGAGCGGACGCTCATCATCCAGAACGTGCTGACGCGGAACGTCGAAGAGCGGATTCCGATGAAGTCGGTCGACGAGCCGGAGTCGCCGTCGTTCTCGCCCGACGGCCAGTTCGTCGCGTTCAACGCGCTGCGCAACGCCGTCGGCGACATCTTCACGATCAACCTGCAGACGAAGGAAGTCGTCAACATCACGAACGATCCGTTCGGCGACCGCGCGCCGAGCTACTCGCCCGACGGGAAGTTCCTCGTCTACACGGCGCGCGTGAGCGGCAACGACAAGCTGTTCCGCTACGACTTCGACTCGAAGAAGAAGACGCAGATCACTTTCGGCACGCAGGACGAGACCGGCGCGCAGTTCATCGACAACAACACGATCGTGTTCGGGTCGGCGGCCACCGATCCGGCGGTGCCGCTCGAGCCGGACGTGGCGAAGAACGGCAATATCCTCAACATCTGGACGCTCGATCTGACGACCGGCGAGCTGCGGCAGTACACCGACGCGGTCGGCGGCAACTTCTCGCCGATCGTGCTGAACGAGGGGAAGACGAACAAGATCGCGTTCGTCAGCTACTTCAAGAACGAGTTCAGCATCCGCACGCTCGAGCGGAAGGAGCCGCTGCACACGGCGGCGAGCTCGGACTTCGGCAGCCCCGGCCCGATCATCGACTTCACGGCGCCGCTGCAGCACACGCTCGTGAAGCAGAACCAGCGGAAGAAGGGCGCGTTCGAGAAGATGTTCCTCGAGGGGCGGCCGCCGGTGAACGTCGGCGTCACCAACAACGGCGACATCTTCGGCGGCACGCAGGTGAGCTTCGGCGACGTGCTCGGCGACAAGCAGGTGAACCTGTTCGCCGCGTCGATCTCGCAGTACCG
>Ga0075425_100001075_pt1 | contig 26326 bp, 19 predicted proteins | sample SoiMethybrSBSTD4_FD_75300 | JGI IMG/M metagenome (GOLD analysis project Ga0075425, IMG submission 75300) | Bulk soil microbial communities from a Populus tree surrounding site in Tennessee, USA - Soil MetaG P. TD hybrid SBSTD4 | ecosystem: Environmental > Terrestrial > Soil > Tree plantation...
GGCGCATTTCTGGGGCGGACTGCCGGTGAAGGAAATCGCCGGCATCGAGAAGATCACGACGGTCGCGATTCGCAAGCGATTGCACCGAGCGTTTTCACTTCTCGAGGGGTTACTTGAAGAGGAAGCAGTGCCATGAACTCGAACAGAAAAGCTGAGATCCAGCGAAGACTGACCATGACGGCGGTGCCGAAGCCGCCGGATGGTCTGCTCGATCCGATCAAAGGCGACATCCCGAAATATCTGCAGACGATGGAGGTCGAGAAGCAGCGCTACTCGCGATCGATCGCCTTCTCGATGCGTTTCGCCGCCTCCATCATCGTTCTCTTCGCGTCACTCTTCGTGACCATGCGTGTGCTCACGACCGGCGACGAGCCGGTGATGAAGACCGCCGCGACGACACCCGCTCCGCTGCAGCAGCGCGCCGCGCTGCACGAATCGAAGGAGACCGCACCGACCGCGGTCGATGAGCTGCACGTCGAGATCACCGAGGTGCCGCGCGAGACCACGACGGCGCAGACCGCGCAGGCGAGGACCGTTCCTCCGCCGGCGCCGATGATCGCGCGCCGCGACGCGCCGCAAACGGAACGCGATGATGATCGCGAGGAAGCCCTCGAGCGCGGACGTGTCAATGCAACGGTCGGCGGTGCGGCGGCCGACACGCGCACGAGCACGATGCAGATGGCCGAAGCCGCGCCCGCGCCTTCCTTCACGTACTCGCCGAATCCGGAAGTCATGTCGAATACGACCGTGGTCGAGCAGCAGTCGCAGTCAAAGTCGAGGCCCTCGGCTCGCGCGGCCACGCAGTCGTTCGTGCGCGAAGCCGTCGCCGCCGATCTGAACCTCGCGCCGAAGGACCGCGTGTTCGGGATCTCGGTCGATCCGAATGCGTTCGAGCGCGTGAAGACCACGATCGAGCGCGGCGGAGTTCCCGCGGCGGGAACGGTCAACGTCGAAGCGCTCGTGAACTACTTCGCCGGCACGCCGAAACGCGTTCGCCATGACGTGCAGCTCGAGGCGGAGGGATCGCCGGCGCCCGTCGAGAACGCGGGCCATCGCGGAATCCTGCGCTTCACGGTCGACACGCGAACGAACGATCTCGAAGACAACGCCAGCACGCCTCCGATCGCGACGAACGCGCACATCGACGTCGTCTTCAATCCGCGCGCCGTGGCGAGCTTCCATCGCGTCGGCGGCGACGACACGCGCGCGACGGAGAACACGCTTCTCGCGAACACGTCGGTCACCGGCCTGTTCGAGATCGAGCTGAAGAACGGCGTCAGCCCGACGACACGCATCGCCACGGTCACGCTCCGCTACAAGTCGATCGCCGACGGCCGCGAGAAGTCGCACTTCGTCGTCGTGCGCGGTTCGGACTTCGCGCGCAAGTGGATGCTCGCCTCACGCCGCCATCGCCTCGCATCCCTCGGCGCCGTCTGGGGCGAGTCGCTGAAGAGCGGCAGCGCGGTGCCGGTGAAGGACGTCGCCGTGAAGGCGGAGGCACTCGCCACGCAGGCGCCAAACGACTCGCGTGCACGCGAGCTCGCCGCGGCGGCAAGGGTTGGAGCGGAGCAGCAGCAGTGACGTGCGCAGCACGTCATCCTGAACGCAGCGAAGGATCTCTTCGTCGCACAAGTCGTTCGTAGCAGAGACCCTTCGCAAGCTCAGGGTGACGTCAGCGCTTCTTCCCGCCGCCGAAGTTGCGCACCGACTGGAAGTGAACGTTGAAGTAGTTCGCGGCCTGCCGCAGCGCGCGTCCGACGCTCCACGCGTCCTTCGAGGGGATGTCCTCGACCGCGCTGCGCATGTGCGCCGGGAGTTTGGCGCGGCATCGGCGGCATAGCGCGTTTCCGACCGTTTTCTCGAGACTGCAGCGCGGGCACTTCTGTCGCGAGGCGAGTGCGGCGAGCTCTTCCCTGGTCAGGTTCATCTCGAAGAACTTATACGCGCTTCCCGATCGAAACGTCACGCGACTAGAATCCGCCGGCATGGGTCAACTGGTCGAATTTCCATCGAACGGTCATCAGTGCCAGGGCTGGTTTGCGGCTCCGCCGTCCGGAAAAGGTCCTGCGGTCGTCGTCATTCAGGAGTGGTGGGGGCTCGTGCCGCACGTGCAGGACCTCGTCGAGCGATTCGCGAAGGAGGGATTCGTCGCGATCGCGCCCGACCTCTATCACGGCAAAACGACGAAGTCGCCCGATGAAGCCGGAAAGATGCTGATGGAGCTCGACGTCGAGCGCGCCGAACGCGAGATCGCCGGCGCCGGCGATTACGTTCTCGCGCGTCCCGAGTGCTCGTCGAAAAAGTTCGGCGTCGTCGGCTTTTGCATGGGCGGCGCACTCGCGCAGTACGAGGCGACGAAGAATGCGAGCAAAGTCGGCGCGGCCGTGAGCTTTTATGGCGGATTCAAGAACGTGAGCACCGACTGGGAGGAGCTGCAGGCGCCGATCCTCTTCATCTTCGGCGAGAAAGACCAGGGCGTGCCGCCGAATCCGCAGCTCGCCGAGAAATTGCGCGAGCAGGGCAAGCTCGCGGAGGCGATCGTCTATCCGAACGCCGGACACGCGTTCTTCAACGACGCGCGTCCCGAGGCGTACAACGCGGAGGCGGCGGCGGACGCGTGGCAGCGGACGATCGAGCTGTTCCACGAGACTCTGTGATTCGCGCCGCGATCTTCTTCGCGCTTCTCGTCTTCTGTTTGACGCCGTGGGCTTCGCCGCCGATCGCGCTCGCCCTCGGCCTCGCGCTCGCGCTGACGATCGGTCATCCGTTCACCGCGCGCACGCCGAAGATCACGAAGCTCCTGCTGCAGGCCTCTGTCGTCGGACTCGGCTTCGGCATGAACCTTCAGAAAGTTCTCGCCGCCGGCCGCACCGGAATCCTCTTCACGATCGCCACGATCACGGGCACGCTCATCCTCGGATTTCTGATCGGCCGTGCGATGAACATCAGCCACGGCACGGCGCATCTGATCTCGTCCGGCACGGCGATCTGCGGCGGCAGCGCCATCGCCGCCGTCGGTCCGATCATCGGCGCGACCGATGAGGAGATGTCGGTCTCACTCGGGACGGTGTTCATCCTGAATGCGATCGCGCTCTTCATCTTTCCGCCGATCGGCGCGCAACTCCATCTCACGCAGACGCAGTTCGGGGTGTGGGCGGCGATCGCGATTCACGACACGAGCTCGGTCGTCGGCGCGGCGTCGAAGTACGGCGTCGAAGCGCTGCAGATCGCGACGACGATCAAGCTCACGCGCGCGCTCTGGATCGTGCCCCTCGCGATCGGAACGGCGTTCGCGTTTCGACGCAAATCGACGCGCATCGTGATTCCGTGGTTCATCCTCTGGTTTCTCGTCGCATCGATCGTCCGCACGTACACGCCCGCGCCCGTCGCCGTTTGGGACGTGCTCGTGCGCATCGCGCGCATCGGTCTCACCGTGACGCTTTTCCTCATCGGCGCGGGCCTCTCCCGCCGCGCCCTCGCCGCCGTCGGCGCGCGTCCGCTGATCCTCGGCGTCATCCTCTGGATCGCGATTTCTTCGGTCTCGCTTTGGGCCGTGCTGGCAACACTCGCCAGGTGAGCGGTTTACAATCGCGCTCTCCATGACATTGCCCGTCCTGCAGGGAAGCCTCGGCACGTTCAAACTGCCGGAGGTGCTCACGTTTCTGAGCACGACTCGCAAGAGCGGGACGCTGATCGTCAGCCACGACGGCCACGAGGCGAATCTCTTCTTCGACGACGGCGATCTCGTCTACGCCGGCTCGAATCAGGAACAGTTCCGCCTCGGCGCGGTGCTGCTGCGCAAGAAGATGATCACACCCGATCAGCGCGATCGCATCGACGCGATGATGCGCAACGACGGCGGGCAGTTCGGCACGCTCGCCGTGCAGCAGGGCGTCCTCAGCGACGATCAGCTTCGCGACTACCTGAAGGTGCAGGTCTCGGAGATCGTCTACGACTCGTTCGTCTGGCCGAGCGGATCGTTCGCGTTCACGGACGGCCATCGACTCCCCTCGCACGCGGTCACGATCGCGGTCGATCTGCCGAACCTGATCATGGAAGGTGCGCGGCGCATCGACGAATGGGAACAGTGCCTGCGACTCCTTCCGGACAAGAACGTCGTCTTCCGCGTCATCCCGACGCCGCGCGACGAAAAGATCACGCTCACCGCGGACGAGTGGCGAATCCTGTTCCTCATCAACGGTCAGCGCACGCTCGATGAGCTCTGCCACGACGCCGAGGAGGATGCGTTTCATGTGTATCGCGTCGTGTACGGACTGCACGCGAACAATCTGATCGAGGTCGTGCCGCGCGCGATCGTCGTCGAAGATGAGCCGTCCGCGCCGCCAACGACGCAGATGCCCGCGGTCGTGCTCGGCGAAGACACGTACAAGCAGGCCTCACCGCAGTTCAGTGCGGAATCGACCGTGCGCGAGCTCAGCGACGACACGAACCTCCTCGTCTCCTCGGAGGCGCGTTTCTCGTACGCGGACGTCGTGAAGCCGACCGTCGCGCAGCTCACGACGCAGAACGGCGACGTCGCGGGGACGGTCTATCCGCTCGTCGAATCGGAATACCTCGTCGGACGCCATCGCGACAACGGCATCCAACTCCCCGACCTCGGCGTCTCCGGATTCCACGCACGGATCTATCGCGGACCGGAGGGCTACACGATCGAGGACCTGAAGAGCCGCAACGGAACGTTCGTGAACGGCGCGCGCGTGTTCCACGCCGCGCTGCAGCACGGCGATCGCGTGCACATCGGCGCAACGGATCTGTTGTTCGAGATTCTGTTCGAGTCTTGATTTGGAGTGCGGCGACCGCAGTCGCCGCTTTGCCTTGCCGCGACCGCAGTCGCGGCAGCTGCGGCTGCCGCGTGGAAAGCGGCGACTGCGGTCGCCGCACTCCAAACTAACCGATTCGATCCATCCCCACATACCCCCGCAGCGCCTCCGGCACGACGATCGTGCCGTCTTCCTGCTGGTAGTTCTCGAGCACGGCGACGAGGGTGCGGCCGAGGGGGAGGCCGGAGCCGTTGAGCGTGTGCACGAATCCCGTTTTCTTGTCCGCGGTGCGATAGCGAATGTTCGCGCGGCGCGCCTGGAAGTCGGCGAAGTTCGAGCACGACGAGATCTCGCGGTAGGCCTCCTGGCCGGGCAGCCACACTTCGATGTCGTACGTCTTCGCGGAGCTGAAGCTCATGTCCCCCGTCGACAGCGTGACGACGCGATAGTGCAGCCGCAGAGCCTGCAGGATCGCCTCCGCATCGTTCGTGAGCTTCTCGTGCTCCTCCCACGACTTCTCCGGAAGGGTGAACTTCACGAGCTCGACTTTCTCGAACTGATGCTGACGAATCAGACCGCGCGTGTCCTTTCCGTACGATCCCGCTTCGCTGCGGAAGCATGGCGAGTACGAACAGAACGCCTGCGTGAGCGTCGATGCGTCGAGGATCTCGTCGCGATAGAGATTCGTGACCGGCACCTCGGCGGTCGGGATCAGGTAGTACTGTTTTTCGCCCGCGAGCTTGAACAGATCTTCTTCGAATTTCGGCAGCTGACCCGTGCCGCGCAGCGAGTCGGCGTTGACCATAAACGGCGTGACGATCTCGCGATAGCCGCGCCGCGCGTGCGAGTCGAGCATGAAGTTCATCAGCGCGCGGCTGAGCTTCGCGCCGGCGCCGGAGAGGATCGCGAATCGCGCGCCGGTGATCTTGGTCGCGCGCTCGAAGTCGAGAATGCCGAGCGCCTCGCCGAGGTCCCAGTGCGCCTTCGGTGCGAATGGAAAGGAGGGCTTGTCGCCCCACGTGCGCTCGACGCGATTCGCCGTTTCGTCCGCACCGACCGGGACTGACTCGTGCGGCACGTTCGGGAAGTAGAGCTCGAGGGTCTTCAGCTCCTCCTCGATTGCGGCGAGGCGCTCATCGAGACCTTTGATCTCGTCGCCGACGCGCTTCATCGCGTCGATCTGCGCCGTCGCGTCCTGCTTGTTCTTCTTCAGCGTCGCGATCTCCTGCGACGCGGCGTTGCGCTGCGCCTTGAGCTGCTCGACCTGCGTGATCGCACGGCGGCGCTCGGCATCGAGCTCGATGAAACGGTCGAGGTCGACGTTCGCGCCGCGCTTCCTCAGCGCGTCGCGGTAATCATCGGAACGTTCTCGTAAATACTCGCGGGCCAGCATAGGCGCGAGATGATACCCGCACCTAAAATCCTCCGCATGCACGCGATGCTCCTTTCGTTTCTGCTTCTCGCCGACGGCTGGTTTCAGTGGGGACGCACCGCGCAGCACGAAAGCGCAGCGCCGGTCGTCGGACAGACGCTCGTGAAAATCGAGTCCGAGGTCGTGCTCGATCCGTTCGCGGACCTGGAGAAGGCGGCGACGGGCGGATTTCTGATCACGCATTACGAGGCGCCGGTCATCGACAGCAACGATCTATTTCTCGTCATCAAAAGCGGATCGTTCACCGGATTGCAGACGCGCGAGTCGCAGATCTGGAACGTGCGCAACATGCGCCGCGCCGGATCGGACCTGCAGACGCGATGGACGTACACGAGCGACTGGAAGCCGGTGCCGTACGGCGGCAGCGCGACGTGGGAGCCGGTCTATCACGTCGCGGTCAGCGCGGACGCCGTGTGGGCGGCGGGCGCGGGCGGCACGATCGACAAGATCAGCCGCGCGGATGGCACCCGCATCGCGCGATTCAATCCGTTCGGCACGACGATCGATCCGTCGATCTTCGTCGCCGGTCCGCCGTCGATCGACGGCGCGGGCAACGTCTACTACAACGCCGTGCAGCTCGATCTGAGCCAGCCGTGGAACAACGACTCGCGCGGCGCGTGGCTCGTGAAGATCGCCGCGAGCGGCACGGTTTCGAAGGCGACGTGGTCGACGCTGGTTCCGAACGCGCCGTCGGCGGACAGTCAGTGCACGACACTGTTCGCGTCGTCGCAGTTGCCGTGGCCGCCGTCCCCGAATGCCGTCGCACCGGCGTCGCGATGCGGACCGCAGCGGCCCGGCATCAACGTCGCGCCGGCGATCGGAGCCGACGGCACGATCTACACTGTGAGCCGTTCGCACCTGATCTCGCGATGGGGATTTCTCGTCGCCGTGAATTCGAATCTCACGCCGAAGTGGTCGGCATCGCTGCGCAATCGCCTCGCGACCGGATGCAACGTGCTGATTCCGCCGAACGGAACGCCGGGCGGATGCCGCGCCGGCGCGACGACCGGCGTCGATCCCGCCGACAACCAGATCGGCTCCGGTCAGGTCAGTGACAGCGGCACGTCATCTCCTGTCGTTCTTCCCGACGGCCGCGTGCTCTACGGCGCGCTGACGTCCTACAACTATCGCCAGGGCCATCTGATGCTGTTCAACGCCGACGGCACGTTTGTGACGTCGTATCAGTTCGGATGGGACATCACGCCCGCGATCTCGCGTCACGGCGCGACGTACTCGATCATCATCAAGGAGAACCGCTACTCCGCCGGCTCGTACTGCGGCGTCGCCGCGTTCTGTCCCGGCAATCGCACGCTGGCCACGCCGAACGATCCCGAGCAGTACTTCATCACCAGCCTCGATCCGAACCTCAACGTCGAGTGGAAGTACCGCAACACGCAGACGCAGAGCTGCCAGCGCCTGCCGGACGGGTCGCTCGAGTGCAGCGACGATCATCCGAACGGATTCGAGTGGTGCGTGAATGCGGTGGCGATCGATGCGCGCGGCGTCGTCTACGCGAATGCGGAGGACGGACATCTCTACGCGCTGAACCCGAACGGCACACTTCGCGAGCGCATCTTCATGCGCCTCGCCCTCGGCGCCGCATACACGCCGCTGTCGATCGGACCCGACGGCCGCATCTACTCGCAGAATGACGGACATCTCTTCGTGATCTCCGGCGCCCAGCAGATCCCGCGACGGCGCGCCGCGGGGCAATGAAGCAGAGGGCGGAGGGCAGAGGGCGGATCGCAGAGCTTTTGACTGCCGCCCTCTGCCCTCTGCCGTCTGCTACTTCGTTCCGCCGCGCAATTCGTTGATGTCGGCGGCGCGCACGATGCCGTTGGTGACCGGCGTGTACGTGTAGGTCACGGGGCTGAGTCCGAGGGCGGTGCGGGCGGCGGCGAGGGCGGCGCGGAGCTCGATCATGTGAACCGCACGCACGGGCACGACGCTCGAGATCACGTCGGTGTACGAGCCCGCCGGAAGCGATGCGAGCGCGCGAATGGCATCGACCGCGGTGCGCAGTTGCGTGATGTTCGCGGCGGTGATGACCGTCGATCCGGCGACGGCGGGATCGTTCGAATAGATCGTCGTCGTCGCGAGCTCGGGTGCGCTGTCGAGGGAGACCGCGCCCGATGCGCCGAGGGCGCGGACGACGTAGAGATACGCGGTGTTCGGCGTGCGGCCGCCAATCGCGGTGTTCGTCGAAGCCGTTGCGGCGATGAGCGTCCAGGCACCACCGGCGATGCGGTGGTAGACCTCGTACGACGATGCGCCGGCGACGGCACTCCAGGAAACATTCACGTTCGTCGTCGAGCTCGCGGTGGCGACGACGCCGGCCGGCGCCGACAACGGCGTGACGAAGTACGTGAAGCCGCCGGCGAGCGTCGCCGTCGTTCCGTTCGTGACGGTGACGTCGAACGTTCCGATTGCATGCGCGGGCGACACCGCGGTGATGGTGTTCGCATCGACGATCGTCACGCTCGTCGCGGCGACGCCGCCGAACGAGACGGTCGTGCCGCCGCTGAAGCCGGAGCCGGTGACGACGACCGCTGTACCGCCTGTTGCAGGACCCGCGACCGGGTTCACCGCGTTGATCGTCGGCGTGAACACTGACGATTGCGTAATGGTCAGCGAGATTCGTCCGGGATCGCCGTAGTAGTAGTTCGTCAGCATCAGCCGAATGGGAACTCCGGCGGTGAGCGTTGCCGACGACTGCGCGGAGCAGGTCGTGCCGGGGCTCGTCTGCACGATGCAAAGTGCGGGAACTTCCGAGTACGCGCCGCAGGCGTTGCCGGTGAACGCGGTGAGAACCGTGGAGGGCTTCGATCCGCAGATCGAGAATTGATAGCTCGCGGTCGACGGCGGCGTGAACGAAAGCCAGATCGAGCTCTGCGGCGTGTACGGATAGCAAACGGAAAGCGGATTCGGATCCGAGCCCTGCGTCGTCGCACTCGCGGTCTCGACGCTCACGGTGTACGGAAACGGACCGCTCGCCGGGATCACGATCGGCGACGCGCAGTCGTCGCCCGATTCGGTGACCGTGACGAGCACGCTGTCCGCGCCGATTGCGCCAACGGTGTCCGCCGCCGACAACGTCACCGGATAAATGCCGGCGCGCGCAAACGTGTGCGACACCGGCGCGCCGCTCGCCGTCGATGCCGACCACGTGTCGGGAAACATCCAGTTCGCGGTCAGTGGCTGTCCGTCGCCGTCGCTGAAACTCCCGGCGAACGTCGCACTCGATCCCTTCGCAACGGTGAGCGTCGACGTCACCGGCGTCGTGATCGTCACCGCCGGCACGAGATTCGTCGGACTGGTCACCGTCAGCTCCCAGATTCCGCGTCCGTGCGTTGCCGCGCGCAGGACCGTGCCGTCGCGCAGGATGTCGATGTCGTAGACCGAGACCGCGGGCAGGCCGCTGCCGAATGGCGACCAGTTCGCGCCGCCGTCGGTCGATCGATAGACGCCGACGTCGGTGCCGCAGTACAGCGTCAGCGAATCGGTCGGATCGACGCGCACGACCTGCGCGGAAAACGCGGGCAGTCCGGTGCCGCGCGCGCTCCACGAACTGCCGCCGTTCGTCGTGTAGTACACCGAGGTGCCGAACGTGCCGGCGAGCGCTGCGTACGCTTTGCTCGAGTCGTTCGGATCGATCTCGAGATTCAGGACGGCCTTGCCGGGCAGACCGCTGATCACGCGATTCCACGACGTGCCGCCGTCCGTGCTGCGAAAGACGTCGGTGTACTTCGAGACCATCATCACCTGCGGATTCGAGCGCGAGATCGCGAGACCGCGAACGCCCGAAGCGGACCATGTCGTCGCGTCGTTCGTCGTCGTCGGCAGCGCGACCCATCCGTCGCCGCCGGTCGTCGACTTCCACACGCGATGCGAGCCGACGTAGAGCGTCGCCGGATCGGTCGGATGTTTTTCGATGACCGAGAAAAACGGCTTCGTCTCGGAGCTCGGATACGGCGGCGTGACGTTCGACACCAGGACGTTGACCGCGCCGGTGTCCATCGTCCGGTTGACGCTGATGAACTGGTACGTGCTGAAGGCGATCGACGAGGCGAGGTTGAACACGGCGGATGTGAACCCGTCGCTGCCGGAGAAGAAGCTCCACGACGTTCCGCCGCCGTCTCCCCGTCGACTCGTTCCGTTGTCCTGCTGACCGCCGAAGACGCGATTGCGATTCGACGGATCGCTGGTGAGGTCGTAGAACTGCCGCGTCACGAGCGTCGTGTTGCGATCGGTCGCCGTGTTGGCGTGATCGGTCGACGTCCAGATGCCGCCGTCGTTCGCGATCCAGAGCGTGCCACCGACGTCGTATCGCAGGTCGTGCACGTCGACGTGCACGCCGCCGCCGTTGAGCGTCGGATGCGCCCACGTCGTGCCGCCGTCGGTCGTCTTCACGTAGTACACGCCTCCGGCGATCACGGTGTTCGCGTCGGAAGGCGCGACGACGATCGTGTTGTCGTACCACGCCTGCGTGTTGAAGTAGGTCCTGATACTCGAGGTGGCGCTGAGGTAGAGATTCGTGTCGCTCCACGAACCGCCGCCGTTCGTCGTTTTGTAGATGTGCGCGGTCTCGATGCCGGTCGTCGCGTCGTAGAGCGAGGTCGCGGCGTAAAGCACCTGCGTGTTCGACGGCGCGATGGCGATCGACATCCGATTGACCCGCGTGTTGAAACTCGAAACGGGAAGGCCGGTTGCGGCGACATTCCAGAGGATCCCGCCGTCGATCGATTTGAGCACGGTCGGCGAGCTGAAGATGCCCGGATCGGCGCAGGCGAAGCGCGCGCACCAGGAGTTGCGGTCGAACGTCGTGGCATACATCACCAGCGGACTCGCCGGATCGCGAACGATGTCGGTGACGTCGCCGTAACCGGTCACGCTCGGCGTGCTCTGCGACGCGATGACCGTCGTCCACGGTCCGTTCTGTCCGCCCGTCGATCGCAGCCCGCCAACGTTGGTGCCGACGACGAGCTCGTTCGGCGTCGTCGGACTCACGCTGATGCGATAAAACATCGTGGCGATCACCGTCGACGGCAGCGTCCAGTTCGTGCCGCCGTCGCTCGAGGAGAGCAGGCCGATGCCGGGGATGAAGTCGCTGCCGAGGCCGCCCTCACCGGTGCCGAGATAAACGATCGATGCATTCGACGGCGCGTAGCTCAATGCGCCGACGGAGAGGTTCGCGATCGTTTCAGTCTGAGGCGTCCACGACGCGCCGCCGTTCGTCGTCTTCCACACGCCGCCGCCCGCGGCGCCGATGAGCGCCGTCGTCGCCGTCGTCGGATGATTCGCGATCGCCGTCGCCCGTCCCGCGCCGTTCGTCGGTCCGAGACTCGTCCAGACCGTTCCGCCGATCCCTTCCGCGCCCTCGGCGAGCATCCGCACCTGCGTCTCGCGCGTGCGCTCGAGCAGCACGTCGGAATGGATCACGCCCCAGTCGCCGTGGCGCTCGAGGTAATCGAGGATGCGGCCGCCGAGACAGCCCTCCTCCTGCTTCGCGAAGCCCGGCGAGTTCACACCGTCCGGCAACTGCCGATCGGCGGGATGGGTTTCGTCGTTCTCCTGCGCGAGGAGGACGGTGGCGAAAACGAGACACGCGGCGACAGCGAGGGCGTGCTTCATGACGACCCCTTTTCTGGACGGAAGGGCGTCATTTTACAACGAACGGCTCACCTCTCCGCGAACACCGCCGCGAACACTTCGATCCCGTCCCACAGATTCTGCAGACGCAGGTTCTCGTTCGCCGCGTGCTGGTTGTTGTCGTGATTGACGATCGGCAGACCGACGGCGGGCGTGTGGAGTTTGTCGAAGAAGAGGTAGAGCGGAACGCTGCCGCCGAGGGTCGGCAATCGGACGAGCGGCTGTTCGGTGAAGGACTCGATGCGGCGGGCGATGTCCGCCGCGTGCGGATCGTCGAGCGCGACGCGCGCCGCCGGGTAGCCGCCCTCCCATTCGACCTTCACGACGCGCGCGTGCTCGCGGCGCGTCTTCGCGTCGGGCGTTTCGTGAACGATGTGGAATCCGAGCTTCGTGAGGTGCGCCTCGACCTTCGCGCGCACGCCGTCCGGCGTCTGATCGGGCACGAGGCGGAAGTCGATCGATGCCGTCGCTTCGGATGGAATCGCGTTCGCTGCGTTCGCGCCGACGTTCCCCGACTTGATGCCGCGCACATTCAGCGCCGGCGCGGTCACTCTTTCCGCAACGGTCCCTGTTCCCTCCGAACGGCCGAGCGCGAGCTCGTCGCGCAGCTGCGGATCGACGTCCGGAATCGCCGCGAGCGCGGTCCGCTCCGCGTCGGTCAGCGGACGCACGTCGCTGTCGAATCCTTCGATGAGAATCTTCCCGTCGTCGTCGCGCATCGAGTCGAGAAGATGCGTCAGCGTCACGATCGGATTCGGCGCCCAGTTGCCGTAGTGGCCGCTGTGCAGCGGCCGCAGCGGACCGTACGTCGTCAGCTCGACTCCCATCACGCCGCGCACGCCGAAGTAGAGCTGCTGTCGCCGGCTCTGATGCACGGGCCCGTCGCAGATCAGCCAGAGATCGGCGCCGAGCTGATCGCGATACTTGTCGAGAATCGCGCCGAGGTGCGGCGAACCGCCTTCCTCTTCTCCCTCGAAAAAGAACTTGATGTTCGCGCGCAGCGGGACGTTCGCCGCGCGCAGCGCATCGATCGCGGCGAGCATGGCGATGATCGGCGCCTTGTCGTCGCTCGCCGAGCGCGCGTAGATGAAGCCGTCGCGCACGACCGGCGTCCAGGGATCGGTCGTCCACGGTTGTCCCGCGACCGGCTGCCCGTCGTAGTGCGCGTACATCGCGATCGTTTCCTTCGCGCCTGGCGTTTTCAGCTCGCCGAACACGACCGGCGGCGCACCTTCGACGCGCAGCAGCTTCGGCTCGATCCCGCGCCTGCGCAGCATCTGCGCAAGCGCGCTCGCATTGCGCTCGATGTTCGGCGCATCACTGGCAAGGTTCGGAATCGCAACGAACGTCTTCAGCTCCTCGACGATCGCCGGCTCGTAGCGAATGCGATACGCGCGGACGTCGTCGCGAAGCGTGGCGCCTGAGAGAGTCGAAGCGAAGAGGAACAGGAAGAGTGCGCGGCGCATCGCGTGCAATTTACTCTTCCGCTACGCACTCCGGCGCGCGACGCGGACCTCGGGCTCGTGTTCCTTCGCCAAGCCACGTCTAGCAACCATAAAGCCGGAAGGCCGTCGGGCGCGCTATTCTGTCCGCGGTCAGCAATTTCAAAACAAACATCGATCGATGTCGGGAGATTCGTCAGCGAGTCCCTCCATTCGATCGTAATGACGCCGACTCAAGCGATGAGCAGCGAACGCTTCGATTCCCGACTCGCGCCCGCGTGGCGATCCGCCACGATCGCTGCCATCGTGGCCGCAGTCGTTGCAGCGACGATCTACATCCCGCGGCGCGTGGCTCCCGATCCTCTGTCGCGCATTACCCTTCCGTTTCGTTCGATCGAAGCGCGACTATCCGCGTTCGGGTATGTCCCCTACCGCGTGATGCGCGGCAGTTCGACGAATCCTGACCTCAGCATCGAGGTGGCAATCGGCGAACTGAGGGAACGCCTCCAGTCGGGGCGCAGCGCGGCGGACCTGCATCGGCTCGCCGTCGCCGATCTGGCCGCCGGCAAGGTCGAGGACGCCAGCGCGCTCCTCGCCGAAGCGCAGGCCCTCGAGCCGCAGGACGCATCCATCGTCAGCGATCTGGCCGCCGCCGATCTCGCGGCGGGACGGGTTTTCGACGCCGCCGAACGGAGTGCGCGCGCGCTGCAACTCGACGTGAGGTACGCGCCGGCGGCGTTCAACTGGGCGCTCGCGCTCGATCGGCTCTCGAACACCGAAGGCGCGATCGAGGCATGGGAACGCTATCGACAGCTCGACCCCGACAGCGGTTGGGCCGCCGAGGCCGCGCGCCGGCTGGAGGAGTTGCGCCGTCCACGGCGGCAATGGAAAGACGATCAGAAGCTGCTTCGCCATGCCGAGGATTCAGACGTCGTTCGGCAGATCGTCGAGCGTTACCCGCAACGCGTTCGCGCGTGGGTTCAGACCGAACTCCTGCCGGCGTGGGTCGATCGACAGCAACCGGACGACCTCACACTGCTCCGCGCGATCGCGTCCGCGCGCGCCTCCCTCGGCGATCCGCTGCTGTTCGATGTCGTCGAGCATACGACCCGATCACGCGACGCGGTCCGCGGCGCGTTCGAGACATACGCGTCGGCGAATCAGCATCTCAAGGATCGCGAGATCGACGACGCCGCCGCGTCATATACGGATGCGGCACGCCAGTTCGAGCGAGCGGGATCGCCAATGTCGCTGGTCGCGGAGATCGCAGCGGCGACGAGCGACTTCTACGCGAGCCGAGGTGCGGACGCGCTGATTCGTCTCGACGCTCTCGATTCGCGCCTCGACGCGAATGCCGATCGCTACCCGACGCTCCGCGCAGAGTCGGGTTGGATCCGCGGCCTCGTCCTCGGACAGCGAGGCCATTGGAACGAGACGCTGCATCTGTACGAGCGCGCGCTCGAAGCTGCGCGACGAGCGAACGAGACCGAGCACGAAATCGCGATCGGAGGCTTGATCGCTGCGATCCTTGATCGCGTGGCGGACCCCGAGGACGCGGAGAAGTATCGCGTCGATCTCCTGCGGCGGATGAAGGACGCAAGCAGCGATCGCCTTTACGTTGTGTTCGCCGAGACGACATGGGTCGCATTGCGGACGAAACGACCGCGCCTGGCGCTGGCACTGATCGAGTCCCAGCAGCGCATCGCCAAAGAGCTGAACGATCCGCTGCTTCTCGCCGAAAGCGAGACGAAGCACGCGCTCGCATTGCGAGACGTCGGCCGCATCGCCGACGCTGCTGCCTCGATCGGCGCCGCGCGACGGCATGTGCTCTCGATCAAGAACGAAGGCATGCGCAATCGGACGCAGGCGATCACCGACTATGTCGGAGGAACCATCGATGCCAACACGCGACCGGAGCGCGCGATCGCATCGCTCAGTTCGGCGATGAAGATCTGGGACGGATACGGCTGGCGACTCCATTCGGTCGCTGCCAGGGCGGAGCGCGGAAACGCGTTCCTCAGAAAGGGCGATCTCGGTCAGGCCGAGGCCGACTTCCGCGCCGGGATCGAGCAGATGGAACAAGAGCGTGGCGCGCTGGACGAGCCGCCGCTGCGGGTCACGTATTTTGAACGCGCCGATGCGATTTTCGAGTGCCTCATCGAATTGCTGCTCGATCAGAACCGCGCGGCCGAGGCGTTGTCGATCGCCGAGCGCAAGCGGTCCCGCTCGCTCCTCGATCAGATCGCAACGCGCAATGGCAACGGAGCGCAGGCACCACCGATGAGCGCGGAGGCGATCGCGGCAAGAGTCGACGCGTCTGCGACGATCGTCGAATACGCGATGCTCGATCGCGGAGCCGCAATCTGGATCGTGGGCGACAATGGCGTCAAGTCCGCGAGGAGCGTTGCGAATCGTGATGCGATCGAGTCCGCGGTAAAGAGGCAGCTTGCGGCCATCGCAGCGAACGACGTGGCGGCGATCCGTCGAGAAGGTCGATGGTTATTCGATCAGTTGATCGCGCCGGTCGCCTCGCATCTTCGCGCCGAATCGCCGATCGCTGTCGTGGCCGACGGCGTCCTGCAAACGATTCCCTTTGCCGCGCTGGTGACGCCGGATGGCAGATTCATCATCGAGCAACGCGCTGTCGCGACCGCGCCCAGCGCAACAATTCTGTTGTCACGGGAGAAGGCCCAAACACCAACATCGATTCTCGCCATCGCACAGCCAGCCCCGTCGGGGCGTGACTACCTGCCGAGTGCGGCAAAAGAGGTCCGAGACAGCGCGGGAGCTTATCCGCATGGGAATGTATCGATCGGGAGCGAGATCACGCCGGCCGAATTCCTCTCCGCCGCGCGTCGTGTCGACGTTGTCTGCTTTGCCGGGCACTCCGAAGTCGACGTGACGCAGCCGTCGCGTTCCGCGCTTCTGTTCGAAGCACGCTCGGGCAACGACGCGTCGGCGCTCACCGCGGCCACCATCGCTGCCAACAATCTACCCACCCACCCCCTCGTGGTCCTCAGCGCATGCAGCACCGGGCGGGGAAAGCTGCGACCCAACGAAGGCGTCGACAGTCTCGCCAATGCGTTCCTATACGCCGGCGCACGCGGGGTGGTCGCGACGTTGTGGGACGTCGAGGACGGCACGTCCGCGGATCTTTCCCGAGCGCTCCACCGGAATCTTCGCTCCGGCGTGCGCATCGTCGACGCTTTGCGTAACGCCCAGCTATCGATGCTTCGCGGAACCGACAAGTCGAGACGAGTCCCGTCGGCGTGGGCCGGCGCGATCGTCTACGGATCGCTCTGAGTAGAAACAGGAGTGAGAAGAGAGGACATATGAATGCAGAAATCATCTTCACTGGCATGCTCTTGATGGTTAACGTACATGACGCCGATCCGACGCTCACGGAGCCGGCCGTGGTCGCGGTGAAGGCAGAGGCGACGCCTCACATGATGAGGCACGTGCCGTTCATCGCCTTCAATCGAACCACGACCAAGCTCACCGTTTCCGACAACCATTCTGCCCGAGCGGTGCCCAAGAAGACGATGTATCCGGGCGCCGAGAACTGGAGCGTTTTCGAGCTACAGGGCGAGTTGGAGATCGTCGGCAGCACCGGCACCAAACCGACAGTCGCGCCGGATTATGACGATGCAATCGCCAGCCGTGACAAGTATTGGCCAGAAGCAAAAGGCAAGTGGAACTACAACCTCGTTCCGAAGCGCGGCGAAAAGCCGAAGAAGACGGAGGCCGCGTTCTTCATGCGGCTACGATCGGGAACGCTCTCGCCCGGCGAGCCCCTCGTGAACGAATGGGTCTTCCCGTTGCGTAAGGGGCAAACTAAGCCCTACGGTGGAAAGTTCGCTCGCGAAGTCAAATATATCGGCTTCCAACACGAACCCAATGCGATCACGATCGTAATGAAGGATCTCGCGACGGGCGCCGTGATTCGGAAATTGATCTTCGAGCCGAAGGGCAACAGTGGCGTCGTGTTGTACGTGGGCAACAACGTCGACGCGGACTTACCGATCATTGCCTCGGGCAGGATTCCGCTGGCGGACACGAAAGTTACGCAGGCGACGCACTTCAGTTTCCTTAACAAGAGCGCACCCCCCAATTTCCCCAACCCTCCGATTCCTAAACGGATCATTCCGCCGAACCCCAAGGGAGGCGGGATCTCCGACGGTTTTTGCGGGCCAACAGGACAACCATGAGCACCAAGGAGTCCCTCCCCGCCATCGTGGCCAATGGAGCGACTTCGCTGGAGCTCTCCAATGGATCTCGCGAGATGAACGGTCGTCTTTGCCGCCGGATCCTGAAGATAGAGGTCCCCGATCAGGAAGGTCAGGAGTGGTGCTGGGCGGCGGTCGCGGTCGGAATCGCAAGAGCCTACAACCCGCGGCGACAACACGAGGGTCGGAAACTGGAGCAGTGCCAGGTCGCCACGCAGGTGCTCCGCAAAGAAACGCCCTCGATCGTCTGCTGCGGTGGAAACATCGAATGTGATCGCGAAAGCGAATTGGATCCCGCATTGGAAGCCGTTGGTCACCTCAGAAAGCCGTTGAAGGGCCCCCAGACGTGGGAGTTCATCAAATCCGAGATCGACCATGGCAGGCCAATCGCAGTCCGAATCGACCGCGATGGAAAAGGTCACTTCCTGGTGATCACCGGCTACGGCGAATTCAGCGGTGCAAGGTACGTCTATTACGACGATCCGATTTCCCGGCGCGGCGTGAGATCGGTCGACAGCTTCACGATTCGGGAAGATGGCATATGGACGAACACGTACACGACCAAAGGGTTTCGGGCCAGGGGTCGTCAACGAGTGCCGCTTCGATTCGATTTCGACGAGGAGGTCGGTAATGACGATGACGCTCGAAAAACCTCCTGAAGCCTGCGGGAAACTGATCAGCGAGCACGTTCCCTACCTTCTGGTCGCGAGCGGCGCGGTCAATGCCAGAAACCCTTCGATCACGCGCTATCGCGTTGCTGCACCGCATCCGCTCTACTCCACCGCGTTCGGCCCGACGGAAACGATTGAGAACGACTGCTCGTTGCGCGGTTGGCAATATCTGATTCTTCGTGGGAATTCCGTGGTCAAGTCGGCGGAGATTGGACAACGTCAGAACGATTCCGACTACATCTTCACGGTGCTGCGCGAGGGTGCGTTCGCAGAGGCAATCTGTTCGACATTGCGCAAAGCGGAGAAACTGCCCGAGGTTCGCGATCGAGACTATGAACTGCGCTTTGTTCGCGTGCCCACTCTGTATTTCCGAGCGGCCTGGCTTCACCGCAGTGACGATGACATCTTCATTCCGATGGGTCGCTCAACGGGAAAACTCCAGAAAGACGAACCGTACCGAGCGGACACAGTGAACGCGACGCTGCGCGAGATCGTGGAGCGCCGGCAGGGGCGTGTCAGATGACGCGTTACCCGCGTCATCACCTACCCCTTCACGCAAACGATCTGCTTCAGCGTGTGCACGACGTCCACGAGATCGCTCTGCGCCTTCATCACGTCGTCGATCGACTTGTAGGCCGCGGGCGTTTCGTCGATCACGTCCGCATCCTTGCGGCACTCGACGCCTTCCGTCGCGCGCACGTGATCCTCGATCGTGTACCGGCGCTTCGCTTCGTTGCGCGACATCCTCCGTCCCGCGCCGTGGCTGCAGCTCTCGAAACTCTCCGCGTTTCCCTTGCCGCGCACGATGAACGACTTCGCGCCCATGCTGCCGGGAATGATGCCGAGATCGCCGCGGCCCGCGCGCACCGCGCCCTTGCGCGTGACGAACACCTTCTCGCCGTAGTGCTCCTCGATCGCGACGTAGTTGTGATGGCAGTTCACCACTTCCTCGTTCGCCGAGAACGGCGGCAGCAATTCCGTGTCGCGCAGCGCGCGGAGGACTTCCTCCATCATCAGCTCGCGATTCGTCATCGCGTACGACTGCGCCCAGTGCACGGCCTTCACGTAGTCGTTGAAGTGCTCGCTCCCTTCCGGCAGATACGCGAGATCCTGATCGGGAAGGTTGATCATCCAGCGGCGCATGTCCTGCCTCGCGAGCTCGATGAAGAACTGTCCGATGCGATTGCCGACGCCGCGCGATCCGCTGTGCAGCATGACCCAGACGCGGTTCTCCTCGTCGAGACAGAGCTCGATGAAGTGATTGCCGGTGCCAAGCGTGCCGAGGTGATTGAGATCGTTGCCTCGGCCGAGGCGCGGGTACTTCGCGACGATCTCCGCATACCTCGGCTCCAGCTTCGTCCACGCGTCGATCTGTGGCGAAGGAATGTCGCGCCACGCGCCGCGATCGTTGCGTCCGCCGTTGTCGGTGCGTCCGTGCGGCACCGCGCGCTCGATCGCGCTGCGCAGCGCGTGCAGATCGTCAGGAAGTTCATTCGCACTCAATGACGTGCGCACGGCCATCATCCCGCAACCAATATCGACGCCGACCGCGGCGGGGATGATCGCCTTCTTCGTCGGAATCACGCTGCCGACCGTCGCGCCTTTGCCGAGGTGAACGTCGGGCATCACCGCGATCCAGCGATAGATGAAGGGAAGCGTCGCGATGTTGAGAAGCTGCTGCTTCGCCGCGTCCTCGACCGGCACGCCGCGCGTCCACGCCTTGATCGGCACGCCGTGCTCGGGGCTCAGGACTTCATAGTTGTGTTCGCCTGACATTGCCTCACGCTACGTGATGCGCGTCACGCCAGCAAGTTCACGCGCGGCGTATTCAACTTTGAGTGCTCGCGGCTGCGGAATCCTCGTCCCGGACGCTGCGTCTTCTCATCGTTGAAGACGACATTCGCTCCGCACGCTCGCTGCGCGAGCTGCTCGAACAGTCGAGCGATCCGTCCTTCACGATCGAACACGTGACCACCGCGTCCGCGGCCTGCGATCACGTGCAGCGCGGCGGCATCGACGTGGTCATCCTCGACCTCGGCCTTCCCGACGCGAAGGACCTTCAGGCGCTCAGCCGCCTCGACGAGTGCATCCACGAGATTCCGGTGATCATCCTCACCGGCAGCGGGGACGAGACGCTCGCCGCCGGCGCGCTGCATCGCGGTGCCGAGGACTATCTGCTGAAGGGAGCGATCGACTACGACTCGCTGCTGCGATCGATCCGCTACGCCGTCGAGCGCCATGCCAGCGTTCGCGATCTCGCGCGCGTCAAACGAGAGCTCGAGAGCGCCAATCGTGATCTCGAACGTTTGACGCTCATCGAACCGCTGACGGAATTGCTCAATCGCCGCGGACTGCAGCAGGCCTTGTCGCGCGAAGTGCAGGCGCTGACGCGCGGCACCGCGGAAGCGGCGGTGCTCGTCGTCGATCTCGACGATTTCAAACAGATCAACGCGACGTGGGGCCATGCGGTCGGCGACGTCGTGCTGAAGGAGATCGGACGCCGTCTTCGCAATTCCGTTCGCGCCGTCGATTACGTCGGCCGCCTCGGCGGCGACGAGTTCATGGTGCTGCTGCCGGAGACCGACGCGTCCGAAGTGACGCGCGTCGCGGAGCGGATCCGTCTCGCTGTCGCGACGGGCGTCGTGCAGCACAGCGGCGGCGTCGCGACGCTGACGGCATCGATCGCGGCGATGCTGCTCACGACCGATTTGCCTGCCGTCGATCAGCTCCTCACGCGCGCCCACATGCTGCTCACACGCGCGAAAAGCGACGGCAAGAATCGCGTGGTGTTCCAGTCGAGCGAGTTCGACGACACCGCGCGGCGGCTGCGCGCGCAGGCGGACATGTGCGCGAATCTCGCGGCCGGACGTCACGTGCTCACGCTCAAACAGCCGATCTTCAAGCTCGACGATCAGAGTCCGGTCGGATGGGAGTTCCTCAGCCGCTATTCGAACAGGACCTTCGAGCTGCCGGAGAACTTTTTCCGGATGAGCACCGAGCGCAACGTCCTGACGCTCGTCGATCACGCCTGTCTGCGCGCCGCGATCGGCGCGGCGATGGCGCTGCCGCCCTACGCGCGATTCCATCTGAACATCTTCCCGACGACGCTGATCTCCGTGCCGCCCGAACATCTGCTCGACCTCTTCCCGAAGCCGCTGCCCGCGGGAACGTTCTGCCTCGAGATCAGCGAGCAGCAGATCGTCGGCGATCCGTCGTATCTGCTTCCGGCGGTGCGCGCGCTGCGCGCCGCGGGAGTTTTGATCGCGATCGACGACGTCGGCTTCGGCAGCAGCTGCCTCGAGAGCCTCGTGCTTCTCGAGCCGGAAATCATCAAGATCGACAAGCGCTGCGTGATCGGCATCGATCGCGATCCGAGCCGCGCCGTGTCGCTGCGCCGTTACGTCGGCATCGCCCGCACGCTCGGATGCGAGATCGTGGCGGAAGGCATCGAGACCACCGGCGAGCTCGACGTCGTCCGCTCCCTCGGCATCGAATACGGGCAGGGCTTCCTGTGGGGACAGCCGGCGTAAGAGCCACGCTGCGCGCGGCGCTCGGCATCCCGGAGTGATGGTACTTTCCGCGCCGCATGCCCCTCTCAGATCTCGACCTGCTCCGCCGCCTCGTCGCGATCGACTCGACCTCCGCGATCAGCAATCTGCCGATCGCCGATGAGATCGCGTCGTACGTCGAGAAGAAGGCGGACGCGATCGAGTACCTCCGCGATCCGAACGAAGCGAAGGCGAATCTGATGATCCGCTTCGGACCGGAACCTGACGGCAGCGGCCGCGGCCTGATCCTCTCCGGACACATGGACGCGGTTCCCGCGCTCGAGTCGAACTGGGAATCGGATCCCTTCACGCTCACCGATCGCGACGATCGCTACGTCGGCCGCGGCTCCGCGGACATGAAGGGATTCCTCGCCGTGGCGATGAACGCGGCACTCGAATCGAACGTCCGCGCGCCGCTGATTCTTTTCTTCACGTACGACGAAGAGGCGGGAACACTTGGAGCGAGAGAGTTCGCGGCGTCGTGGGATCGAGCGCGCGCGCTGCCGCGACACGCGATCATCGGCGAGCCGACATCGTTTCGTCCCGTGCGCGCGCACAAGGGACATCTCAAGCTGCGCATCACGCTCACCGGCAAGTCCGCGCACAGCGGCTACCCCCACCTCGGCGACAACGCGATCGAGAAAGCGCGGCCGGTGCTCGACGCGCTTGCGAACCTGCGCCGCGAGCTCGAGGCGCATCGCCAGATGCTCGATCTCTTCCCCGACGCGCCTTACGTCCCGCTGAACATCGCCACGATTCGCGGCGGCACCGCGGTGAACATCGTCCCCGATCGCTGCGAGATCGAAGTCGGCATCCGTCTGCTGCCAGGCATGGACAGCGACGCGATGATCGAACGCGTGCGGAATGTTCTCGGCGATCTCGAAGTGATGAGCGACTCGCCGCCGATGCTGCTCGACGATCAATCGGAGATTTATCGCGCGATGCTGCCGCACGCGAAGCCGGGGCCGGAGTCGGTCTCGTTCGCGAGCGACGCCGGATGGCTGCAGACGATGGGCGTCGAATGCCTGCTCTGGGGTCCGGGCGCGATCGAGGTTGCCCACAAAGCGAACGAGTTCACGCCGAAGGATGAGTTCCATCGCGCCGGCGACATCCTGCGCGACGTCATCGCGAGGTTCTGCGCATGACGCGGCAGATCATCGAGGCCGACCTCACGTGGAGCGGCGGCGAGCTCGTGCCCGGCGTGCAGGTGATGGTCGATCGCGGACGCATCGAAGCCACCGGCGCGCTCGGACTCGAGCCCACGCATCGCCTCGAGGGACAGATGCTGCTGCCAGGATTCGTCAGCGCGCACTCGCACGCGTTTCAGCGCGCGTTGCGCGGCAAAGGCGAAACGTTCCCCGCCGGCGCGGGCACGTTCTGGAGCTGGCGCGAGGCGATGTACGGTCTCGTCGGCGAGCTCGATGCGACGCGTTTCTACGACGCGGTGCGCGCGACGTACGCGGAGATGCTCGCGAAAGGCATCACCACCGTCGGCGAGTTTCACTACCTGCATCACTCGCCTGCAGCGAACGACTACGCCTTCGACGAGATCGTACTCAGCGCCGCGCGCGACGCCGGCATTCGCGTCGTGTTGCTCCTTACCTACTACAAGACCGGCGGCATCGGTCAGCCGCTCGCCGCCGCGCAGAAGCGATTCGAAACGGCTTCGCTCGACGAGTTCTGGCGACAGGTCGATGTCATCGCCGCGAAGACGTCATCGATCGGCATCGCCGCGCACTCGATCCGCGGCGTTCCGGTCGAAGAGATTCCCCTGCTGTACGCGGAAGCGCGGCGGCGCGGCCTCCCGATGCACATGCACGTCGAAGAGCAGCGCCGCGAGATCAAGGACTGCCTCGATGCCTTCGGTCGCACGCCGATGCAGATCCTCAACGAACGTCTCGACAGTTGCGAGGGACTGACCGCAGTGCACGCGACGCACAGCGAGCCCGCCGATTTGCAACGCTTCCTCGATCGCGGCGGCTCCGTCTGCATCACTCCACTCACCGAAGGCAACCTCGGCGACGGGATTCCCGACATCACACCGCTCCTCGCCCATCCCGACCGCCTCTCCCTCGGCACCGACTCGAACGCGCGAATTTCCATGATCGAAGAAATGCGCTGGCTCGAATACGCGCAGCGCCTGAAGAGCGAGACGCGCGGCGCGTTCCGCGACGATGAGGGCCGCAACGCCACACGTCTGATCCACTTCGCCACCGCCGCCGGTGCACGATCGCTCGGCATCAACGCGGGCGCGATCGTGACGGGAGCGGCCGCGGATTTCGTGAGCGTAGCGACGGATTCGCTGGAATCGCTGGTCTTCGGCAGCGGCGATGACGCGATTCGCAGCGTCTGGGCGAATGGAGTGTTTAGGAGTGCGGCGGCTGCGCCGCCGCTTTCGAATTTTCGATAGAAAAGCGGTGGCCCCACGCCACCGCACTCCTAAACCCTTACTCCTTCGCGCCCGCGGCCACGAGCAGTTCGATGACTTCGCGGCTGCCGTTGCGACGCGCCATCTTCAGGGCCGTGCGCCACTCGTAGCGGCCGTCGCCGAAGTCGGCGCGCGCGCGCGCGTTCACGTTCGCGCCGCGGTCGATCAGGTAGCGCACGACCTCCACCTGGCCGCGCTCGCACGCGTGGATCAGCGCATTCTCGTCGTTCGGAACGACCTTCTCGATGTCGGCGCCGCGATCGACGAGAAAGCGAACGACTTCGAGCTGTCCCTCGCCCGCGGCCATGATCAGCGCATTGCCGTCGCCGGGGACGCCGCGATCGATGTCCGCGCCGCGATCGAGCAGCAGACGCACTGCCGCGAGCTCGCCATGCCGTGCGGCCTGAATCAGCGGATTGCCGTCGCCGGAAACGCCGCGGTTCACATCCGCACCCCGCTCGATCAGCAGCTCCATCGCGTCGATGTGGCCCTGCGCCGCGGCGAACATCAGCGCGGAACCGTCGCCGCGAATCGCGGCGTTCGGGTTCGCGCCGCGATCGAGGTCTTTGCGCATCGCGTGGACGTTGCCATCCGCCGAGTCGCGAATCAGCGCGACGTCGAGCGGATCGGCTTCATCTTCAGAGGTGTATTCGGCATCGGCGGTTCGCGCGCGCTGAACGTCGATCGGCGCGAGCGCGAGCAGGAACGCCGTCGCCGTGATCGCAACGAGCATCGACGCGAATCGCCCCGCGCGCTCGCGGCGCAGACCGCCGTCGAGAATCGCCTCGACGCGCTGACCGAGATTGCTGCGGGTGGCCATCGCGAGCGCGGGAACGCGGCCGCGGCGGACGAGACGGCGCGCGAGCGCGACGAGCTGCTCGGCGTACGAGTCGGCCGCAACGCCGCCGCGGATCACCGCGTCGTCGCAGGCGCGCTCGGCTTCGAGACGAAGACGGCGCCACAGCGACCAGACCAGCGGATGCGGCCAGTAGAGCGCGCATCCGAGCCGCGAAATGATCTGCGTGATCCAGTCGAGCCGGACGATGTGCTCGAGCTCGTGGCGGATCGCGCGGCGAAGCGCGTCGTCGTCCCACTCCGTCGTTTCCGCGGGAAGGAAAATCGTCGGTCGGGAGAGACCGAACGTCATCGGCACGGCGAGCGTCGGCGACGTCACGACTTCGATTCCGCGGCGCATGCCTTCGGCTTCGGCCATGTCATTCGCGAGGCGCGTTCCCGCGACGGAGACGTCCGCGGTTTCGCGCAGGCGGTACAAACGCCACACGCCGCCGAGCAGCGAGAGGACGAAGAACGCGACGCCCGCGCCGTAGACGGTGATCGCGAGCCTCACGAAATCGACGTTGTCGGATTTTTGTGGAACAGACGGTCCCGTCTGTCCTGAGGTAGCTGGCGCAGTCCGGACAGACAGGAGTGTCTGTCCTACAGTTTCGGGAACCTGCACTCGCTGCTTCGGAATGAACGACGCCGCGAGCGGCAGGAGCAGCACGACGCCGAACGTCGCCACCGCGAGGCGATGGCGCAGCGAGGCGGTCACGCCGCGCGCGGCGCGCAGCAGCAGCAGGCCGATCGCCAGGATGAGAGTGGACTTCAGAGCGACGTCGATCATTTCGCTTTCTCCTTCCGAATGCGGGCGATGCGCTTCGAGACTTCCTCGAGTTCGCCCTCCGACCACTCCTCGTTCTCGAGGAGGGCCGTGACGGCCTCTCCCGTCGAGCCGCCGAAGAACACGCGCACCAGGCGCTGCAGCGCCGAGCGTCGGGCGGACGAGCGCGGCGTCGTCGGCGAGTAGACGTACCGCAGGCCTTTTTCCCTGTGCTTGATGATGCCCTTCGCTTCCATCCGGACGAGCATCGCCCGCACGGCCGAGTAGCCCGGCGGGGAGGGCAGCTTCTCGCGGATCTCTTCGCCCGAGGCCTCGTCGCCGAGCTCGAGGAGAGCATCCATGATTTCGCGTTCGCGGCGTGAGAGTTTCCTGTCCTTCATGCTACGAACATAGCATAGTGCTACATTTGTAGCATGTCAAGAGGCAGGGCGCTTCGCGCGGTGGTCGGTAGTCGGTTGTCGGTAGTCGGTGTTTCGTGCGGTGCGCGTCGCACGAACACCGACTACCGACCACCGACTACCGACTACC
>Ga0075425_100001076_pt1 | contig 26320 bp, 28 predicted proteins | sample SoiMethybrSBSTD4_FD_75300 | JGI IMG/M metagenome (GOLD analysis project Ga0075425, IMG submission 75300) | Bulk soil microbial communities from a Populus tree surrounding site in Tennessee, USA - Soil MetaG P. TD hybrid SBSTD4 | ecosystem: Environmental > Terrestrial > Soil > Tree plantation...
GCGAGCACGGTAGCGACGGGCTCGTCTTCGAGGCGTGCGAGGGCAAACCGGAGCGCCGAGAGCGAGGCCGCGTCCAGCCACTGGACGTCGTCGATGGCAAGGAAGAGCGAGCGCTCGCCGGCGAGCAACCGCAGTGCGCCGAGAACACCCGCGGCAACCGCACGCGGATCGGCGCGGGCCTCCGACTCGCCGAGCAGCAGGGCGGCCTCCACCGCCCGGCCCTGGATCGGAGGCAGCTCGGGCAGGACCTCGGCGGCCACCTCGCCAAGCAGGTCGGTCAGCGCGAGGAACGAGAAGCCGGCCTCGGCCTCCGAGGGACGCGAGGACAGGACGCGGAATCCCCGCTCGGCGGCGAGGTCGAGGCCCGCGAGCCACAGCGCGGTCTTGCCGATGCCGGCCTCGCCGGCAACGACGGCGACCGACGGCAGCCTTTCGGGCGCGTCGAGGAGATCTAGGAGCCCGCCGAGCTCCTCCTCTCTGCCCACGAGCTTCGGAACGCTGACTTCCACCATGACCTGAGCCGAGTCTGATCCGCTTCCGGGGAACTTTCTAGGCTGCCGCTGGGCGGTCGCGGGGCTCCTTTGCAGGTACGCGGTGTGCGCGGCGCGCGGTAGTCGTTCGGGGATAGGTCGCGATCCCGGAGCCGGGCGCGAGATCGGCGCTCCACCACTGGCGCTGACGGTTGAAAATCCTGAACGTCTAGCGGTCGTGAAAGACCGCTTCGACGTTGTTGCCGTCGGGATCGAGCACGAAGGCGCCGTAGTAGCCGGGGTGGTACTCGGGCCGCTCGCCCGGGCCGCCGTTGTCGCGGAAGCCGGCATCGAGCGCGGCTCGATGGAACGCCTCGACCGCGGAGAGGTCGGGCGCCGGGAAGGCGAGATGCAGGTTTTCCGTCACCGGGTCGTCGCGGACAACTGCAAAAGAGCGCCCGCCGCTCGTGACGTGAAACCGGGTCGGCGAGCCGTCGCGCACACGTAAACCGACCGTCGGCGCGACCGTCTCGTAGAAGAGCCGCGACTCAGCGAGGTCGCGGACGCGGATCCAGAGGTGATCGAGCACGTTCTCACCCGGGCGTGGCTCGCCGTGATAGACGGCCTCGACGCCGTTCCCGTCGGGATCGCGCACGAACGCGCCGTAGTACGTCGGCGAGTACTGCGGCCTTGGCCCCGGCGCGCCTTCGTCCGGATGGCCCGCCGCCGTCATCGCCCTCCACCACGCGTCGACCGCGTCGCGCGAAGGCGCCGCCAGCGCGAGGTGGAGGTTGCGTGTCGCGGGGCGGTCGTCGCCTGCCTGCCCGATCGCGAGATCCTCCCACTCGTAGAACCAGTCGCCGCGGTAGGGCTCGCCGTAGCCGAGCTGCGCCAATGCGAGCTCGTAGAACGGCAGTGAGCCGTCGAGGTCGGAGACTGCAACCCCGACGTGGTCGAAGACGTCGAGCACGGGACGCAGTTTCTCAGCGCGGAGGCGCGGTCGAGCCTCGAACAATCAGCTCGGTCTGCAGGATCTCGCTGCGCGAGCGGTCTCGAACCGCCGCGCCGCGCTCGACCTGCTCCAGCAGCAATTGCGCGGCCAGCCGGCCCTTCTCCTCTTGGGGCTGTGCGATCGTCGTGAGCGGAGGGTTTGCCTGGCCGGCGACCGGGCTGTCGTCGAAGCCGACGACGGACAGCTCCTCGGGCACAGCGACGCCCGCCTCTGCCGCGGCCTGCAACGCGCCGATCGCGAAGATGTCGCTCATGGCGAGGATCGCCGTCGGCGGCTCCGGCTCGTGGAGCAGGTCGAGCATCGCCTCGCGGGCCGGCTCGGGCGCATTCGGGCGGCACGTGCGAACCAGCCCGGCATCCCACGCCCCGCCGAGCCCTTCCTCATAGCCCGCGAGCCGCTCGACGCTGATGTCGAGCGCGAGCGACTCGGCAGCGTCGAGGGTCGTCACGAACGAGAGGACGCCGACCCGCTCGTGCCCGAGCTCCCGCAGGTACTGCGCGGCCGTGCGGGCCGCCGCGCGGTCGTCGATGCCGACGAACGGCGTCTCGGCGCCGCGCGGCTGGTCGACCGTGACCACCGGGAGCCGCCGCGCAAGCGCTGCGTCGACTCGCGGGTCGTTCTGCGGCGCCGAGTAGATGATGAAGCCGTCGACCGCCGCCTCCCGCACCGTACGCGCGGCTTCCGCCCGCTGCCGCGAGTCCGGGATCAACAGCAGGCCCGTGGGCTCGCGCTCGATCCCGCGGGCAATGCCGCGCAGGAACGCCGGCGCAGCCGGGTCGGTGAACTGGTAGCCGAGCCGCTCGGCGAAGATCACTCCGATCGCACCCGCTCGACCGGTCCGCAGCCGCCGCGCAGCCGGGTCCGGGCCCGGGTAACCGAGCTCCTCGGCCGCCTTCAGGACACGCTCGCGCACCTCGTCCGAGACCAGCTGGGGTCGCCCGAACGCCTGTGAGGCGCTGCCAACGGACACTCCGGCCCGTTCGGCGACATCGCGCAGCCGGACTCGCTTCACGCTCACGAACGGGAATGGTACGGCCTTCTGAACCGTTTCAGCTAATGTGACTACTGAATCGGTTCATGAAAGGAGAGCCCGAGGTGCTTGAATTCCTTGCAGTCTCAGATGCGGTGCGCCGGAGGACGGCCGAGGTAGTAGAGCCAAAGCGTCAGCTTCCAGTGGCGCCGAATCACCCATCGCCGAAGCGCGCGGCGGTCCGCTCCACGTCGGCCGCGGCGCTGCGCAGACTGGCTGAGCGGCTCGAGCCGTCGCCCAGCGCCTAGGCGTACGATCCGGCCCGTGATCCTCGAGAACGGCGCCATCCGGACGATGGACCCGGCCCTGCCGCTGGCTCGCTCGCTGGCAATCGCGGGCGAACTCGTCGCCGGCGGCGTCTCGGCGCACGAAACCGCCCTTCCGGGCCCGGAACGGATCGACCTCGGCGGCCGCTGCGTCGTCCCCGGCTTCACCGATTCGCACGTGCACTTCCCGACCTGGGCGCTGGCGCAGCACGAGGTGCGGCTCGAGGGGACGGCGTCGGTGGAGGAGGCGGTCGCGCGCGTGCGCGACTCTCTCGCCGCGTCGACCGGGACGTGGGTGCGCGGCCGCGGCTGGCGCAGCAACGACTGGTCGCCCCCGCGCGAGCCGACGAAACAGGACCTCGACGCGATCGCGCCCGACCGTCCGGTCGCGCTGATGGCGCGCGACTCGCACTCGGTCTGGCTCAACTCGGCCGCGCTTGCGCGCGCCGACGGCGACCTGCGCGTGCCGGGCGGCGTGGTCGAGCTCGACGAGCACGGCGAGCCGACCGGAGTCCTGCGCGAGGAGTCGTGCTGGCACTTCCGCGACCGCTACATCGAGACGACCGACGACGAGTACGTGGAGGCGATGCGCTCCGGCATGAAGCTCGCCGCCTCCCGCGGCGTGACGGCGGTGCACGACAAGGACGGCTGGCTCGGCGCACTCCGCTTCTGGCAGCGGCTCGAGGCGGAAGGCTCGCTCTGTCTACGTGTCTGGCAGTCGCTGCCCGCCGAACGCTCCGACGAGCTCGTGGCAGTCGACGTGCGCGGCGGGCTCGGGTCGCCGCTGCTGAAGCTCGGCTACCTGAAGGCGTTCATGGACGGGACGCTCGGCTCGCAGACCGCACGGATGCTGGACGGATCGGGTGTCGAGATCACGAGCCGAGAGGGTCTTGAGGACTTCATCCGCCGGGCCGCCCGTGCCGGTTTCTCGATCGCGGTGCACGCGATCGGCGACCGAGCCAACCGCGACGCGCTCGATGCGTTCGAGGCGACCCGGTCGGAGTGGCAGCCGCTCGGCCTGCGTCAGCGGATCGAGCATGCACAGCTACTCGCGTCCGAGGACCTTCCGCGCTTCGCCGAGCTCGGCGTCGCCGCCTCCGTGCAATTCAGCCACGCGTCTTCGGACCGAGACGTCGCCGACCGCTTCTGGGGCCAGACCACGAGCGAGCCCTATGCGTTCCGCTCGCTGCTCGAGTCCGGAGCGGTGCTAGCGAACGGCTCCGACGCGCCGATCGAGGAGCTCGACCCGCTGCTCGGCATCCGGGCGGGCGTCGCGCGAACGCTCGACGAGCGCGAGGCCTGGCGGCCCGAGCAGGCGCTGAGCGTCGAGCAGGCGCTCCACGCGTCGACCGTCGCGCCGGCGTGGCTGGCGGGCGACGAGCGCCGGCGCGGGAAGCTCGTTCCCGGCTACCTCGCCGACCTGGTCGTGCTCGACCGCGACCCGCTCGGGTGCGAGCCCGACGAGCTCGGCGAGATCCAGGTCGTGGCCACGATGCTCGGCGGCGGTTGGACGTACAACCCACCGCCTTGGTGAGGATTCGATGAAGCCGCTAACAGCGGCACACGTTTCGGCGTCGGAGGTTTCGACAAGGCAACCAGTGCGGACGTCTCGTTTCCCCTCTCCCTGAGGCGTCCCGTTAGCCGCGGGAGGGGCGGTCACCGTTCCTCCCGCGGTTCCCCTTGTACGATCGGACGATGAGCGTGGACGGGGTCTCGGAGGTCGTCTTCTACGACCTGCCCGAGCGGCGTCTCGAGCGTGCGGGATTGACGCTCTCCCGCCGGCTCGAGAACGGCAAGGGCGTGTGGCATCTCGAGGTGCCGCGCGTGGACGGCGAGCCGTTCGTCGTCGAGCAGGTCGGCGGCCCGGTGACGCCTCCGCCCGAGGTCCGGCGCGTGCTGCCTGCCTTCCTGCGCAACGGCTCCGGGCCCGAGCGCGTCGCCGACGGCGCCGAGCCTGAGGTCGTAGAAGACGACGACGCGATCGGCCGGCTCCGCTCGCTGCTCGGGCGCCAGTACGCGTCGATCCTGCGCCACGACCCGGGGGTGCGGCTCGACCTCGACGCCGAGGACGTGCACGGGATCCGCGTCGCGTCGCGGCGGACGCGCGCGATGCTGCGGGCGGCCCGCCCGATGCTCGACCCGTCCTGGTCGGAGCCGCTGCGCGACGAGCTCAAGTGGCTCGGAGGCTCGCTCGGGCGGCGCCGCGACCTCGACGTGCTGATCGCGCGCCTGCGGTCCGAGATCGACGGCCTCGACCAACCGGAGCGCACCGCGGCCGCCCCACTCCTGGAGCGGCTCGGGGAGGAACGCGAGACAGCTCAGGCGATCGCCGTCGACGCGCTGCGCAGCGACCGCTACTACGCCCTGCTGGACCAGCTCGAGGCCGCCAGTCGCGGCCCGCGGGTGCGGCGAGGCGAGGTCTCGCTGCGCAAGCTCGCGCGCAAAGAGTTCCGGCGCCTGCGCGCCGTGGCCGACGAGCTCGGGCCGTCGTCCACGGACGGCGAGCTCCACCGCGCCCGGATCCTCGGCAAGCGCGCGCGCTACACGGCCGAGCTCGCCGAGTCTGACGTCGGCGAGCCAGCGCGGCGCGTGGTCGAGCGCGCGAAGGTTTTCCAGGACGTGCTCGGCGCTCACCAGGATGCGATCGTGGCCGAGGCGCGGCTGCGCGAGGTGCTGGCGGGCAGCAGCTCGGGCGCGGCCTTCGCGGCCGGCCGGCTAGTCGAACGGGAGCGCGAGCGGCGGGAGCAGGCCCGCGCGGACCTGCCGAGGGCGTGGCGCAAGCTCGACCGCGCGGCCAAGGCGGCGTTCCGGTGATCGTCTACCTCGTGCGCCACGCGCGCGCCGGCCACCGCAGGCAGTGGGACGGGGACGACACGCTCCGGCCTCTGGACGAGCGCGGCCGGCGCCAGGCCGAGCTGCTGGTCGGCCAGCTCGAGGGCCGGGAGGTCGGCCGCATCGCGTCGAGCCCGTACACCCGCTGCGTCGACACGGTGGTGCCGCTCGCGCGGGCACGGTCGCTGGAGCTCGAAGCCACCGACGCGCTCGCCGAGGGCACAACCGCCCGCGACGCGCTCGAGCTGTTCGCGTCGGCCCAGGTGCCGCTGGTCGCGTCCGTGCACGGCGACCTCGTTGAGGACCTGCTCGGCGAGTCGGCGAAGAAGGGCGAGACGATCGTCCTCGAGGTCGAGGACGGCGAGGTGCGCGTCCTCGAGCGCTGGCGGCCTCAGGCGTAGGCCGCGGAGCTCTCGCGGTAGAGCGCGAGCACCGAGCCTTCACGCACGCCGCCCGAGGCGAGCTCGAGCGGGACGCCGATCCGCCGCTGCGCCTCGGCGAGCAGGATCGTTCCCGCGAGCAAGGTCGCCGCGCGCTGCGGCGAGATATCCCAACGCTTCGAGATCTTCGCCCGCTTCAGCCCGGCGAGCGTCTCGATCGCCTCCTCGAGCCCCTCGGGGTCGAGCCGCTCGGCCATGCGCCGCAGGGCGCGCGCCGTGCCTCCGGCGGCCAGCCCGAGCTGCGCGACCGGGGGGACGACCGCGCCGAACGCCTCGGCAGCGGCAGCACGAGCCTCGGCGACCGCGCCGGCCGACGGCGGATCATCCGAGAGCAGGCGGGTCGTCAACCGCAGCGAGCCGAGATCGACCGAGCGCACCCACGCCGGCCCGGTGGCGGTCGCGCCGACGACGAGCTGCGCAGAGCCGCCGCCGACATCGCAGACGGCGACGCTCTCCGGTGGCTCGTCCAGCGCGGCGACCGCGCCGTCCCACGCGAGCGCGCCTTCCTCCTCCGAGCTCAGGATGCGCACGGGAACCCCGGTGCCCCTGGCAAGCGCGTCGGCAAACTCGTCGCTGTTCGCGCTCTGCCGCCCGGGGGAGGTGACGAGGATCTCGATCCGCTCGCAGCCGAGCCGGCGCGCCCGGCGTGTCTGGGCGCGGGCGACGTCGACCGCCTCCGCGCACTTGAGGTCGCTGATGTAGCCGTACCGCTCGACCTCCTCACCGAGGCCGAGCTGGGCCTTCTCCTGGTGGACGGTGGCGACGGAGCGGCCGTCGGGAACGGCCACCAGCAAACGGAGCGTGTTCGCTCCGACATCGACGACTGCAACTCGCACTGGCTCCATTCTTTCCACCGCGTCGGCCGTTACTCACCGCGGGCGCGAAACGCCACCCGCCCGCTCCCAGGCGCCGTCCGAGCGGAGCGCCCACGACCAGCGCGTGCCCTCCATGATCGTGTCGAACGTCCGCGCCAGCTCCCGCTGGCCGCGTGCGTCCTCGACCGGTACGAGGATCTCGATGCGGTGGCCGAGGTTGCGCGCCATCAGGTCGGCGAGCGGCGCGTGACCCCCGCCGCGACCTGGTCCATCAGGCCCGCGACCCACGAGTGGCCATCTTCGCGGCGTGGCGCCGCGACGTGGGTTACGAAGCTGGGTCCAACCGGTTACGACGAGCCGATCTTCGCGATCGTCTGCTTGCCGGCCTCCAGGACACGGTTCGGCAGGGTCGCGAACTGCAACTTCGGCGCGAACTTCTGTCCCGGACCGATTGCATAGGTGAGGAAGTCGCGGAGCGCCTTCGCCTTCGAGGAGCTCTGGGGAACGAGCGCGTACGTGAACGTCGAGATCGGATACGCGGTAGGCGCCGAGGCCGGCGGGTTCGTCAGCGAGATCGCGTTGTCGGCCGGGATCTTCGTCACGGCGGCAGCAGCAGCGCTGATGCTGTCGGAGCCCGGGACCGGGAACTTCCCGGCCGCATTCTCGATCAACGCGTAGTCGAGGTTGTTGGAGAAGACGTACGAGATCGCGAGGTAGCCGAGGGCGCCGTCGGTGCGGCTGACCGCCGCAGCGACGCCGTCATTGCCCTTGCCGCCGGTGCCCACCGGGAAGCTGACCTGGGTGGAGACTCCTTCCTTGGACTTCCACTCGGGGCTGACCTTCGCAAGGAAGTCGCTGAACGCGTAGGTGTCGCCGCTCGAATCACTCCTGTAAACAGGCGTGATGTTTGTCGACGGGAGCGACGCGCCGGGGTTGAGCTTCCCGATCGCCGGGTCGTTCCACTTGGTGATCTTCCCGAGGTAGATATTCGCCAGTGTCGGTCCGTCGAGCTTGAGCTTCGCCGGGGCGCCCTTGACGTTGTACGAGACGAGCGTGGCCGCCAGCGCCCAGGGAACCTGGAGGCAGTTCTTGCACTGGTCGGCCTGGTCGGGCGAGAACGGCGCGTCGCTCGCGCCGAAGTCCACGGTCCGCGCAGTGATCTGGGCGATCCCGCCGCCGGAGCCGATCGCTCCGTAGGTGATCGTGCTGCCGGTCTTCTTGGCGTAGTCGTTCGACCACTGAGCGACGAGCGGCGCGACCAGCGTGCTGCCGGCGCCCACCAGCAGCTTGCTGTCGCCGGAGTTGCCGCCGGAGGAGCTCGAGCTGCCGCCGCACGCGGTCAGGCCGAGCGTGAGCAGGAACAGAATCGTGAGGTTGGATGCGCGTGTCTTCATGCCTGCCCCCTCCCGCGCACCCTGCCGCAGGAAACGCGGCGACGGTAACGAGGTGGTTTCGAGTTACGCGTGCTGCTCGGGGTGCGAAGCGTCCGTGAACTCACGGAACTGCGCGGTCAGGAGATACGAAACCTGCTCGCCGATGTCGACCGCATGATCACCGATCCGCTCGAGCGTCCTCGAGACGAGCACCATCCGCAGCACCCACTCGCGGAGCCCCGGCTCACTGACGACCTCGATCACGCGATCGACGAAGCGACGGTTCGAGCGGTCGATCAACTCGTCGAGGTCGACCAGCGACTCCGCCGCGGCGAGGTCCCGGTTGGCGAGGGAGTCGAGCGCCACTCGGATCATCTCCTCGGCGCGCTCCCCCATCTCCTGCAGCGTCTGCATCATCGTCGGGTCGCCTTCGACGTCGGCGACGAGCTTCGTCAGCTTCGCGATCGTGACCGCGTAGTCGGCCATCCGCTCGAGGTGCAGGTTCGCGTGCAGCAACGCGAGGGTCAGGCGGAGGTCGATCGCCACGGGCGTCTGGCGCGCAAGCAGCGACTGGATTCCGTTCTCGATCTGCAGGAACAGCCGGTCGACGTCGTCGTCGAACGCGATCACGTCGTCGGCCAGCTCGACGTCGCGCTGCGCGAGGGCGTTCAGCGACCCCCGCAGCACCCGCAGCACCAGCGACCCCTCCTCCTGGAGGCTGGCCTCGAGCTGGTCGAGCTCCTCTTGGAACGTAACGCGCACGAAGTGCCGTCTACCCGAACCGGCCCGTAACGTAATCCTCCGTCCGCTTGTCGGACGGCGCGGTGAACAGCTTCGGCGTGTCGTCGTACTCGACGAGGATGCCGTAGCGCTGGGCGTCGGCGACCTCGAGGCTGAAGAACGCGGTGCGATCGGCGACTCGTGCGGCCTGCTGCATGTTGTGCGTCACGATCACGATCGTGTACTCGCTCTTGAGCCCGTGCATGAGCTCCTCGATCTTCTGGGTCGCGATCGGGTCGAGCGCGGAAGCAGGCTCGTCGAGCAGCAGCACTTCCGGCTCGACGGCGATGGCACGTGCAATGCAGAGCCGCTGCTGCTGGCCGCCGGAGAGCGAGAGCGCGCTCTTCTTCAGGCGGTCCTTGACCTCGTCCCAGAGCGCCGCGCTCTGGAGTGCCTTCTCGACCCGCTCGTCGAGGTTCTTCTTCATCCCCAGCACGCGCGGCCCCCAGGCGACGTTGTCGTAGATCGACTTCGGGAACGGGTTCGGCTTCTGGAAGACCATCCCGATCCGGCGGCGCACCTCGATCGGCTGCACACCCGAGCCGTAGATGTCCGTCTCGTGGAAGAGCACCTGCCCGTCGTGGTTGAAGCTCGGGACGGTGTCGTTCATCCGGTTGAGGCAGCGGAGGAACGTGCTCTTCCCGCAGCCCGAGGGACCGATCACGGCCGTGATCAGGTTCTTGTAGATCTCCACCGAGACGTCCTTTACCGCGATGTTCGACCCATAGCGGACGGTCAACTCCCGGATGTCGAAGATGTCCTCGCCGACCTGCGGCTTGCCGGCGGCCTCGCGCTCAGCAACGTCGACGGGCCTCATCTGCGGCATCGTAGCGGTCTCGCTCACAAGCTCCTCCTCGGTCATACCTGTCCCATCTTCTTGCGCCAACGGCCGAGCGCGGCGCGGGCCAGCAGGCTCGTCACGAGCACGAACAGCAGCAGGATCAAGCCGGTCGCCCAGGCTCGCGCGTGATCCTCCGGGGTCGGCGACTCCGACCAGATGAAGATCTGGACCGGCATGTTCGGCATCGCGTGCGTCGGATCCGTGGAGATGCTGTTCGCGAAGATCGACGTCGTGAACAACAGCGGCGCCGTCTCGCCGATCGCGCGGGCGATGGCGAGAACGGTTCCGGTCAGGATCCCACCCAGCGCGCTCGGGATCACGATCCCGAGCACGGTGCGCGCCTTGGTCGCGCCGAGCGCCGCGGCACCGTCGCGCTGAGCCTGCGGCACGAGCCGCAGAACCTCCTGCGTCGAGCGTGCGATCAGCGGCAGCATCACGACCGAGAGCGCGAAGCCACCGGCGACGGCGCTCTGCGTATGGCCGTAGACGAGCAGGCCGAAGACGAAGACGCCGATGATCACTGACGGAAGCCCGTTCATCAGGTCGAGGGTCAGCTGCACCGGGCGGCCCATGCTGGGGCGCGCGAACTCGCTCAGAAAGAGGGCGGTGAGGACGCCGAGCGGCAGCGCGATCAGCGTCGCGATCCCGACGATGATCGCCGAGCCGACGATCAGCGGCGCGATCCCGCCACCGGGAGTTCCGAAGAGCGGGAGCGGCTTCGTCAGGAACCCCCAGCTGAGCTCGCTCGCGCCGCGCTGCGCTACGGAGAAGACGACGATCCCGAGCACGAAGATCGCGAGTGCGGCCGCAACGAGCGCCACGGCCTCGGCGAGCCGATTCGTCACCACCCGCCGCCGGGCCTTGCGGCCGCCGCCCAGGTCGATTCGCTGTTCCATCGTCGCCATCACTCGGCCCCGGTCCGCTCGTATTCGAAGCGCCGGACGATGATCTGCGCGATCAGGTTCGTCACCAGGCCGATCACGAGCAGGATCGCGGCCAGGTAGAAGAGCGAAGAGATCTGCACCTTGGTGACCGCGCCCTGGAACTCTTCCGCGATGCGGCTTGCGAGTGTGTCGCCGCTCCCGAAGAGCGAGCCGTGGACCTGCGGCGAGAACGAGGAGCCGATCACCTGCGTGACGGCGATCGCCTCCCCGATCGCCCGCCCGAGCCCGAGGATCAGCGCGGCGGCGATCCCGGGCTTCGACGACGAGAGGATGACGCCGCGAACCATCTCCCAGCGCGTCGCGCCGAGCGCGAGCGCGCCGTCCTCGAGCTCGCTCGGCACGGCGAGGAAGAGCTCGCGACAGATGCTGGCGACGATCGGGACGACCATGATCGCCAGCACGATGCCGGCGATGAAGATGCCGCTCGAGCTCGGATCGCCACTGAAGAGCGGAATGAACCCGAGCGTGTCGTGCAGCCATGGCTCGACGTGGTTCGCCATGAATGGGCCGAGGACGAGGATCCCCCAGAGACCGAGCACCACGCTCGGTACGGCGGCGAGCATCTCGACGAGCGAGACGACGATGCCCTTCACCCCTGGCGGCGCGAGCTCCGTCAGGAAGAGTGCGATCGCGATCCCGAGCGGGCCGGCGATCAGGAGCGCCATCGCGGAGGTGACGGCGGTGCCGTAGAGGAGCGTCCCCGCGCCGAAGATGCCCTTGTTGTTGTCCCAGACGGTGTGCCAGAGGAAGCTCAACCCGAAGGAGCTGACCGCGAGGTGCGCACCGCGAAGGATGCGGTACGTGATCAGCACCATCAGCGCGATCGTGATCAGCGCGGCAAGTGCCGTCACACCTAGCAGGACGCGATCGCCGAGGACCGCTCGCACACGCGATCCCGCACCCAGCCGCCCGGTGGCGGGGACTGTGCTCATGGCGCGCCACGCTAACGGGAAATGCCGCTTGAACAGAGGGCTGTCACCGCACCGTTACCACTTCCACACCCCCTGTCAGCCCACACCTTCAGATACCCGCGGCAGGATCGGCGGCGATCGGGAGATCACTTTCGAGAGGAGAGACGTCACCGTGAAGAGAAACCGAGCCGCTGCGGCGGCACTTGCCGTGCTCGTAACCGGGGCCGTTCTGATCGCAGGCCTGGCCGGCTCGGCGTCGGCGAGCCAGAAGTCCACGATCACCGGGGCCGGCAGCACCTTCGTGCAGCCGCTTGTGTCGGCCTGGTCGCAGAGCTACCACGCGTCGACGATTGCCTACAGCGGGATCGGCAGCGGCGGCGGCATCGCCGCGATCAGCGCCCGCACCGTCGACTTCGGCGCGAGTGACGCGCCGCTGACGCCGGACCAGTTCACCACCTGCAAGGGGTGCGTCCAGATCCCGTGGGCCTTCTCGGCCACGTCGATCCCGTACAACGTATCGGGCGTCGGCTACGGCCTGCACCTGACCGGGCCGCTCCTGGCCGCGATCTACAGCGGCACCGTGAAGTACTGGGACAACCCGGGCATCAAGAGCATCAACTCAGGGGTCAACCTGCCGCACGAGAAGATCACGCCCGTGTACCGCAGCGACGCGAGCGGTACGAGCTACAACTTCACCGACTACCTGTCGCACATCAGCAAGTTCTGGCACGACAAGATCGGCAGGGGAACTCAGCCGTCGTTCCCGGTGGGCGTCGGCGCCCGCGGCAGCTCCGGCGTCGCGGCGAAGCTGGCGAGCACGCCGGGCGCGATCGGCTACGTCGACGTCGCGTACTCGCTCAACAACCACCTCAAGTTCGCGTCGATCAAGAACCGCGCCGGCAAGTACGAGCTGCCGGGGCTCGTTCAGATCAGAGCGGCCCTGTACTCGCTCAAGAAGCTGCAGAGCAAGGACAACTCGATCACTGTCGTGAACCCGAACCAGCGGGCAAAGAACGCCTACCCGATCTGCACCTTCACGTACGTGATCCTGCCGCTGAAGACCGACAAGGCGGCCGAGATGAAGAAGTTCGTCGACTGGGCGCTGACGAAGGGCCAGACCCTCGGCCCCAAGCTGCGCTTCGTCCCGCTCTCGCCGCTCGTGCAGAAGGCGGCCCGCAAGACGCTCTCGCGGGTCCATTCGTAGAGGCAGCTCAAGCTGGAAGGACGCACCGAATGTCGAGCCCGCGGCCACGCCCGCCGCGGGCTTCGACATTCCCGCCCGCGGACTCGATCACGTGCTTGACGATCGCCAGACCGAGGCCGGTGCCGCGTGTCGTGCGCGCGCGGTCGGAGCGGAAGAAGCGCTCGAACAGCCTGGCGACGTCCTCGTCGGGGACGCCGGTGCCGTCGTCGGCCACCTCGAGCAGCGTGCCGCCCTCGACTGGGGCGAGCGTGACGGTGCAGGTCGCGCCCTCGCCGGCGTACCGCAAGGCGTTCTCGAGCAGGTTCTCGACCACGAGCCGGAGCATCCGCCGGCGCAGCGGGATCTCGATCGTCTCGTCTGCGATCACAAGGCGGAGGGTGAGCCCGGCCATCTCGGCGCGTTCGCTCAGCTCGGAGACGACGTCGCGGAGCACGGGCGCCGCCTCGGTCACGCCGAGCGCGACGATCTCGCGCTCCTGTTCGAGCTCGCTCAGGAACAGGATGTCGTCCACGAGCTCGGTCATCTCGGTGACCTCGTCCCGCGCCTGCCGCAGCAGGGCGTTGAGGTCGACGCCGGGAAGCTCGGCCGTCTCCAGCAGCGACTGCAGGCGGGCCAGAGGCGTGCGCAGTTCGTGCGAGACGGAGGCCGTGAACGCCGTCCGGAGGGCTTCGTAGTCGGTGTCACTCACTAGTCTTGAGTATGGCGTGACGAAGGTCCTCATCGTCGAAGACGACGACACGATCGCCGAGGGCATGGCGCAGCACCTGACGGCGGCCGGGCTCGACTCGATGCGGGTCGGCGCCGGCGAGGTCGGGCTCGCCCGACTGCGCTACGAGCGGCCGGACGTGCTCGTGCTCGACCTGATGCTGCCGGGCCTCGACGGCTGGGCGCTGATCGAGCAGGCGCGCGCCGAGGGGATCGGCACGCCGATCCTGGTCGTCTCGGCACGCGGGACGGAACACGATCGCGTGCATGCGCTCCAGATCGGCGCCGACGACTACCTGGTCAAGCCGTTCTCGATGAAGGAGCTCGTCGCGCGGGTGCAGGCGGCGGCACGGCGCGGCGTGCGGGGCGTTCCCGAGGATCGCGGCGAGGAGCTCGTGATCGAGGAGCTGCGGATCGACCCGCGCTCCGTGCAGGCGTTCGTCGACGGCGAGAACGCCGAGTTGACGCCCACGGAGTTCCGGCTGCTCTACACGCTCGCCCAGGACGCGGGCCGTGTCGCGTCGCGGGACGAGCTGCTGCAGCGGATCTGGGGCCGGCGCGCCACACACCGCGACCGCACCGTCGACGTCTGCGTCCGCCGGCTGCGCGAGAAGATCGACGTTCCGGCGCCGCGGCACACGTTCATCCAGACCCGCTACGGCGTCGGCTACAGCCTCGAGCCGGTCGCGAAGTAGCGGCTACTCGAGCCGGTACAGCGGCACGAGGCTCTTCTCGGCCTCGTTCTCGATCCGCGCGACCACTTCGACATACGGCTCGAGCCCCGAGCCGTGCAGCTTCGCCTTCAGCAGCTCGTCGACCTGGTACACGCCGGCCGAGTTGTTCATCTTGATCTCGATCGAGACCGGGTGCTCCTGGCCCTCGCTGATGATCACCTCGTCGATCGCGGCCGCGGAGATCGAGTGGATCGAGACGCGCCCGCGCTCGAACGGGATCCGCGAGCGGCCTTCCTCGATGTCGAGCGCGTCGGCGACCCGGACGATGCCGGCCTCGAGCGTCAGCGGGTGGCCTGACTCGCGGTGGGACGTGATCGTCTCCAGCACCTCCGAGACGACGACCGTCAGCTCGGGCTCCTCGTAGATTCCAGCGAGCAGCTCGCGCGCCTTCGGCTCCGCCAGGAACAGGCTCCAGTCCTCGTGCCGGTCGCGGTGCACGGCCATGCCGATGCAGTGCAGCAGCGCGCCGAGCAGGACGACGACCTCCGCGTCCTCCTGCTTCATGTCGTAGTCGGCGACCATCGCGGGCTCGACCCCACGCTTGGCGAGAATCCGCAGGAGCCGCAGGCCGATGTTGGCCACGATCTGGATGTGCACCCAGGAGTGGTCGTTGATGCCGAGCCGCTTGACGGCGTTCACGTTCGAGACGTGCCAGTACGCCTTCAGACCGTCGTCGGCATTGACACGGTCGAGGATCGTGCGCAGCTTCCGGCTCCGCTGCGCCGGCACCTTGATCCGCATCTGCGCGACGGCTTCCTCCGGCGAGAGGCGCGCTTCGCGCTCGGCCTCCGGGGAGACCGGCTCGTCGATCCGCTCCCGAAGCTCCTTGTCGAGCTGGGACACCGCGGGCGAGCGTATCAGGGTCGCTGCGGCAGCTCCGTCCCGTCGACGATCGCGCCCGGGACGCCCTCCGTGAGCCAGCGCGCCAGGTCGGGGTCGCGGACCTCCCGCACTGCTCCCGAGAGCCCGATCGCCCGGACCGACGGCGCATGCGCGTCGCTCGCGATCAGGTGCGCGAGGCCGAGCTCGAGCAGCGTCCGCGACGCCGCCTGCGCCCGGCGCCCGAGCCTGCCGTCGACCGACGCCGCCGTCAGCTGCACGAGCATTCCCGCGTCGACGAACTCCTGCAGGCGGCTCGGCCGTCCCTGGACCTCGCCGTTGCGCTCGGGATGCGCGAGCACGACGCCGAAGCCGTCGGCGGCGAACGCCTGCCCGAGCCGCTGCAGGCCGAGCGGCCACCCCTCGTACGGAAACTCGACCAGCAGCCAGCGGTCGCTGCCGCCGAGCCCGAAACGCCGCAGGTCGCCCGGCTCGAGCCGCCCGGCCTGCTCGAGCGCGAGCTCTCCGCCGGGCACGACCTCGAGCTCGATCCCCGCCGCGTCGACGGCCGCGCGGACATCCGCGAGCCCGCGCTCCATCTGCTCGGCGCTCGTCGGGTAGTCGTCGCGCACGTGCGGCGTCGCGGCCAGCACCCGCGTGCCGTCCGCCGCCGCGAGCCGCGCCATCTCGAGCGCGGCGCCGAGATCGGCTGCCCCGTCGTCCAGTCCGGGGAGGATGTGCGAATGGAGGTCGATCAGGGCGCGGCGAGCCTACCGCGTTACTCTTCGTAGAGATGCGCACGATGAATCCCGTCCACGACGCGACCTGCTCGGTCGCTGCCTGCGCCGAGATCCTCGGCGCCAAGTGGACTGCCGTGCTCGTCCACGACCTCTCCGAGGGCCCGCGCCGCTTCACCCAGCTCGAGCACTCGTGCAACGGGATCAGCCCGCGGACGCTCTCCGAGCGCCTGCGCGCGCTGGAGCAGGAGCAGATCGTCGTGCGACGCAGCTACGCCGAGTCGCCGCCCCGCGTCGAGTACGAGCTGACCGAGAAAGGCGAGGCACTGCTGCCGATCATCGACGAGATGCGCCGCTTCGGGCACAGCTGGCTGGTCGACTGCTGCTAGCGCGCTAGCGCAGCCAGGCGGCGGTAGAGCTCCTTCGCCGTTTCGATCCCGAGCGGCATGTACTCCGCGAGGAGCCGCTCGTTCGGCGAGTGGATCGAGCTCTCGCCGGTCGCGAAGCCCGTGACGACCGTCGGGATGCCCTTGTCGACGAGCGCCGGCACTATCGGCAGCGTGCCGCCGGAGCGGACAAGCAGCGCCCGCCGGCCCATCGTCGCCTCGAACGCGTCCTGCGCCAGCTTCACGGCCGGCGCGTCGGGAGGCACGAGCCCGGCGGCAGCGGACGAGAGCGTCTGGACGTCCGGCTCGCCCCCATCCGGGACCGCGTCCCTGAGCAACTGCTCGACCGCGGCGGCGATCTCCTCGACGTCCTGGCCGGGCGCCAGCCTGATCGAGAGGTTCGCCTCGGCCGAGACCGGGAGGACGGTCTTCTGCAATACCGGCGAGCCGCCGCCCACGCCGTTCACGTCCAGCGAGGGCTCGGCCGTGGTGCGGAGGTAGAACTCCTCGGCAGCCCTCCGGTCGACAGGCTGCGCGCCGGCGTCGCCGAGCATCTGCTCCCCCGGCACCAGCTCGGCCCAGGCCGCGCGCTCCTCCTCGGTCGGCGGCGCGATCCCCGCGCGCAGCGGCTCCGGCAGGCGGCCGTTGCGCTGCTGCACGGCCGAGAGGATCTGCACGAGCGCGTGGTTCGCGTTGAGCGCCGCGCCGCCGAACAGGCCCGAGTGGAGGTCGTGGCCGCCGGTCCGCACGACGAGGTGGAAGTAGACGAGCCCACGCGTGGCGACGGCGAACTCCGGCAAGCCACGGGTGGTCATGCCGCTATCGAAGATCAGCGCCGCGTCCGCCCCGCGCTCGTCGGCGGCGAGGAAGTCGACGATCTGATGGCCGCCGGTCTCCTCCTCCGCGTCGCAGGCGAAGCGGATGTTCACCGGCAGCTCGTCAGCCGCCGCGAGCTCCGCGGCCGCCTTGACGAGCATGTAGAGCTGGCCCTTGTCGTCGACGACGCCGCGGCCGAACAGCCAGTCGCCGCGGTGCTCGAGCGTGAACGGGTCCGACTCCCAGAGCTCGAGCGGGTCGGGCGGCTGCACGTCCACGTGGCCGTAGACGAGCACGGTGACGTCCGAGCCCTTCGAGGCCGGCAGGTCGCCGACGATCAGCGGCTGCGTCGACGTCGGGACGACGTCCGCCGTTCCACCGGTGCCTCGGATGAACGCGGCCAGCCACTCCGCGGCGCGCGCCACGTCACCCGCGCGCTCTGGGTCTGCGCTGACGCTCGGAATGGCGATCAGCTCGGAGAGCTCGTCGAACCAGACTTCGGGCACGGCGGCGGAGTCTACGCGGCGCGCGAGGCGGCGAGCTGGCCACACGCCGCGTCGATGTCCCGGCCGCGCGTCAGCCGCACGGTCGCCGGCAGTCCTGCGCGGTCGAGCAGGGACTTGAAGGCGTCGATCGCGCGGCGCGAGGAGCCGTCGAACTGCCCGGTCGGGTTGTACGGGATCAGGTTGACCTTGAACGCCCGCCGGTCGAGCAGCTCTGCCAACTGGCGTGCCTGCTCGACGCGGTCGTTCACGCCCGCGAGCATCACGTATTCGACGAAGACCTTCCGGCGGCGTAGCCGGAAGTGGCGCTCGCACTCCGCGAGCACGTCGGCCAGCGGGTAGCGGTCGTTGACCGGCATCAGCCGCGACCGCAGCGAGTCCTCGGGCGCGTGCAGCGAGAGCGCGAGCCGGATCGGCTCCTGCACCTCGTCCACGAACCGCGTCAGGCCCGGCAGCCAGCCGACCGTCGAGACCGTCGTCCGCCGATGCGTGATCCCCACGTCCGGCAGCCGCCGCGCCGCCGCGAGCACGTGGTCGAGGTTCAGCATCGGCTCGCCCATGCCCATGAAGACGCAGTGGTCGACCGGCTCGCTGCGGCGGAAGTGCAGCGCCTGGTCGAGGATCTCCGACGCCGTCAGGTTGCGGCCGAAGCGCATCGCACCGGTCGCGCAGAAGGTGCAGGTGAGTGGACAGCCGGACTGCGACGAGACGCAGATCGAGCGCCGCCCGTCGCGGTACCGCATCAGGACGGCCTCGACCGCGTGGCCGTCGTGCGTCCGAAAGAGCGTCTTGACGGTTCCGTCGCGCGACTCCGCCTGCGCCTCCGGCTCGAGGCTGGAGAACGGCACCTCCTCGGCGAGCGACTCCCGTAGCGCCGCCGACACGTTCGTCATCTCTCCGTAGCCGGCCGCGCCCCGCGCCGCCCATTGCCATACCTGGGCGGCGCGATACGAAGGCTCGCCGCGGTCGGCCAGCGCGCGCTCGAGGAGCTCGAGATCCACGCGCCAACCGTAGCGGCGTGTGAGCTACGCGACGTCGCGGAGCGCGAGCGCGTCGGCTAGCGCGCGGAGCTTCTTCAGGCTCTGGTTCTCGATCTGCCGGATCCGCTCGCGCGTGACGTTGAACGTCTTGCCAACCTCGTCCAGCGTCCGCGGGTGCTCGCCGTTGAGGCCGTAGCGCAACTCGAGCACGCGGCGCTCGCGAGCGCTAAGCGTGCCCAGCACGCGCTGCAGCGTCGCCTTCCGCATCTCGACCTCCGCGACCTCGTCGGGCAGCGGGTCGTTCTCGTCTGTGAGGAAGTGGCCGAACTCCGACTCCTCCTCGTCGCCGACCGGCTTCTCGAGCGAGACCGGCGCCTGCGAGCTGCGGCGGATCTGCTCGACCTCGTCCGTCGTCAGCTCGACGTCGATCGCGATCTCCGACGAGGTCGGCTCGCGACCGAACTCTGCGCGCAGCTTGCGCTCGGAGCGGACGATCTTGTTCAGCTTCTCGACGATGTGCACCGGCATGCGGATCGTGCGGGCCTTGTCCGCGAGCGCGCGCGCCACGGCCTGGCGGATCCACCAGGTCGCGTAGGTCGAGAACTTGAATCCCTTGCGGTGGTCGAACTTCTCGGCCGCGCGCACGAGGCCGATCGTCCCCTCCTGGATCAGATCGAGGAACGGCAGGCCCTGGTTGCGGTACTTCTTCGCGATCGAGACGACGAGACGCAGGTTCGCCTCGACCATCTCCTGCTTCGCCCGGTGCTCGCCGCGCTCGATGCGCTTGGCGAGCTCGACCTCCTGCGCCGCGGTCAGCAGGTCGACCTTGCCGATGTCCTTCAGGAACAGCTGCAGCGAGTCCGTCGTCACCTCGCGCGTCTCGCGCACGGGCGCCGCCTCGGTGGCGGCCTCCCCGGCGGTGTCCACGACCTCGATCTGCAGCTCCTCGAGCGCGTGGTAGAAGTCGTCGATCTGGGCCGCGTCGAGCTCGAGCTCCCCGAGCGCAAGCGCGATCTCGTCGGTGCTCAGCGACCCCGCCTCGCGCCCTGCTTCCAGCAACCCCTTGGCCTCGTCCGTCTCGAGCACCTCGGCGATGCTCGACGGCTTGGCCCGTTCCCCCTGCTCATTCACTGGCAGTCCCTCCTGGGCTCGTAACATTCCGCACGCGGCACTGCGGGATGCGGCACTCTTTCAAAGGTCCCGGACGGACGCCATAGGCCGAACGGCCCTAATTTCGGTCAGCCGGTCCCAACGCCGCCGAGGGCCTGCAGGTACTGCTCCGCCTGGCGCCCGAGCGCCGATCCCCGATCCTCGCTCCGGGCGAGCGTGAGCTGCTTCCGCGCCTCCTCGAGCTGCGCCGACCAGAGGAGCAGCACGCCGAGGTGGAAGCGGACGGTCTGGGCGTGCGGGAAAACCCGGGTCAACGGCCCGAGCGTGCCGAACGCCTTCGCCGGGTTGGCCTTGTCGAAGCGGCCGACCGCCGCGGCGACGCGGGCGTCCGGGTCGTTCGGCGCGAGCTTGGCCGCCGCGGCGAACTCGCGCTCGGCCGAGACAGGCATGCCGAGCTGCTGCAGCATCACGCCATAGAGGAGCTTCGCGTGGGTCCCGCCTCCCGCCGCCACTCGTCGCAGCGCCGCGAGCCGGCGGTCGGCCGGCAGCACCCGGATCGCGAGCGGCGGCTGGAACGACGGCACGAATTGCGGCAGCCCCGGGGCGAACTGCGGGTGGAGGAAGTCGCCGGCGCGCACGGCGTACGGCGTGTCCGGCTGGTCGCGCACGGCGGCCTGCCACGCCGAGACCGCGTCGCTGTCGTGCCGGTCCCAGTAGAGCGCGAGCCCGAGGTGCAGCGCGACGAGCGCGCTCTTCGGGTGGTCGGCCTGCAGCTCGAGCAGACGGTCGACGGTGCCGGACGGCCAGGCGGCGAGCGCCGAGCCGACCTGCGCCTCGACCGAGTCGTACCGGTTGAAGATCTTCGCCGCCGTCGAGTACTGCTTGGCGGCATAGAGGCGCTGCGCACGGTTGAGCGCCCGTGCCTCGGCGTCGGTGCGAACGCCCGTGTAGATCGTCAGCGACGGGTGGCCGCTGCGCGGCTTCGCGGTCGCCGGCACGTGCCCGCGCGTCGCGAGGACGCCCACGACGACGACCCCCGCCGCGACCGCCGCGACGAGCAGCACGATCGCGAAGACGCGGCCACGGGAGCTCACTCCGGCGACGATAGCCGCCGCGCTCGCGGCCGTTCGCCGTCACCGCTATACAATTGAAAGCCATGCCGTCGTACCGTGATCTGCTGCAGGCCGCGAAGGCCTCCGTCGAAGAGGTCGACGCGCGCCGGGCGCAGGAGCTCCTGGACGGCGGCGACGCGCCGCTGCTCGTCGACGTGCGCGAGCGCGACGAGTGGGAGCAGGGCCGGATCCCGGGCTCGGTGCTCGTCCCGCGCGGGAACCTCGAGTCGCGGATCGAGAACGTCGCGCCCGACCGCTCGCGGCCGGTGCTGCTCTACTGCGCCGCCGGGAACCGCTCAGCCTTCGCCGCGAAGACGCTGACCGAGCTCGGCTATGAGCGCACGATCTCGCTGGCCGGCGGCTACGAGGACTGGAAACGCAGCGGCCTCCCGACGGAGCTGCCGCGCTCGCTCGGCCCGGAGCGGACGACCCGCTACAGCCGTCACCTCTTGATCCCGGAGGTCGGCGAGGAGGGCCAGCTCCGGCTGCTCGACTCTCGGATCCTGCTGATCGGCGCCGGCGGCCTCGGCTCGCCCGCGGCGCTCTACCTGGCGGCCGCGGGCGTCGGCAAGCTCGGGATCGTCGACGCCGACGTCGTCGACGAGACGAACCTTCAACGCCAGATCGCCCACTCGACCAACTCGCTCGGCGAGCCGAAGACCGACTCGGCGCGCCGCACGATCGAGGCGCTGAACCCCGACGTCGAGGTCGTCGCGTTCCGCGAGCGGCTCACCTCCGAGAACGTCGAGCGGATCCTCGAGCCTGGCTGGGACGTGATCGTGGACGGCGCCGACAACTTCCCGACGCGCTACCTCGTGAACGACGCGTCGGTGTGGCACGACATCCCGGTCGTACACGGCTCGATCTTCCGTTTCGAGGGGCAGGTGACCGTCTTCAAGCCGGGCGACGGCCCGTGCTACCGCTGCCTCTTCCCGCAGCCGCCGCCGCCGGAGCTCGCGCCGAGCTGCGCCGAGGGCGGCGTGCTGGGCGTGCTCCCGGGCGTGATCGGCTCGATCCAGACTGCGGAGGCGTTGAAGCTCGCGCTCGGGATCGGCGACCCGCTGATCGGGCGGCTGCTCCTCTACGACGCGCTCTCCGGCGAGTTCCAGGAGATGAAGCTGCGCAAGGATCCCGCGTGCCCCGTGTGCGGCGAGCACCCGACCATCACCGACTACATCGACTACGTCGAGTTCTGCGCGGGAGTCGGACATTGAGCCGCGTCCGGATCCCGCCGACGCTGCGCTCCGAGACCGAGGGGGCGCGCGAGGTCGAGGCCAGCGGCCGCACGGTTCGCGAGCTGCTAGACGACCTGATGGGCCGCTTCCCGGCCCTGCGCGGGCAGCTGCTAGCGGACGACGAGCTCGCGCCGTTCGTGAACGTCTACGTCGAGGGCGAAGACGTGCGTACTCGCGACGGCCTCGAGACGCCGGTCGACGACGGCTCGACCGTGATCCTGCTTCCGGCCATGGCCGGTGGCTGAGCCCGCGGGCTCGCTCCTCGACCTCGTCGGCAACACCCCGCTCGTCGAGCTGCCGCGGCTCTCGCCGAAGCCGGAGGTCAAGCTCTACGCGAAGCTCGAGGGCCAGAACCCGACCGGCTCGATCAAGGACCGCGTCGCGCTGAAAATGGCCGAGGCCGCGCAGCTCGAGCCCGGTCAGGAGCTGCTCGAGCCGACGAGCGGCAACACCGGCATCTCGCTCGCGCTCGTCGCGCGCCTGAAGGGCTACCGCCTGACCTGCGTCATGCCCGAGAACGTGACCGAGGAGCGCCGCCGCCTGCTGGGGCTCTACGGCGCCGAGATCGTCGAGAGCCCGGGCGAGGAGGGCTCGAACGGCGCCGTTCGCATGGCGCAGGAGCTGGTTGAGCGCGAGCCGCGCTACCGCATGCTCTTCCAGTACGCGAACGAGGCCAACCCACTCGCCCACTACGAGGGCACCGGCGCCGAGATCGCGGCGGCGCTCGACCGCGTGGACGTGCTCGTCGCCGGCCTCGGCACGGGCGGCACGCTGATGGGCGCCGGGCGCCGGCTCCGCGAGAGCTTCCCGGACGTGACCGTCGCGGCGGCCGAGCCGCTCCCCGGCGACCCGGTCATGGGCCTGCGCTCGCTCGAGGACGGCTACGTGCCGCCGGTCCTGGACGTCTCGCAGCTCGACCGCAAGCTGCTCGTCTCGAACGCGGACGCAGTCGCGGGTCTCAGGGCGCTGCTGAACCGGGAGGGCGTCTTCGCGGGCGTCTCCTCGGGTGCCGTGGTCCACGTCGCACGCCGGCTCGCCGCGGAGCTCGACGAGGGCGTGGTCGTCGCCGTGCTCGCGGACGCGGGCTGGAAGTACCTGTCGGCCCCGTTCTGGGACGCCGCCGATCCAGAAGCGGAGATGGAGGAGGCCGTCTGGTGGTGATCCCGGCACAGATCCGGGCGGAGCTGGACGAGCATGCGCGGGCCGAGGAGCCGAACGAGGCGTGCGGCCTCGTCGCGTTCAAGGACGGGCGGGCCGAGCGGTACCTGCCGGCGCGGAACGGCGCCGCCAGCCCGTACCGGTTCGAGCTCGAGATCGCGCCCGAGAGCTGGTTCCTCGAGGACGACGGCTACGAGCTCGCCGTCTTCCACTCCCACATCTCGTCGCCGCCGCGCCCTTCGCGAACGGACGTCGAGAACATCGGCCTCTGGGAGGGCCGGCCCTACCTGATTCTCTCGCTGCGCACGGGCGAGCTCGCCGCCTGGCGCATCGCCGGCGGCGAGGTCTCGCCCTTACACGTCGGCGACTAGGTCGCCTTGAAGGTGCCCTTCATCCCCGCGGCCGCGTGGCCCGGGACGGTGCAGGTGTACTTGAACGAGCCCTTCTTGAGCGTCACGGAAAGCGTCGCGCTCTTGCCCGGCGAGATCAGCGGCGTCTTCTTGCCGTTGATCTTGAAGTCATGCTTCACGTGACCCTTGTTCGTCACCTTGAACGTGACCTTGCCGTGCGGCGCGCTCTTCTTCGAGAGCGTGAACTTGAACTCGGTCGCCTTCACCGTGATCGTCGTCGCGGTCGCGTGGTTCTGACCCGCGTACGCAACGACGGTGAAGACCGAGACGGCGGCCACGGCCAGGACCGCGACCAGCGATGCGATTCGCTTCATTGCTACTCCCTCACAGTTGTTGACCCCGCCGTTGCGGAGGTTACCTACGACGCTTCTTCGAGCCGGTGCCCGTGCTCGTCGAGCGGCGTGAGCTGGACCTCGAGCCGCTCGATCCGCGAACGCTCGACCTCCAGAACCTTGAAGCGGCAGCCGTCGGACTCGACCTCGTCACCCGGCTCCGGGGCGCGGCCCAGCATCCCGAAGACGAAGCCGCCGATCGTGTGGAAGTCCTCGATCGGCAGCGAGCGGCCGAACTGCTCGTTGAAGTCGTCGATCGGGAAGGTGCCGTGGATGCGGATGCGTCCGTCCTCGAGGCGCTCGACCGACTCGTCGGGCAGGTCGAACTCGTCCTCGATCTCGCCCACGATCTCCTCGAGCAGGTCCTCGAGCGTGACGATGCCCTCGAGCTCGCCGTACTCGTCGACCACGATCGCCATGTGCTGGTTCGTTCGCCGGAACTCCGTCAGCAGCGCAGCCAGATCCTTGTTCTCGGGGACGATGTGCGCCGGCCGCAGCAGCTCCTCGAGCTGGACTCCCGCGATCCCGCGGTCGACGAGCGCCGAGAACAGGTTGCGCACGTGCAGGATGCCGACGACGTCGTCGAGCGCGCCGCGGTAGACGGGGTAGCGCGTGTACGGCGATTCGATCACGGCCGCCAGCGCCTCCTCCGGAGGTAGGTCGACCGACAGCGCCACCACCTCGGGCCTCGGCACCATCACCGTCGAGACCTCCTTGTCGGCGAAGTCGAAGACCTTGTAGAGCATCTCCTGCTCCTGTTGCTCGAGCTCGCCCTCCTCCGTCGAGCGCGAGAGCAGCATCTTCAGCTCCGCTTCCGAGTACACCTCCATCTCACCGCCTGGAGGCGTGAGGCCGAGCGAGCGCAGGATGAGGTCGCTCGAGCGTTGCAGGATCCAGATCAGCGGCTTGAAGACCACGAAGAAGGCGCGCACCGGCGTCGAGACGGCCAGGGCAGTCGGCTCCGAGTACCCCAGCGCGACGCCCTTCGGCACGAGCTCGCCGACGACGACGTGCAGGTAGGTGATGATCAGGAAGGCGAAGATGACCGCGATCACGCCGGCGACGAGCGGGTCGAATGCCTTCGCGAGCGCGTGCTCGCCGAGAGCACCGATGCCCAGGCTGGTGGCGGTCACGCCGAGCTGCATCGCGGCTATGAACCGCGGCGGGTTGCTCACGATCCGCAGCACGGCCCGCGCTCGGCGGTCGCCGCGTTGCGCGAGCTCCTGCATCCGGGTCCGCCGCGCCGTGACGAGCGCGTACTCACCGGCCACGAAGAAGCCGTTGAGCAAGATGAGCGCCGCGACGCCGAGAAGTTCGAGAGAGATGCTCACGCCGGCCCCGCTACGGGGGGACGTCTAGGGATGTCGTCGTCGTCCAACAGGATCTACGGCTCAGTATAGGCGGTGACCTGGCCGTCTCCTGCCCGCGCGGCGCGCCCCTCGAACACGAGCCGCTCGAGGTGCGCAAGCGTCTCTGCCAGGGCGAAGCGGCGGTTGTTCGGGTCGAGGTCCGCGCCGAACAGCTCGAACGAGACCTCGTAGGCGGTTCGCGGGTCCTCGCCGAGCGCGGCGGCAGTCGCGTCGAGCCGCTGTTCGTGGTGCTCGAGGATCTCGCGGGCGCGCTCGGCGGGCCGCTCGACCGGCTCGCCGTGGCCGGGGAGCGCGATGCGCGGGTCGAGCTCGAGCGTCCGGCGGAGGCTCGACTGGTAGTCGCCGAGCGGGTCGGGCCGTGACTCGGGATAGAGGCCGACCGTCGGCGTGATCGCGCCGAGCAGGTGGTCGCCTGCAACGAGCACGCCGTCGCGCTCCAGGCAGATGTGGCCGTCGGCGTGGCCGGGCAGCTCGAGCACGCGCCAGCCGGCGACCTCGTCACCTTCGCGCAGCAGCTCGGGCCTGTGGGCATAGCGGATGAACGGCGCGAAGGTCGTGGACTCGTGGCGCAGCTCGCCCGCCGTCTCCGCTGGCAGGCCGTGACGCTCGAGGTAGTCGGCGAGCCGCTCCGACCAGTCCGGGCTCCCCCACACGCGCTCGCACTGCGCGTAGTCGTCCGCGCCCTGGAAGACCTGCGCGCCGGTCAGACCCTGCGCGTCCTCGCCGCCGCCCGCGTGGTCGGGATGGAAGTGCGTGACGACGATGCGGCCGACCTCGATCTCGCCCAGCAAGGGCGCCCAGCGCGCCTCGGCGTCAGGCAGGCCGAGCCCGGTGTCGACGAGCGTCCAGCCGTCGTCGCCGGGGAGCAGGTAGCAGTGAACGTGCCGGATCCCCATCGGCAACGGGAACGTGAGGCGGCGGATTCCTGCGGGTAGCTCGGTCGTCACGAACGTACGTTCTATACTGACAGCATGCGGGTCGAGTACCGCGAAGAA
>Ga0075425_100001077_pt1 | contig 26313 bp, 24 predicted proteins | sample SoiMethybrSBSTD4_FD_75300 | JGI IMG/M metagenome (GOLD analysis project Ga0075425, IMG submission 75300) | Bulk soil microbial communities from a Populus tree surrounding site in Tennessee, USA - Soil MetaG P. TD hybrid SBSTD4 | ecosystem: Environmental > Terrestrial > Soil > Tree plantation...
ACGAAGATCATCGACGGTCCGGCGAAGAGTCTCGGCGACGTCCCGGAGTGGGGCTACGACGGCTCCTCGACGTACCAGGCCACCGGCCACTTCTCGGATCTTCTTCTCCGGCCGGTCAAGGTCGTCCCCGATCCTCTTCATGGTCCCGATGACGTGCTCGTGTTGTGCGAAGTGCTCAATCCCGACGGCACCGTGCACTGGAGCAACACGCGCGCGCAGCTTCGTCAGGTGGCGGAAAAGTACAAAGAGCACGACGCATGGTTCGGCATCGAGCAGGAGTACACGTTCTTCGACGGCAATCGTCCGCTCGGATGGCCGGAGTCCGGATTTCCCGCGCCGCAGGGCGGCTACTACTGCGGCGTCGGCAGCGATGAAGTGTTCGGACGCGACATCGTCGAAGCGCACGCCGACGCATGCGTCCGCGCCGGCATTCACATCGTCGGCACGAACGCCGAAGTCATGCCCGCGCAGTGGGAGTTCCAGGTCGGCGCCCTCGGCGCGCCCGACATCGCCGACGAGCTCTGGCTCGCGCGCTGGCTGCTGTATCGCATCGGCGAAGACTTTGGCGTGAGCGCGACGCTCTACCCGAAGCCGGTGAAGGGCGACTGGAACGGTGCCGGCGCGCATACGAACTTCTCCACCAAAGCGATGCGCGCACAAGGCGGCATCAAAGTGATCGAAGAGGCGATGAAGAAGCTCGAGAAGCGCCACGACGATCACATCAAGCTCTACGGCGCGCACAACGAAGAGCGACTGACCGGATTGCACGAGACGGCTCCGATCCACGCATTCCGCTACGGCATCAGCGATCGCGGCGCGTCGGTGCGCATTCCGATGGCCACGACCGCAACCGGCATGGGCTATTTCGAAGATCGCCGGCCGGCCGCGAACATGGATCCGTATCAGGTCTGCGCGATCCTCATCGAGACTGTCTGCGGCGACTGAAACCTTTTTTCAACGCCCCTCGTCTGAAAATGACGAGGGGCGTACAATCCTCCGCCAGCGATGATCGAAGTAATCCTCAATCTTGCGTGGGTCACGATCGCGCTCGTCGCGTTCGTCCTTGCGCCTCGCCGCGACGCCCGGTCGCTGGCTGCGTTGGGTTGCCTCATCGCGCTGTTGTTTCCGATCGTTTCGGTATCGGACGATCTGAACGTCAACGCCGCAACGTTCTTCGAGACACTCGCAGCGATCCTCGCTGCGGCCGGCGTGATCATCGCCCTCGTGGCGATGGCGCGCGTCGTCGTCGAATCGCGCGTCGTGCCGGCGTTCGTCCTCGTCGTCCACGCCGATCCTCGCTCGCCGCCGCGCCGCTAATCATCCACGACTGCTGTCTGAATTGCAGCCGTGGAGTGGCGGCGTCACCGCGCGTCGGCTATCCCCTGGGCCGGCGTCCGGGCTGCGGGGGCGCTGCCACTCGACGGCTGTCAATTCTCCGGCATTGTCTGACGAGTCTCGACCTTTTTGACTCCCGGCTCGCGCAACAAACGCTCTTCGATTGCCGCGACGTCGATCGCCGACACATTCAGCGTCGCGCGCCACTCGACGCCATGATCCGTGCGCGACGTCGATTGACGCAGCGGCGCGTACTTCTTGAACTCCGCGTTGACCGCAGCGAGTGAAGCGGGATCGCAGTCGATGTGCACCTCTATCGTGCGTTGCTGCGGACCGCGCCGCGCTTCGACCGCGCCGACCGCTTGCCGCATTCCGAACTGCACGATGATGATGCCGATGAACGTGAGCGACGCCACGAGATAGAAGCCGAGGCCGAGGGCGACGCCCATCGACGCGCCGGCCCACAACGTGGCGGCGGTCGTGACGCCTTGCACGTTCGCGCCGCGATGAATGATCACGCCGGCGCCGATGAAGCCGATGCCGCTGACGACCGCCGCCGCGAGCTGCGCCGGATTGTGATTGTTCGGACCGAACGTGTTCGACATCAGCGCGAACGTCGCCGATCCGATGGCGACGAGCGTGTTGGTCTTGATGCCCGCGTTCTTGTGCCGCCACTCGCGCTCGACGCCGATGATCGCGCCGAAGATCAGCGCGAGTCCGAGGCGAAGGAGGGCGATTTGCGGATCGATGAGCGTCATCTACTTCATCGACATCCGCGGCACGCTCAACAAGAATCCATTCGGATACATCTCGAACCCTTCGACATTACTCCGCATGATGGCCACGTTGTCGCGGTGATAGAGCGAAATGTACGGCAGCTCGTCGGCGAGCGTCTGCTGAATCTGCGTGTAGATCGCTTTTCGCTTGGCGCGGTCGAACGTGGCGCGGCCTTGCTCGATCAGTTGATCGACTTTCGGATTCACGTAGTAGCCGCGATTCTGTCCGTTCGGCGCGAGGCTCTTCGAGTGGAAGATCGTGTAGTAGAAGTCCGGATCGGAGATGCCGGCGCGGCGCAGCGAGAACACCTGGAAGCGTCCGTTCTTGATGTCCTCCATGAACGTGCCGAACTCGCTCGACTGAATCTGCATGTCGATGCCGACTTCCTTCAGCATCTGCTGGATCATCTCGGCCTGCTGATTCGCCTCGGCATCCGTCGACGTGCGGAAGTTCAGTTTGAATCGCGGCGCCGTGCCGTTCTGCTTGTAGCCGGCGGCGTCGAGCATCTGCTTGGCCTTGTTCGGATCGTACGGATACGACGGCAGGTTGTCGGCGCGCGCCCAGTGTCCCGGCGGGAACATCGTGTCGGCGACGACGCCGTATCCATGCAGCAGGTCGCGAATGATGCGATTGCGATCGATCGCATACGCGATCGCCTGTCGCACTTCTTTCTTTTGCAGGATGGGATCTTTCAGATTGAAGCAGATGTACTGATACGCGCCGCCGTGCGACGTGATGACTTTGAAGTTCGCGTCCTTCTTGAACTGATCGACCTGATCGTACGGCACGCTGTTCATCTCGAAGTTGATCGTGCCGCGGCGCAGCTCGAGCACGCGCGTGGTGGCGTCGGGGATGATGCGCACGACGACGTTCGGGATCTTCGGCTTCCCGCCCACCCATCCGTCGAACGCTTTCATCGTGATGCGCTCGTCGGTCTTGAATTCGGTCACCTGATACGCGCCGGCGAGCAGCGGCGTCTTCGCGAAGACGTTCGTATCCGCGCCCTGGGGCACGAGGACTTGCGGGAAGTTGTCGAAGATGCCGGCGTTCGGCTCCGAAAGTTTGACGATGAACGTGTGATCGTCCGGCGCTTCGAACGATGCCACCGCGGAGTATCCCGACTTCTTCGCGCTCTGGAAGTTCGGCGACATCAGCGAGTCGAACGTGAATTTGAAATCCTTCGACGTGATCGGATGTCCGTCCTGGAACTTCGCATTCGGATTGAGGTGGAAGATGATCGTCTTGTCGTCGGGCGTCTCCCACTTCTCCGCGACGTCCGCCGTGAAGTCGCCGCTCGGCGTGAGCTTCACGAGGCCGGACGACGCCATGTCCCAGATGCGGCCGGAGTAAGTGTCGGTGCCGACGCGCGGATCGAGATTCGTCGGGCCGCCGTCGAAGGCGATGACGAGCGTGTTTTTGTCGCCGGCCGCGCCGCTTTTCTTTTCACCGCCGCACGCGGCGAGAACGAGCGCAGTGGCGAGGGCGATCAGAAGACGATTTTTCATACGACGCACTCCTTCGTCCCGTGATGTAGCGGGTATCATGCCGCGCGATGCGCCTCAAACCAATCCTCGTTTTTCTGACACTCGTGTTCCCGCTCGTTGCCGCCGCCGAACAGCAGAAAGTGATCGTCCTTGGATTCGACGGCGTCGACGCCCGATACACCGAGCAGTGGATGAACGAAGGGAAGCTCCCGAACCTCGCAAAACTCCGCGCCCAAGGGACTTTCCGCCCGCTCCGCCCGACCGTTCCCGCGCAGACACCGGTGTCGTGGTCGACGTTCTCCACCGGCATCGATCCGGGACGCACCGGCATCTTCGATTTTCTCCGCCGCGATCCGAAAAACTACCTCCCCGTTTTCGCCGCGTTCGATGAGACGAAAGAGCCGTTCGCGTTCGGCGACAAGAATCCGATGATCTTCGGCGCGATCGCGTTCGGCGCTCTCGCCATCCTCGCCCTGCTCATCCTGCTGAAGTGGCGCGCCGCGGGCGCGACGCTACTCGTGATCGCGGTCGCCGCCGCCGCCGGCGTCTTCTACGCGACGCAGAAGTTGATTCCGACGACGCGACCGGGCGTCGTGAATCGCCGCCAAGGCACCCCGTTCTGGGAAGTGGCCGCACACGCGGGCAAGAAGACGATGGTCGTGCACGTGCCGGTCACGTTTCCCGCGAACGATTTCGGCGAAGAGCAGCACCTCCTCTCCGGCCTCGGCGTTCCCGACATGTCCGGCCGCGTCGGCAAGCCGTTCTATTTCACCTCCGAGCTCGACTTCCATCGCAGCGGATCCAATGAGTTTTCGATCGAAGTCGTGCAGCTCGAGGACAACAAAGGCTCGATCAATACGAAAATCCAGGGACCGCCGAACAAATTGTTCGGCAATCCGCCGTATATCTCGATTCCAATGACGCTCACGGTCGCGAACGATCGCAATTCGGTGCAGATCGACGTGAGCGGACAGAAGTTCACACTCAAGCCGGGCGAATGGAGCGACTGGACGAATTTCGAATTTCCGTTCAATCGCCTCATCAAATTGCACGGCGTGAGCCGTTTTCATTTGATCCAGTCGCAGCCGGAAGTGAAGTTGTATCTGTCGCCGATCAACTTCGATCCGCGCAGTCTGCCGCCCGGGTTCAAGATCTCGTCGCCGACGAATTGGGCGCCCGATCTCGCACAGCAGTACGGTCTCTACAAGACGCTGGGATGGCAGATCGACACGTGGGCGATCTCCGAGGGATTTGCGACGGAGCAGATGTTCTGGGATGACATGGAGTGGACGGTCACACAGAACAGGAAGATGTTCGACTCGTTCCTCGACGGCGATCGCGATCTGATGGTGCAGTGCTTCGAATTTCCGGACCGCGTCGGCCACGTCATGTGGCGCTTCATGGATCCGAAACATCCGGCCTACGACGCGAAAGGCGCCGCGCAGTGGGGCGGCGCGCTGTTGAAGGCGTATCAATTGATGGACTCGATCGTCGGCGACGCAATGGCGGCCGCGGACAAACACCACGCCGCGCTGATCGTGCTGTCCGATCACGGATTCGCGTCGTTCCGCAAAGCCGTGAATTACGACACTTGGCTCGTCGTCAACGGCTACATGACGCTCAAGACCGGCGTGCAAGTGAAGGAGCGCAATGTGGAGATGCTCTTCGATCAGGGCCAGTTCTGGGAGAACGTCGACTGGTCGAAGACGCGCGCTTACGCCATGGGGCTCGGCGAGCTGTACATCAACACGAAAGGCCGCGAGTCCCAGGGCATCGTCAACCCTGGCCCCGAAGCCGAAGCGCTCAAAGCCGAGCTCCAACAACGCCTCCTGCAATTCACCGATCCCGAGACCGGCGAGCACCCGGTGCGCCGCGTCATCGCCCGCGAACAGATCTACAAGAAATTCGACCCCAACATGATCCCCGACCTCTTCATCACCAACAACGACGGTTATCGCGTCTCCTGGCAAACCTCCCTCGGCGGCATCCCCAAAGAATTGCTCGAGCCCAACAAGCAGGTATGGAGCGGCGACCACTGCTCGGTGGATCCCGAGATCGTGAAAGGAATCTTCTTCTACAACAGGAAACTTACTACGGAGCGCCCGCCCTACATCGCCGACGTGTATCCGACGGTGTTGGGATTGTTGGGAGTGAAGGCGCCGTATGAGTTGGACGGGGAGGAGTTGAAGTAGTGGATTTCAAGAACGTATTGAAGCTTGTCGCTGCGATGAACCGAGAGGGTGTCGAATACATCACCTTCGGTGCCGTAGCGCTCAATCTTCACGGTATCGTTCGTGCGACGACGGACGCAGATTTTTTTATCAAGCCGAGCGTCGATAACATCGAGCGGCTGAAACGCGCGCTGCGATCCATATGGGACGATCCGCACATCGACGAGATCAGCTCGGAAGACCTGCTCGGCGACTATCCCTCGGTGCTGTATGGACCACCCGAAGATACATTTTCGATCGATTTTCACACGCGTCTCGGAGAGTTGTATTCGTATTACAACCTGCCATGGACAGTCGTCGAATATGAAGGCGTCCCCGTACGCGTCGTCACTGCAGACAAAGCCGACGCGCGTCTGAAGCACAAGCCCGATAGTGGAGAAGAGTCATGGGCGTCGTGAAGTTTCGCTCGATCGAGGAGATGAACGACTATTACGATCGCCAGTGGCTGCGAACGGGCGATCCGAAGGTCATTCGTCAGATCTGTTACCTCTGGGAGCTCTCCGAGGCTCTTGTGCAGCCGGTCGGCCTCTGCATCCCGCGCGGCGTCCGCAAGTATCGCTCGATCGAAGAAGCGAATGCCGACCGCGACCGATGGGAAACGGAGCGCGTGCAGCGTCTGCGCGAATACCGCGAAGGGAAACGTAGCAACTAGTGGATTACAAGAGACTCCTCACACAGGTTGAAAAAACCCTCGAAGAAATCGAGGACGGCAACGCTCCGGAGTGGACGGTCGGCATGATCGCCGAGACGATCGCCACCAACTTTCGCGACGAGCTGGGAATCAGCGGCGGGCGAATTTATGAGAGCCATGGCGATGACACGTTCGTGATCGTCGGCAAGTTCGGCGAGGCGAGCGATGCGGCGCTCGGGATGGTCGTGCCGCGCGATTACAAGCCGCTCGAGCTCGTGCTCGAGAACGGGATCATCGTCATGGATCCGAACGATCCGGCCATCGATCCGGTGCTCGAGGAGAAGCTCGGCGCGCGCCGCTTCGCCGCGATCTCGGCGGGCGACTCGGAATACATCGTCAGCTTCGACGTCGCGCCAGAGCTGGGGCGCGAAGACATCCTCTTCTCGCTCAACCTCATTCGCTACGTCATCACGCAGCGCGTGCGCGCGCAGCGGTTCGAGTCGCTGATCGAGCAGGCGCAGCGCATTCAGGCGTCGATTCTGCCGCAGCGCGTTCCGCAATATCGCGGCTTCGACATCTGGGGGAAAACCGTTCCCGCGGAGATCGTCAGCGGCGACTTCTACGACTTCATCCCCATCTCCGACAACATCCTCGGGCTCACCATCGCGGATGGATCGGGCCACGGACTTCCCGCGGCCCTGGTCGTGCGCGACATCTACATGGGCCTGCGCATGGCCACCGATCGCGACTTCAAGATCGTGCGCACGCTGGAGAAGCTCAACCACATCATTCATCGCAGCAAGATGACGACGAAATTCGTCACGCTCTTCTACGGCGAGCTGGAGACCGGCGGCATCTTCATTTACTCGAACGCGGGACACAACCCGCCGTTTCTGATGAAGCGCAATCACGTCGAGCATCTGAAGAACGGCGGACCGGTGCTGGGACCGACGCCCGACGCCACGTACACGCGCGGATTCGCGAAGCTCGATCCCGGCGATCTGCTCTGCCTCTATTCCGACGGCATCGTCGAAGCGCACGATCGCCACGACCGCGAGTTCGGACTCGATCGTCTGCAGCGCGTCGTCAAAGCGAATCGAGGACGAACGGCGCAGGAGATCGGACAAGAAGTCCTGGCGCGCGTGGCGCGATGGGGACGGGCGGGCGAGGACGATCGCACGATCGTGATCGTGAAGGCGCTGCAGGCGTGAGCGACGTCCTCTACTTCAACGGACGCTTCACCACGACCGATGAGCGCGTGCTGCGTGTCGAAGATCGCGGCTTTCTCTTCGGCGACGCGGTGTACGAGGTCTTCAAGTTCCTGCGCAAACGTCCCGTGTTTCTCGACGATCACCGGCGCCGCCTCGCGAACGGACTGAAGGCGATCGACATTCGGAATCCGTGGACGGAGGAGTCGTTCGCGTCGACGATGCACGAGCTTCTCGATCGGACGTCGTTCGATGACGGCATCGTCTACATCGAAGTCTCGCGCGGCGAAGGGGAGCGTGCGCATTTTTACGCGGAGGACATGACGCCGACCGCCGTCGCCTTCTCGCGCCGCTACAAGTTTCCCGACGTGTCGAAGAAGGAGCGCGGGATTCGTCTGATCACCGACGCCGATCTTCGCTGGAAGCACTGCGACGTGAAGTCGGTGAATCTGCTGCCGAACGCGCTGTCGAAAAAAAAAGCGCAGCGCGCCGGCGGCGATGAAGTGCTGTTTATCGACAACGACATCGTCCGCGAATGCGGCAGCTCGAGCTTCTTCATCGTGAAGAACGAACGCGTGATCACGCATCCGCTCGACTGCCACATCCTTCCCGGCGTCACGCGCGATCGCGTGATCGATCTCGCGCGCGATCTTGTCGACGAGCGCCAGATTCGCGTTGAAGAGCTCGACGACGCGGACGAAATCTTCATCACCAGCACTACATTGGGCGTGATGCCTGTGCGTCAGATCGACGACGGCGCCGCGCGAACGCGCGGCGCGATCACCGCGGAACTGCAGCGCCGTCTCGACGAAGCAGAATCGCCCTAACGAACTCCTCGCTGCTTTGTCGCAGCACGCAGCCACATGTCGATGAACGCATCGACCTCGGCGCCGATCGCAGGATCGCGCCACGCCGGGTCGTCATAGCCGCCGACGTTCGCGATGACGTCGAGAATCGACGACGTGCCGGCGGCATGCAGCGCCGCATCGAATCGGACGCTGTGCTCGACCGACAACGAGCAGTCGCTGCCTCCGTGCATGATCAGGAAGGGCGGATTGCCGTCTCCGACGTGAGCGAGCGGACTGGCGCTGCGCGCACTCTCCGCGCATTGATCCGGCGAGCATCCTAGGAGGAGCGATTCCTCGGCGCCGAGTCGCGTGCACGCGGACATGTCGAGCAACGTGAGGTCGGTCGGGCCGTACCAGTCGACGACGGCGAGCGGACGCGTCGCCGGCTCCGCGGTCATTGCGGAGAGCGCGGCGAGATGGCCGCCTGCCCCGATTCCCCACAACGCGATGCGTGCGGAATCGACCTGGTACTCCGCGCCATGTACGCGCAGCCACGCCAGAGCGTCGTTGACGTCATCGAGTTGGGCGGGGAACTTCGCTTCGATGCTGAGACGGAAACGAACGACAGCAACGGCATAGCCGCGCGCCGTTTCGCGAATGGCGAGCGGGTTCGTCTCCTGCGGCATCGACCAGTCGCGCGCTTCAATGGCGACAATCAACGGTGGCTTTGGTGCGGTCGCTGACGCTGTGGGCGTCGGCAGGTACAAATCGAGCGTCAGCGGACCGGTAGCGCGCGTCGCGTAGACGAGCGCGTTGTAGCTTTGCACCGCCTTTTTCGGCGCGATGACGACGAGAGCCGTCGGCGTACGCAGTCTCGCATCCCTCGTGTCGACGGATACCGTGAACGACTTCTCGGCCGTCGTGCCGGCGAGTGTCGTAATCACGATCTGTTGTGCCGTTTGATTCGGCGCGAATGTCACGTCGCCGCTTGCCGCGAGGTAATCATTTCCTGCGGTCGCCGTTCCGTCCGTCGTCGTCCAATGAGCGGTGATTGCCTGACGCGAAGCATTCGATAGCCTCAAGACGACAACGGCCGAATCGCCGGCGACGACCTGCGTCCCGCGGACGTCGAGAACCGGCGGCGCGACGACAACGTCATAAGAAACATCGACCGCATCGTATTTCGAATCGCCGTCATAGTGGACGATGACCGGATATGTGCCGGAGTCCAGTTCACCGAGAGGGAACGTGACGATGCCGTTGACGAGGCGGTTCGATCCCCCCGCAGCGGCCATGGAGAACGAGACGGAGCCGGTCGGTGCGTCGGCCACTCCATCGGCGTGATTTGCTGTAATCGTCAGCAGCGCGCGGCGGTCGATGTTCGTGCTCGCGATTGTGAATTGTGGCAGGGCGCGAGTCACGGTGTGTGTCAATTGCGGCGAAGATCCATTTCCTGCGCCGGCCGTTCCTGTGAACGTCGCCATCACATGCACCGCGCCGACGACCGTGAACCGCGTATCGAGTGTCGCAGTGCCGTTCACGACGTCGACGGTGCCCAATACCGTGCCGTCGCGATAGAACGTGATTGTGCCGCTAGGGGAGGCCTCCGACGTCGCCGTTGCGATCAAGGTGACTTTCTCGCCGAGGCGTGAAGTCGAGGAGCTCTGTGCGAGCGTCACGGTGGTCGGCTTGACGACGGTGAGCGTGACGTCGTTACCGTCGCCGCCTTGGTAAGAAATGCGGAGGGTCATCGCCCCGTCGGTCCACGTCGCCCCTTCCGGACGGGCGGCGAATGTACCGTGAACCGGCTCGTTGCCGATATTGTCGATCAATGTGTACACGGTGCCAGCCGGCAGCGGATTGGGAATGTAAATGCCGACCGGACGCGTGAGCGTGACTTTCGTTGCTCGGATTTTCGTCGCTTTCGACGGCTGCACGACAAAGTTGAGTGAAGCCAACCAATCAGGCTCGTTCGTCGTCATGGTGAGCGCCTTCGTCTGCAAGTCGTCGTAGAGATTCCAGGAGCCGGCGGTCACGTCGCCGACGATGCCCGAGCCATAAAAGCTGTAGCCGCTCAGATTGAGTCCCGGCAGGTTGACGTTATCGAGCTGCGTCGAGGCGATGCTCGTAATCGTGCCGCTGAAATTGCCACTGCTGCCGCGGATCCATACGGCGCATGTGTCGAACGTTCCGGCGCCGTTCAATGGGCCTTGGAAAGTCGCGTCGTAGCAACTGCCGGGCGATGGGAAATTGTAATAGGTGAGATGGCCGTCGATCTCGACGGCGCCGTTGAACGTATAGAGTCCGCTCAATGACACGTCGCCGGAGAATTTCAGGTCGGCGGCGATCGGATTATTGGAATTCCACGTCAACGCGCTCTTGATCACCATGCGATGGCCCGTCAAGCCGTACAGGCGCGTGCCGACGAATCCGACCGATTCGAATTCGGTATCTGCGGGAAGGTCATTGAACAGCGTCGTGGCGAGATCGTCGGGGAAGAAGAGCGAATCGCCGTTTACCGGCGTTCCGGCCGGAGACCAGTTCGCGGCAGTCGATAAGAGTCCATTGTTCGCGGCGCCGGTCCAGCGTTTTGCCGGTTGGACGACGGTGAGCGTTACGTCGTTGCCGTCGCCGCCCTTGTACGAAATGCGCAGCCGGAATCCGCCGGCGTCGAGAATCGCTCCTTCTGGAAGATTCGTGAACGTACCGCCGATCGGAGTGGCGGTCCGATTGTCGATGATCACATACGTCGTGCCGGCGACCGGCGCACCGGATCGAACCACTGCGATCAACGACGCGTACTGCAATGTCGCGGGACCAGTGATGACGAGCCGGTCGCTCGCATTCCCGGCGATGTCGATGGAAAGCGCACTCCAGATGATCGCGTCTCGCGGCTTGAATTGAAACTGCGCGACCTCGCCGGTGCCTTTCGATCCTGGGTGAAGAATGAGCGCGTTCATACTGCCGATCACGCCGCTGCCGGACAATTCGTCGAGAATGGCGACGTCCGCATTCGGGAAGCCGCCAGCGATCTCGGTAGGTGCTTCTCCGATGATCGACCCGCTGAAATCGCCGCCGCCGACGAATGCCGAGCCGTAATTGGGCTGGATGGCGGCGTTGCCGGAAAGAGGTCCCTCGAATCTGGCGTAAATGGTCCTATAAAGGGTGTTCGCTCCATTGAACGTGACGTGTCCGCGGAATCGGATCGCCGGAACGTCTTGTGCGGCCGAGAACGTCACGTCGTTGTCGATGATGACCGGAGGCGTGTTCTCATTGATGAAGATGTTCGTCTCGAAAAAGCCGCGCGACACATTGAACGAATTGCCGCTCAGGTGAACCTGGCGCTCGAATGACATCGATGCGAACGTGATTCCGCCGAAGAGGTCTTCGACGACGTCGATCGATCCGGTGCCGGCTGGAAAATCGATGACATCATTGGCGACGGGCGGGCCCGTCGGAGACCAATTCGCCGCGTTCGAGAACAGCGCATTTCCGCCTGCTCCCGTCCAGCGCTTGACGGATCGCTGCATCGTCAGCGTGACATCGTTGCCGTCTCCGCCGTGATAAGAGATCTTGAAGACTCCGGCCGTACACGAGACCAGCGAGCCCTCCGGCAATCCCGTGAATGTGCCGTTGACGGGATCGGAGCCGTCATTGTCGATCACGACAAACGTCTGTCCCGGTGTGAGAGGCGCAGTCACCGTGCCGAGCCCGAATTTCCCATTCAGCGTCACGGTGCCATTGACGATGAAACGATCGAATCCGCCCGGAAGGATATCGATCACGGTCGTATCGGGATAAATCGTGTCGAACATCGGCCGGATGACCAGATCCTTCGTGTGCAGGACTCCAACCGACGGGTCGCTCGAGAACATCGTTCCGAGCGTGATCGAGACGGCGTTCAATGAGCCGATCGTGCCGTTGCCGTAAAAGCGATCGACCATGAAATTCGCGCCGGGAAGGTCGCCGCGGACGAAGGCGGTTCCGACGTTCATCTGTCCCGTAAACGATCCGCCGTCGAACTCGGGAGAGTACCAGTCGTCCTGGAACGTTCCGCTGCCGCGGAGGGGACCTTTGAACACCGCGTGATTCTGAAGATGAACGACGCCGCCGGCGATCTCGACCGCGCCGTCGAATTCAAACGGAAATCCGCTGATCGTATTGTCCGGACCGGCGAACGTCACATCCGCTTCGATGACGGTGAAGGTGCAGAACGCTGTGTAATCGAGTGAGCCCGCAATGACGATCGAGTTTCCCTGTAGGCGATACGAACATCCATTGAAGGTGAGGCTCTTGAATTGTGTTCCTGATGGCAGGTCATTGAGCATCGTCGCCCCTGCCGAGTCGGGAAAGACGAGATCGGAACCTGCGCTCGGCACAACGGCGGGTGACCAATTGATCATTGTGGACCAGCGCCCGTCGCCCGCCGCGTTCGTCCACGTCGACGTCGCGGCATCGACTGTCGTGGCCAGTAAGAAGAACAACGACATCGCCGCAATCGTACGGAAACGAATCATGAATGCCTGCCTTTTTGCGCGGACCGATGCTGGTAAAGCACTGAAATGATACGGACTGCTGCGGCGTTGCGTTGTGATACTCGTCAGATCAATGAGTGAGCGAGGAAACAACACGCGCGCGGTGGTGCTGGCAACGGCGCTGAACAGCACACTCCCTTCAGGAATTGCCGAGCTGCGCCTGAAAGTGCCGGCCATCGTTCACGTGATCCGGCACGACTTCCTGCCGCGGTTTCGCTACCGGCCGCTACGGCGTCTCTCCTGCTCTTCGCGCTCGAGGCGCCGCGCGTCGCGAATCTGATCGAGGATGCGCTCGCCGCGCTCTTCAAATCCCTTCGCTACCCAAACGCGCGCGGCCCAATCCTCCGGTCCTTCGATCTCCGCTCCCGGATCGTCGAGAAGATTGAGCGCCGTTCCCGCTTCGATCGCGTACGGCACTCCTGCTTTCTCGAGTCGGTCCGTCAGCTCTGCGACCAGCTCGCCGCTCGATTCGAGCGTGAGCGGCGCGAGGTTCTCGCGCTCCGCGACGATCGACTCGACGAGGTCGACGTCGCAGTCCGCGCAGCGCGTGAAGCCTTCGCGGTACTCGCTTCCGCAGCTCGGGCAGATCATCAGTCGCCGGAGATGAGGTTGCCGAGGATGTCGCCGCCGATGCCGGCGAGACCTTTGTTCTCGTCGCGGTGATGCGGGATCGCGGCGGCGATGCGGTTGGCGAGCCGGCTGAACGGAAGCGTCTGCAACACGATGTGGCCGGGGCCGGTGAGCGTCGCGTAAAACAGACCTTCGCCGCCGAACAGGGCGTTGCGGAAGCCGCCGACGAATTGGATGTCGTAGTCGACGGTGTCCGCCATCGACACGATGCAGCCGGTGTCGACGCGAAGCTGTTCGCCGGAGTTGAGATTGAACTCGACCATGTTGCCGCCGGCGTGCAGGAAGACGAGTCCCTGTCCGCTGATCTTCTGCAGGATGAATCCTTCGCCGCCGAAGAGTCCCGCGCCGAAACGTTTCGTGAATGCGATGGAGAGATCGACGTTGCCGATCGCCGCGAGATACGCGTTGCGCTCGGCGAGGATGGTCGTGTTGTTCAGTTGCACCGGAAAGATCTTGCCGGCGATCGGATTGGCCAGCGCGAGATTTCCTTTTGCAGTCGTGCAGCGGAAAGAGCTCATGAAGAGCGACTCGCCCGCGAGGAACTTGCGCATCAGCCCTTTCATCAGGCCGCCCTGCATCTTCGCCTGCAGCTCGATGCCGGGACCCATGTAGAGCATCGCCCCCGCTTCCGCAAACATCTCTTCGCCTTGCTGGAGTTGCACCTGGAGCGCCTGCATGACGTCGCCGATGATTTTGTATTCCATGCGAGCATTCTATACGTGGCAAAGCTGCTCGAAGTTTTAGCGACGAAGTTCCCCGACTCCTCGCGCACCACGCTCCGCCAGATGCTGCAGAACGGGCGCGTGCGCGTGAATGGGGAGCCGGAGAAGGACGCGAAGCGCGAGGTCGACGATGACGACGTCGTCGACGTTGCACAGAAATCTGTGCACCGCGCGCTGCCGGCGGGACTGGCGCTCTTGCATGAAGATGATGATGTCCTCGTCGTGCTCAAGTCGCACGGACTCCTCACCGTCGCCACGGAGCGCGAGCGCGAGACGACGGCGCAGGCGTATCTCAACGCCTACCTGAAGCAGAAAGGGGAGGAGCGCGTTCACGTCGTTCATCGGCTCGATCGCGAGACCTCCGGAGTTCTCGTCTTCGCGAAGACGTTCGAGGCGCGCGAGGCACTGAAGGAACAGTTCGCGGCGCACTCGACGGAACGCATTTACGTCGCGATCATCGAAGGGAAGCTCGATCCGCCGCGCGGCACGTTCCGGTCGCACTTACTCGAGCGCCGCGATCTCCGCATGAAGAGCGTCGGCGCGCATCCCGACGCGAAGCTCGCCGTCACGCACTATCGAACCATGCAGTCGAACGCGCGCTACTCGATGCTCGAAGTCCGCCTCGAGACCGGCCGCAAGAATCAGATCCGTGTGCATCTCTCCGAAGTGGGACATCCGGTCATCGGCGACACGTTCTACGGCGCGAAATCGAATCCCATCAACCGCCTCGGACTCCACGCGAAGTTGCTCGGATTCACGCATCCGTCGACCGGCGAACGTTTGTCGTTCACCGCGCCGATCCCGACGTCGTTTCGCGCGCTGTTTTCCAGTGGAGGATAGGCGCCCTCGCCTGTCGCTCGGTGAGGCGCCGGACAGGCGAGGGCGCCTATCCTCCACACCGAACTAGGTGAAGCTCACCGCGAGGTGCGATCCCTCTTCGCGATAGATCGTGTCGACGAAGCGGATCACGTTCGACTTGAGCGACATGAACAGCGACGAAACGCGGATGCCGCCGCCGAAGAAGCGGACGCCGCGCAGCAGGTCGCCATCAGTGACTCCGGTGGCCGAGAAGATGATGTCCGTTCCCGCGGCGAGCTCGCCCGTGTCGTAGACCTTGTTGCCGTCGACGAAACCCATCGACTTCAGCCGCTCCTCCTGCCACTTCTCGAGCGGTTTCAAACGTCCTTGCATGCGCCCGTTGAGGCAGCGCATCGCGGCCGCGGTGAGCACGCCTTCGGGCGCGCCGCCGATTCCCATCGCGCAGTGAATGCCCGTGCCGCGAACGGCCGCGGAAATGCCTGCCGACAGATCGCCGTCGCTGATCAACTTGATGCGCGCGCCCGCTTCGCGAATCTGCGCGATGAGGTCGTGATGGCGCTCGCGATCGAGCACGATGACCGTGAGCTCATCGACGTCGCGCTGAAACGCATCGGCGATGCGATTGAGATTCTCCTGAACGGAAGACTCGAGATTCACTGCGTTCCCCGCCGTCGGTCCGACGACGATCTTGTCCATGTAGACGTCGGGCGCGTTGAGCAGTCCCCCTTTTTCCGACGCGGCCAGCACGGCAATCGATCCCGGCGCGCCGGTGGCGCAGAGGTTCGTTCCTTCGAGCGGATCGACGGCGATATCAACTTCGGGATAAATCTCGCCTTCGGTCCATCCGCGTCCGAGGGGCTCGCCGACGTAGAGCATCGGGGCCTTGTCGCGCTCACCTTCGCCGATGACGATGGAGCCGCGCATCTTGAGGCGATTGAGCTCTTCGCGCATCGCTTCGACGGCCACCTGATCGGAGTATTTGCGTTTGCCGTAACCCATGGTGCGCGCCGCGGCGATGGCCGCTTTTTCGGTGACGCGCAGAAACCCAATCTCGAGACTTGATTCCATGGCGGCAAACTCTAGCACACGGTTTCGTTACCATCTGTCTGTGCGAAGAGTCTTGATTTTCGTCGCGCTGGTCGCCGCATTCGGATGGTTCGCGTACATCGCGCAGCATCGCAGCCGATCGGTCGGCGGATCGGACAGCTCCGGCTACTTCAACGAGGCGAACATGCTCGCGTCGGGAAATCTGCGGATGATCATCCCGTCTCCCGACTTCATCCCCCTCGGATTCAGGCAGGTGTCGTGGGATCAGATGGCGCCGCTGTATCCCCCGGGATATCCGCTGCACGTCGCGCTGTTCGGCCGCTTCGCATTTCTCGTGACGCCGATTGCGGCACTCATTTGTCTGCTGCTGATGTTCGCGCTCGCGCGCAGCTTCGGATTGTCGGACGGACTGGCGATCGCCAGTGCGTTGATTCTTGCGACCGTGCCGGCGTTCCTGCTGATGTCGCTGCAGCCGATGAGCGACGTCGTGTCGCTGATGTGGTGCATGGTGGCGATGCTGTTCGCGGTGCGGCGTTGGCCGGTGCTCGCAGGCGTCGCATTTTCGATTGCGGTGTGGGTGAGGCCGAGCAACCTGCTGCTGGCGATTCCGCTCGCGCTCGTTCTGCGACGCCGCTCATCGATTGCCGCCATCGCCGCATTGCCTCTCGGCATCGCGCTGGTGATCTTCAATCACGCGATGTACGGCGACTGGTTCACGACCGGCTACGGCGCGTTCTACTCGATGATGACGACGAACAGCCACGCGCTGTTCTATGCGCGATGGCTGCTGCTCTATCTCGCCGGCGCGCTCGTCGTGTTCGATCGCGATGTGGCGTCGCCGACGCGCGTGCTTCTCATCGCCTGGTTCGGCGTCTTCTTCCTCTTCTATTCGTTTTTCGAACCGATCGGCGACTGGGGTTACACCCGTTTTCTGCTGCCGGCGATTCCGGCGCTGATCATCGGATTGATGCTGATGCTGCGCAGGCAGCGCGTGCTCGCGACGCTGCTCATCGTCGTCATCGCGTTCACCGGGATGCACTTCGCGCGGCGGCAGCACATCTTCTCGATTCAGCGAACGGAGTCGGTTTATCCGCAGACGATCGCGTGGGCGCAGCAGCATGTGCCGCAAAACGCGACGATCGCATCAATGCAGCTCAGCGGCGCGTTCCTGTATTACGCGAATCGGTTCACGCTGCGCTACGACCTGGCGAAGGAGATTCCGCCGAACACGTACGCGGTGATCTTCGATTGGGAGGAGCCGCTGCTTCCCGGACGTTGGAAACGCGTCGAGCGATTCAAGGGCGGATCGCTAATGCAGTTCGACGACGTGCTGCGCTAGGTGAAACCAGAGCACGGCGCTTGAGGCGAGCGCGATCCATCGCGCGTACGGGCGCGACCCGGCGATGAGCACCGCGGTGACGATGAAGAGATCGGCGAAGATGCGGAGGAATCCGAAGTCTTCGATCCAGATCGTGTGCGGCATGATCGCGGCGATGGCGAGGTAGCCGATCCACGCCAATCGCCACTCGATCGCGGCGCGCGAGCGGCGCCAGGCGATCACGGTCAGGATCACGAGAATCGCGAGATAGACGCACTCCATGAAATTCAGGCGCTGGACATAGATGCGCCGCGGCGCCGCGGCGGCGAGAAACTTCGCGAACTCGGAGAAGGGGAGCGAGGTGTCGGGCGCGCCGGCGACGACGGGAAGACGTCCCCAGATCATCGCCAGGATCGCTTGCCACACTGCGTACACGCCGATCGGAATGGCGAACGTGATCGCCGGAGCGTTCTTCTTCCACGCCCAGACGATGGCAAGTGCGATGGCGATCAAGAGCGCGGTCTCGCGCGTGAGCGTCGCGCACGTCAGCAGAATCGATGCGGCGACGAATCGCTGCCGCGACAACGCCAGCGCCGTTGCCAGCATGAACATGCAGGCGACGATCTCGCTCGTGTCGCGCGACAGCGTCAGGATGAATCCGGGATAGAGCGCGAAGGCGACGCCCCACAATCCGCTGACGCCGAATTGCTGCGCGAGCGCGGCGCCGATCGCGGCGATCGCGATCAGCGCGAGCACGTTGAGGACGACCATCATCAGCGGTATTGCGCGCGCGTTTCCGAACGACGCGAGGAAGACGAGCAGCGGATAGCCGATGCGCTGCTGTCGATAGGGCGGATTGTCGAGCGTGATGCCGTACGCCTTCTTCGCGCGCCTGAACGGATTCACCGCCAGCCGATAGAACGCGACACCGTCGTAGCCGCCGATGTCGCTGCGCACGGTGAGTCCGGGCGGCACTTCGCGCGCGTCGACCCCGGCGCCGGCGACGACGAATCGCGAGATGTCGCGGTCGCGCGCGCGCCACAACGCGAAGGTGAAGACGCCGTAGCAGACGGCGACGATTGCAGCGGCGGCCGCGATCGACTTCATCGCCCAACGTCATAGCATGTCGCGCGTGAAATGGCTCGTCGCAATCGTGGCCGCGATCTACGTCGCGATCATCGTGAGCCACATCTCGTACGTCGCCGGCGGGCCGGACGAGTCGGGCTACATGAACGAAGCGCGCATGCTGGCGTCGGGTCGCGCGCACATCGACGTCACGCCGCTTCGCACGCTGGGTCTCGATGATTCGTGGGCAATCGTCTTCACTCCGTTGGGATTCTCGCCGCGCGGACACGAGATGGTGCCGGTGTATCCCGCGGGCTATCCGTTGCATCTGTTGCTCGGTGGATTCTTTGTCGTGCCGCTCGCGGCGTTCGGCGCGATCGCGTTGACGTACTTCATCGCGCGCGAGCTGGGATTGTCGTTTTGGTACGCGGTTTCGGCCGCGGCGATTCTCGCAGTCGATGCGACGTTCGTTCTTCACTCCATTGTCGTGATGAGCGATGTGGTGGCGACGTTTTGGGCGTTGCTGGCGATCTGGTTGGCGTTGCGCAACAAACCAACATGGGCGGGAATCGCATTCGCGATCGGCGTCTGGGTGCGCCCGACCAACATCCTCATCGCCATTCCGCTTCTCATCGCGCTCCGCTTTCGCGTCCTCAAAACGATCCTCGGCGCGATTCCCTTCGCCGTCGCACTGATGCTTTTCAACGCGAAGGTCTACGGCTCACCGTTCGCCACCGGCTACGGATCGGCGGCGGTCTTCACATGGGGCGACTGCTTCTGGGAACAGCTTCGCTACCTGATTCACATCGTGTCGCCGGCGGTCGTGATCGGCGGCGCGATCATCGTGTTCGACAAGCGCGTCACCGCATGGACGCGCGCTCTTCTCATCGCCTGGTTCGGCGCATTCATCATCTTCTACGGCTGCTGGCAGGTCTGCGACAACTGGACGCTCACCCGCTTCCTTCTTCCCGCAACTCCCGCCCTGATCATCGGCGCCGTCTTTCTCGTCCGCGACATCCCGTGGCCGCGCGCCGTGGCCGCCATCGTCATCCTCGCCATCCTCGGATACTCCGTCGACAAATGGCACAAGCGCCACATCCTCGGCGTCACCAACGACCAGTTGATTTACAAAGGATCGGTGCGCGCCGCGCAGCAGCTCGTGCCGCGCGACGCGATGCTCGTCACCGGACTTCTCAGCGGGACGTTCTTCAACTACGACAACGAACGCTTCACGGTGCGATGGGACACGCTCGAAGCCGATCGCTTCGCCACGCTTCGCGCGCGCACGAACGCGAAGTGGTACGCGGCGTTGTCGGAGGTCGAGGTGCCGATGAGCGAGTTCCGCCGCAGACTGCCGGGACGCTGGACGCCGATCGGCAGCTATCGCAACGTCGTCATTTACCGGCTGGAGCCGTGACGACGAACTTCATCTTCATGTTGCCGTGTCCCACGCCGCAGTAGTGATCGCAGATCGCGTTGAACGTTCCTTCCTGCGACGGCGTGATCGTCACTTCGTCGGGCGAGTCGGGATTCGCATCGAGATCGATGCCGAGCGGCTTCACGAGCAGTCCGTGCGCGTGATCGGTCGCAACCAACTTGATCGTCACAGGCTCGCCTTTCGTCAGCGTCACCTGGTTCGGTGTGAACTCGAAGCGTTTTGCGTTGATGACGATGACGAGCGCCATCAGGATCTGATTCACAGGGTCACCTCTTTCAGAATTTGTTGGACGCCTTCGGTGCCGGAGATCTTTTGCGACGAGATCTCGACCGCGCCGAGGTTGTTGAAGGGATGGTCTTTGTCGAAGGGGAGGGGCTTCTTCTCCGCGACGGACGGATCGGGGTTCGCGAAGATCAGCGACGGCGACGCGTGATGCTGCGCGTTGCCGCGCGACGCATGATTCTCGCGATGGATGTGGCCGTAGAGCACCGTCACCGCATCGAACGGCGCGAGGAGCTTCATGGCGTCGTCGCCATCGCTCGTGAACCACTCCCACTCCGGTTTGAGATCGAAGAGCGGGCGATGCGTGAAGACGACGATCGGCGTCGACTTCGAGTAGCGCGCGAGATCCTTCTGCATCCATGCGAGCTGCTCTTTCCCGACCCGCGGCCGTCCTTGCGAGACATTGTCGATGGCGACGAAGTGAACGCCGCGATGATCGAACGAGTAGTGCGTCTCGCCGAAGTTCTCACGGAAGAGCGTGCCGCCGTCGAGCGCGGCATCGTGTTCGCCCGGCACGTGATGAAGCGTCTTCACGCGCAGTCGCGAACTGATGTCACGGAATGTTTTGAATCGCTTCGCGTGCTCCGCGACATCCTCGGCGTCGTGCGTGAGGTCGCCGGTGAAGAGGACGAAGTCGGGCTGTGGATCGAGCGCGTTGATCACCTTGACGGCGCGCTCGAACGCGGCGGTGCCGAGGGGATCGGGGGGACCGTTGAATCCAACGTGCGTGTCGCTGAGCTGCACGAAGGAAAACGGAGATGGCGCTTCGCCGTTGCTGCGGCGAAGATGACGAGTCACTCCTTCGGCGAGCGCGAGATTCGGGACGAACTGGATCATCGCGCCGGCGCCGATGGAGACGGCAGAGAGTCGCATGAAATCGCGTCGGTTCATGCGTGAAGAACTCGACGCGGGCTTTTTTCATCCCCTCGCCAGTTACAGAAAGTAGAACGGATGACTTTCGAGGAATTGGCGGTGCCGCTGCTGTCACCGCTCTACACGTATGCGCGCTGGCTCACCAGCGACGCGCATGAGGCGGAGGACTTGGTCCAGGAGACGTTTCTGAAAGGTCTGCGCGGATTCGGTTCGTTCACGCAAGGGACGAACTTTCGCGCGTGGATGTATCGGATTTTGCGCAACACGTTCCTCACGTCGCGCAGCGGACTGAAAGCGCAGACGTCGATCGACGACGATCCGGAGCGCTTCGAGAAGCTGCCGGTGGAGTCGACGCCGGAGTCGCTGCTCTTCGCGCGCTACGACGTCGATCGTTTGCGGGGAGCGATCGCGGAACTGCCGCTGCCGTTCCGCGAGGTGTTGCTGCTCGTGGACATCGAGGAAATGGCGTATCGCGACGTCGCCGAGACGTTGTCGATTCCCGTCGGCACTGTGACGTCGCGCGTGATGCGTGCGAGAAAGAAGCTGCGCGAGGCGATGCGATGAATCATTTGAGTGCGGAAGACGTCGCGCGGATTGCGGACGGAGAGTCTCAGGATGACGCGCATCTGCGCGAGTGCGCGATTTGCGCGAGCGCAGTGCTGGGCGAGATGCGACTGAAACGCGCAGTGCGCGAGGCGATGCCGCGGTATGAGGTGCCGGCGTCGTTGCGGCGCCGGACAGGCGGGGCGCCTATCCTCCACTGGATGCCGCTTGCTGCTGCTGCGGCGGCGGCGATTGTTGTCGTGCTCGCGGTTTTCTACTCGCGTGGCAACAGCGCGAATGAGTTGGTCGACATGCATGCAACGTTGCTGGCGAGCCCGAATGCCGTCGACGTTCTGTCGACCGACAAGCACACCGTGAAGCCTTGGTTCGAAGGGCGCGTTCCGTTCGCGGTTCCCGTTCCCGAACTGCAGCCGCCGTTTCGTCTCGTCGGCGGGCGCGTCGTCTACTGGCATCAACAGCCGGGCGCGTATCTCTTGATCGCCAAAGGCGCACATCGCATCTCGCTGTTCATCTTTCGCGACGAACTGCGTGCCGTGAAGACGCGCGACGTGACGAGCGAAGTCTGGCGCGCGAACGGACTCACGTTCGTCGCGATCGCGGACGTGCCGCAGCAGGACCTCGACGCTTTGCGGCGCTCTTTTTAGCCGGCATCGATCCAGCGTGGGCGATGGATTTGGCGAGCCATTTCTTCAGCTCCGCTTTCTTCGACACGAACTCCTGCGGTGCGACGGCGAAGCCGGTCATGACGCGCCCTTTCATCGGTTCGAACGGCGCGCCCCCTTTCTTCGCGAGCGCATTCACGTCATCTTCATTGAGCCGCAGCACGAGCCCGGCGGAGTGAAGTCCCGCGGCCATGTTGCCGTTCACGAAAATGGCTGGATATCCAAAGATCTTGCGCTTCTCGACGCTCGGCTCGTCTTCGATGGCCGCTGCGAACGCGTCGGTCCACTCTTTCGAAGCGGGCTTCATTTCATGTCAGCGCACCAAGGATCTCGTCCGTCGATCGCACGATGCCGAGTCGCGGAAAGATGTTCTTGATCGAGAACTCGTGCCACTCCGCGCTCATCGACGCCATCGCATCCTCGGCGAACACGAGTTGGAAATTGCGCTCCCACGCGTCGCGCGCGGTCGACTCGACGCCCATGTTCGTGGCGATGCCGCCGATCACGATCGATCGCACGTTGCGTCGCCGAAGTTGCAGATCGAGCTGCGTTCCGTAAAACGCGCCCCATTGGCGCTTGAGCACGACGACGTCGCCCGGCGCTTGCTCGAGATCGGGAACGAGCTCGCTCCAATCGGGTGGAAGCGGGAGGGTGATCGCCGGCGGCGCGTCGGTCTGCGGTTTCAGGCGATCGCCATCGTCCGCGGAGTAGCCGACGTGAACGAGCACGACCGTTGCGCCGGCTTCGCGGAATCGCTTGGCGAGCTTGGCGCCGCGCGCGACGACGTCGGCGGCGGTGTGCGGCTTCGTGTCGCGTGTGACGATGCCGCGCTGAAGGTCGATGAGAACGAGTGCCGTGGAGCTGGGATCGAGGTGCATATGAAGGGTCTTTACTTCTTCATCGCCTCCGCTGCTCTCCGCTCCGTCGCTTCCTTCTCCGCCGCCGCCGACATCGGCGGGTTGTACGCCGCGATGCCGGTGACCGCTTCGCCGATGATCAGATTGTGGATGTCGTGCGTTCCCTCGTACGTCTTCACCGACTCGAGGTTGAGCATGTGGCGGATGATCGGATATTCGTCGGAGATGCCGTTGGCGCCGAGGATGTCGCGGGCGGTGCGGGCGCACTCGAGGGCGATGTTGACGTTGTTCATCTTGCCCATCGAGACGTGATGCGGCTTCAGTTTGCCCTGATCCTTCAAACGTCCCATCTGCAGTGCGAGGAGCTGGCCCTTCGTGATCTCGGTGATCATCCACGCCAACTTGTTCTGCACGAGCTGATGCGATGCGATCGGCTGCCCGCCGAACTGAATGCGCGACTTCGAGTACTGCACCGCCGTGTTGAACACGCCCATCGCCGCGCCCAGCGCGCCCCACGCGATTCCGTAGCGCGCCTGCGTGAGGCAGGAGAGCGGATATTTGAGTCCGCTCGTTTCGGGGAGCACGTTCTCCGCGGGAATGCGGCAGTCTTCGAAGAAGAGCTGCGACGTCACCGACGCGCGCAGCGAGAACTTGCCCATGTGATAGGCGGTCGAGAATCCGGGCGTCTCTTTTTCGACGAGGAAGCCGCGCACGGTGCCGTCGACTTTCGCCCAGACCACGGCGACGTCGGCGATCGATCCGTTCGTGATCCACGCCTTCGCGCCGTTGAGCACCCACGTGTCGCCGTCACGTCGCGCGTATGTGCGCATGCCGCCGGGATTCGATCCGAAGTCGGGCTCGGTGAGTCCGAAGCATCCGATCTTCTCTCCTGATGCGAGCTTCGGGATCCAGTAGTCGCGCTGCTCTTTCGAGCCGAAGGCGTTGATCGGGTACATCACCAGTCCCGATTGCACCGACGCGAACGAGCGCAGGCCGGAGTCGCCGCGCTCGAGCTCTTGCATGATGAGTCCGTAGGCGACGTTATTGAGTCCGGGCAGCCCGTACTCGCTGATCGTTGCGCCGAAGAGTCCCATCTCCGCGATCTTCGGGATGAGCTGGAACGGGAACTTCTCTTCGCGGTTGCACTCTTCGATGATCGGCAAGACTTCTTCGTCGACGAAGTCGCGAACGGTCTGGCGGACCATCAGCTCTTCTTCGGAGAAGAGCGAATCGATTTCCATGTAGTCGACGCCGGGGAAGGATGAAGACACGGTGTGCTCCTATTGGTTAGTGGGCGAAATCATACACACTAATCAAATGTCACCGCGGTGCGGCGGCGAAGTGCTCGCCGACGTGAAATGCGCGGCCGGACGTCGACGATCGCGTCACGCGATGGTGTGATCGATCCGAAGGATTTCGACCGTCCGGAGGAGTAGCGTCGTCGCGGTGTTCCGGTCACGCTGCTTTCATGCGCTTATCCTGCTTGTTCTGTCTACGTCAGCGGCCGCGCAGCTGAGTCTCTCGATTGTCGACGGGCCCGATCCGGTCATCAGCGGCGCGAAAATCGCGTATCAAGTCGACTTCTCGAACAACACCTCGACGGACGTTTCGAATGCGACACTGAACCTCGCGCTCGATCCGAACCTGTTCCTGGCGTCGTTCAATGCACCGCCGGGATGGACATGCTCCAGCACGACGTGCACCACTCCTTCATTCGCTGCACACACGGGCTTCTTCATATACATCGTCGCCACGGTGCGGCCGAACACGCGTGGAGGCACGGTGCTCATGACGTCCGCCACGCTCGGCGATCAGACGGTGACGGCCACGACGAACGTTTTATCTCCGGCTTTGATCAGGTCGGCGAAGACGATGTTGCCGGGACCATATCTCGAGACGCAGACGGTGAACTATCTCATCGTCCTCTCTGATCTTGGAGAGGCAAGTCAAGGAGACAACCCGGGCGACGAGATGACCGATGTGCTGCCGTCGTCGCTCGCATTGGTCGGCGCGACCGCGAACTTCGGCACCGTCACCGCGAACCTCGCCCCGAATACAGTGACGTGGAACGGCTCGGTCTCGAAGAGCGCCGTGATCGCGATTAACGTCTTCGCGACGATCAAGAGTGGCGCGGGCGGCACGCCGACCTCGAATCAGGCGTCGTTCTCGTATGACGCGGACGGCGACGGAATCAACGACACGAGCGGAACGTCCAACATCTTGACGTTCACTCCGCTCGCGGCGTCGACTCTCCCGGCGTTGTCGATCTACGGTTTGTTCGCGCTTTTCGTTTCGCTTGCTCTCCTCGCCACATACAAGATGTGCGGGTGAGGATAGCCGCGGCCGACGCGCTTCACATCGACACTGGCGAAGCCGCTGCGCTGTAGTCGCGCCACGAAGTCCTGCGGCGCCTCATACGCGAACGCTTCGCCCAACGTGAGGCCGAGCGCGGACGCGAGACGCTCTTGCGCGCGGTTCCAGGAGTTCTTGAAACGCACCGTCGGATCCTGTTCCTTGATGATGAGCGTTTTCGCGTCGATGCGCGACAGCAGCGCGTCCCACTGATCGATCGGGATCTTGTACAGGACGTCGATGATTGCGACGACGTCGAACGCTCCGCGAATGCAGTCGTCATAGCCGATGACGAAGTCGATTCCGTCGATGTGCCGCACCTTCCGCGCGTCCGGCTCGACGGCGACGACACGCGATGCGCCGCGGTCGCGCGCGAGGACGGAGAAGACGCCGTGGCCCGCGCCGATCTCGAGGACGGTCGCGCCGCGCGGCACGTATTGGATGACGCGCAGGAACGGACAGGTGAGGAAGCGAACGAGCGCGTGAAGACGCGTGCGCGCGTCGCGCGTGCGATACGTGCGATGAAGTAGGATCAGCGCGCGAATGAAGCTCCGCACGATGCGATTGTACGAGGGCGCCGGCGCGCTCATCGTCCTCATCTCCCGCATCGCGACGATGCCGCGCTCGTTCTGGGAGTCGGACGAGCTGCTCTTCGCCGGCGCGGTGCGCGATTTCAACCCGTGGGCCTCGCATCC
>Ga0075425_100001080_pt1 | contig 26262 bp, 23 predicted proteins | sample SoiMethybrSBSTD4_FD_75300 | JGI IMG/M metagenome (GOLD analysis project Ga0075425, IMG submission 75300) | Bulk soil microbial communities from a Populus tree surrounding site in Tennessee, USA - Soil MetaG P. TD hybrid SBSTD4 | ecosystem: Environmental > Terrestrial > Soil > Tree plantation...
TCCGCCGTCTGCTCGGACGGCGCCGCGGCATTCTGCCGCAGTCCATGCCGCCGGCCGAGGTCGCCCGCCTCTTCGGGCGCGAGGTGCCGCCCGGCGCCCGCGACGCGGCCGAGGTCGTGGAGATCTACACCGCCAGCGCGTTCGGAGGCATGGAACCGACGCCCGAGCGATTGCGCCAGCTCAAGGAGCGCATCGCCCGCCTGCGAAAGCTGGCGTAGTCGCCTCGAGTTAGTCCCGCGGCGGGACGACGTGGGTCGGCCGAGGGCGCTGTCCGGGCCGCGGATCGAGATCCGGCGCCGCCATGGACCAGAGCTGCGCGCCCGTCTCCTCGTCGCTCGCGCGGAAGTAAACGATCTCGGGCGACGCACGGAATTCGCCCGGCCGCGACGAGTACGGCCCTGGTGAGATGTCCATGACCATGACCGTTCCCGCTTCGGTGCCGTCGCTGGTCCACAGCTCGGCACCGTGCTCTCCGTCGTCCGCCGCGAAGAAGAGGCGGCCGTTCACGACGGCGAGCTCCTCCGGATTCGATGCCGCGGCGCCGGGCGCGATGTCCCGGACGAGGCGCGTCCCCTCGGGCGTCCCGTCGCTCCGCCAGAGCTCGAGGCCGTGCTCCCGGTCGTCGGCGGCGAAGTAGATGCCTCCGTTCGCGGCCGTCAGCGACAGGAGCCATCGGAAGTTCCCGAGGCTTCGCGTACCCGCGGTCGTGCCGTCCGAGGTCCAGAGCTCCGTGCCGTCGGCGGCCTGCGCCATGAAGAAGACCCGACCACTCGCGGGAGTGAAGGCGAAGAGGTTGGACCCGTCCGGGCCCGGCGTGATGTCGCGGACGAGCCGTGTTCCCTCCGGCGTCCCGTCGCTCGTCCAGAGCTCGCTGCCGCTCGCCGGATCCGTCCCCGCGAAGAAGAGCCGGCCGCCGGCCTTCACCAGGTCCGACGCCGCGACCGCCGAGATCCGGGACGTGCCCGATTCCGTTGCGTCGCTGCGCCAGAGCCCACCTGGGGCGAAGATCGTGAAGGCGAGGTCGTGGCCGAAGGGCGTGAGGAACCCCGGCACCGAGCCGAGGTCGCCGGGATTGAAGTCCTCGACGAGACGCGTGCCCGCCTCCGTGCCGTCCGTGGTCCAGAGCTCGACGCCGTTCACTCCCTCCGACGCTGTGAAGAACACGCGGCCGGCGGCCGCCGTGAAGCCGCCGGGGTCCGAATCGACGGCGCCGGGGTAGTTCGGCCGCGGGACCGCGATGTCGCGCAGCAGGCGCGTGCCCGCCTCCGTTCCGTCCGAGACCCACGGCTCAACACCGTGGACGCCGTCGTCGGCGCCGAGGTACATGGCCGAGCCGGCGACGACCGGCGTAACCGAGAGGCTCTGAAAGTGGTGGATCACACGCGCGCCGACGGTCTCGTCGAAGCGCCACACGTCGTCGAACGAGCCGTCCTCGTCGAGGCGCGAGAAGAAGACCTCGTTGCCGAAGATCGTGAGCGCGAACGGGCGGAGCCCCCGCGGGCGCGCGAGATCGTCGACCAGCGTGAAGGTCACCCCGTCGCTCGTCCAGAGGCCGTCCTGGTCGATGGCCGCGAACCCTCCGTCGATGGCCGACAGCTGCGCCGTACCCTGGCGGAAGAGCGTCGTCCCGGAGGCGGTGCCGTCCGTGCGCCAGATCGCGTCGTCCGCCGTGAAGAAGGCCGTGGCGCCGAGACTGACGAATCCGAACGGACCCGAGCCCAGGGGCCCCGGCACGAGATCGGCGACCAGGTTCGTGCCCGCCCCGGTTCCGTCCGTCCGCCACAGCTCTGTCCCGTGCACGCCGTCATCCGCGGCGAAGAGCGCGTTGGGGCCGGCGCGGCCGGAGGAGTGTGGGTCGAGAGAGGAGGCGACAGAGCCGGACTCGGGGCCCGGACGGATGTCGGCGAGAAGCGCGGTCGTAGCTGCGGTTCCGTCGCTTCTCCAGAGTTCGCGGCCGTGGACTCCGTCGTCCGCGAGGAGGAGCAGCGCGGGGTCGTCACCCGGCAGCGTCTCGGGCCCCAGCGCGGAGCATTGCAGGGGCGGCATGCAGAAGCGAGGGGTTCCTTGGAAATCTCGCACCGTCTGCGTGCCCGATGCGCTCGCGTCGGACACCCACAGGCGATACCGTGCGCCGAACGGCTCTTCGGAAGTGAAGAAGAACAGACGCCCGGAACGGTGTGTCAGCCCGTAAGCGAGACGGTACCCCGCCTGCGGACCGAGGTCGGCGACGAGGCCGGTTGAGGCGACGGTGCCGCGCGTGGACCACAGCGTCAAGTGTGCGTCCGCGCCCAGCGCGATGAAATAAACGGCGCCGGGACCTTCGACGAACCCGGCGTAGACGCTCGCGATCCGCGAGCTCTCGGCCAGCGGTAACGTTCCCTGCGGAGTGCCGTCGCTCGCCCAGGGCAGTCCGTCTCCGCCGACGAGATAGAGAAGCTCCCCCACAGCGGTCAATCCAGAGTCTCGATATCCGTCGCCGACGCTCGCGACGGGCTTCGTCCCGGCCTGCGTCCCGTCGGTCCTCCAGAGCCGCGCGTCCGTGGATCGATTCCCGAGAAAGAACGCCTGACCGTGTAGCGGGACGGGTGTCTGCGCACTGAGACCGCGCAGCAGGACCGAACGCCCGCCCGACTCGTCATTCGCCCACAGGGCCGAGCCGTTCGTCACGTCGTTGCCCGGAAAGTAGACGACGCCCCCGATGCGAGCCGGGGGGTATGCGGTCAGCTCGCCGGGAGACGGGGAGGTGAAGAGGTCCGTCCGACGGACGGGGCCGCTCGCCGATGCCGCGACCGGCAACAGGAGCACCGCCGCTGCGATCCATGTTCGCCGCGCCGCCGCCGTGAAACCGGTCCGCGAGGACGCCATGGACCCTCCGCGAAGTCTACGAGTCACAGAAGGGAATCGTCGGGGTTTGACTCAGCGTGCCCGAGCCGCGACCAGCGTGATGTCGTCGTTCTGCGGCTGACCGTCCTCGAACGCCGTGACCGCGGCGAGCACGCTGGCGCAGACGCCCGCGACCGACTCCGTCGAGGAATCGCGGAGGACGCGCTCCAGCCGCTCGTCGCCGAACTGGTCGCTGGCGCCGTTGGCGGCCTCGGTGACGCCGTCGGTGTAGATCAGCAGGAGATCTCCGGGCGCAAGAGTCACGGAGCTGGACGCGTAGGACGCCTGTCCGAGGATCCCGAGAGGGGGACCACCGATCCGGAGCCGCTCGATCGAGCCGCTACCGCGCAGGAGCATCGGCGGGTTATGGCCGGCGTTGACGTAGTCGAGTGCGCGGCGCTTTTCGTCGAACACCCCCCAGAAGAACGTAGCGAAGCGATAGTCCGCGGTCAGCGAATGAATCTGGGCGCTCAACGTGCCGACGAGCCCCGCGAGGCCGCCGTCGGCGCTGCGTGACGCGAGGCTGCGCAGCGCCCCCTGCAGGCTGGCCATCAACAGGGCCGCGGGCAGGCCCTTTCCGGCGACGTCGCCGACCGCGATGCCGTAGCGGCCGCCGGGAAGCCGGAGAAAATCGAAATAGTCACCGGCGACGCCCAACGCCGGGCCGCAGACGCCGTGGCACTCGAGTCCCGGGATTTCGGGGTCGGCGGGCGGAAAGAGACGTTTCTGGACTTCGCCGGCGATCCGCACGTCTCGTTCGAGGCGCTCCTGGGCGGCGGCGCGCTCGCGCTCGAGGGCCGACTTCAGCTCCGCGACCACCCACACGAAGGCGAGGAGAAAGAGGAGACGGACGGCGATGTTCCAGTCGGCGGTGCTCTCGGACGGCCACCGATGGGACGAGAGGACGTCCTCGTAGTACCAGAACAGGGAGGTCGCGGCCACGCCGAGGAAACCGGCCTGACGTCCCACGAACCACACAAGAAAGAAAATTGGCGCGACGTAGAAGATCAGGAAGGACAGCTCCGGTGGCGCGACGTAATCGATCACCGCGAGAACGGCGATCGCCCCGAAGCCGATGAAGAACCGGAGGCCGCGGGGCAGACGCTGGAGGCGGGCGACCAGCTTCGCAGGCCAGGAGCGTGGAAGAGACCCCGCCATCAGTACGCGTTGCGGTGGCGCAGCCCGTGCCGGAGCGTCATCCACAGGATCTTGATGTCGAGGGAGAGCGACCAGTTCTCGATGTAGTAGAGGTCGTACTCGATGCGCTTGGAGAGGCTCGTGTTCCCGCGCCAGCCGTGGACCTGCGCCCAGCCGGTGATGCCGGCGCGGACGCGGTGCCGCAGCATGTACTGCGGGAACTTCTCCTTGAACTCCCTCACGAACTCGGGGCGCTCGGGCCGCGGCCCGACCAGCGACATCTCCCCGCGCAGAACGTTCCAGAGCTGCGGAAGCTCGTCGAGGCTCCACGCCCGCAGGAGTCGGCCCACGCGGGTGCGGCGCGGATCTTCGGGCGCCGCCCAGGTCGGCCCCGACTCCTCCTCCGCGGAAACCACCATCGAACGGAACTTGAGGATGTCGAAGGGCCGGCCATCCAGGCCCATCCGCCGCTGCCGGTAGAGAACGGGCCGGCCGTCCGACAGCCGGATCGCCGCCGCGATCGCCGCCAGCAGCGGCGAGAGCGCGAGCAGCGCCGACGCCGAGATGCCGAGGTCGAGCGTGCGCTTGACCAGACTCATCCAACCCGTCAGCGGCACCTGTGTGAGGTGGACGACGGGGAGACCGTCGAGATCCTCGACGCCGGCGCGGAACGTGATGTGCTGGAGCAGGTCCGGCACAACGCGGACGTCGGCGACGGTGCGGCCGACGTCCTTCAGGACCGCGAGCATGGTGCGGTGCGCTTCCAGCGGCAGCGCCAGAAACACCGTGTCCACGCCCCGCTCGTCGACGATCCTCGCCGCGTCGGCGGTGGTTCCGAGAACGGCGACGCCGTTGTACTCGGATCCGCGCTTCTCAGGCCGGTCGTCCACGAAGCCGACGGCGCGCATTCCCGCCTCGGGGTGCTCGTGGAACTTGTCGACCACCGCGCGCCCGAGCCTTCCGGCGCCGACGACGAGGACGTGCCGCACGCCCACGCCGTGGCGCCAGGCTTCTTCGAGGTAACGGCGGATCGCGGTGCGGCCGGCGAATACGAAGAGCACGTCGAGGACGAAGAAGAACAGGAGCACCAGCCGCGAGTAGGTGAAGCCGCGGTACAGCGTCGCGAGCCCCGCGGCGAGCAGAGTCGCCAGACCCGTCGCCACCAGCACGGAGAGACCCTCCTCCACGCGCGAGCGGTTGCGGCGGACCTGGTAGAGACCGTAGAAGTAGTAGACGATCGGCCACAGGACTGCGATCAGCGGAAGGAGACGGTAGTAGGACGCAGGGTCCGGAACGCCCTTGGTGACCGGGACGATTTCGGCGCGGAAGCGCAGGAAGTACGCCGCCAGCAGAGCCAGACACGTGGCCCCGACGTCGGAGACGGCGAGCAGCACCGCGATACGTCGCGAGGACTTTCGAATCACCGCAGAAGCTCTCCCAGCGCCGTCTGGAACTCCTCGGCGAAACGCTCCCGGCGAAACGGGAGGGCCGAGGCCCGCAGAAAAGTGTAATCGAACTCCATCGAAGCGGCCCGCGCCACGGCCGCGGCCAGCGCGGCGGCGTCCCCTCCTTCGTAGAGCACTCCGTTCTCGCCGTCGCGAACGATGTCCCTCGCGCCACCCCGGTCCCTCGCCACGACCGGCGCGCCGCAGGCGAGGGCCTCGACCGCGGCGATGCCGAAATCCTCCTCTCCGGGCTGGACGTAGAGCGCGCAGGTCCGGTAGAGCAGTCGCAGCTCTTCCGACGACAGGCCCGTCTGGAAGATTACGGACGAGTCGGCCATCGCGCGAAGGCGGGCTTCCTCGGGTCCGGATCCCACGAGGACCAGCCGGCGGTTGAGCGCCTTCGCGGCCGCAATCGCGACGTCGTAGCGCTTGTAGGGCACGAGCGCGCCGACGACGAGGAGGAAGTCCTGGCGCGGCGCCGCCGAAGGCGAGAAGAACTCCACGTCGACGGGCGGATGGCAGACGCGCGCCGGGCGGCCGTAGTGCTCGCGGATCCTCCCGGCGACGGCGGAGGAGTTGGCGAGGTACGCCGACGGCCGTCCCGCAGTGGCCTGGTCCCATGCCCGCAATCTCGCGACGGCCGCCTTCTTCAGAGCGAAGAAGCGCGTTTCTCGCCGCGGAAAGTAGAGATCGAACTGCTCATACGCGTAGCGCACCGGCGTGTGGCAGTAGCAGAGGTGTGGCGCGCCTTCCCGCGCGCGGGCCCCCTTGGCCACGCAGTGAGAGGAAGACACGACGAGGTCGAACTCCGAGAGGTCGAACGACTCGACGGCCCCGGCGAAGAGTGGCAGGTAGTTGCGGTAGCCCGTGCGCGCGAACGGCAGCCGATTCAGATACGACGCGCGAATCGGACGGCGCTCGATCTCCGGAGAGACGGAACCCGGGACGTGGAAGAGCGTGAAGATCGTGGGATCCGGGACGAGCGGCAGGATTGCCTCGAGAACCTTCTCGCCGCCCCGCATGCCGTTCAACCAGTCGTGGACGACGGCGGTTCTCATTCCGGTCGCGGCCCCGGCGCGGCGGCTGGACGAGGCGAGACGCGGAGGGCCTCCGCGTAGATGCGCAGGGTCTCCTCGGCCGCGCGGTCCCAGGAGAAATCGCGGGCGCGGCGCTTCCCAAGCTCCGCGAACTCCTGTCGTCGCTTGGGATCCGTGGCCAGGTCCACGATCCCGTGCGCGATCGCGTCCACGTCCATCGGATCGACCAGATAGGCGTAGCCGCCCGCGATCTCCTGCAGAGCGGACGTCGAAGAGGTCAGGACGGGCACGCCGCAGGCCATGGCCTCGATCACGGGAAGACCGAAGCCCTCGTAGAGCGTGGGATAGATGAACGCATCCGCGCCGGCGAAGAGACCGGGCAGATCCTCCTCCGGCACCACCCCGGGTCTTACGACGCGCTGGTCCAAGTCGAGGGCCGAGATCAAGGCCTCGACGCGGCTGCGGTTCTTAGGCATCGGGCCCGCGAGCACGAGCGCGTGGGGCAGCGCCTTCTCCCGGCGCGCCTCGGCGAATGCCCGGAGGACATTGCGAACGTTCTTGTGCGGTTTCTCGCCACCCAGGAACAGCAGATAGGGCCGCGGCAGTCCGTACTTGCCGGCCACGCGGTCGCGGTCGGCGTGCGCGGCCTCGGGGCGGAACCGGTCGGCCACGCCGTTGTAGACGACCTCGATGCGGGCGGGGGGAATGCCGAAGTAGTCCACGAGATCGCGCTTGCTGTTGTACGAAACGGTGAGGATGCGATCCGCGCGTTTCAGAGCCCGGCGGATCATGACCCGTGCGTAGACCAGCGCGGCCCGGTTGGGCAGGAACTGCGGATAGAGCACATGAATGATGTCGTGGATGGTCACGACGGCGCGGGCTCGGGCGAGCGGAGGAATGACGTAGTGCGTGGCGTGGAAGAGGTCGAGCCGGTCGCGCAGGAGCCTCCACGCAAATCGCGTCAGCTCCGAGACAGAGTAGCCCGGCGAGTCATCCTGAACGACCTGGAAGTTCTCGGGAAGAGCGGGCACGGCGGAGAGATCCGCTCCGCGCACGTACACGCGGAAGAGGTAGGCCCGGGCTTCGGGTCGACGGGCGATCGCCTCCAGGAGATTGCGCACGTAGGAGCCGATGCCGAAGTCCGTCAGCTTCCGCGCGTCGATGCCCACGCGGGGCGGGCGGCGCGCGCTCACGTCCGCTCCGCGACGACGTCGGAAAGCTCCCGCGACGTCCGCTCGACGGCCTCGTCCCACGAGAAGAGGGCTGCGCGCGCCGGGCCCTCACGCGCCAGCCGCTCGCGCAGAGCGGCGTCTTCGAGAACGCGCTCGATCTGGCGGGCCAGCGTCTCGACGTCGCGCGGCCCGGCGTAGAGGACGGCGTCGCCGCCGACTTCGCGAAGCGCGTCGGCCGTCGAGGTGACGACCGGGACCGCGCAGGCCATCGCCTCGGCCACCGGGAGCCCGAAGCCCTCTTCGTAGGAGGGGTAGGCGAAAACTTCGGCGGCGCGGTAGAGCTCGCGCGCCGCTTCGCGTGGGGCGTAGCCCGCGACGTGGATCTTGTCGCGATACGCGGAGCGCGCGATGCGGCGGTGCAGCCCGGCCGTCTTCCAGCCGGTTCCGCCGGCGAGCACGAGGTCCGGATGAGACCGGCGCCGGCCCCAGAGCCTCTCGCACGCGGCGACGAGCGCCTCCACGTTCTTCCGCGGCTCCAGCGTTCCCAGATAAAGGATGAAGGGGCGTCCCCTGGCGTATCTCTGGCGGGTCCGGCGCCGCGCGACGGGATCGTCAGCCGCGAAGAAGAACGTCCGGTCCACGCCGTTGCGGGCGACGCGGATGCGGGAGGCCGTCTCGGGATAGCGGGCGGCGAGGTCCCGGGCCGTCGATTCCGAGACGCACAGAAAACGGGCGGCGCGCTCGACGGTGCGCTCCCAGAAAGGAACGAAGCCGACCAGCGTGCGCGGCGTGTGCCATTCGGGGTGCGTCAGGGGAGTCAGGTCGTGCACCGTAGAAACGAAAGGGACAGCGCCGCGGGCCGGTCCGATCGTCAAGGCCGAGACGAGGACGTCCGCGCCCCAAACCGCGATCCTCCCCGGCAGGGTGGAATGCAGCCAGACGATTCCGGCGGGATGGTGGTCGGTGTGCACGCTTCCCGGCACGGTCCCGTCGAGCGACTTCGGGAAGGGCCGCGGCGCGAAAAGCCCGAGCTCGACCCCCTCCCGGACCCCGAGGCCCCGCGCGATCGCCATCGTGTAGGTCCCGATGCCGGTCCGCTCGTTCAAGAGCGCGCGGGCGTCGATCGCGACTCTCACGGGGCGCAAGCTATCAGGTTGAAGCCCGATTTGACGCCCGGGACGGGGCGGGTAAAATGCGCGGTTCGACCATGAAACACCCGGAGTCCCTCTCCCTCGAATCCGTGCTCGACGAGCCTGTGCGCTTCGCCGGCGAGCTGGAGGTCCCCGTGTCGGCGATCGACCGGGAGCCGCTCCTGGCGCTCTCTCCGCTGAAGCTCGAGGGCGAGGTCCGGCGCATCGAGGGGGGGTACGCGCTCGACGCCCGGCTCGTCTACGACGGGGAACTCGAGTGCAGCCGCTGCCTGGCGGGCTACCCGTTCCGGGAGGACGAGACCTTCCAGCTGGTCCTGTACCCGCGCGCGGCGGGCAACCCCGAGGAGCGCGAGCTGTCGCGCGACGACCTCGACGCCATGTTCTACGACGAGCCCGTAGTGCGGCTGCGTCCGATCGCGGAGGAGCGCGTGCAGATGGCCTTTCCGATGAAGCCGCTGTGCCGGCCGGACTGCCGTGGCCTCTGCTCCGAGTGCGGGAAAGACCTCAACCTGGGCGCGTGCGCGTGCGTGCGCGAGTCGATCGATCCCCGCTGGGACGCCCTGAAGGCGCTCAAGGAGAAAGTGTAGGAGAACGATGCCCAATCCCAAGCGACGCCACAGCAAAGCCCGCCGCGACAAGCGCCGCGCGCACGACGCGCTGACGCCGCCCGCGCTGTCGGAGTGCCCGAACTGCCACGAGCCGAAGCAGCCGCACCGCGTCTGTCCTCGCTGCGGCTACTACAAGGGCAAGCAGGCGATCAACACCTAGCACCGGTCGCTATAATCCCGGGACCGGTGATGTCCTCAGGGTTGAGAGGCTGAAGTGCGGATCGCGGTGGACGCGATGGGGGGCGACCATGCCCCTCTCGTCAACGTGGACGGCGCCGTGGCCGCGGCCCGCGAGTTCGGCATCGCCTCGCTGCTCGTCGGCCGCGCCGCGGAGCTCAAGCCGCTCCTGAAGGACTCGGGTTACCGCGGTTCCGACGTCGAGATCGTCGACGCGGCCGAGGTCGTGACGTTCGACGATCCGGCGACCGCGGCCATTCGCAAGAAGCGCAACTCGTCGATCCGCATCGCAGCCAATTGCGTCCGCGACGGCCGCGCCGAGGGCATGGTCTCGGCCGGGCACACCGGCGCGGCCATGGTCTCAGCGAAGATGGTCATCGGAACGATCGCGGGAGTGGATCGCCCGGCCCTGGCCACGGTGCTCCCGAACCTGACCGGCCACTGCCTGCTGCTCGACGTCGGCGCCAACCCCGACGCGAAGACCGCGCAGTTCCGGGAATTCGCGGTCATGGGCTCGATTTACGCCGAGCTCGCGTTCGGGAAGAAGAAGCCGTCGATCGGTCTGATGTCGATCGGCGAGGAGGACTCCAAGGGGACGGACGAAACCAAGGAGGCCTTCAAGATCCTCGAGGCGACCGGCTTGAACTTCGTCGGCAACATCGAGGGCCGCGACGTCTTCAACGGCAGGGTGGACGTCATCGTGACCGACGGCTTCACCGGCAACGTCATCCTGAAGGTCTCGGAGTCTCTCTCCGAGATGGTCGAGCAGCTGCTGCGGGAGGAGATCAAGCGCACGCTCCAGGCGTCGGTCGGGTTCCTCCTGTCGCGCACCGCGTTTCGCCGGTTCAAGCAGCGGCTCGACTATTCGGAGTACGGCGGCGCGCCGCTGCTGGGTGTGAAGGGGTGCGTGATCATCTGCCACGGACGGTCGTCGGCCAAGGCGATCAAGAACGCGATCCGCTTCGCGGCCGAGTTTTCCAAGCAGCGGCTGGCCGAGAAGATCCAGGCCCAGATCGCCGAGCTGCACGCCCGCGAAGAGCGGATGGTCAAGGCATAGCCGGATGATTCGGGCTCGCATCGCCGGCACGGGCGCGGCCGTGCCCCGGAAAATCCTGACCAACGCCGATCTCGAAAAGATCGTCGACACCTCCGACGAGTGGATCCTGTCGCGGACCGGCATCCGCGAACGGCACATCGTTTCCGAGGGCGACAAATTCTCGGACCTCTGCACGCGGGCTGGCGAGCAGGCCTTGAAGCGCGCGCACTTGAAGGCCGAGGACCTGGACATGATCCTGGTGGGCACGATCTCGGGCGACATGCCGTTCCCCGCGACGTCGTGCCTGGTCCAGCGCAACCTGGGCGCCGTCAACGCCGCGGCCTCCGACGTGGGCGCCGCGTGCGTCGGCTTCCTCTACGCCCTGCATCTCTCCGACGGGCTCATCCAGGCCGGCAAGTCTGAGAACGTCCTCGTCGTCGGCGGCGAGATCCTCTCGCGGTACGTCGACTGGACGGACCGAAATACCTGCGTCCTCTTCGGCGACGGCGCGGGCGCGGTCGTGCTCCAGGCGACCAAGGGGGACCACGGGATCCTGGGCAGCCTGATGAAGTCCAACGGGAACTATGCCGACTTCATCTGTATGCCCGGCGGAGGATCCGACCGGCCGGCCAACGATCCCAAGTCGATCGAAGAGCGCCTGCCGTTCATCAAGATGAAGGGCAACGAGACGTTCAAGGTCGCGGTGAAGGCGATGGCCGACGTCTCCCAGAATCTGCTGACCGAGCAGGGTTTCACGCACGAGCAGGTCGACCTCTTCATCCCGCACCAGGCCAACCTGCGCATCATCGACGCCGTCGGCGAGCGCCTGAAGATCGATCCGCAGAAGGTCTACAAGAACGTGGACCGCTACGGGAACACGTCGGCCGCCTCGATCCCGATCGCCCTCGAGGAGTGTGTGCGCGACGGCCGTGTGAAGACCGGGGACATGGTTCTGATGACGGCGTTCGGCGCCGGATTGGTCTGGGGATCGGTGCTGCTGCGGTGGTGACCGCAGACGGAAACGTCTCCTGATGGGCAAGCTCGCGCTGCTGTTTCCCGGTCAGGGCTCGCAGTTCGTCGGGATGGGCAAGGAGCTCTACGAGTTCTCGCCCCCGGCGCGCGCGGTTTTCGACGAGGCCGACGTCGTTCTCGGGTTTCCGCTCTCGAAGCTGTGCTTCGAAGGCCCCGAAGAAGAGCTCAAGCTCACGGCGAACACGCAGCCGGCGATCCTGACGCACTCGGTGGCGGCCTGGCGCGATCTCGAGGCCCGCTTCCCCGAGAAGATCGAGGGCGCGGCCTTCGCGGCGGGGCATTCGCTCGGCGAGTATTCCGCCGACGTCGCCGCCGGCGCGCTCCCGTTCGCCGACGCCGTGGCGCTGGTGCACTCGCGCGGACGCTTCATGCAGGAGGCTGTGCCACAGGGCGTTGGCGCGATGGCCGCGATCCTGGGTCTGCCAGCGCCGGACGTCGAGGCGGCCTGCCGGGAGGCGGCGGAGAACGAAGTCGTCGCGCCCGCCAACTACAACTCGCCCGAGCAGACGGTGATCGCGGGGCACGCGGCGGCGGTCGAGAGAGCCGGCGCGGCCTGCCTGAAGCGCGGCGCGAAGAAGGTGATTCCACTTGCCGTCTCGGCCCCATTCCACTGCGCTCTGATGACCCCGGCGCGCGCGAAGCTGAAGCCTCTGCTGGAGAAGGCCGCGTTTACCGGGGCCGTTTTCACGATCGTGACCAACGTCGACGCGAAGCCCGAGATGGAGGGCGCGCGGTTGCGCGATGCGCTGATCCGTCAGGTCGACTCGCCAGTGCGCTGGGTCGAGTCGGTGCAGCGCCTGGCGGCCGAGGGCGTGGACCGGGCGATCGAGGTCGGGCCCGGCAACGTGCTCGCCGGCCTCGTCAAGCGGATCGATCGGTCGATCAAAGTCGAGGGACATGGGTAGAGGGACCGGCACGGTCCTGGCGGTGTCCCTGTTCGCGGCCTCCTGCGCGACGACGCGCCCTCCCGAGCCCGGCTCGGCGGAAGCATTCGACGCCGCCGTGTCGGCCGCGCAGGTGAGGTGTCAGTGCCGGGTGGGCGTGGCGGCCAGGCACCTGGAAAGCGGGCGGTCCTACGAACACAACGGCTCGACCGAGTTCGAGTCGGCGTCCGTCATCAAGATCGCGGTCCTGACCGAGGCCATCGCGCGAATGCGCGAGGGCACGGTCGACCTGTCGGAGCGCTGGGAGTTGACCGCGGCGAACAAGGCCGACGGTTCCGGAACGCTCCTGATGCTGGATCCGGGCCTGCAACCGACGTGGAACGACCTGGCGACGCTGATGATCGGGCCGTCCGACAACACGGCGACCAACGCCTGGATCGACCGTCTCTCGGTCGAGGCGATCAACACGCGGATGGCGTCGCTTGGTTTCGACCATATCCGCCTGCTGGGCACGATCCCGGCCCTCTCGCGCAAGGAAGAGGATCCGTCGCCGTGGAAAGGCTTCCGCCTCGGTGTCGTGACGCCGACGGAGGTCGCCGACTGGATGACGCGCGTGGCCCGGGGAGAGCTGATCGACGCCGACGCATCCAAGAAGGTGTTCGACTACCTCGACACGGATCCCAGCCGCCTCCGGATCGCGCGAAGATTCCCGCCCGAAAACCTCTGGGCCGGAAAGACGGGCACGATGTCCGGCGTGCGCAACGACTCCGGGATACTGCGGACGAAGAAGGGCCGCTTCGTCCTGGTCGTCTTCACGGATGGCAGCAAGGCGGAAGGCTGGGGGGCGGATCACCCCGCGGCCGTCGCCATCGCGGACCTCGCCAAGACGATCGTGGACGGCTGGTCGAAGAGTCTGCCGGACATCGTCGCGAAGCCAGAGTGACCGGGCGCGCGATGTCGCGCGGCCGGTCATCCCGAGCGAAGCGAGGGATCCCGAACTCCGCTTGCAGCGATCGAGTCTGGGTCCCTCGTCGCTGCGCTCCTCGGGATGACAAAGGAAGGATAGAGTCCCCTTCAATGAACCGCTTCGAAAACAAGATCGCCCTCGTCACCGGCGCCTCGCGGGGCATCGGCGAAGCGATCGCGAAACGCCTGGCCTCGGAGGGCGCGGCCGTGATCGCGGCGGCGCGCTCGGCCGACGCGCTCGCCCGCGTGGTCTCCGAGATCGGCGCCGCCGGCGGCAAGGCCTCGGCGCTGGCGCTCGATCTTGCCGACTCCGCCTCGATCGAGGTCGGCGTCAAACAGACGCTGACCGCGCACGGCGAGATTCACGTCCTCGTCAACAACGCCGGGGTCACCGAGGACAACCTGATCCTTCGGATGAGCCGCGACGCGTGGGACCGGGTGCTCGCGACCAACCTGACCGGCGTCTTCCTGCTCACGCAGGCCGTGGTCAAGGGAATGGTCCGCAAGCGCTACGGCCGCATCGTCAACGTCACGTCGGTCGTCGGGCTGATGGGCAACGCGGGCCAGGCCAATTACGCCTCGTCCAAGGCCGGACTGATCGGGCTGACCAAGTCGGTGGCACGAGAGCTCGCTTCGCGCAACATCACGTGCAACGCCGTCGCGCCCGGGTTCATCGCGACGGCGATGACCGAGAAGATGACCGAGGACGCGAAGACGAAGCTCGCCGGCGAGATTCCACTGGAGCGTCTGGGCTCGCCTGACGACGTCGCCGCCGCGGTCGCGTTCCTCGCGTCCGACGAGGCCGCCTACGTCACAGGGACCGTCGTAAACGTGAGCGGGGGCCTCTACATGTAGGCTTTGCCCGGGCTTGCCCCGGGCTTTCATCTGGGGAAGAATACGGCGTCTTTTTGAGACGTCAGGTGAAGAAGGGGGAGTGAATGGCCGTCGAAGAAAAGGTGAAGAGCATCATCGTCGAGCAGCTCGGCGTCGACGCCAATGAGGTGACCCCGGAAGCGTCCTTCGTCGACGACCTCGGAGCCGATTCCCTCGACACCGTCGAGCTCGTCATGGCCTTCGAGGAAGCCTTCAACATCGAGATCCCGGACGAAGCCGCCGAGAAGATCCAGAAAGTCAAAGACGCCGTCGAGTACATCGAGAAGAACTCCTCGAAAAACTAAGCCTTCCATGCCCCGCTCCTCCTCTCCGCGCCGCGTGGCCGTGACGGGGGTCGGCCTCGTATCTCCGCTCGGCGTCGGTAATGCGGAGAACTGGGACGCCCTGACCGCCGGGCGCTGCGGGCTCGGGCCCATCACGCGGTTCGATGCGTCGCGCTTCAACAGCCGCATCGCCGGAGAGGTCAAGGGGTTCGATCCCGCACGGTTCATCGACAAGAAGGAAATCAAGAAGATGGACACCTTCATCCACTATGCGATGGGGGCGGCCCATTTCGCGATGGAGGACTCCGCGGTCCCGGTCACCGACTCTAACCGCGATCGTTTCGCGGTCGTGGTGGGCTCCGGGATCGGAGGTCTGCCCATCATCGAGGAAACGCAGAAGAAATACGTGGAGGGAGGCGGGAATCCCCGTGTCATCTCCGCCTTCTTCATCACCGGCCTGATCGCGAACGAGGCGGCCGGGAACATCTCCATCAAGTACGGGCTCAAGGGCCCCAACCTCTGCACCGCCACGGCCTGCACGACCGGCGCCCACGCGATCGGCGAGGCGTATCGCATGGTCCAGTACGGCGAGGCGGATGCGGCGATCGCCGGAGGCACCGAGGCCGTGATCACGCCGCTCGCCGTCGGCGGCTTTTCGGTCATGAAGGCGCTCTCGCAGCGCAACGACGATCCCCAGCGCGCTTCGCGCCCGTGGGACCGCGACCGCGACGGTTTCGTGATCTCCGAGGGTGCGGGCCTGATCGTGCTGGAGGAGATGGAGGCGGCGAAGAAGCGGGGGGCCCGGATCTACTGCGAGCTGTCGGGATACGGAATGTCCGGCGACGCGTACCACATCGCCGCGCCATCCGAGGACGGCGACGGGCCCGCCCGCGTCATGCGCAACTGCCTCGAGGACGCCGGCATCGCGCCCGAGAAGATCGACTACATCAACGCGCATGGCACGTCGACGCCCCTGGGGGACCTCGCCGAGACCAAGGCAATCAAGCGGGTGTTCGGCGACCACGCGAAGAAGCTCGCCGTCTCGTCGACTAAGTCGATGACCGGACACCTCCTCGGCGCCGCCGGGGGGCTCGAGACCGCGATCTGCGCGCTGGCGGTCCATCACGGCGTCATCCCGCCGACGATCAACTACGAGAACCCGGACCCCGAGTGCGACCTGGACTACGTGCCCAACACGGCGCGGCCGAAGAAGATCGATTACGTGCTCTCGAACTCCTTCGGATTCGGAGGCACCAACGGTTGCCTCATCCTGAACAGGATCTGACGCTCGATGAATTCGCTCGTCTGCATCGCCTACGTTCCCGACACCGAGACCCGGATCAAGATCGCCGGCGACGGCAAGTCGATCGACGAGACGGACGTGAAGTGGATCGTCTCGCCGTACGACGAGTTTGCCCTCGAGGAGGCGCTGCGCATCAAGGAGGCCAAGGGCGCCGGGACGGTGACCGTCATCTCCGTCGGCCCCGAGCGTGCCAAGACGGGACTGCGCGAATGCCTCGCGCGCGGCGCCGACGAAGCCGTCTGGATCGATTCGACCGGCGCCGGCTATCTCGACGCGCTCGGCACGGCGCGGGCGCTGGCCGCGACCGCGAAGGGTGGAACCTACGACTTCGTGTGGCTGGGTCAGAAGGGCGTCGGGTACGACGAATCCTTCGTGGGGCCGATGCTCGCCGAGCTCGCGGGACTGCCCCACGTGGCCAACGTCGTGAAGGTCGAGTACGGCGACGGGAAGATCACCGCGCACCGCGAGATCGAGGGCGCGCATGAGATCGTGGAGTGCGCGCTTCCGTGCGTGCTGACCGCACAGAAGGGCCTGAACGAGCCGCGGTACGCCTCGCTGAAGGGCATCATGGCGGCCAAGAAGAAGCCGATCGCCGAGAAGAAGCTCGCGGAGCTGGGCGTCCCCGAGACCGATCCGGCCAATGCGAAGACGCGCTGGTTGAAGCTCGAGCTTCCGCCGCCCCGGCAGGCGTGCAAGATGATCCCCGGCGACGACCCCGCGGCGGCGGGGAAGGAGCTGGTGCGGCTATTGAGGGAAGAGGCGAAAGTCATATGAGGCCTCGTCTTCGTCGAGGAGCTATTGCGCGTCATCCCGAGAGCAGCGAGGGATCCCGGACTATCGAGCACGGGACTCCTCGTCGCTGCGCTCCTCGGAATGACAGGTGGAAACGATGAAGTTCCTCGTCTTCATCGAGCAACGCGACGGAAAGATCCGGAAGGCCTCGCTCGAGGCGCTTTCCCTGGCGCGAAAGCTCGGCGGCGTGCCGGCGGCCGCGGTGATCCCGGGCAAGGGCGTGACCGCGCTCGCCAAGGACCTCGGCAAGTACGGCGCGGGAACCGTGTACGTCGCGGATCGAGACGACCTGGCGCTCTACTCCAACAAGGGATACGTCGGCGCGCTCGACGCGGCGACGCAGAAGGAAAATCCCGACGCGGTGCTGATCGCGGCGACCGCGATGGGCAAGGACGTCGCTCCGCGTTTCGCGGCGCGGCACCAGGTGTCGGCGCTCGCCGACGTGATGGATCTGCAGGTCCAGGGCGATCGCCTCGTCGCGTGGCGTCCGGTCTACTCCGGAAAGGCCCGCGCTCAGGTCGACTGCGGTTCCGCAAAGCTGCAGATCGCCACGACTCGGCCCAACGTTTTCGCGGCGGAAGCCCAGGACGGCGCTCCCGAGCCGAAGATCGAGACGCTGGACCTCGGGGACGTGGCGCCGCGCGCGAAGGTCGTGAAGGTCGAAGTCTCGGAGTCCAAGGAGCTCGACGTCGCCGAGGCCGACATCATCGTGTCGGGCGGCCGCGGGATCAAGGGGCCCGAGAACTGGCCCATCATCCGGGACCTGCAGCAGGCTCTGCATGCCGCGCTGGGCGCGTCGCGGGCGGTCGTCGACGCCGGCTGGATCGACCATCAGCACCAGGTCGGCCAGACCGGGAAGGTCGTCTCGCCCACGCTCTACGTCGCGTGCGGCATCTCGGGCGCGATCCAGCACCTCGCGGGAATGGGGACGTCCAAGGTGATCGTCGCGATCAACAAGGACCCCGAGGCCCCGATCTTCAAAGTCGCCACCTACGGAGTCGCGGGGGACCTCTTCCAGATCGTCCCCGAATTCGCAAAGGCGGTTCGGGCGGCCAAGGCGGAATGACGCGGCGCGAAGCGCGCGCGTCACTCCCGCTAGGGAGCGGGGAGCTCCTTCTTCACCACCTTCACTCGCCGCGCGCCGGGCTCCGCCCGCCGCCGCGCCTCGTGAAGGTGCTTCGACTGCACGCGGGTGAACACCGCCCCGAGGAGAACGAGCAACGACGCGTAGTAGACCCAGAACAGAAGGACCATCATCGAGCCCGCGGTTCCGTACTCGCTCGCGATCTCGCTCCGGCCCAGGTAGAAGCCGATCGCCCACTTGCCCACCGAGAGGAGAAGCGAGGTGAGGAGGGCGCCGGCCCATACGTCGCGCCACGGAATCTGGACGTCCGGGAGCACGCGATAGAGGAACGCGAAGAGGACTGTGACGAGCACGTAGCTGACGAGCGCGTTACCGGTCTCGAAGAGATTCGCCGGCAGCTCGAAGTAGCGCTGGGCATACGCCTGGAGCGCGTGGATCGAAGTCGAGAGGATCAGCGAGACGACGAGCACGAACCCGAGCGCCAGCACGAGGGCAAAGGAGACGAGCCGCTTCAGCAGAAGGCGGCGGATCAGCGGCCCCGGCCTCGGCGCGACATCCCACATCATGTTCAGCGAGTCCTGGAGCTGCACGAAGACCGCCAGCGTGCCGACGACGAACGTGACGATGCCGATGATTCGCCCGATCAACCCGGTCATCTCGAACGCGGCGCGGCCGAGCATCGCGTCCACCGCGAGCGCCTGCTCGTGCCCCATCAAGAGATCGAATTGGCTCACGATCTGCTGACGGACCGCGTCGGGCGCGAAGATCATTCCGGCGCCGACCTCGAAAAGCACAAGGACCGGGGCGAGCGAGAACAGCGCGAAAAACGCGAGGGCCGCCGCCTGCGTGAATGCATCGCGCTCGAGCCACGCGTGGAAAGTCTCCCGCAGGATGGGACCCCAGAGGCGTGGGCGCGTCGCCTGGGAGCTCGCGACCATGCGGCTCGATCCTAACCCGATGAAAGACCGTCTCGCCGACGCACGATTCGCGAAGGCGCTTCGAACCGCAAAGGGGGACTGACATGGCTCGCGGCCCGATCGAACGGATCGCCCTGGCCGCGCTCCTCGGCGTCGCCGCGAGTCTCTGGGCCGCGTTCTCCGGTATCGAATCCGGATGGATGGGTCTCGTCTGGGTGGGGGCGGTGGCCGCCTTCCTCCTCGCCGCCCGCGACGCGTCTCCCGGGCCGGCGGCCGTGCGCCGCCCCGGCCGCGTCATCGAAGCCTTCGTGGCCGCGCTCTGCCCGGTCGTGGTCCGAGTCCTCAACATGGGGATCGATCCCCTCCGCACCCACCAGGACGAGTTCGTCACCGGCTACTTCTCGGCCACGCGCGACTTCGCGCACGAGAGTTTCTTCGCCGCGATTCCGGAGCGCTTCGACTGGATGGCCTCGTTTCCGCGCCCGTTCTTTCTGCTGCAGCACTGGTTCTTCGGGATCTTCGGCGAGTCGGCGCTGACGCTGCGCCTCTCCGTCCAGATCTACGCCGCGATCACCGCGGCCGCTCTGTTTCTCGTGGTCGAGGAACTCTTGGACCGGAAAGCGGCCTGGGCCGCGGTCGTCCTCTACAGCTTCATGGCGATCTCGGTCTACTTCGAGACGCTCGGCTTCTGCTTCGTCACGTCGGGCGCGGCGCTGATGGTCTTCTTTCTCTGGGCGAGCCGGGCGTTCCGTTCGGGCCGTCTCCGGGACGCGGCAATCGCCGGTGTCGCCTGCGGATTCTGCTACCTCGTGTACTACGGCAGTTACCTGGCGTTTCCGCTCCTCGCCGGCTTCGCCATCCTCGCGGTGCTGTCGGGGAAAGGGCGTCCCGCGCTCCGGACGTTCCTCGTCGCCTCGGCCGGCACGTTGGTGGTGGTGGCGCCGTTTCTGGCATGGGACCTCGCGGCCGGTGATTCGTATCTTCGCCGCTTCCGGCAGGTCGCTCTGACGACGGGAACCTGGTCGCCGTACCGCGAGAAGATCCTCGAAGGCGCCGCCGCGAGCCCAATCGTGGCGCAAAACCTGAAGGCGTCGCTGAAGGCCTTCGTGCGCGACGGCGTGGGCGGCCACGGCGGATACGATTTCGGCCGCCTCGCGCCGTTCGACCGCTTCTCGCTGGCGCTGCTGATCATTGGAGCTTCGATGGCTTTGTATCTGGGGCTGCGCCGGCGGGAGAACAGGGAGCTCCTGCTCGTCCTGGGCGTCGTGGCCGCGGCTTTTCTGGGAGGGGTGGCGCTGACGATTCCCCCTCCGGCGTATCACCGTTTCACGGTGGCATTTCCCTTCCTGGCGATCCTGATGGCCGTGCCGTTCGCGTTGCTCGGCCGTGCTCGGTCTTTGTCGGCCGAGATGCGCCTTTCGATCGCCTCGGGACTTCTCATCCTCTACGCCTCGCTCAACGAGCGGCGCTTCGTCGAGGCGATCGCGCGGGACAAGCCCTCCGACGACCTCCGGGCGGTCTCCCTCCTTCGACAGCGTTTCGGCGATCGCGATCCCGTGATGGCCCTGGCGCGGTATTCGGATCTCGACCGCACGCTCTACTTCTACGACCATCCGCCGCGGCGGCCCGTCACGCGCGAGTTCCATCGCTGGCTGCTCCGTGATATCGATTCGAAGAGAAAGTACGTGTACCTGACGACTTTGCCCGACCGATGGCGGGAACAGTTCGAGCGCGCCGATCCCAACGGCCGCATGTACCGGGTTTCGTGGCTTTTCGGGATCTTCGCGAACTGAGGCCATGACCCCGCTGCCGCTTCCCACCGAGCGCACGCTTTTCGGCCTGCCCGGGCGGGTGCTCTTCGGGCTCCTGATCGCTCTGGCGATCGCCGTCTTCGTGTACTCGATGTCGCGGAGGATTCGCGTCCTGCTGGCAGGGAGGACGGACAACCGGTTCACGCGGATCCCGGAGCGCGTCTGGAAGATGCTCGAGTACGCCTTCGCGCAGAAGCGCATGTTCCGCGACTTCTACGCCGGCTTCTTCCACATTCTGATCTTCTCGGGATTCGTCGTCCTGACCGTGCGCACGATCTCGCTCGTCGTCGAGGGGCTCGTGCCGGGCTTCGTCCTCCTGCGCGGGCCCGCCGGCAACGCGTACACGCTCGTCAAGGACGTCTTCGAGGTGCTCACCCTTCTCGGCGTGGCGATGGCCGTCTACCGCCGGCTCTTCGCGCGGCCCAAGCGCCTCGACCTGTCGATGGACGCCTGGCTGATCCTCTTCCTGATCGCGTTTCTGATGGTCACGGACCTGCTCGCCGAGGGGGCGAGGGTGGCGCTCGACCCGGAGATGGCGACGCCCTGGGCGCCGGTCGTCGGCGCGATCGCCAGCGCGCTGTCCGGAGTCGCCCCGGCGAGGCTCCACGCGATCTACGAGACCGCGTGGTGGCTGCACCTCGCCGACCTCCTCTTCTTCGGCAACTACCTCCCGTACTCGAAGCACTTCCACATCATCACGTCGATCCCGAACATCTTCTTCATGAACCTCGAGCCGATGGGCCAATTGAAGACGGTGGACCTCGAGAACACCGAGCGCTTCGGGAGCTCGCGTGTCGAGGACCTGACGTGGAAACAGATGCTCGACGGCTACACGTGCACCGAGTGCGGCCGCTGCCGCGTGGTCTGTCCGACCGCGCTGACGGGCAAGCCGCTGGATCCCAAGATCTTCATCGGCGATGTGCGCGACGCGGTCTACGAGGCGACTCCCGGAATCCTGTCGGAGACTTCGGGCCGCGGAAGCGGCGCCTCCGCGCCCGCGCGAAAGGATCTGATCGGCGGCTGGATCTCCGAGGACACGATCTGGGCCTGCACGATGTGCGGCTTCTGCACGACCGCATGCCCGGTCTTCATCATTCCCGCCGTCGACAAGATCGCCGAGATGCGGCGCTACCTGGTTCTCGACAAGGCCGAGTTTCCGAAGGAAGTCCAGAACGCCTTCCGCGGCATGGAGACCAACGGCAATCCCTGGAACATCTCGGCCGCGACGCGCGGCGACTGGGCCGACGGCCTGCCCGTCGTCACCATGGCCGAGGCGGGGGAGAAGCAGATCGAGGTTCTCTTCTGGGTCGGCTGCGCCGGCTCCTACGAGGACCGCGCGAAACGCGTGTCGAAGGCGCTGGTCGAGATCCTGAACCGAGCCGGCGTCTCCTTCGCGATCCTGGGCACCGAAGAGACCTGCACCGGAGACTCCGCGCGGCGCATGGGCAATGAGTACCTCTTCCAGATGCTGGCGCAGCAGAACGTCGAGACGTTAAATGGCTACAAGGTCAAGAAGGTCGTCACCAACTGCCCGCACTGCCTGAACTGCATCAAGAACGAGTACAAGGATTTCGGAGGCGACTACGACGTCGTCCACGGCACCGAGCTCGTTTCCGACCTCATCGCCGCCGGGCGTGTGCCGATGACGACGCCGATCCCCGAGACGACCACTTTCCACGATCCGTGCTACCTCGGCCGCTACAACGGAGGCTACGAGGCGCCGCGCCGGATCCTGCGCGCGATCCCCGGCCTCCAGTTGACCGAGCTCGAACGCTCGCGCGAACGAGGCCTCTGCTGTGGCGCCGGCGGCGGCCGGATGTGGATGGAGGAGAAGCTGGGCTCGCGCATCAACCAGACCCGCATGAAGGAGATCGCCGAGTCCGGCGCGCAGAACGTCGGCGTCTCGTGTCCCTTCTGCATGGTCATGATCGGCAACGCCAAGGACGAGATCGGCGTCGCGACCCAGCCCTTCGACGTGCTGGAGCTCGCGCGGCGGGCCATGGGGTAGAGCCAACCATCGATACGGACGTCCTGATCGTCGGCGCCGGACCGGTCGGGCTCTTCCTGGCCAACGAGTGCGCGCGCCGGGGCCTGCGGTGGCGACTGATCGAGACGCGCGCGACGCAGTCGGTCCATTCCAAGGCCCTCGCGATTTTTCCCCGCACCCTCGAGATCTTCGACATGGCGGGAGTCATCGACCCGTTCCTCGAGGCGGCCAACCGCGTCACGAACGTCGCGATCATGACGCACGGACGCACGCTCGCGCGCATGGTCTTCGAGCCGGAAGAGAGCCCTTATCGGTTCGTCGCGATGGTTCCGCAGGACATTACCGAGAAGCTTCTCGTCGAGACGCTCAGGCGCAGGGGCGGAGCCGTCGAATACGAGACCACGTTTCTCTCGGCCGAGCCTCGCGCGGATTACGTGCGGACGACGGCGGACCGCAGGGGCGAACCTGTCACGATCGATGCGCGGTTCGTCGTCGGGTGCGACGGAGCGCACAGCCCTGTTCGGCACCTCCTCAACATCCCCTTCGAGGGTGGCAGCTACGACGAGTCGTTTCTGCTGGCCGACGTCCAGACCAACGAGGCTCTCCCGGCCGGCGAGCTGCAGCTCTGCCCGAGCGAGCTCGGGCCCCTTGCCATCTTTCCGATGAGCGCAACGCGCCGGCGCATCGTGGCGACGATCGATCAACCCGAGGGAGATGCTCCTTCGCTGGATCTGGTCCGTCGAATCCTCGCCGAGCGCGGACCGGGCGGGATCGAGGCGCTGGCGCTTCACTGGAGCAGCTACTTCCGGATCCACCACCGGCGCGTCGCACGGCTTCGGGATGGCCGCTTCTTCATCGCGGGCGATGCGGCGCACATCCACAGCCCGTTCGGAGGCCAGGGCATGAACACCGGTCTCCACGACGTCTGGAACCTGGCGTGGAAGCTCGACCTGTACCTGCACGGCCGCGGCAACGAAGAGCTGCTCGACAGCTTCAGCGCCGAACGCCTTCCCGTCATCGAACACGTTCTGTCGATGACCCACACCCTGACCAAAGTCATGGGGACGCCGAACCGGGTGGTCCAGGCCCTGCGCGACACGGTCATACCGATGGTGTCGCGTCTGGCGCCGTTCCAGCACGCCTTCGTCGAGCGACTGTCCGAGCTCGACATCGCCTACCCCGGGAGCCCGATCGTCGAAGGACCGGGAAAGCGCTATTTCGACGATTCGATGCGCGGAGGCAACGGCATCCGGAGCTGCTTCCTGCTCTTCGTGGATGCGGAGAGCGCCGCAGCGAACGAGCCTGCGGCGAGATTGCGCGATGCCTTCGACGACGTCCTGGAGCTGAGGACCGCGCACAACACGGGCGTCACACTGGTCCGGCCGGACGGCTATGTCGCTTTCGAAAGCGAGGGCGCCGGAACCGAGGCGATCGCGGCCGCGCGCGAGGTCCTGGAGAGACAGACGGCGCGCGCATCGTAGGTCGCGACAATTTCAGAGATAGATGGGGATTCGGGAGCTCGCGAGGCGAGCCTGGATGAAGGTCTTCCCGACGCGAGCTGCCGAGTACCGCGGATCTCGCGGAGTGGGCCAACGGTGGGAGGCGCTGGCGGAAAGGAAGCTGAAGGCCGCCGGGTACACGATCCTCGAGCGCAACTTCCGAACTCGTCTCGGAGAGATCGATCTGGTCGCCGAAGAGAGCGGCGTCCTGTGCTTCGTGGAGGTGAAGGGCCGGAAGGGCCCGAGGTTCGGCGCACCGGCCGAAGCCGTCACGCTCGAGAAGCGGCGGCGCATCACGCACGCGGCGCGCGTGTATTTGCTGCGACGCCGTCTCGCAGAGACGCGGTGCCGCTTCGACGTCGTTTCGATCGTCGAGTCGCCCGCGGACGTCGTCGTCGAGATCTTCCGCGGAGCGTTCGAGGCGCCGCACGACGAGGCCCGGCGCGTCTGACGCAGGCCTCGCGTGCTAAACTCGATGTACCCGAAATGGAATCCGCAAGCGACGCGTCTCGTTACACGTTTTCCTGTCCCACCTGCGCCGGCAGCTTTTCGATCAGCCTCGACAGAATCCCACCCGTCCGCGCGCGCTTCGCCTGCCCCAAGTGCGGCAAGGCGATGGACTTCCCGTCGCGCGAGGAGGCCCGGGTCTTCCTCCAGGTCAAGGCGGGAGGCGGCGAGCCCGAGGCTCCGGAGCCGGCTCCGGCGCCGGCGCCTCCGCCGCCGGTCGCTCCGCTGCCGGTCGCAAAGCCCACGCCCGCCCCGGCACCAACTCCGGCGCCGGCGTCAAAGCCTCCCGCTCCGGCCGCAGCGGCTCCAACGGCTCCCGCGGCGGCTCCCGACTCCGACAAGCGCTACACGGTCTCCAAAATCGGCTTCGAGGGGGACTCCTTCGATCGCCGTGCGATGCGCAGCCTCATCCGCACCGGCGCCCTCAACGAGAACGACCTCGTCGCCGCGGGCGGAGCGATCGCCGCTCGCGCCGACACGATTCCCGAGCTCAAATCCCTCTTCGAGCTCCGCAAGACTGCCCGGACGACGCCGCCGCCCATCTGTCGCAAGCACACCGAGACGATGGCCCACTTCGTCTGCGCCGACAGCGGGCGTCCGCTCTGCGACGAGTGCGCCCCCGAGAAGAAGTTCGGAGGGACCAGCATCCGCGTCTGCGACCACTGCGGCGGCACCGCGAAGGAGCTGCACGAGGCGCCCGGCGACCTCGCCTGACTCGCCGCCTAAGGCGACGAACGGGTGATCGTACGGGGTTCGCCGCCTCCGGGGACGACGCGAAACACGAACGGCGAGCGCCGGCCCGCGCCCGGGAACCAGGCGCCGCGCAGCACGACGGCTTCGATCGAACGCAGGGCGGAGACGTCGTCGAGCGGATTCCCCTCGACGACGAGCAGGTCGGATCGGTGCCCGACCGCCACCGTCCCGATTTCGTCGGCCTCCTCGAGAAACTCGGCGGCACCGGACGTCGCGGCCCGGAGCGCCTCGAAGGGAGGTATACCCGCCGCGACCAGGTCCGCGAGCTCGTCGTGAATCGACGCGCCGGGCACGCTCAACCCGATCCCCGAATCCGTCCCGGCCAGCAAGCGCGCGCCCGCGTCGAACAGGGCGCGAATCATCGCCGCACGATTCTCGCGGATCCGCGCGCGCGCCGCGTCGTCGACCTGCCGGGTCAGGACGTCGAAGACGGCCATCGTCGGGCAGTTCCAGGTCCCGGCTGTCGCCGTGTGCGCGGCGAGCGCCGGAATACGGCTGTCGTCGATGTCTTCCCATGCCGCGAACGTCGCCGTCTGCGACCCGCGAGTGAGCGCGAGGTCGTAGCCTCGCAGGTGCTCGATCGAGGCCTGCCCCGAGTCCAGCGCGTGCTCGACGGAGACGCGATTGGGCACGTGTCCGAGGAATCGGATTCCGCGGGCCTTCGCCGCGGCGACGATCGCGTCGTAGGAAGCCAGAGAGAGGCTGTTGTAGACCTTGAGGAACCGCCAGCCGGCCGCGACCTGCGCGGCGACGACCGCATCGGCCTGCGAGGGATCGTCGATGAACTGGGTCTCCGGCCAGACTCCCGGTGACGCATCCAGTCCCGGGCTCGCGGAGTAGATCGCGGGACCCACGACGGCGCCCGCGTCCACGTCGTGCATCAGCGCCGGAAGGGCCTGGTATCCCCACATGTTTCGCACCGAC
>Ga0075425_100001082_pt1 | contig 26245 bp, 22 predicted proteins | sample SoiMethybrSBSTD4_FD_75300 | JGI IMG/M metagenome (GOLD analysis project Ga0075425, IMG submission 75300) | Bulk soil microbial communities from a Populus tree surrounding site in Tennessee, USA - Soil MetaG P. TD hybrid SBSTD4 | ecosystem: Environmental > Terrestrial > Soil > Tree plantation...
GGCCCAGAACTGGCCCAGAACTGGCCCAGAACTGGTCTGGAACGGACCGGGGACAGGAACACCGCATGAGCAAGTTCGACCTGACGGCCAGAGAGTTTGAGGCGCTACCGCCGCGCTCCGCCTTTGCCGAGCGCCACCGCAGCGGGGCACCGCAAGTTGTGTGGACGCGCCTAGTCGCCGACCTTGAGACGCCCGTTTCGGCCGCACTCAAGCTCTCGGACGGTCAGCCCATGAGCTGCCTTCTGGAATCGGTCGAAGGCGGCGCCGTGCGGGGGCGCTACTCGATCATCGGCCTTGCCCCCGACATCATCTGGCGCGCCTACGGCGACCGAGCCGAAATCAATCAGCAGCCACAGCAAGACCTCACGGCCTTCACGACCGAGGATCTCCCGACCCTGCAATCGTTGCGCGCCCTGCTGGCGCGATCGCGCATCGAGCTGCCGGCAGAGCTGCCGCCCATCGCAGCCGGCGTAATCGGCTATATGGGCTACGACACCATTCGGCTTATCGAGCGCCTGCCAAACGCGCCGCCCGATGTGCTGGCGGTCCCCGACAGCCTGTTTGTGCGTCCAACGCTCATGGTGGTGTTCGACGCGGTCAAAGACGAGATGATCCTCGTCACGCCCGTCTACCCGCGGCCGGAACTCGACGCGCAAACCGCCTATTCGCAAGCCGTGGAGCGGCTGCGCCGGGTCGTGGCCGCCCTTGATGAGCCGCTGCCACACGCGACCAGGATGTCGGGCATCGCCTTGGCGCTGCCGGAACCAGTTTCCAACACCGCACCCCACGAATTCATGGCCATGGTAGATCGGGCCAAGGAGTTGATCGCCGCCGGCGACATCTTCCAGGTCGTGTTGTCGCAGCGCTACGCTGCACCCTTCACGTTGCCCTCGTTTGCGCTCTACCGCGCGCTCAGGCGCACCAATCCCTCGCCTTTTCTGTTCCACCTCGACTTCGGCGCCTTCGCGCTGGTGGGCTCGAGCCCCGAAATCCTGGTGCGCGTGCGCGACCAAGAGGTGACGATCCGACCCCTTGCGGGCACGCGCCGCCGCGGCGCCACCCCTGAGGAGGACAAGGCCCTCGAAAGCGAGCTGCTGGCCGACCCCAAGGAACGCGCCGAGCATTTGATGCTGCTCGACCTTGGGCGCAATGACGTGGGGCGGGTGGCCGAGATCGGCTCCATGCGAGTGACCGAGAGCTTCGCAATCGAGCGCTACAGCCACGTCATGCACATCGTCAGCAACGTCGTCGGGCGGCTCGACAAGAGGTGCGACGTGGTCGATGCGTTGATGGCGGGCTTCCCGGCTGGAACGCTCTCCGGCGCGCCCAAGGTCCGCGCGATGGAGATCATCGACGAGCTCGAAAAGGAGAAGCGCGGACCCTATGGAGGCTGCGTGGGCTACTTCTCGGCGGACGGCGAGATGGACAGCTGCATCGTCTTGCGCACGGCGCTCGTCAAGGACGGCACGATCTACGTGCAGGCGGGCGCGGGAATTGTCGCCGACAGTGATCCCGCGTCGGAACAGCAGGAGTGCCTCTACAAAGCCCGCGCTCTGTTCAAGGCGGCAGAGGAGGCGGTGCGCTTTGCTGAGCGAACGCGACGCGGCAACCGTTAAGTGGGTCGACCGGGAGGGGTCGAGCACCTGCTGGGGCCCGCGCCCGAATTCAAGGTGGTGGGGTCTCGCGGCCAAAACCTCTCGTTGCCTTCATGGGTGAAGAGGGAGCGGGGGGCTCTCGGGTTGGCGCTGGCGCCCACGTGGGCCCTGGCGGCCGGCGCGCCATAGGCTATCCTTGCCCCATGCTCACCCTTTCGCTTCTGCGCCATGCCAAGTCGAGCTGGGATGATCCCGCTCTGGATGACTTCAATCGGCCGCTATCCAAGCGCGGCGCGAGCGCGGCGCCTCGCATGGGCGCCTATATGGCGGCCCACAGGGTGGCACCCGATCTCGTCTTGTGTTCACCGGCCGTGCGGGCCCGGCAGACCCTCGATCTCGTTTTGCCCCATCTCTCGGGCGGACCAACCGTCGTCTACGAAGATGGGTTTTATCTGGCGGCCTCATCGGTACTGTTGGCGCGCATCCGCAAGATCGAGGCCAAGGTGCGTCATGTCCTGATCGTGGGCCACGATCCCGGCATGCAGGGACTGGCGCTCGAGCTCGCGGCCAGCGGTAAGGGCGAGGCGCTAAAGGCTTTGGCCAGCAAGTTCCCGACCGCGGCGCTCGCCGTCATCCGCTTCAAGGGCCAGGACTGGGCCAAAGTCGATGAGGGCATGGGCCGGCTCGATCTGTTCGTCACGCCGAAGTCGCTGGCATAAGGTTCCTGTGCCGGCTCGCCGCTCTCATTTGATGGGATCCCTTGATCTCCAATAGATCTGATTTTGCCCGGCGACTTGCGCGGTGATGTCCTGCGACGCGCAAACTCCCTCGGGTGTCGCCGTGCCAAGGCCCTGCGCAGCACTGACTGTGGTGAGCGATGCCGGATCGCGAGCCATCGCCCATGGACAGGCCTTGCCGGCCCGCAGGCAAGAACCGCGGCCACACCGCCCTTCACCACCGTGCCTTGACCTTAGGCACGGGGCTCCCGTAAAGATCGCGCCATGCTGGTCCTCATCGATAACTACGACAGCTTTACCTATAACCTCGTCCACTACCTGGGCGAGCTCGGTGCCACCTGCCAGGTGTTCCGCAATGACAAGGTGAGCGTGGATGAGATCCTGAAACTCAAGCCCAAAGGCATTGTGCTATCGCCGGGCCCTTGCACACCCAACGAGGCCGGCATTTGCCTTGAGCTCATCGCCAGGGCAGGACCTTCGATCCCTGTGCTCGGCGTGTGCCTCGGCCATCAGGCCATTGGGCAGGCGTACGGTGGCAAGGTGGTGCGGGCCCCGGTGCTCATGCACGGCAAGCTATCGAAGATCGCCCACACAGGCCAAGGCGTGTTCAAGGGTCTGCCGAAGACGTTCGAGGTGACCCGCTACCATTCGCTGATCGTTGAGCGGGTGAGCCTGCCCGATAGCCTCGTGGTTACGGCCGAGACCGCTGCCGCGCAGGAGGGTGTGATCATGGGTCTGCAGCACGGAACGCATCCCGTTTACGGCGTGCAGTTCCATCCCGAGAGCATCGCCTCCGAGCACGGCCACGCGCTGCTTGCCAACTTTCTTGACGTTGCGGGCCTCAGTCCGCGTCGCCGCAACGTGCGGGCCGCACGGCACGCGGCTTGAGGGTTGCCATGGACACTCAGCCCTCCCAGGAGCTGCGCGCCCTGATCCAGAAGGTTTCGGGCGGGTCCACGCTCACCGAGGAGGAGATCCGCACCGCCCTCGACCAGATGACGGCCGGCGCCGCCACGCCGGCGCAGATGGGGGCCTTCCTGATGGCGTTGCGCGTGCGGGGCGAGACGGTGGAGGAAATCACCGGCGCCGCGCAAATGTTGCGTTCGCGCATGAATCGGGTGGAAGTGCCGGTGGACGCGGTCGACATCGTGGGCACCGGTGGCGACAGCCACGGGACCTATAACGTCTCGACCTGCGCCGCGCTCATCACCGCCGGGGCGGGCGTCAGGGTGGCCAAGCACGGCAACCGGCGCGTATCCTCCAAGTCCGGCGCGTCGGACGTATTGGCCGAGCTTGGGGTTAAGCTCGACGTGCCGTTCGACACCATTTCGCGGTGCGTATCGCAGGCCGGCATCGGCTTCCTGTGGGCACCGCAGCACCACCCGGCCATGAAGCACTGGGCGGCGATCCGCGGTGAGCTCGGCATCCGCACGATCTTCAATCTGCTCGGACCCATCTGCAATCCCGGCGGCGTCAAGCGCCAAGTTGTGGGGGTGTTCTCGTGGCATTGGGTCGAACCTGTCGCGCATGTGCTCAACAATCTCGGCGCCCGGCACGTATGGGTGGTGCACGGGCACGACGGCTTGGACGAGCTCACAACCACGGGAGCGACCGACGTGGCTGAGCTAAAGGGTGGGAGGATTGAGGTGTTCGAGGTGACGCCGGCCGATGCCGGCCTCTCGCCCGCCAAGCTCTCCGATCTCAGGGGCGGTGACGAGAAGGACAACGCCGCTGCCATTCGCGACGTCCTGGCCGGCAAGCGCACGCCACTGCGCGACATTGCCGTTCTCAATGCCGCCGCCGCGCTCATCGTCGCCGACAAGGCTGCCAACCTGATGGACGGGGCGGCGCTGGCGGCCCACTCCATCGAGTCCGGCGCCGCCCGCGCCGCCCTCGACAAGCTGGTGGCGATCAGCAACGGCGGCGCCTAGTCTCCTCGCCGCGCTGCACAAGCGGCGGATGACTTGCCGGGCAAGCGCCTGGGGACCGCTCAGGAACAAGTCCCGCGACCTTGCCCACGCGCGCTGCCGGACCTGGTCGGTGGAGCGCGAACCGCTTAACATGGCTCGCATATCCCTCTGCCGCGGGCCGTGGCAGTCGGCGCAAGGTGGGCCATGTCGCGCAAGCGCTCCAATTGCCGGGACGTACGCGTCGTCTGCTCCGGCGCCTTCAGGGCGGCGTACCAGGTGCTGGTCGTCCAATTCGAGGAGGCAACCGGGCGCCGCGTTGTAACCGCCTGGGGCAGCTCGGCGGCGGGAGCTGCAACGTCCATTCCAGCCCGCCTCGCGGCCGGCGAACCGCTGGACCTCGTGATCATGGCCCGGGAAGGGCTCGACGGGCTCATTGGTCAGGGGTTGGTCGTGGCCGCAGGGTGCGCGGACCTAGCGCGCTGCGGCATCGGCGTGGCGGTGCGCGCCGGCGCGCCCAGGCCCGATTTGAGCTCCCCCGACACGCTCGTTGCTGCGCTGAAGCAGGCCGATGCCATCGCTTATTCCTCGAGCGCCAGCGGCATCTATCTCAAGGGCTTGTTCCAACGGCTCGGCCTTACGGAGGCGCTCGGCAGCCGAATGAAGCAGATCGCAGGCGAGCCCGTCGGCGCCGTGGTGGCACGCGGGGAGGCCGAGATCGGCTTCCAGCAGGTAAGCGAACTGCTGGCGGTGCCCGGCATCGATTTCGTGGGCCCATTGCCGGCCGAGATCCAGCACACGACCGTGTTCGCTGCCGGCATTCCCGCGGCTGCGGCGGAGGAAGGAACGGCGAGGACGCTCATCGCCCATCTCACCGCGCCGTCGGCCGCGGCCATCATTCGCGGGAGCGGGATGGAGCCCGCCTAACGCGTTTTTGGCTGCTTGACCCGCTCGGCCAGTGGCTTTAGGCCGCAAGCCCGGGTGGCCCGCCCGGATGCCGGCATAGCTCCCCCGCGGTAGGGGGGTAGGTGCAGTGCAGCAATTCGTGTCAGTAAGGGAGTCTCCGGGCAGAGTCGCGCGAGCTGGAATGCAAAGCATGCTGACCAAGACGGACAATGCACCCCTGGTCTATCCCATACCCGAGCCGCCGGCGGCGGGTGCGGTCATCGAAGCCGCGCCAGGGATCCTCTGGGCGCGAATCCCCCTGCCGTTTCGGCTCAATCACATCAACGTCTATCTGATTGACGACGGGGCAGGGTGGGCGCTGCTCGACACTGGCATCGACAATGATGCCACGCGCGCGATTTGGCACACGCTGGCTGCGGGCCCCCTTGCCGGGCGCCGGCTGACGCGGCTCATCGTTACGCACTTCCACCCTGACCACATCGGCCTCGCCGGTTGGCTATGTGAGCGCCACGGCCTGCCGTTGCTCACCAGCCAAACGAGCTATCTGGCGTGCGCCAACATCTCGCTCAGCCCGGGGGGCCTCGACGCCAAGCCCTACCGCGACTTCTATCTACGCCATGGTCTCGATGCGGCGACCACCCAACGTGTTGCCACGCAGGGGCATGGTTATCTCAAGATGGTGTCAGGGCTGCCACCGACGTTTCAGCGCCTCGTTGCCGGCGACACTTTGGCGATCGGCGGGCGACGCTTCGACGTGCTTACCGGCAACGGCCACGCGCCTGAGCAGGTCATGCTCTACTGCGCGGCCGACAACATCTTCCTGGCTGCAGACCAAGTGTTGGCCAAGATCACTCCAAACATCAGCGTGTGGGCGGTCGATCCGGACGGCGACCCTCTAGGCCTCTATCTGCGGTCCCTGCAAGAGCTGCGGCAAGAAATTCCCCCCGATGCGCTGGTGTTGCCGGGCCACCAGCTGCCCTTCTGCGGTCTCAATACGCGCAGCGCCGAGCTCATCGCCCACCACGAGATGCGCTGCGCCGCCATCGCCGGGGCCTGTCGCACCGCACCCCGATCAGCCGCCGAGCTCGTCCCGGTCTTGTTTTCGCGGGCACTCGATCCGCACCAGATGAGCTTTGCCTTCAGCGAGGTGCAGGCGCACGTCAACTACATGCTGCGTCGTGGCGAGCTTGCCTGGCTTGAGGGCGCCGACGCCATCGAGCGCGTGGTCGCCACCCAGTAAGCCATACCCGATGCCAGGCCTAACCTCTCGTCCCTGAGAACGGCCAGCTGCCGACGCCGCTTGCGCTCACTTCACCGGAGATCTTGTCGCCGGCCACCGAGGCGGTGAACTCCAATGTCAGCGGCATGGGGTTCTTGATGGCTGCCTTGAAGCTCACTTTGTCGCCGCTCACAGCGCCATCGAAGATGTCGGTGGAGTTGCCTTCCTCGCCCATCAACTTGCCGGTCACGGCGCTGCCAGAGCTCTTGAGCGCCAGTGTCGACTTGCGCTCGCCAATCGGCGTCTGCATGGAGAGTTTCCAGGTGCCGTCTGCTGACATGCCCTCCTCCTGCGCTTGACGTTCCCACCCCAGAGCTTGCGTGACCGCTGGCGGCTAAGCAATCGATTTCTGTCGCCCGCATACGACCCAAGCGTGCCCGTGTGACAGAGGTCGCCCGCGCGAGGGCGGGCTAGGCCGCCGTTTTGAGCGCAATTGCGGGCCGTGCTCGGGCAAACAGCATTCGCCGCTCCAAGGAGGTGGACCGGAGGAAGGGGTAGCGCTGTGGCACGCGCTCGCACGCCAAGACGTAGTCGAGCGCCATCAAGCTGATCGGTTTGGCCAGCGAGGGATAGTGTCGCGGCTCGCAGATGAGGCGATGACCAAATACCCGTCGATAGAAGGCTTGATGCTCGGCACGCACGGTGGCCAGCAGGAGGTGCGTTTGGAAATACTCCGAAGCGAGCCAAGCCAGGCGGGTGGTCACGTAGCAGAGCTCGGGAAAGCGCTTGGAGGCTACCCTGTCTATGACAAAGCGCGTCGGATCGATAATGGTCTTGCCGGCGGCCAGCTCGGGCGAGAGCAGATCGCAGAACACGTTGAGCGCCGGCAAATCGGAAAACTGCCACGCGGCGACGTGAAGCCGAATGGAGCTTGCGAGCTCACCGTCGACATAGACGCCAAAGATCCACGCATTGCCACTCTCGTCCAGGACATCGGCAAAGCGCTCACTGGCGTTGGGAGCGATCGCGCCTTCCCGCAGATAGGCATGGTAGCGCTGCCGGAAGATGGCCTCTCGTTCTTCGGTGGTCTCCGCGCGCCGGTAGTCGACCCGCTCCAACAGCGCCAAAACGCGATCCGGCAAATTTCTACCCGGCACCGCCAGCGGCGGTACCGACATGAACGCAACCATTATACGTCTCCCCAATCACAACACCGGATGAATAACGTTAACACGCTATTAAGTTAGGTAAAGAGGAAACTTAACTAACCTGTAGCCGCAGATGGCTTTTGCTTAATTTTGAGTTAATGCATGCCTCTTGTTGTACTGCCAGTGTGATTTTTTCCACGCATATACACGAGGAGGCAATTCTTTCCGCAATATTACCTTTGCAATGTGAGACCGTTTCATATTGAAACAACTCTTTAGCTGTCCTTGGCGCGCCCACCGATGAGCGCCCGACCCGGAGCGGCCTGGCGGCATTGAACCAAAATTTATGAGCTTGGCCCAACGATGCGCCCTTGAGGTGTGGCGGAGGGCAGTCGATGCTTCCGGAAGCGGCTAACGGCGCCCCCTGATGCGGACAGCCGCTGCCGGTCGAGATCTATCTGTTGCTCGTCGATGCGCTCTTCAAAGACACCCGCAGCCTCTTTCTCGGCTCGCTCGCCACCTCGACCACCGCTCTCATCACGGCCTGGAAAACCGGCGAGCGCGCCCTCTATTTGTGCTCGGTGGCAATCGTCATTGTCGCCTGGGTACGGGCGCTTGATGTGCACGCCTATGGGAAGCGCCGTCCCCTTCTCGCCACCAGCGCGGAGGCGCGCCGTTGGGAGCAACGCTATGTCTTTGGCGCCACCGCCCACGTGTTGCTGATGGAACTCTGGTGTCTGGCCGCTTTCGCCAAAACGTCCGATCCCTTCGTGCAGATCTCCAGCTTGTCTTTGACGGCGCTCGCGGCAGCAAAGCTGCCGACGAGCCGGCTCGAGATCGAGATCGGAGCCGGTCTTCCTCAATGACACCGAGCTCACCCACCATTGGCTCGACGAGCTGCAGGAGATGGGAGTGCGCATCTCGCTCGATGACTTCGGCACCGGCTACTCAAGCCTCGGCTACCTGCTCCCCGCTCAACAGGGTGAAGATCGACCGCTCCTTTCGGCAGGGCGTAGGCACCAACGATAGGTCCCTCACCTTACTGCGCCCCGTGGCACGTCTCAGTGCTGGGCCCTCGTTGCGCAGGAGACCAGCGTAGAAGAGGTGCAGGGTTACCTCATTGGGACACCGATGCCTGGCAGCGATATCCGCGACACGCCGCAGGCCCCACCGGCGCACCCCGGCAAGGTGGCGTGAGAAAGCAGGCGCGCGACCCAGGAAGAGGCCGTCGCTACTGCCAGTCGGGCGCGTAGTGGCGCAATCTCTGCCTGGATTTGTGACGCACCACCGATTCGATCTCGCTGCGCGCCAAGCCGATGTCGGCAAGGGTGCGATCATCGAGGCTGCTGAGCAGGACAATGCTCGCGCGCCGGGCCCGGTGCAGCCAATAGGCGCGCCAAAGCTCCAATAGGGATTGGCCGAGCCGGAGGCCCGCGTTCGAACCCATGGAATGGGACGGGGATGTCGTTGTCACTGTGCCGGACGCCATGGGAACCTCCTGTGCGCGGATGGGTGTATTAGGACTGAGCATCGGTCACGATGGCGGCTCGCCTCTGAGCCTTTGCGGCAGTGGGGGCCGATCCGCCGGCGCGTTGGCGTTGCGGCCCCGGCACCGCAAGCTGCCAGCCGCAATTTGAGTATTCCTCATAGTCGCTCCCACGCTATTTGGTTGAATTACCTTGCCTATGACGGCAATACAAACGACAATATCTCGTCCAACGGATGAGAGAATCTCACTCCCTATGCCAATCCGCCGCCCGCTACCTCCGCTCAATGCCCTGAAGGCGTTCGAAGCGACGGCCCGCCACGCCAGCTTCTCGAAGGCGGCCGAAGAGCTGCATGTCACGCCGGCCGCATTGAGCCACCAGATCCGCGGCCTGGAAGATCTGCTCGGCCTCAAGCTGTTCCACAGGCGCGCGCGAGCAATCGAGCTCACCGACGCCGCCCGGCTGATCTACCCTGGCATTCGCAGCGGCTTTGAGAGCCTGCGCACAGCCGTGGAGCAGCTCGATCGTGCCCGGCAGGACCGCATCCTCGTGGTGAGTTCGTCGCCAGGGCTCACGGCGAAGTGGCTGGTGCCGCGTATCTACCGTTTTCTGGCCCAGCACCCTGATATCGACACGCGTATCACCGCGAGCACTGGTTACGCCAACTTCACCACCGATGGCGTCGATGTCGGGATCCGGCTGAGCACGGGTGCGCATCCCGATCTGCACGTTGAGAAGCTTTCCGACGAATGGCTGCTGCCCTTGTGCAGCCCGCGCCTGCTCGAGGGTGAGGCGCCGCTGCGATCGGCGCGCGATCTGCCGCGCTTCCCGCTGATCCAGATCGATCTGCCGGGGCTGGTGCCCACTTGGGATGACTGGTTGCGGGCGGTGGGCGTGGAGGGTGTCGATACCTCGCGAGGCCTGCGCCTCAACGTCGCCGACCACGCCCTTGACGCGGCGAGCGAGGGAGCGGGCGTCGTGCTTGGCTACAAGCTGGTCGCATCGCACGACATTTCCTTGGGACGTCTGGTCTCGCCATTTGGACCCGAGCTCTCCCTGCCTGGACGCGCCTACCACTTCGTATGCGCCCGCGGCCAGGAGCGGCGCCCGACGGTCAAGGCCTTTCGCGACTGGCTGTTTGCCGAAATCGCGCTGACCTTTGCCAAGCTGCGAGCGCTGTCCGCGAGCCCAGCCGACGACGCTGACCGCCGCGGCCAACCCCAGACGTCCCCTGCGAACGTAGAGGCCGCCGCCAAGAAGAGAAAGCGGGCATAGGGAGGCCGCTGCGCTATCGATCGCGCGCTCCGGTCGACGGGATCCCACGCTTAGGGCCTGCATCAGCCGCGACGGTGGCTAGCTTGACGGGTCGGTCTGCGGGAGAATTCGGAGGGCGAGCAGGCGGTGTGTTGGCGGCTCCGTCTGCGCAATCAAGGCGCACGCAGTCACCCTCTTGCCGACATCATTCGGTCACACCGCCGTTTTTCTTGCCGAGGGTTCGAAAAGCGTCGCCCCGGCAGGTCTCAAGCCGAAATGCAGCAAGCTTGCCTCGTTCGCCAACGCCAAGGCCAAGCCGCGGAGCCGCCCATGCGCGGGGGCTCTCACGGCCCAACTCGATGGCTGCCCACCGCAGCGGCCATGGGTTTGCGGGCGCCATTGGCGGGCATCGTGCTCGCCGGCTGCCTTGCCGGTGCCAGCCAGGGCGCACTCGGCCAGACCTCTGTTGCGGCCCCGCTCCCGCCGGTACCCGTACCCCACGAGGTCAACGCGCGCATCCCCCCGCTCAGGGCCCCCAAGAGCGCACTCGTCGAGTTTGACCTTTCGCCGTTCCCCTATGAGGGCGTTGTGCCGCGCACCCAGCGGCCATTTTTGGACGTCACGGATGAGGAGGGGCGTCGCGGCCACAGCTCAGCGCGCGCCGGCGTGCTGTGGGAGGATGCTACCTACAGCGACAGGCGGGCCCTGCTGTTCATGCCCAAAGGCTTCGACGTCCGCCGTCCCGGCCTGATTGTCGTTTTCCTGCACGGCAACCGGGCGACGCTTGAGCGGGACGTAGGTGGTCGCCAGCGCGTCGCCGCTCAGATCGCCGATGCCAATGTCAACGCGGTGTTGGTGGCCCCGCAACTGGCGGTCAACGCCAACGATTCAAGCGCCGGCCGGTTTTGGGAATCCTATGGCTTTGCCCGCTTCATCGGCGAGGCTGGCGCGCACCTGGCGCGGCTGCATGGCGACAAGCGAACGCGCAAGACGTTCGCCACGCTGCCGGTGGTGATCGTCGCTTACAGCGGGGGCTATGTTCCGGCCGCCTGGGCCCTGGCCAAGGGCGGGAGCGACCGGCGCGTGCTCGGGGTCGTACTGCTCGATGCGCTGTACGGGGAGGTTGGCAAGTACGCAGACTTCATAGCCAGCCATCCCAATGCGTTCTTCATCAGCGCCTATACCTCATCGTCGGCGGCTGGCAACGAAAGCCTGCAACAGTACCTCGCCGAGCACGAGCACCCCTTCGCCACCAGCCTGCCATCGCGCCTGGAGGGCACCGTGGCGTTCTTGCACACCGCGGGCGTCGACCATGAGGACTTCGTGACGCGGGCTTGGACGAACGATCCAATCCGCGACGTGCTGGGGCGCCTTGGCGGCTATACCCGCGACCCGGCCCGACGCAGCCAAACGCGCCAGAACGTCGCCCGATGAGCGCAAGCCGCAGGCTCGGCGCAAGGAGACCCAGGGCTACTTCTTCTTCGCGTCCACGCCGGCGAATGTACCGCCTTCGCCCGCCAGGCGTTCGATCAATGGGGCGATCTTCCAGCGCGCGCCGTACTTGGCCGCATAGGCTTTGATCTTCTCGGCCGCGTTCCTCATGCCGATGACATTGTCCACTTGCCACATGGGTCCGCCCCGCCAAGCCGGGAAGCCGTAGCCGTTGAGGTACATGACGTCGCAATCGCTGGCTCGGAGCGCGATGCCCTCCTCCACGATCTTGGCGCCCTCGTTGGCAAGCCGCAGCAGGCAGCGCTCGATGATCTCCTCTGCGGGAATGTGCCGCTGCTTGATTTGCATGGCCTCGGCCTCGGCGCGGATCAGGGCCTCGATCTCGGGATCGTTGATGCGCTTGCGGTTGGCGTCGTACTTGTAGTAGCCCGCGCCTGTTTTCTGGCCGTGTCGACCCATTTCGACGATCTTGTCGGGCACGCGCGCGAACTGGGCGGCCTCGCCGGTGAGCTTTCTCTCCTTGCGGATGCGATAGCCGACATCGAGGCCGGCAAGATCGCTCACGGCCAGCGGTCCCATGGCCATCCCCCAGGTCTCCAGCGCCCCGTCGATTTCGCGTGGCATGGCGCCCTCCAGCGTCATGGCCTGGACCTCGTTGCCGTAGGCCGCCAGCATACGGTTGCCGACGAATCCGTCGCACACGCCAGCCTGCACGCCGACCTTGCCGATACGCTTGGCGATGCCCATGGCGGTCGCCATCACGTCGTTGGCCGTCTTCTCGGCGCGGACGATTTCCAGCAGGCGCATGATGTTGGCGGGTGAGAAAAAATGCATGCCGACCACATCCTGCGGCCGCTTGGTTACGGCTGCGATCTCATCGACGTCGAGAGTGGATGTGTTGCTGGCGAGGATGGCGCCCCGCTTGGCGATCTTGTCGAGCTTCTGGAAGACCTCTTTCTTGAGCGCCATGTTCTCAAACACCGCCTCGATGACGAGGTCGGACTTGGCGAGGTCCTCCATCTGCAGGGATGGGGTCAGCTTGGCGAAGCGGTCGGCGGCCTGGGATTCCGTGATGCGTCCGCGCTTGGCGTTGGCTGACAAGGTGTCCTTGATGCGATCAACCCCGCGGTCGAGCGCCTCCTGGGTGGTCTCGACGATGGTGACGGGGAACCCCCCATTGAGAAACGCGAGCGCGATGCCGGTCCCCATCGTGCCGGCTCCGAGAATGCCAACGGTGTTGACGTCGCGCAGCTTCGCGTCGGAGGCGATACCCGGCAGGTTCGCGGCCTGCCGCTCGGCGAAAAAGGCGTACTGCAGCGCGCGCGCGTAAGGGCTTGCGGCGGCCTCACGGAAAACCTGACGCTCACGGGCGTTGCCGTCGGCGAGCGGCAGCCTCGTTGCCGCCTCGACCGCGTCGATGGCACATTTTGCGGCGATGGGTCCGCTTGGATGGCGGCCGATTGAGGCGCGGGCCTTTTCGAATAGGTCGGCGGGGATTGCGGCCTTATCGATTTGCTTCTCGCCGATCCGCCTCGGCTCCTTACCGATCTGCTTTGTGGCAAAGGCGATGGCAGCGGCCACCACATCTGCGTCCGCCACGCTGTCGATAAGCCCGGTGGCAACCGCCTTCTTGGCGTCGATGAAGGCACCGGTGGTGATCATCTGCAGGGCCTGTTCGACCCCGACTGCGCGCGGCAGGCGCTGCGTGCCGCCTGCACCAGGTATGATGCCGAGCTTGATCTCCGGCAGGCCCAGCTGACGCACGTCCTTGGCCGCGACCCGATAATGACAGCCGAGCGCCAGTTCGAGCCCGCCGCCAAGCGCCGTGCCGTTGATGGCTGCCACGACCGGCTTGGAGCCGGCTTCAATCTTGTCGATCAGCTGGGGCAGGTGCGGCTCTTTGATCTCGCCCTTGAACTCCGTGATGTCGGCGCCGGCAGAGAAGAAGCGTCCCGTGCCGGTGAGCACGATGGCGGCGACGCCCGCGTCGGCATTGGCCTCGGCAAAGGCCTTCTCGAGCCCGAGGCGCAAGGCGTGGCCTAGCGCGTTCACAGGCGGGTTATCCATGCGAATGACGATGATCTCGCCCTGCCTCTGCGTCTCGACTGCGGCCACGGCAACTCTCCTTTAATTCCCCGGGCTCATTCCCCGGACTGTGAGCGCCCGAGCTTTCCCTGGCGCCGGCATGGGTGCGAGGTTACTCTGAGAGAGAAAAGCATTCCAGGGAGGATATGCTTATGCTCCGCGGCATGATGATGGACCGACCGCTGCTGGTCTCGAGCGTGATCGACTTCGCCGCCGAAACGTACCCCGACGTTGAAATCGTATCGCAGACCGTGGAAGGTGGCCTCCATCGTTACGGCTACGCGGCCGCGCGCCAGCGGATCGGGCGGTTGGCGAACGCCTTGATCGGGCTTGGCATCAAACCCGGCGACCGGGTGGCGACACTCGCCTGGAATGGCCATCGCCATTTCGAGCTCTACTACGCCATCGCCGGCATCGGCGCGGTCTGCCACACCATCAATCCGCGCCTCTTTCCCGAGCAGATCGCCTATATCGCCAACCACGCCGAGGACACGGCGCTCTTCTTCGATCTCACCTTCCTGCCGCTCCTTGAGAAGATCGCCCCCGCCCTCAACACAACCAGAACCTACGTGCTGATGACGGACCGCGCGCACATGCCCGCTCAGGGCGCAACGCAGGGGCTCTTCTGCTACGAGGAGCTGCTGGCAAACTATTCGCCAGACCTGACATGGCCCGAGTTCGACGAGCGCGCCGCCTGTGCGCTCTGCTACACGTCCGGCACGACGGGGGAGCCCAAGGGCGTTCTCTATTCCAATCGCTCGATGCTGCTGCACACCTTCTTTCTCGTCGCCACGCGTCCGGATCTGTTCGCCTACAATCGCACGATCCTGCCCGTGGTCCCCCTGTTCCATGCCAACGCATGGAGCCTGCCCTACGTGGCCCCCCTTGCAGGCTGCCCCTTCATCCTGCCCGGCGCCAAGCTCGACGGCCCGACGCTCTACGACCTCATGGAGAGCGAAGGCGTGGAGGCGGGTTGGGGCGTGCCCACGGTGTGGCTCTCCCTCATCGAGGAATTCAAGAAGCGTGGCCGCAAGCCAAGGAAACTGAGCCAAATTTTGAGCGGCGGCTCGGCGGTGCCGCAGGCCATGATCGACATCTTGACGCGCGACTACGGCATCGAGGTGACCCACGGTTGGGGCATGACCGAGATGAGCCCTGTCGGCTCGCTCACCCTGTTTCGGCCCGAGGAGCGTGGGCTGCCGGCGATGGGGCGGGCCGCGCTCAGTGCCAGACAGGGTCGCCGGATGTTCGGGGTCGACCTCAAGGTCATCGATGATAAGGGTAACCGGGCTCCGCCGGACGGGGCGACCTCCGGCGAGCTATTCGTACGCGGTGCCGCGGTGGTGTCGGGCTACTTCAACAATCCCGAAGCATCCGCCAGACAGATCGACGAGGAGGGCTGGTTCGGCACCGGCGATGTCGCCAAGATTACGCCCGACCGCTGGTTGGTGATTGTTGACCGCACCAAGGATCTGGTGAAGTCGGGCGGCGAGTGGATCAGCTCGATCGACGTGGAGAACGCCGCTCTGGCCTGCACGGGCATCGCCAACTGCGCCGTGATCGGCGTGCCGCACCCCAAGTGGAGCGAGCGGCCGCTGCTGGTGGTCGTCAAGGCTCCTGGCGCCAAGTTGACCAAGGCCGAAATCCTCGACGTGCTCGGCTCCAAGATTGCCAAATGGCAGCTGCCCGACGATGTGGTGTTCGTCGATGCGCTGCCGATGACGGCGACTGGCAAGATCTCCAAGAAGGACCTGCGCGCCAAGTTTGCCGACCACAAGCTGGCGGAGTGATGGCAGCTGGATGGCCCTCCTTGCGCCGACCGCTCTCCGTGTCTGCGTTGAGGGCGGCGAGGGCTGCAACGGCCGCATGGGTAGGGTAAGGTTCGATCCCACCTGCGGCTCGGGAGGCGATGCGTGACCACGACCGTCGAAGTCCTTGCGGACGCGTTCAAGCTGGCTGGTACGCCCTTTATGGTGGGTCACCCCGGCGGTGAATCGGTGGAGCTGATGGAAGCCGGCCGCCAACGCCAGATGCGCTTCCTGCTGATGAAGCAGGAGGTGGCCGGCGCCATGCTGGCAGCCACGTGGGGCGACATCACCGGCAGCCCGGGCGTCTGCCTTTCGACGCGCGGACCCGGCGCCGCCAACATGGTCAACGGTGTTGCGCACGCCCTGCTTGATCGTTCGCCGCTGATCGCGATTACCGATGCGTACTCGCGCCCGACCTATGAGACGGGCCTGCGCCAGCGCATCAACCAGCTCGCCATCTACGCGCCGCTGGTGAAATGGAGCACCACGATCGATGCCAAGACCGTGCGACAGCAGGTGCGCCGCGCCATGCGGACAGCGATGGCACCGCCGCCGGGGCCGGTGCACTTCGAGCTGCCGCAGAGCGAGACCACGCGCGAGGCCGGATCTTACCTCGCCGAGCCACCGCTCCTGCCCAAAATCTTCACCCCGAGGCCAGATCGCGCCGACCTCAAGCCTGCGCTGGACATGATCAGTCGCGCCAACCGGCCGATCCTCATCGTCGGCCTCGGCGTGCTCTGGGCCAATGCCGCAGCAGAGCTCGTGCAGCTCGCGGAGCGCCTCGGTGCGCCCGTGCTGACGACGCCAAAATGTAAGGGTGCCATCCCCGAGGACCACGCACTGCGCGCCGGCTGCATCATTGGCGGATTGATCGAGCGCAATCTCGTCAATGCGTCGGACCTTATTGTCACGGTCGGTCTCGACGCGGTCGAGCTTCAGCCCAAGCCGTGGCCCTACACGCTTCCAGTCCTTGCCCTGTCGGGCACCGCAAGTCTCGACGCACTGGTCCCCGCCGATCCCGAGGTAGCAGGCGATCTCAAGGCGATCCTGGCTGGACTGGCGGAATGGGCGCCGGCCGGAAGCAATTGGGGTGAGAAGGCTGCTAGGACCTTTCGCGACGAGGTGAGCCGGGCCCTCGCCACGGCGAGCCGCGGATTGTCCCCGCAGCGAACCATGGAAGTGGCGCGAGCGGTCCTGCCGCGCGACACCATCGCCACGTGCGATGCTGGAGCAAGTCGGCTGCTCGTCGTGCAGAAGTGGCAATCCTACGGCCCGCGCGAGTTCCTGGGCTCCAACGGGCTCGGTTCCATGGGCTATGCGGTCCCAGGCGCCATGGGAGCGCGTCTTGCCCATCCCGACCGGCCCATTGTTGCGTTCGTCGGCGACGGAGGCTTTCTCATGTCCGTCGCCGAGTTGCAGACGGCCCAAACCGAGAAGCTCCCCATCATCGCTGTTGTCTTTGACGACCAGGAAATCGGCCTCATTCGCGTCAAGCAGGAGATCAAGGGCATCCCGCTGCATGGCGTGAAGATCGGCGGCGTGGACTGGGAGAAGCTCGGGCACGCCTTTGGTTGCGATGCGTATGTGGTGGAGACCGAGCAGGCTCTGGCGGATGCGCTCGCCGCGGCGCTCAAGTCCGGCCGCACGACCGTGATCGGTGCCCGCATCGATCCGTCGGGCTATGTGGCGCAATTCAATGCGCTCAGAGAGCTCTAAGGCTCCGCAGCCCCACAGGTGCTCGGCGCGTGGGCAATTGCCCCCGGCGGGCCCGGCCGATGCACGCTTGGTTGGCAAGAGGCCGCCGCGCCGCAATTGCAGCCCGCTTGCCTGCATCGCATACTCGCTGCTGCAAGACTGGCGGAGGTAAGCATGGCGCGTCTTAAGATGGCTGCTGCGGTGTGGTTGCTCGGCGTTTCCGCCGCCTCGGCCCAAGACAAGGTCCGCTTCCAAACGGATTGGATCCCTTCGGGGGAGCACGCCATGTACTATGGCGGCTGGCAGAAGGGCATTTTCGCCGCCGAGGGCATCGACGTCACCATTACCCGCGGCTACGGCTCGGGCGACACCGTCACGAAGCTTGCTGCTGGCGCCTTCGACTTCGGCGTTGGGGATATGGCGGCCGTCATGACGGCCAGGGCGCGCCAGAACGTTCCGGTCAAGACCATTGCCGTCGTCTACTCCCAGTCGCCACACTCGCTGTTCGTACTGAAGAGTTCGGGTATCACGAACTTCAAGGGGCTTGAGGGCAAGAAGATTGGCATCACGCCCGGCAACAGCCACAAATTCTATTTTCCCAAGGTCGCCGAGCGCGCCGGAACCGATCCCAGCAAGATCACCTGGGTCAACATGGACGGGGCGGCCATGGCGGCGCAGCTGATCGCCAAGAACCTCGACGCGGCACCCTTCTACTCGATCCACCACTATTACCAGAACAAGGCGGCCAAAGCCGCTGGCGAGGAGATCATCGTGCTTCCGTTCGTCGAGGTGGGCTTCAAGATCTTCGCGGCCACCATCGTCACCACCGACAAGATGATTGCCGAGAAGCCAGACCTCACACGGCGGTTCTTGCGCGCGATCAAAAAGACCTTCGAATTCGCGCGCGACAATCCCGAGGAGACGTGCAAGCTGCACATCGTGAAGGTGCCGGAGGTGGCTCTGGATGATTGCATCGGCAGCGTGCGGGCAACACTGAGCTTCGTCTATAACGATCATTCCCAGCAGTACGGCTGGGGCAAGGAGAGCCCCGAGCGGCTTGAGTTTACCTGGAAGGCGATCGCCGACGCCCAGGAGCTCGATCCCAAGTGGGATTACAAGCAGGCGATCGACACTTCCCTGGTCGAGAAATGAGCACCCTAGCCACCGCTCCCGCGATCAGCGTCCGTCCGCCGAGCGAAGCACGGTTAGCCACCGAGCTTGGTGATCAACGGGTCAGCGCGGTGGGAGGCTGCTGCAGGTGATCGAGATCGAGAACGTGTCGAAACATTTCGTCTCGCGCGATCGGGAGCGGATCGGCGCGCTCACCAATGTCTCGCTTTCGATCCGCCGCAACGAGTTTGTGTGTCTGGTGGGTCCATCCGGTTGCGGAAAGTCGACGCTCCTGCGGCTGGTGGGCGGCCTCCTGCCGGTAAGCCAAGGGCGCGTCATAATCGACGGCCACCCGGTCGCCGAGCCGCGTGCCGAGACCGGCATCGTGTTCCAGGCGCCGACGCTGCTGCCATGGGCCAGCGTGCTCGATAACGTCCTTTTCCCGCTGAAGATCATGAAGCGTGTCACACCCGCCAGCTCGGTCCAGGCGAAGCGGCTCTTGAAGCTCGTTGGCCTCGAAGGCTTCGAGGGCAAGTATCCCCGCGAGCTGTCGGGCGGCATGCAGATGCGCGCCGGCATCTGCCGCGCGCTGGTGCACGATCCCGACATCTTGCTGATGGACGAGCCCTTCGGCGCGCTCGACGCTTTGACACGCGAGGAATTGACCCTCGAGCTCATGCGACTTTGGCGCGAGCAACCGAAGACCGTGCTGTTCGTCACCCACTCGATCCCAGAATCGGTGATGCTCGCCGACCGCGTAGTCGTGCTATCACCCCGGCCTGGGTGCGTCGCCGACATCGTGACCGTCGAGGTGCCGCGGCCGCGACGGTTTGGAATGGAGGGTCTAGATGGGTTCCAGCGCGCAGCCGGGCGGATCCGCGAGCTCATCTTCGGCTCCGGTCGCGACACCGTTCATTGAACCGCGGCCGCTGCCAGCCTGGATCGTCGAGGTGGTGCTGCCGGTCGCGGCCATCGCCGGATTGTTTCTCGTGTGGGAGGCCGCTTGCCAATTTTTCGCGGTTCCCGCCTACATCATCCCTGCTCCGTCAGCGATCTGGAAGGAGACGAGCGCACTGCCGGCCAACGTCGCCTGGCACACGCTGGTGACCACCAAGACGGTGCTGCTCGGCTTTGCCGTCTCGGTGTTGGTCAGCCTACCGCTGGCGGTGCTGCTCACGTCCTCGCCCGTGGTTGCGGCCGCCATTTACCCGCTGCTGGTGCTGACCCAAGCCATTCCCAAGGTTGCGTTGGCACCCATCCTCGTCGTGGTGCTCGGCACCAGCGAGCTGCCGCGCGTTGTCGTGACATTTCTCGTCGCGTTCTTCCCGCTGGTGCTGTCGATCGCCTCAGGTCTCGTTTCGGTGCCACCCGAGCTCATCGAGCTTGGCCGTGCCTGCCGCGCCAACCGTTTGACCGAGCTGTGGCGCATTCGCCTACCCTACGCGGTGCCTTTCATCTTCAGCGGCCTCAAGGCCGCGATTGCGCTCGCCGTGGTCGGTGCGGTGGTTGCAGAATTCGTCAACGCCGATGCCGGGCTCGGCTATCTGATTCAGACCTCGACCGCCTTCTTTAAGGTGCAGCTTGCCTGGGGCGCGCTGATCATCCTCTCGATCATGGGCATCGTGTTGTTCCAGATCGTCGTCGCCGTCGAGCGCGTCTTCTTCCCCTGGTCGCCCGGCGTCGACAAGCCGCCGGTTTGATGGAGGACACCGTGACAGCCAAACGCATGACGATTGTCCGCAACGGGCGCGTGCTTGACATTGTCGGTCACCGGGCGACGCCCTCCGACATCCTGATTGCTGGCGACACCATCGCCGAGGTCGGGCAGCCGGGCCTTGCTGCGCCGGCCGATGCGGTCCTAATCGACGCCACCGACCGATTGATCCATGCTGGCCTCATCAACGCGCACACGCACGGCCACGGCAATTTGAGCAAGGGGATCGGTGACCGCTGGACGCTGGAACTCCTGCTCACCGCCGCGCCCTCCATCAGCGGCAATCGCACCACGGAGGACAAGTACCTCTCCACCTACATCGGTGCGCTCGAGATGCTGATGAAGGGCTGCACGGCCTGTTACGACCTTACCGTGGAGTTTCCGCAGCCCACGCCGGAGGGTTTGACTGCGTGCGCGCGCGCCTATGCCGATGCTGGCATGCGCGCCGTGGTGGCGCCGATGGTGGCAGGCTTCACGTTCTACGAGGCGATCCCGGGCCTGATGGATGTCCTGCCGCCGGCGCTGCAGCAGGAGGTGGAACGGCTGAAGCTCGCGCCTGAGGAGGCTAGTCTGTCCGCCATGCGCCAGGTGCTGTCGGATTGGTCGTTCGATCGCGATCTCGTCCGACCGGCCGTCGCGCCGACCATTCCGCACCATTGCAGCGACGCGTTCATGACGGCCTGTGCCCGGCTCGCGCGCGAGTTCGGCGTGGGGCTGCACAGCCACCTGCAGGAATCCAAGGTGCAGGTGATTGTGGGCCTCAAGACCTACGGCAAAACGCCCGCAGCGCATTTGGAAGAGCTGGGGCTCCTCGGACCCGACTTCGTCGCCGCGCACGGTGTATGGCTCGACGACGACGACATTCAGCGCCTAGCCGACCACGGCGCGTCGGTGGCGCACAACCCCGGCAGCAATATGCTGCTCGGTAATGGCATCGCTGCGGTTCGCACCATGCTCGATAAGAAGGTAAATGTCGGCATCGGCACCGACGGCGCCTCCTGTTGCGACAACCAGAATATGTATGAATCTCTGCGCGTGGCGGCCTATGGCTCCAACGCCAGGGGCCCCGACTGTCACCGTTGGCTCAAGAGCGACGAGATCTTGCATAGTGCCACGGTCGGCAGCGCACGCGCGCTCGGTTTCGGGGACAAGCTCGGTCGCATTGCCAATGGCTACAAGGCCGACCTCGTGTTCCTCGACGTTGCGCATATCAACTGGATCCCCTTCAATGACCCGACCAATCAGCTGGTCCACACCGAGGACGGCGGCGCGGTGCACTCCGTTATGGTCGGCGGCAAAATGGTGGTGGAGAACCGCCGGCCCGTGGGTGTCGACCTGGCGGCACTCGCGCGCCGGGCCGAGACCGCGCGGGAGCGGCTAGCTGCCGCCAACGCCGGCAACAAGGCCCTGTTTGATCGGCTCGCTGGCCTCGTCAACGCCTTCTGCCCAGGACTGGCCAAGACCCCTTATCACATCGACCGCTTCGCCGCTGGCCGCTCATCCTGAGCCGACCAACGGGGCAAGCGGCTCGGGTGCACAACTCAATCGGAGGGGATTTGACGCTGGTCGCAAGGGCGTTTCGCGTGGGCTCTGCCGATCGCCAGCATGGGACCCGCCCGGGCCTGCACGAATTGATTTGCGCACGGACAGGGTCGGGGGCAGGTTAGGCACTGGAACAACAGTCCTGGCTTGAACGGGGCGCAGGCAAGATGTTGGGGCGCCGCCCCGGCCACTGAAGGGAGAAACGCACATGACGAAGGCAATGACCCGTCGCCGCTTCGTGGCGACGGCCACAGCCGCATCGGCAAGCATCGCCGCACCTTTTGTGCACACGGCCCGTGCAGCAGGAGGCCTATCAATCGGGCTGTGGGACCACTGGGTGCCGGGGGCCAACGAAGTCGCGACCACGCTCATCAAGGAATGGGGCGAGAAGGAAAAAGTCGACGTCCAGATTGACTACATCACCAGCCAGGGCAACAAGCTGATCTTGACGTTGGCCGCCGAGAACCAGGCAAAGGCCGGCCACGACATCATGGATTTCAACACCTGGGAGCCGCAGCAGTACAAGGACTCCCTCGAGGTCGTCGACGACATCATGGAAGAGATCATTTCCCAGAACGGGAACGTGAAGGAGGCGGCTGCCTACAACGGGAAAGTTAACGGTCATTGGGTCGTGGTCCCGTCGACACGAGGGAGCCTGACCCTACCGTGCTGCACTAGGTTCGATCTGTTGAAAGAGCATGCGGGCATCGACGTGCAGGCGATGTACCCGGCCGGCGCGGATCCTACCGCGAGTGTGGCCGACTGGACCTGGGACTCCTTCCTGGTGGCTGCGCAAAAGCTGCACAAGGCGGGATATGCGTTCGGTCTACCGATGGGCGTAACAACCGATACTCAGAATTGGGTCGGTGGCCTGTTCCGTTCCTTCGGCGCGGATCTCGTCGATGCCAGCGGCAAAATCACGGTTAAGACCGACGCGGTACGCAAGGTGCTGGACTATGGCAAGAAGCTAATGGAGTACTTGCCGCCCGACGTGCCGGCCTGGGATGATGCATCCAATAACAAGTGGCTAATCTCGGGCAAGGGCGCGCTGATCATGAACCCACCGAGCGCCTGGGCAGTTGCCAAGCGCGACGCACCGCAGATTGCGGAAAAGTGCTGGACGCACGGCATGCCAAAGGGCCCCCAGGGCCGCTTCGTGCCGTTCCTTCCGCGGTATCTGGGCATCTGGAAGTTCGCCAAGAATAAAGCGGCGGCCAAGAGCCTCATCAGGGCCCTTGCCATGCGTGGCCCGGCCGAGAAACTCGTCGCCGCCAGCCAAGGCTATGACCTACCGCCCTACGCCAAACTTCTCGATTTTAAGACGTGGGCTGAGGAGTCGCCGCCAAAGGGCTCCATTTACCACTATGTAACGCGAGGCGATCAGGTCGACGTCGTTGTGTGCTCGCCGGCTCCCCCAGCCGTCGCGCTCCAGATCTTCAACGAAGCGCTCCAACCCAAAATGATTGTCCGCTACAGTAAAGGCGAGCCGATGGAGTCGACGCTCGCCTGGGCGCAGTCGGAATGCGAAGGCTACATGCGCACTTGATGTTGGCGAAGTGACGCCCGGCGGATCCGCAAGCCGCCGGGCGCAGGCCTTCCAATTCCTGCAGCCGCCCGAGGACGTGGACGTTGTCCCGCGTCCTCGACACGACCTCCACAAAGCCGGTGAGGGACAGCCGGTCACAACGGACCTCGGTCCGGTTCCCTGGCCCGCTTGGCAGCCGCCTAGGCACTCGATTAGGGTTGCTGCAGTTGTCGGCGACACAGAACACCTCGAGCGCGCAGGACGAAGAGCTCGCGCGCCACCCGTGTTGTCGGCCAACAACCCGTCCGGCAGAGGACACACATGCGCAATGCGCCCACCGGCATCCCGGCAATTCCTGCAGCCGTGTTGCTCGCCTTGTGCGCGTGTGCTCCCGCGCTCGCGCAGACGAAGCCTCAAGCCGGCAGACCCGACCCCGAGATCGAGCAGGTCATCATCAGCAACGCACCGGAGCGCACCTCGCGCATCCACGCGCTCATCTCTCGGCTCTTCGGCAAATCCAAGACCGAGAAGCTCGGTACGACCGCCTCGGAGGTCGTGACGATCCCGAAGCGCAAAGTCGAACTCCTTGAACAGCGGCTGAAGCAGGTCGGTGCCAAGGTGACGCGGCTGCGCGAGAACTGGAGGCATATCCTCACAAGGCGCAAGGCGGACGCGCCGCTAACGCCTGAGCAAAAGGCCGCCGTCGATAGGGCAGCAAAATCTCCTGCGACCACCAGCGTCGGGGTGTTGCAGCTACCCGATGCGGCGGTTGCCGAGCTGGCGCTCACACGCTTCGAACAGAGCGTCGGCACCAAGGGCAGAGCCGGATCGCAAGATGACCCCTACGCCAAAGTGTTCCTGCCCCTGAGTGATGGTCACATAACGCTTGTTCGCACGCGGTCTGCGGATTTCACGGCGCGCGGCGTGACGTGGGTTGGTGAGACGGAGGAAACCGGCGAGCGCGCCGTGCTCATGCTGTGGAAGGACGGCCATCTATCGGGTTACTTCGGCTACAAGGGGCGCGTCTATACGGTCAACCACGCCGGCGGTGAAGTCCACACCATGGCCGAGATCGATCCCAAGAAACTGCCACCGGATCATGCGCCCGATCCGGCACAGCGCAACCCATCGGTCGCGCCGCCGCCAGCCACGACGCAGCCGCCGGCACCGCCGGAACCGCAGGTTGCGCCGTTCCCCGAGGCGGACCGACAGGCGCTGGAGGCCAAGAAGATCGAGATCGACGTGATGCTGCTTTTCACTCCGAGGGTGGTTGCCGAGTATATCCGCAACCCCGTCGATTTATCGGCGCTGGCGATCGAGCAAACCAACCAGACATTTCGCAACAGCGGGCTTGGCAACATCACCCTGAGGCTCGTCGACAGCCAGCTGATCGATTACGACGAAACGGGTGCAGACCTGTTCGACCATCTCTATCGCATGGTCGACGGCGTGGGCGTCTTCAAGAACCTCAAGAAGCTGCGTGACGAGAAGCGCGCCGACATTGTCGGGCTCGTCCTCGACAGCCCCACGGGTTGCGGCCAGTCCACGCGCGTGGGCGCCGACGCCGAGGAGGCCTATTTCGTGGTCCATCATGCGTGTGCCGCGATCACCTATTCGATTGCCCACGAGATCGGCCACATCCTGGGCGCCCGACACGACCGTTTCATGGATCGCAACGATAGCCCCTTCCCCTTTGCGCACGGCCACCTCAACGGCACGAAGTGGCGCGACATGATGAGCTATCAAGAAGGTTGTGGCGGCTGCCCCCGCATCCCCTATTGGTCCAATCCTCGGGTGATGTACCAGAACGAACCGACCGGCACCCCCGCCTCAGACAATGCCCGCGTCATCCTCGAGCAGGCCGAACGCGTGTCGCGCTTCCGATAGACGTCTCGCAAGAGGCTCGAGGGCAGCCGGGTGTGGATGCCCACCTCACCGACAATCTCACGAGTTGGGCCCCCGCTCCATCGATACGGGCTGCCAGCGCCGCAGGCCAGTTACGGGCAGCACGGTCGGATTGACGCACGACATGGGCCAGCGCCCCGACAGCACGAGTGCCAGCTCCTGGCCAACGCGGCGCCGGCGACCGGCATCGAACCGGGCCGAGGCAGAGGCATTGTGCGGCGATAGGATGACGTGCGGCATGTTGAGGAGTGGATTGTCGGGCTTGGGCGGTTCCACCTGGAAGACGTCGAGGCCCGCGCCGGCGATCCATTTTTCCTGCAAGGCCTTGATGAGCGCCTGCTCCACGACCGTGGGCCCGCGTCCCGTGTTGATGAAAATGGCGCTCTTCTTCATCTGTCGGAAGTGGTGCTCCTTGAGGAAACCCACAGCTTCGGGCGTCGCCGGCAGATGCATGGAGATGAAGTCCGACTGGCTCAGCACTTCCGCCAGACCAGCTGGCTGCACGCCACGGCCGGAGATGGTGAGTTCGTCGAGAAAAGGATCGAATGCCAACAGCCGCAAGCCGAATGCCTTAGCGCGTTCGGCCACGGCGCGGGCCACTCGTCCGAAGGCGATGAAGCCCAGCGTCTGACCCAGCAGGCGCGGCACCTGTAGGAGTTGAGGTCGACCCTCGCTCCAGCGGCCCTCTCGCACCATTCGGTCCTGTTCGATGCAGCGCCGGTGGGTGGCGAGCAGCAGCATCATGGCGTGATCGGCCACCTCCTCGATGAAGGTATCGGGACAGTTGGTGACCGGAATGCCTTTATCGGTGGCAGCGGCCACGTCCACGTAATCCACGCCGACGGTGCCTAGCGCAATGAGTTTGCAATTGCCCAACGCCCCAATCATTCGACGGGTGAATTTCATTCCCTTGGCATAAACGGCGTCCGCATCTTTGGCGGCGGCGATGAATGCCTCCTCATTGGTGGCGCATTCGAAGATCTCGGCGTCCAGGCCCTCGAGCGCCTCCATCTCGAAGCTATAGCCGCCGCCAATGTTGCTGAACGACAGCCCGGCCGGCGTGACAATCCGGAATTTCGCCATTGCGTGCTCCTCACTTTGCGATGGGTGCGGCCAGCATCAGGCCCGGTGGCCGGATGCAGAAACAAGGCCCGCC
>Ga0075425_100001083_pt1 | contig 26240 bp, 22 predicted proteins | sample SoiMethybrSBSTD4_FD_75300 | JGI IMG/M metagenome (GOLD analysis project Ga0075425, IMG submission 75300) | Bulk soil microbial communities from a Populus tree surrounding site in Tennessee, USA - Soil MetaG P. TD hybrid SBSTD4 | ecosystem: Environmental > Terrestrial > Soil > Tree plantation...
AGGGTGCCGTAGGGATAGGTGACGAGCAGCGCCACCAGTGCAGCCGCCCCGACGAAGATCGGCAGTACGAACTCGCGTGCGATGCGCTCACCCATGAGCTTGCCCGAAAAGGTTGGGATGGTCGACACGAGTAGGGCTGCCATGGCCGTCGTGTAGAGCGCGATCAGCCACGGCCAGGTGCGCACCTCGAAGAGGCCGAGGCCGTCGAGGTAGAGCGGCAGCAATACGGTGATGGCACCCGCCGGTGCCGGCATGCCCGTGAAATAGTCCGACTGCCATTTCGGCTTCTCGACCTCCAGCATCGTGTTGAAGCGCGCAAGCCGCAAGCCCGTGGCGAGCGCGAACACCAAGGCGACGATCCAGCCAAAGCCGCGCGGCAGGCCGCCCAGGCCCCACACGAACAGGATCACGGCTGGAGCGACGCCGAAGTTCACGAAATCGGCGAGGCTGTCGAGTTCGGCACCAAACCGCGATTGTGCCCGCAGCGCGCGCGCCAAGCGGCCGTCGACGCCGTCGAGCAGGGCGGCAATCACGACGAGCGCAATGGCGTATTCGTAGCGCTGCTCGATGGCCATGCGGATGGCCGTCAGTCCCGCGCACAGGCTAAGCAGCGTGAAGAAGTTGGGCACCAGCATGCGCACGGGTATCTTGCTGTGGCGGAAGAGAAGCCGACGGTGCCGGCGCCGCTCTTCCTCTTCCAGTCGGGGTAACAGGTGATCCATGACGAGCCTCTGCTTGCTGTCTTGGTCGCTATTGCCGCCGCGCCTCGCGCTCGGGTTCCGACGATTTGAGATCGGCGAGAATGGTTTCACCGCCGACGGCGCGCTGGCCTACCGCGACGAGGGCGCCTCGGTTGGGTGGGAGGTAGAGATCGACGCGTGAGCCGAAGCGGATGAGGCCGAGGCGCTCACCGACACCGATGCGGTCGCCCTCCTTGACGAAGGTGACGATGCGCCGCGCGATCAGGCCGGCGATCTGCACGACGGCAATTTCGCTGTCGGCGCCGGCGTCGATGACGATGCCGCGGCGTTCGTTTTCCTCGCTCGACTTGTCGGCGGCGGCGTTGAGGAAGCTGCCCGGCACGTAGATGGAGCGGATGATATGGCCCGCCACAGGCGCGCGATTGATGTGTACGTCGAAGATCGACAGGAAAATGGAAATGCGCACGCGCAAGGCTTCACCCAGTCCGAGCTCCACCGGTGGACGCACGCGCTCGATGGCACAAATGCGTCCGTCCGCGGGTGCGATGATGAGCCCCTCGCGCAAGGGCGTAACGCGTGCAGGGTCACGGAAGAAGTAGGCGATCCACGCGGTCGCGAGCACCGCGAGCCAGGCCAGCGGCGGCCACAGCAAGAACAGCAGCAATGCGATGCCCGCGCCGACGGCCACGAATTTGATGCCGTCGCCATGGATGGGCACTATGGCGTCGCCGATGGTATCGATGAGGCTATGACGCTCGGCCACGCGATTTCCCCAGGTGCGACAAGCCGTGGTCCAACGCGCCCGTCACGGGCTGCAGGCGCCGTCCGCCAGGTCGTCCTGCCAAATGCTCACATCTTTCGCAGCGGAGTTCATGGCACGCGCTGCGGGTTTGGGTTGCGTCTCATTGTACCGGTACGGCGACGAACCTGAGGCCGCCCTTGCCGTCTTCAAGGCGCAGGAGCACGGCCTTGCGCCCGGCCTTCTTCACCTTGTCGACGCTTTTGACGATGTCATCGAGCGAGGTCACCGCATCCTGGGCCACCTCAACGATCACGTCGCCAACCTTCACGCCCCGCTCGGCAGCCGGGCTCGCCGGATCGACCTCCAACACGATCACCCCCTTCACGTCCTTGCCGAGGCTATGCTTCGTGCGCAGCTCGTCCGTGAGCGGGGCAAGCGAGAGGCCGATGAGCGAAGAGCGCGAGGCGGGCCCCGCCTTGTCGGGGTCCTTCTTGCCCTTGCCTTTCTTCGGGGCCTCCTTCGCGGCGGTCTTGACGGGCTCATCCTCCTCCGTCAGGCGGCCAACGGCCACCTTCAAGGTCGTGCGCTGACCCTTGCGCAAGAGCTCGACATCGACGTCCTTGCCGATCGGCGTCTGGGCGACGAGGCGCGGCAGGCCGCGCATGGAGGTCACCTCCTTGCCGTCGAATCGCAAGATGACATCGCCGTCCTGGATGCCGGCTTTGGCGGCAGGACTTTCGGGCGTGACGGTTGCCACCAGTGCACCGGTGTTTTCCTTGACGCCGTAAGCCTCCGCCAGATCCTCAGTGATCGACTGGATCTTGACCCCGAGCCAGCCGCGCCGGGTCTCGCCGAATTGCCGCAGTTGATCGATGACGACCATGGCCGTGTCCGAGGGCACGGAAAATCCGATGCCGATTGAGCCGCCGGAGGGCGAGATGATGGCGGTGTTCACGCCGATGACCTCGCCGTCCATGTTGAACAGGGGGCCGCCGGAGTTGCCCTTATTGATGGAGGCATCGGTTTGAAGGTAGTCGTCGTAGGGCCCTGAATTGATGTCGCGCTGCTTGGCCGAAATGATGCCGACAGTGACCGAACCCCCAAGACCGAAGGGGTTGCCGATGGCCATGACCCAATCGCCGACCTTGAGCTTGTCGGAGGAGCCGAAGCGCACCGAGGGCAGCGGCTTCTTCGGCGTCACCTTGAGCAGCGCCAGATCGGTCTTGGTGTCCTTGCCCAACACCTTGTCGACCTTGAGCTTGCTACCGTCGTTGAAGTTGATGGCGATCTCGTCGGCGCCATCGATGACGTGATTGTTGGTGACGACCAGGCCCTCCTTGCCGTCGACGACGAAGCCGGACCCGAGTGAGGACACCTTGCGGTCGGCCGGCGACTTGCCGCCCTTGCGGTTGAAGAAGTCCTCGAAGAACTCCTCAAAGGGCGCCCCTTTGGGCACGCGCGGCAGCGGCGCCCCCTCGGGTCCCTTCACGGTCTGGCTGGTGGAGATGTTGACGACCGCGTCGAGGAGCTTCTCTGCCAGCGGCGCGACGCTGGTGGGGCCATAGTGGCCGGATGGCTGGGACTGGGTCTGCGAGGCGGCCGGCGCCAGCGCCAACAAGAGCCCGGCTGCGCCGAGTAGGGCAGCCTGGGTGACGCGGCGGCCCGCCGGTGGGCCTGCCCGACAGGGGCGGCGGTAGGGCGTCTTCGATTGCAGAGGCCCGCTCATGGCCAGTCTCCTAAGCGCTCGCGTTGCAAGCTCGATCCTAGCGACGACACTCGACGCTAGCGGCGATCGAGGCACTTATGTCAAACTCAAGCTCACAGCTCACCCCCCGTGCCTTCATCACCCGCGCATCAGCCAAACGATCACGAATCCCGCCGCTACGGCCACGGCTCCGGCGGTCCGCAGCGACCGCTCGGGCGTGTGCGCCGCCGTGGCCAGAAGCTTGAGGCCCAGCTGCGGCGCGGCCGCCCATAGCAGGCCCTCGATGACCAGCACGAGCCCGAAGGCAACGATAAGATCGCTCATCGTTTCGGTTGTGCACCGCTACTGCCATTGCCCAGCGGGTTGGTGAAATACTTGAAGAACTCGCTGTCGGGCGCCAGCAGCATCCGCGTGTCGCCTGCCTTCATGCCCTGCTCGTAGGCCTGCATCGAACGATAGAACCCGAAAAAGTCCGGATCGCGGCCGAACGCTTCGGCAAAGATGCGGTTGCGCTCCGCATCGCCCTCGCCGCGCGTGCGCTCGCCCTCGCGCATGGCTTCCGCCTTGATGATGGTCACTTCGCGATCGGCGTTGGCCTTGATGCGGCTGGCAGCGCCCGTGCCTTCGGCGCGGAATTCGGCCGCCTCGCGCTGGCGCTCGGCGCGCATGCGATCGAAGATGTTCTTGGAATTTTGCTCAGGAAGATCCGCGCGCTTGATGCGCACATCGACCACTTCGAGGCCGAACTCCTTGCCTTCGTCGTTGACCTGCTGGGCGATGCGCTTCATCAACGCCTCGCGCCTGTCGCGCACGACATCCTGGAAGGTCGAGCCGCCGAGCACCCGGCGCAGGGCCGATTCGATGATGGGTCCCAATCGGGAGCGCACTTGGCGCTCGTCGCGCACCGATTGATAGAACAACAGGGGATTGGTGATGCGGTAGCGCGCAAAGGCGTCGACCACGATCCGCTTCTGATCGGACGCAGTTACCTCCTGCGGCGCGGTGTCGAGGTCGAGAATGCGCTTGTCGAAATACTCGACCGTCTGCACCACTGGCACCTTCCAGTAGAGCCCTGGCTCGTTGATGATCGTCACCGGCTTGCCAAATTCGAGCACGATCGCCTGCTCGTTCTGGTGCACGATAAACATCGCAAAGTAGGTGGCTGCGGCAGCAGCGCCGAACACCACCACGATGATGGCAAAGAGGGCCCTAAGCATCAGTTGCTCCCTCCGCTCTTCTTGTTGCTCGGCAGTTGATCGAGCGGCAGGAAGGGCACCACGCCCTGCCCGCCCTTGCTGTCGAGAATGATCTTGTCCGTACCGCCGAGGATACGCTCCATCGTCTCAAGGTACATGCGCTTGCGCGTCACTTCTGGGGCCTTCTTGTACTCCTCGTACACCTTGAGAAAGCGGGCCGTTTGGCCGGTCGCCTCGGCAACCGTCTGTTCCTTGTAGGCGCGAGCGGCCTGCAGAATGCGTTCAGCTTCGCCGCGCGCCTCGGGAACGATGCGGTTGGCGTAGGCGAAGGCCTCGTTTTGCAGCCGTTCCTTGTCGGCGCGGGCCGCCTGCACGTCGCGGAAGGCGTCGATCACCTGGCTTGGTGGGTCCACTTTCTGCAGTTGGACCTGATCGATGCGTACACCCGAGCCGTAGAAGTCGAGGACGTCTTGCATCAACTTTTGCACGGCCTGCTCGGTCTTCTGGCGCGCTTCGGTAAGGATCGGCTGAATGTTGTTCTGGCCGACCACCTCGCGCATGGCACTCTCGGCCACTTCCTTCACGGTGATCTCGGGGTTCTGAATATTGAAGAGATAATGCTGGGCGTCCTTGATGCGCCAGAACACGACGAAATCGACGTCGACGATGTTCTCGTCACCGGTCAGCATCAGGCTTTCCTCGGGCACGTCGCGTACGGATCCGTAGCCGCGCGCGCCCTGGCCCGTGCGCATGCCGATCTCGATGATGTTTTGGCGTGTGACCTTGGGCAGGCGCACTTCCTCGATGGGGTAGGGCAGGCGGAAATGCAGGCCCGGCGGTTCGCTGCGGATGGGCTTGCCGAAGCGCATCACGACGCCAAGCTCATCCGGGCTCACCTTGAAGGTGAAGGCGAAGAAGGCAACGACCGCGGCGATGCCGACAGCGATAAGGAAGACGAAGGATCCGGGCAGGCCTGCGCCGCCGGGCATCACCTGTTTGAGCTTGTCCTGGCTGCGCTTCAACAGCTCCTCAAGGTCGGGTTGATGGTGGGGACCACCGGAGGGGCCTTGCCCCCAAGGCCCGCCGCCTCCACCGCCTCTGCGGCCGCCGCCGCTTTGATTACTCCAAGGCATACACGTAGCCCTTCCGGGATCGGGGCGCTGGTTGCACCGTATGGCGTTCCGCCCTCCGCGGTGCGTCGGGATCGGAGCGTTTTGCACCCGTTGGTTTCTGCTAGAAAAACCGCCTGCCGTGTCGCTTATAGGGCACCCACATGGTGCGCGCAAATGCTCCGCCCGCGATCGCTCATATGGGATCGAGGGCGGCCTTGCGCCATAGGCGGGAGCATCAACCTTGCCGATCCAACACGATGAAATCGGCCGGGAATTGGTCGTTTGGACCCTGGGCCATGGCCGCTCGCTGGGTCTCGCGCCAGACCGGTGGGCCTGGGGCGTCGAAGCGCGCGTCCCCGGCGGGGGTGGCGCGCACCCGCGTGAGGTGGATGCGCTGTGCATGGTCGAGCGCGCGATGGAAGATCTCTTCGCCGCCGATCACCATGACTTCGCCCACCCCATGCTCGGTGGCCAGCTGCTGCCCCAGCGCCAGGGCGTCCTCGACTGAGGATGCCACATAGACGCCGGGCGGGTGGAAGTGGGGTTGACGGGTGACGACGATGTTGTCGCGCCCATCGAGCGGTTTGCCGATCGAGGCGTAGGTCTTGCGCCCCATGATGACGGGTTTGCCCAGCGTGAGCTGGCGAAAGCGCTTGAGGTCCGACGACAGTCGCCACGGCAGCTGACCCGCCCGGCCGATGATCCCGTTCTCGGCGGCGGCGACCAGGAGGACGATGCACGGCACGCCGCTCAAACCGCCACCTCTGCCTTGATGTGGGGATGCGGGTCGTAGCCCGTCAGAGCAAAGTCCTCGTAGCGGAAGGCGAAGATCGAGCGCACGGCCGGATTGATCTTCATGCGCGGCAGCGGCCGCGGCGTACGGGCAAGTTGCAGATCGGCCTGCTCGAGATGGTTGAGATAGAGGTGGGCGTCGCCCAAGGTGTGGATGAGCTCACCCGGCCGCAGCCCCGCCGCCTGCGCCATCATCATGGTGAGCAGGGCGTAGCTTGCAATGTTGAACGGCACGCCGAGGAAGACGTCGGCCGAACGCTGGTAGAGCTGGCACGAGAGGGAGCCTTCCGCGACATAGAACTGGAAGAGGCAGTGGCAGGGGGCCAGCGCCATGTCGGGGATATCGGCGGGATTCCAGGCTGTGACGATGATGCGCCGGCTGTCGGGATTGGTCTTGAGCGTCTCGATCGCCTCGCGGATTTGGTCGATCTGGCGTCCATCCGGCGAGGCCCATGACCGCCACTGCTTGCCATAGACCGGGCCCAGCTCGCCGTCCGCATCCGCCCACTCGTCCCAGATCGAGACACCGTGGGCACGCAGGTATTTGGTATTGGTCTCGCCGGCGAGGAACCAGATGAGTTCGTGCACGATCGATTTGAGGTGCACCTTCTTGGTGGTGACGAGCGGGAAGCCGTCGGCCAGCGCAAAGCGCATCTGATGACCAAACACGCTGAGCGTGCCGGTGCCGGTGCGGTCGCGCTTGCGGACGCCTTGGGTGCGCACCCGGCGCATGAGGTCGAGGTAGGGCTGCATGAGCTGTTAATTATAGTCCGATTCGCCGCACGGGCGGGGCCTCACGTTGGCAGCGGCACGTGACGCAGCACCAGCACGATGAGCGCATTATAAAGCCCGTGACAGAAGATGGGCACGCGCAGGCTACCCGTTCGCCACAACAGCCAGGAGAAGAAGAGGCCGATGGTGAACACCTCGACGATGCCCGCCAGCGAATAGCCCGCGTGCAGCGCGGTCCACAGCCCGCTCGTGACCATGGCACCGCCGGCAAAGCCCATCCGTGAGCGCGCGAGCGCGGAGAGGAGAAAGCCGCGGAACAGCAGCTCCTCAGAGAGCGGTGCCCCCACGCCAACGACCAGCAGGGCAAGCGCCCACTGCTCGCCGAAGAGGCGCACGAACGGGCGCAGATCGGCGTACATGTCCTGGGGCAGAAGGGTATATTGAACGGCGCTCACGGCGAGCTGCAGGACGGCCATCAAGACGACGGCGCGCAGGTAGACCAAAGCCGGTCCCGGCGACCGCAACGCGAGCACGTCGCGCACCCGACCGCCAAAGAGCGCGCTTGCCAAGAGGGTGAGGAGGATGGCGATCGCCTGCCAAAGGCCAAGCGTTGCGAGCGCCCCCATGTCTTGCCCCCAGGCACTCCCCTCAGCGCCCGAGCTGCCGCTCACGGTGCTGACGCCGAGCAAAAGCACCGCGCCAACGATGCTCGCGCTGACGATCGCGACCCCGGCAAAGAGCGCGACGAGTGGTCGCCAGGGCGTGCGAGGTTCGTAGGCGGGGGGACCCCGGAACAGGGAGGGGCTAGCAATCCCTTGATTTTCCATGATCCCTTCGCTTCTTCGGCGCCTCCTGGGCTTCCCCCTCGCGCAGGGGACGGCGGCTCGCTTTTATTTAACCCGGCTCTCGCCTATATAAGGTGTGCCGGATTCGTCCGGCTATGGCGATAAACGGACGCCGCAATAAACCTATCGGACCCGGGGGCAGTACCCGGCGCCTCCACCTCAGGGGTCAGTCCCCCAGACGTCCACGGCCGGTGCCGGCCGGGGCCAGGAGCGGGAAGCTTGAGGTGGCCGCTGACCTTTGCGGTGGGGGCGAACTAGGATCGACGAGGGTGTAAAGGGCGCTCTTTTGCTCGGCATGATACCGCCGTTATCGGGTCAATCAGAATAGTTGCCAATGACAACTATGCTGAGGCTGCTCTCGCTGCGTAACGCGGCGCGAAAAGCCTGAACTTGAAGCCCTGGCGTCTAGCCACGTCAGGCGCGGTCTCGGAGGGCACCGGGCAACAGAAGCCCTCCACTTCCTTGCGCCCCTTCCTTGCGCCAAGGTGTTTCCCGTGGTCTTTTGTTGGGCATGACGGTCGAGCGAGACATCGACTACCAGGCGCTGGCGCAGGACGCGATGCGGGGCATCGTGCGCACGGTCCTCACGCGTGTTGCCAAGGCAGGTTTGCCCGGGGAACATCACTTCTACATTGCCTTCAAGACGGATGCGCCGGGAGTGATGCTGTCAAAGCGACTGCGCGAGAAATATCCCGAAGAGATGACAGTCGTCCTGCAGCACCGCTTCTGGGACCTGGTGATTGCCGACGATCATTTCGAGGTGAAGTTGACGTTTGACAGCGTCCCTGAGCGCTTGGTGGTGCCCTTTGCGGCGATCAAGGTGTTCTTCGATCCAAGCGTGCCCTACGGGCTGCAGTTCGATGAAATGGAGGCGGCCGAGAGCGAGGGCGCCCAGCAGCTGGCAGCGCCGCGCGGGGAGGCTCCGCGGGCGGAAGTGAGGGGCGGGGAGGCGTCCAACGCCGGCGCGACGCCGGAAGGGGCGCGCACCGAGAAAAAGTCGCGCGGTCCCCGACGGGCATCTGAGAAGGGTGCGGAGCGTCCGCCGGCTGCTGGCAAGGCGCCCGCCAAGCTCCCACCCAAGGCCCCCGAGCCCGGCGCAAGCGCCGGTCCCAAGGTCGTTAGCATCGACGCCTTCCGCAAGAAGTAACGGGAAGGCCCGACCTTCACCTGGCCCTCACCTGACCTTGGCCCGACTGCTGGCCTGACCCTGGCCCGACCTCTGGCCCGACCTCTGGCCCGACCTCTGGCCCGACCTCTGGCCCGACTTCTCGCCTGATCCTGGCCCGATCCCTGGCCCCTTCCGGCCCACTCTGGTTCTCCAAAGACGCCAACTGAGGGCCGGCGCGGCGCTCCTGAGCCTCTGCGACCGTTCCGCCAGCGCCGTTCCGGCACAAGGGGTGGTGGTGGGCGGCGGCATCGGCCTTTACAATTGGATCCTACTGCCGACGGCGTCATGAGATGAGCTGCTTGCGCTCGACGCAGCCGCGTTGCGCAGATAAGGTCGGCTCCCCCATCGCCGTCGCGCCACATGGTTCCTGGACAAGACCCCCATCCCCGCACTGGGGAGGATGACCCTGCCCTGGAGCGGCCACATGCTAATTCGGCAACTCAAGAGTATCTCCCGCGCGTGTTATGAGCTGTTCGCCGACAGCGGATTCGCCATGGCCGGCGCCGTGGCCTACTCATTCGTTCTGTCCTTGTTTCCCTTCTGCATTTTCCTCGGTGCGCTCGCGGGCTATTTCGGTGGCAAGCCGCTGGCGGAGGAGGCCGTGGCGCAGCTCTTCGAACTGGCGCCCGCACCGGTCGTGCAAGCGATAGCCCCGGAGGTGAGAGCGGTGATGGCGCAGAGCCGTTTCGGCTTGCTCACCGTCGGTGCATTGATCGCCCTCTTCTTTGCCACCAGCGCGATCGAGAGCCTACGCGCCGCGCTCAATGTGGCCTATCGCGTCAAGGAGAAGCGCTCCTACCTGTGGTGCGTGTCGGAGAGCATGCTGTTCGTCGCGGTAAGCGCCGCCGGGATGCTGGTGCTGACGTGGGGCGTCGTCGTCGGTCCGCAAGTGGCGGCGCGCTTCAAGCCCAACTGGTTGCTCTGGCTCGCTGACACGGGGTGGGTGGCCTTGATCGCCCGCTACGGCATCGTCATCGCGGCGATTGGTCTGCAGCTGACAGCGTATCACCTGTGGCTGGCGGCGGGACACCGGCGTGTCGCCGACGTGTGGCCCGGCGTGTTGCTTAGCATTCTGCTCTGGCTCGTCGCCGCGCAGCTCTTTGCGTCCTGGCTCACCATCAACGATTACTCGCGCTTCTATGCTGGCCTCACGCGCATCATGAGCGCGCTGGTGTTCTTTCAGGTGAGCGCCATCATCGTTATCCTAGGGGCAGAGCTCAACCGCGGCATCGTTGAGGTGAAGCGCCGGCTCGCTGTGGCCGAGGGCCTCAGCGAGGATGGCACGACCGTGCCGTTGCCGCCCACACGTGCGAGCTATAGCGCGGACGCCTAGCCTCGATAGCGCCGGGCGGGCAAAGTCTGTTGGCGCCAGTGTCTATGGGCGCCAGTGTCTATGGGCGCCAGTGAGCGCCAAGCGGGGGCTTTGCCCCATGCACGGGGTCGGTGGCGGGAAACGGCACGCGGGCGATGCGCGCAAGCATCTGTGGTGTCGGAGGGCCGCGGCATAGGTCGGCGCTCTGGCCCGGCGGATAGGCGCCAACGACCAAAAAGTCGCGCGTGGCTTGCAAGCGGAAATGACCGGTGCCGGCCGGCAGCAGGGCCACATCGCCCGCGGCGACCGCAACCTCGTGGCCGCCGGGCCCCCCCAGGACGAGCCGCGCGCCCCCGGCGGCGAAGCCCAGCACCTCGTGCGCATTGGAATGGTAGTGGTGAAAGCCATAGACGCCATTGCGCCACTGCGCCGGCCAGCCATTGCGCCCAAACAGCTCCTCGAACGCGGCCGCGGGATCGCTGCCCACGATGGGCACAACCTGTCGGTAAAGCAACACCGGCAAGCGCGGATTGTTGGGCATCCAGTCGTTGGCGTGGAGTTGCACAATTTCCGGCATCGCCGTCTACCACGATCAGAGGGGCGCCCTTGATTATGCGCTCCGCGCGCAGGCGCGTGAGAGGGATCCGGTCTCAAGATTGCGTGAGGCAGCTCAAGGTCGATGACCTTGCGAGACAAACGGTGCCCCAAGGGAGGCAAGGTCCTCACGGGTCCGATCGCTCGGATCGATGCCATGCGTGAGCTCATCCGTGCGCGACGGCAATGGTGGTGTGCTGGCCGTTGGACAGGGGTTGAAGGCGGCGGGCCTGTCATGTGGCGTCGGCCGCCGCAGGGTTTGCGGGGTCGTGGTTGAGAGAGCCCAGCACCTCCTGGGTGTGCTCGCCAAGGGTCGGCGCCGGCCGGCGGAGGTTGCCCGGTGTGTCGGAGAGCTTCACCGGGATCCCCAGCGTCTTCAACGAGCCGGCGGCAGGGTGTTCGGTGACAACCGCCATGCCGCGCGCCACGATGTGTGGATCGGCCATCGCCTGATCGAACTCGAGCACGGGGCCCGCCGGAATGCCGGCTGCATCGAGCAGGGCAAGCCAATGCGCTGAGGGCTTCTCCTGGAAGCAGCGCTCGAGCAGGGCGATCAGCACCTCGTTGTTGCGCACGCGGTCGGCGTTGGTGGCAAACCGCGCGTCGGCCTTGAGCTCCGGCACGGCCAAGAGGTCGCAGAGCCGCCTCCAGAAGTTGTTCTGCGCAGCCCCAACGGTGATAAAGCCGTCGGCCGTCGGGAACACTTGATAGGGCGAACTGCCGCGATGCGCTTGCCCCAGACGCGGCGGGGGCCCACCCGTGGCGGCGACGTGGGCAGCCTCGTACACGCCCAACGACAGCGCGGCATCCAGGAGCGAGGTTTCGACCAGCTGTCCCACCCCGGTGTGATGGCGTGCCTCCAAAGCGGCCAGGACGCCCACGGCAAGGTGCATGCCCGCGGCGACGTCGGAGATGGCGATCGGCAGGCGATGCGGCGGCCCCTCCTTTGGACCGCACACGCTCATCAACCCCGACATCCCCTGCGTGATGAGATCAAAGCCGCCCCGCGCGCGATAGGGGCCCGTCTGGCCGAACCCCGATATTGCCGCGTAGATCAAGCGCGGATTGCGCTCTCGCAGCGAGGGCCAGCCAAGCCCCAAACGATCTAGCGTGCCGGGCCGGAAGTTCTCAATGAGCACGTCCGCCTTGTCGATCAGTGCCAGCAGCTGCGCCTTGCCCGCCTCGGTCTTGAGGTCGATGACGACCGAACGCTTGTTGCGGTTCCAGATCATGAACGGGGCGCTTTCGCCGCGCATGAAGGGCGGCATGCCGCGCGCCTCATCGCCGCTGGGCTTCTCGACCTTGATGACGTCCGCGCCCTGGTCGGCGAGCAGCATGGCGCAATAGGGCCCTGACAAATGGCTCGACAGGTCGACGACCGTGAGCCGTTCCAATGCACCCGCCATCGGCGTTCCTACTTTCTTGCCCGAGAATTCCGGCTATTGTGCCCAGCGCGCGTGGCTCATGCACGAGCTTTCGCATCGCGTACGGACCGAACGCGCCCACGGGCGGGCACGCACGGGCGAGGTCGGCTCAAGTGCCGGGCCCCAGATCGAGCCAGATCTGGGTAGATCTGGGCCGATCTTGGCTGAAGTTCAGGCCCAGAGTGCGGCCAGAGAGTGCAGCCAGAGAGTGGGGCCAGAGAATGGAGCCAGAGAATGGGGCCAGAGAATGGGGCCAGAGAATGGGGCCAGAGAATGGGGCCGGAAATTGCCGCGAGATTTGGGCCTAAAATCTGGGCCTAAGAATCTGGCCTAAGAATCTGGGCTAAAAATCTGGGCCGACGATCTCGGCCCAAGATGGCCCCGAGATCCAAGCTCAAGATCTTCGTGAGGTTGGTCTCGGTCGGCCCGAGTGTTGCGCCGAGGTTTCTCCTGAGGTCTGACGTGGAAACGGCAGAGAACATTCTGGTGAGCGTCGAGGGCGGCGTGGCGACCATCACGCTCAACCGTCCCGACAAGCGCAATGCCGTGTCGCTGAGGATGTGGCGGCGGCTTGCCGAGCTCGTGCCGGAGCTCGCACAGCGCGATGGCGTGCGCGTCTTGATCCTGACCGGCGCTGGCGGGCATTTCTGTGCGGGCGCCGACATCTCCGAGTTCGCGACCGCGCGCGCCGATGCCACATCGGGGCGCATCTATGAGGCCGCCAACGAGGGCGCGACCATGGCGCTGCGCGACTGCCGCAAGCCGACCATTGCCGCCGTCTCGGGTTACGGGATGGGTGGTGGCTGTGCGCTGGCCTTGGCCTGTGACCTGCGCGTTGGGGATGCCACAGCCAGGATGGGTGTGCCGGCGGCGCGGCTTGGCGTGGTCTACGGCGAGATCGACTGCGCACTGCTTCTGCGCCAACTCGGCCTCGCCAACGCCAAGCGTGTGCTCTTCACGGGCCGCGCCTTCGGCGCGGGCGAATGTGCCGCGATGGGGCTTCTTGATATTGTGGCCGACGGCCAGGCACTCGCGGCGGCTCGCGTCTTGGCGGATGAGATCGCCAGCAATGCGCCGCTTTCCTTGGACGGATCGAAGCTCGTGTTGGATGCGCTGGCGGGCGGGACCAGCGCCGCTCGACGCGCGGAAATTGCCGCCGTCATCGAAGGCGCCATGAACAGCGCCGACTACCGCGAAGGTGCGCGCGCGTTCCTTGAGAAGCGCAAGCCCGTCTTCGTGGGCCGATAGGCTTCCCATGCTTTGGCTCGGCGTCGATGTCGGCGGCACGTTCACCGATCTGGTGCTGTTCGAGCCGGGGAACGGCCGGTTGCGCATCCTGAAGACGCCGTCCACCCCGACCAATCAGTCCGAGGGCGTGCTCGCAGGCTTCGCCGGGCTCGACGTCGCACCAGAACAACTGGAGCGCATGGTGCACGGCACGACCGTTGCGACCAACACGGCGCTCGAGCGCACCGGTGCGCGGCTTGCGGTCCTCATCACCGCAGGCCACCAAGACGTGCTGGTCGTGGGGCGCGGCAATCGCACGGTCATGTACGACATCAAAGCGCCGCCACCGCGTCCGCTGGTCGTGCGCTCGCAGATCATCGAAGTGCGCGAGCGGCTGCTCGTGGACGGCTCGGTGCTGACGCCGCTTGAGGACGCGCAAGTGGCGGAAATCGCTGAGCGCCTGGCCGCCGACGGCATTGAGGCGGTGGCGATCTGCTTCCTGCATGCGTACGCCAATCCCGATCACGAGTTGCGCGCCGCCGCCCTGATCGCCAAGCGGCTGCCCGAGATAGCCGTGACCACCTCCGCGGCGGTCTTGCCCGAGTTTCGCGAATACGAGCGCTTTTCCACCACCGCGCTCAACGCTTACGTGGCGCCACGCATGCGCCGCTACCTGAGCGACCTCAACCGCGAACTGGCAGCAGCCGGTATGTCCGCGCCCTTGGCCATCATGACCTCCAACGGAGGCTCGCTGCCCGCATCCCGCGTGGAGGCGATGCCGGTGCTGTCCATGCTGTCGGGCCCGGCGGCGGGCGTTATCGCGGCTGCCCACGTCGGATTGGCGTGCGGCTGCTCCGACCTCATTACCTGCGACATGGGCGGCACGTCGAGCGACGTGTGCCTCGTGCGCGGTGGTGAGTACGACATGACAACGGAGGGCCGCGTGGGCACCTTTCCGATCAGGATCCGTCAGATCGATATCAACTCGATCGGCATTGGCGGCGGCAGCATTGCCTCGCTCGAGCCCGGCGGCTACCTGAGCGTCGGCCCGCGCTCGGCCGGCGCGCTGCCGGGTCCGTGCTGCTATGGCCGCGGTGGCCTGGAGCCCACCATCACCGATGCCAACGTGGCGCTCGGCCGCCTCGGCGTGGAACGCCGCCTCGGTGGCGAGATCGCGCTCGATCCAGGCGCGGCGTGCGATGCCGTCGCCCGGCTCGGCGCGCAGATGGGTTTGAGCGCTTCAGCGATGGCGCTTGGCATCCTGCGCATTGCCGCGGTGACGCTGGCCGGGGCAATCAAGGAGGTCTCGGTGATGCGTGGGCTTGATCCGCGCGATTTCACCCTGTTGCCGTTCGGCGGCGCCGGCCCAATGCACGCCGCCGCGGTCGCCGAAGAGCTCGGCATGCGCAGGGTGGTGGTGCCACCGCTGCCCGGCAATTTTTCAGCCCTCGGCCTGTTGATCGCCGACGTGCGGCGCGATCTGGTGCGCACGCGCGTCTCAGCCACGGCACAAACATCGATCGAGGACGTGCGGGCCGCGTTGCGCGAGCTGGTGGTGAGCGCAACGGCCGAGCTTGCGGGCGCTGGCTTTGCGCCCGAGCGCCACCGCTTTGCCACCAGCCTCGACATGCGTTACGCCGGACAGTCTTTTGAGCTCTCCGTGCCGGTGGCGCTGGAGGTTGCGGGCATCGCCGACATCGAGCGCACCTTCGAGCAGATTTACGCAGCGCGCTATGGCGCTCAAAGCGCACGCCCAATCGAGATCGTAAGCTATCGCGTGGCCGCCTGGGGCTTGGTCGCAAAGCCGCAGCTGCCGCCGATTGATCCAACCGCACGATCGCTTAAGGCGGCCGTGTCGGGGACACGTGCGGTCTCCTTCTCGGGGAGCGAACTCAAGGTCAAGATCCTCTCCCGCGACCATCTGCCGGTGGGTGAGACGGTGCAAGGGCCCACGCTGATCGAGGAGGAAGGCACGACCACCGTCGTCCCGCCCGGCTGGATCGCTGAGCTCGATCCCCTTGGCTGTCTCCTCCTCAAGCGGAGCTGAGGCATGGCATCCACCCCGGTTCTCGATCCGATCACGCTCGAAGTTCTGAGTGAGGCGCTGATCGCCACGGTGCGCGAAATGCGCGCCACCGTGTGCCGCACCGCCAGCTCGGTGGCAATCTATGATGCCAAGGACTTCTCGTGCGGGCTTTTTGCGCCCGATAGCCAGGTCATCGCCCAGTCGGAGGACATCGGCTCGCACGTGGTGCCGCTGCCGTGGTCGGTGCGCGCGGCGTTCGAGAAGATGGGTGCCACGCTGGCTCCGGGTGACGCCATCCTCATCAACGATCCCTATAGCGGCGGCACGCATCTCAACGACGTGACGATCATCTATCCGGTGTTTCGCGAGGGTCGATTGATCTTCTTTCCCGCCGTGCGCGCCCATTGGGCCGACGTGGGCGGCATGGTGCCGGGCAGCATGTCCGGCAAGGCCACCGAGATTTACCAGGAAGGGATCCGCATCCCGCCGCTCAAGATTCTCGAGGGCGGACGCGTAAACGAAGCTGCGCTCGATCTACTGCTTGCCAACATGCGCGTGCCCGACGAACGGCTGGGCGACTTCCAGGCTGGTCTTGCCGCGTGCCGCGTCGCAGAAAAGCGCCTTGCCGAAATCTGCGCCCGCTACGGCGTGGACACCTTGCTCGAAGCCGTACGTCTCGATCTTGATCGTGCGGAGGCGCGCATGCGTGCCTCGATTGCCGCTCTGCCGGACGGCACCTACCACTTTGAAGACTATCTGGAGACCTTCATGGGCGGCCGGTTCGAGCCGCTGCTGTTGCCGCTGGCGCTCACCGTGAGTGGCGATCGCATGATCGCCGATTTCACGGGCGCCGCGCCGCAAGTGCCATTCCCCGTCAATTCCACGGCCGCGGTGTCGGCGGCCGGCGTGTTCATTGCGGTGAAGTCGGTGTTCGACCCGCGGGCGCCGCTCAACCAGGGCTCGTTCCGCCCCATCGAAGTGGTCGCGCCGCCCGGCACCATTGTCAATGTGCAGCGTCCGGCCCCAGCGGGCTCGCACGGCGAGATCCGCAAGCGCGTGATCGCCACCATGGTCGGGGCGCTGTCCCAGATGGTCCCGGAGCGGATCGCAGGCGATCTCTGCCGCACATCCTTTCACAACCTGATCGGCGGCTGGGATGCGCGCAGCGGCCGCGAGTGGGTGCACTACGAGTGGTCGGCCGGCGGCAACGGCGGCTTTGCCGAGCATGACGGGCCGAGCGCCATGGCGCCCATCGATTGGGGCGATCTCGTCACCGTGCAGTCCACAGAGGTGATTGAAACGCGCATGCCGCTGCTGGTGGAGAGCTCGCGGCTTGCCGTGGACTCAGGGGGGGCCGGCCGCTCGCGTGGCGGCTTGGCGATGTCGCGCGCGCTGCGCGTGTTGGCTCCGGGGACGCGCTACTCCCTGCTCTCGGACGGCGCCGTGGTGCCGGCCTTCGGTGTGCTCGGCGGTTTGGCAGGCGTCACCGTTGGCGCCTGGATTGAGCGGCAGGGAGCGGTCTCTTACTTCGACACGCCGGGCAAGGTCGCCGGGCACCTCATCGAGGCTGGAAGCACGCTGATGGTGCGCTCGGCAGGGGGAGGCGGTTACGGCGACCCGCTCGAGCGCGACCCCGAGCGCGTCGCGCTTGATGTGCGCGAGGGCTACGTGTCGGCCGAGGCCGCGCGTCTCCTCTACGGCGTGTTGGTTGGTGCAGGCGGGCGTGTCGACCTTGCCTCCACACAAGACCTGCGCGAGCGCCTGCGAGCCCTGCGCTTCCGGCTGACGGCGGTTCTCGCCGGCGACGTGTTCGAGGCCGGGCCGGTCAGCCGCCGCCGCGTCTGCCGGCTCAACCCGTCGGATGCGCGCACGGCGGGCCTCGGCGAGGATTGGGTGGTGGAGCTCGACGCGGCGCGCGCCGCACCCTTGCGCGCCTGGACGCGCCTCGATGCGAGCGTGGCGCAAGGTACCCTACCGATCGATGACCGCGGCCTCGCCATCCTGAAGGCCGCCGCCGGCGAGCTGCTGCATGTGCGCGCAATCGCGCCGGCAAGGTCGCTCAGATGACCTCCTGCTCCTCAAGGGCGCGCAGCTCGCCCTGCGATAGGCCGAGCAGGCCGCAATAGACATCCCCGTTGTGCTGTCCGAGCCGCGGCCCCAGCCATTCGATCGCACCTGGTGTGTCGGAGAGCCGCGGGCATACGTTCGGCATGGCAATCTCTCCCACGCGCGGGTCTTTGACGAAGGCGATGTTTTCGCGGGCGCGGTAGTGCGGATCGGCGAAGATCTCGGCGATCGAGTTGACGGGCCCGCACGGCACCTCGAAGGCGTTGCAGCGCTCGATGAGCTCTGCCAGCGGATGCTCTTGGGTCCAGCGCGTGACCCAGGTATCGACCGCAGCGCGGTCGCGATCGCGATCCTTGACTTTTCCCCACTTGCCCTCGCCCGCGAGGGAGGGCTCACCCAAGAGTTTCGCAAGCCGGGCGAAGATCTTATCGGATGTGCAGGCGATGGCGATCCACTTGCCGTCTTTGGTTGGGTAGTGGCTGTGCGGCACCACGTTGACGGTGCCTGGCCCCATGCGCTCGCGCACATAGCCATGCGAGTGGTAGGCCGCCGCCAGCTCGTCAAGGATGCGAAACACCGGCTCGTAGAGGCCGATGTCGATAAACTGTCCACGTCCCGTGATGTCGCGGGCGCGCAGCGCGAACATGATGCCCAGCGCGCCGTAAAGCCCAGCGAGGTAATCGGGGATGGTGGCGGAGCCCGGTGTGACCGGCGGCCGGTCGGGATAGCCGGCAAGGTATGACAATCCGCCGAAGGCGTTACCGATGCGGCCGAAGCCCGGGCGCGGGCTATAAGGACCGGTTTGGCCAAACCCGGAGATGCGCACCATCACCAGCCCCGCGTTCACCGCCTTGAGCACGTCCCAGCCAAGGCCCCATTTCTCCATCGTGCCCGGCTGGAAGTTTTCGACCAGCACATCGGCCTGTTTGACGAGCCGCTTCAGCAGCTCGGCGCCCGCGGCCTTGCGCAGATCGAGGGTGGCGGATTTCTTGTTGCGGCACTCCTGCAGCCAGGCAAGCGAATCACCGCTCTGGGTGATGGTGCCGAACTTGCGCAGCGCATCGCCCACCTTCGGCAGCTCGAGTTTGATGACCTCGGCGCCAAACTCGGCGAGCTGGGTTGCGCAGAAGGGGCCGGCGAGAAAGCTCGACACATCGATGATGCGAATGCCCTCAAGGGGCTTGACCGCTTGTCGTGGTGCGGATGCATCGGTCATAGCGCTGTCCATTGCTTGCGTTGGTGCCCTTTAGGCGCGGGCGGCGATGCGCTCGATGGTCTCCAGCACGCGGCGCGCCCGATAGACAATGGGATAATCGATGAACTTACCCTCAAGCTGGATGGAAGCGGAGCCTGCCGCTTCGGCCGCCTCGAAAGCCTGCACGACCTTGCGCGACCACTCGACCTCCGCGGCTGAAGGCGAGAAGATGGCGTTGACCTCGCGCACCTGATCGGGGTGGATGCACATCTTGCCCTGGAAACCCAGGCTCTTGACGTGGCGGGTCGAAGTGCGCAAGCCCTCGGCATCGGAAAGGTCCACCCACACGGTGTCGAGCGGCGCCTCGATGCCGGCAGCACGGGAGGCAAGCACGCACTCGCTGCGATAGGGCATTAGCTCGGTCTCGCCGCGACTCCATTCGATGTTCATGTCGAGGGTGAGATCGCCGGCGCCGAAGGCGAGGCGCCTGATGCGTGAGCCGGCTGCCGCGATGGCGCGAACGTTGGCCATTCCCTTGCCTGTCTCGACGATGGGGATGACGTCGAATTGCCCGGCTGGGAGCCCCCGCTCCTGCTCCAGGTTGGCAATCACCCAATTGACGGCTCTGATCTCGTCGGCCGACTCCACCTTAGGCAAGACGATGCCGTCGACGCCTTGCGCGACGACGGCCACGATGTCGCCGTAGCCGAACTCGGTGGAGATAGCATTAACGCGGACGTAGCCGCGGCTCCGGCGCGAGCGCTGGCAGGCCGCAACGACGAGCGTGCGCGTTGCCTTCTTCTCTGCGATCGGGCAGGCGTCCTCCAAGTCGAGGATCACGGCATCGGCATCGAGGGCGAGAGCCTTGGCAACGCGTCTTGCATGATTGCCCGGCGCAAATAGCAGCGAGCGATGGATGACCATTTTCAGTTTCTCCCGCCTGGTGGCTGCGGCCGGCGAGGGACGGTAACGCAAGTTCGCTTGCCCGACGAGGGTTTGGGCTTGGGCGTGGGACCCCGCCCCGCCAAGCGGGGATCCTGCCACTGTCGTGTCCCTCGCTCGCGGGGGAGCGGCAGTTGCCGGCCAATCCTCGCAAGGCTACCGTTCGATCGCGCACGCGCCTGGGGCGACGGCCACGCGGGCCCTGGATCATCCGGCCATCCGCAACGCATGGTCCCGTGCGGGGTCGTTGGGGGATCGGCGGCCAAGGAGCCTGGAGCCCTGCAACGCGGCAACCGCGGCTTTGGCCCAGCGCCCTCTGAGGCCTCGGCCACGCGGGCTGCACACCATCGCAAAGGAGACGCAAATGGCTCAACCCGACACCGCCAGGCTGACCAATCCCGTCAAGGAGACGCTCAAAGCCGGCGGCGTTTCCCTCGGCATGACCGTGCGCCTCGGACGTTCCCCGGACATCGCGCGCATCGCCAAGGCTTCTGGCCACGAATTCATCTTCATCGACACCCAGCATTCGATTTTTGACCTTGAGACCATTGCTGCGATTGCTCACACGGCCCTCGCCATCGGCGTTGCTCCCCTTGTGCGTGTGCGCAGCATCACAGATCCCGACGTGTCGCTGCTGCTCGATAACGGGGTCACCGGTATCATTTATCCGGACGTTGCCAATGCCGAGGAGGCGAGGCAAGCCGTCAGTACCTGCAAGTTCGCACCGATCGGCAGCCGCTCGGTGGTCGGCGGGTATCCGCATTTCGACTACCGCACGCTTGCGCTCACAGAAAGCGTGCCGCAGCTCAACGATGCCTGTCTCCTCGTGTGCATGATTGAGACCACGGAAGGTCTCGACAACGTGGAGGAGATTGCAGCGGTGGATGGCGTGGATGTGCTGCACGTGGGCAGCAACGACCTGCTCGTCAACATGGGAAAGCCCGGCAAATTCGACGATCCTGCCATCGAGGCGGCGCAGGACCGGGTGATCAAAGCGGCCAAGGCGAGGGGCAAGTTCGCTGGTATTGGCGGCAACCGCGACGTCGCCCGCCAGGCCGCCGCCATCCGTCGCGGCGCACAGTTCGTGACGACGCAGACCGACATCGCCCTGCTCAGCGCTGCCGCGCGGGAGTGGACGCAGGGCGTGCGCAGAGCGCTCGGCTAGCGGGCTTGCATCATGAGCAAGGCCCGCAACCGCTCGCGCATCGCCATTGACGGGCTCGATCGCACGCCGCATCGCGCGTTTCTACGCGCCTGTGGCCTCGGCGACGAGGACCTTGGCAAGGCCCAGGTCGGCATCGTCAGCACGCACGGCGACAATACGCCGTGTTCCATGTCACTCGGGCCTCAAGCGGACGCGGCGCGACTGGGTGTGGCTGCCGGAGGGGCCGTGCCGGTCGGGTTTACCACCATCTCCGTGTCCGACGGCGTGTCGATGAACCACAAGGGTATGCGGCTGAGCCTCGTGTCGCGCGAGATCATCGCCGACTCGATCGAGGCCGTTGTGCGGGGCCACGCCTACGATGCCCTGGTGGGTTTTGCTGGCTGCGACAAGACGCTTCCTGGGATCATGATGGCGATGGTGCGGCTCAACTGCCCGAGCGTGTTCGTCTACGGCGGCGCGATGCTGCCCGGCCGCTGGCGCGGGCAGGACGCCACCGTACTCACGGCCTACGAGGCGGTGGGCTCGGTGCTCACAGGCTCCATGTCTGAAGCGGAGCTTGCCGAGCTTGAGCGAGCGTGCGCGCCAACGGTTGGCTCCTGCCCCGGGCAGTTCACTGCCAACACCATGGCGATGGTGTCGGAGGCGCTTGGTCTGGCGCCGCCGGGATCGGCAATGCTGCCGGCGGTCTATTCCCAGCGCCTGGCGCTTGCCCGCCACGCCGGCCGTCGGGTGACGGAGATCTTGGCCGCAGGCGGGCCGCTGCCGCGCGACCTCGTGACCCGCAAATCGCTGGAGAATGCGGCCGCGGCGGTGGCGGCGACGGGCGGCTCCACCAATGCTGGCCTCCACCTGCCGGCCATCGCGCATGAGGCTGGCATCGCCTTCACGCTCGACGACGTGGCGGAGGTGTTCCAGCGCACGCCACTGCTGGCCGACCTGCAGCCGGGCGGGCGCTATCTTGCGGTGGACCTCTTTCGCGCCGGTGGTACCGATACGGTGCTGAAGGCGCTGCTGGAGGGCGGCTTTCTCCACGGCGACGCGCTGACGTTATCTGGCCAGAGCGTGGCTCAGCATCTCGCGGGACATGCCGCTCCCGATGGGGGGATGATCGTCCGGGCGGCATCGCAGCCCTTGCAGGCGAGCGGCGGGCTCGTCGTGCTGCGCGGCAATCTCGCGCCCGATGGCGCGTTGCTCAAGATCGCCGGACTCAAGGCTTTGCAATTTGAGGGCCGGGCGCGCGTTTTCGAGGGCGAGGAGGCCTGCTTTGCCGCGGTGTCGGAGCGGCGCTATCAGGAAGGCGATGTGCTGATCATCCGCCATGAGGGGCCCAAGGGGGGACCCGGCATGCGCGAGATGCTGGGGGTCACGGCCCTCATCTATGGGCAGGGCATGGGCGAGAAGGTGGCGCTCGTCACAGACGGGCGGTTCTCCGGCGCCACCCGTGGCATGATGGTGGGTTATGTCGGTCCCGAGGCCGCCGTCGGCGGTCCCATCGCGCTCGCGCTCGATGGCGATCCCGTGCGCATCGACTGCAGCAAGCGCAGCATCGACTTGATGATCGAGCAAGGCGAACTCGAGCGGCGCCGCGCCGAATACCGGCCGCCTCCACCCCAACGCCTGGCGGGGGTCCTTGAAAAATACGCGCGACTGGTAGGGCCGGCGCGCGAGGGTGCCGTGACCCACGCCGGGGCCGCGGATTGGCCCTGGGAGTAGAGCAGCATCTCCCAAGAGCGCAGAGGAGGCGCGGGGGCCGAGAGAGAACGTTTGCGAGAAGGGACTGGGCGCGTTATGCCCGATTGGGGGCGCGCTCCTACCTTGAGTGCCGCACCGCCTGCCTTTTCAATCCGAGCCTCGTCGCCATGACTGACAGACCTCCCGACCGATTGTCCGCCGACCCGACGAGCCCCTACTACGATGCTGCCCTGCTTGAGCGTGGCGTCGGGGTGCGCTTCAAGGGCGTGGAGCGAAACAACGTCGAGGAATACTGCGTCAGTGAACGATGGGTGCGCCTTTCGGTCGGTGCCACGCGCGACCGCAAGGGCCGGCCCCTGACCATCAAACTGGCGGGCGAGGTTGAGCCCTATTTCCGCGATGCAGCGGAGCCACCGGCGCGGTCCTGAGGCGCTTGGGCTATCCCGCCGCCTCGCAGAAGCCCTGGTACTGAGTGACCAGCGGCTGACCAAAGAGGCCAAAGTGGCGCGAGTGCACGGCTGGATAAGCCCCCTTGGCCTCGTCCTTGTCATAGACCGTCGTGAGGTGCAGGAAGCCCTCCGTCACCACTTCGAGAAAATGCATGGCATTGACCGCCTGGACGATGCGCAGCTGGCCCGTCCCGCCGCGGGTCTTGAGCTCGGCGCGCTGCGCCGTGGCGTCGATGGCAGAGATGCCAAACTTCAGCGGTGATGCCTTCTCGGCCACGAACGCCCCGTTGGTGTAGGAGTGGGTGATGCCTTCGGTGAAGGTGCAATTGAAGGCCGTGGGCTCGTCGGCGGCCGAGGCGGACGCCAGCAGGATGAGCAGCACAGCGGCTGCGATCGGTCGGCCGATCATGGCAATCCTCCCTCGGGGCATCCACGCATCTGCGGGCCCATCCCAGCGTGCAAGACGCGGGCATTCAAGGCCGCCCGCCCCCAAAGCGCAAGCGACGGTCGCGCGAGCGCCGGCGGACCCCCGCATCCTTCCGGCTAAACTTCCCCCGGGGCTTAGCGCCCCAGAGCTCGGCGCCCCAGAGCTTGGCGCCCCAGAGTTTGGTGCCCGAGAGCTTGGCGCCCGAGACCTTGGCGCCCGACCCCCGGCAGCCCCCGGCAGCCCCCGACAGCCCCCGACAGCCCCCGACAGCCCTCGACAGCCCTCGACAGCCCTCGACAGCCCTCGACAGCCCTGGGGGGCCCTCCCCACGGCTCACCCCGTCCGCGCGGCGATCGGCAATCGATGAGACGGTCTCGTCTGCCCGCGCGTTGCTGCCGGCGGGCTGCCGGTGGACCGATCACACCCCGATCATAGGCTCCCCTCGCCTCCAGCTTGGGCATGGACTTGGCGCGTGAACGCAGGGGCGCGTGAATGTAGGGGCGTGTGAACGTAGGGGCCCTTGATGGCGCTCGCACACACGGGGTTGGGCACCTCGCGTCTTGCCCCAGCAGCCCTCGACGAGGACCTGCGGGATTTGTGGGATTTGTCCCAATAACCTTGTCGTCTTGTTTGTGGTTGTCATCCCAACGAGGCTTTTCTTAGACTCGGCGGCAAAGATGGGGCGCTTGACGCCGGGCGCCCCGGATGCCCTGCGAACGGGCGTCTACGGATGAATGCCGGTGACGGAGCCGGGCAATGGCCCATGCCGCTGTCGATTTACTGGACAGCATCTCGGAGTTCTGCCGGCGCGCCGGCATGGCCGAATCAACCTTCGGGCGGCGCGCGGTCAATGACGGCAAGTTCGTCTCGCGCCTGCGCGATGGGGCGCGCATCACGCCCGAGACGCTCGAGCGCGTCAGCGCGTTTCTCACCACCCAGGGTGTGGAGGCGCCAACGGCCCCGCGGGAGCTCATGCCGCTGTTGCGCGTCAGCGGCCTTCCACGCATGGACGTTGGTCAGGCCAATGCCGAGGGCGCGCCGTCGCGCAACTTTCGTTTCTTCGACAATCGGCAAAAGTACCTGCTCTTTGTCAACACCTGCAGCGAGAAGGAGATGGTGGCGCGACGCGTCGGCCTGGAGCTTGCCCACCTGCATCCAGAGCCGCCCGCCGTGCGCTTGTTCGACGCGGGCATGGGTGATGGCACCGTGCTCACCCGCGTCATGCGTGAGATGCACCGCCGCCTGCCGACGCTGCCCTTCTACGTCGTGGGCAAGGAGATCAGCCTCGAGGACACGCGGCTTTGCCTCGACAAGATGGCCGATCGGTTCCACGAGCACCCTGCCACCGTGCTCGTCGTCACCAACATGTATTACACCGAGGCGCCCTGGCTCGCTCCCAAGTCGCTCTCCGGCGCCACCTCCATCGTTTGGCACGAGGTGGCGCTGACGGGCGGCACGGCCGCCGAGTTCAGCGAGCAAATCGAGGCCTTGGAACCGTTGCTGGCCAAGGTGTGGCAGGCGCGCCATTCGCCAAAGACCGGCAACCCTGTCTACGAGCGGCCCGCCGCCCTGGTCATCTATCGCGACGACTACCGCTTCCTGCTCGATGACATCATCCCGCGACAAGGCCGGGCGCGGGCCGACTACGATCTGGTCATCGCCTCGCAACCCTACCGCGCGCGCGTGCCCGTCGAATTCAAGGCGGCCAAGATCATCGCTCCGCTCGTGCGTTCTCTGCGGCCCGGTGGCCGGCTGCTCGGCATTCACTCCTGCGGCCGCGATCCGGGCATGGAGATCATCCGCAAGATGTGGCCCGGGGAGGACCCCTTCAAGACCTCGCGTCACGACATCTTGCGTGCTGTGCGCGCCGAGCTCGGGCGCGACGCGCGCCATTACAACTTCAACGCCTACGCCGATCAGCGCGCGGAATTTCGCTATTCCATGCACACGCTGCCGACGGAGATCGCGGCGGGGATCGGCACGTCCACCCTGCTCGCGGCCTGGAATGCCGCGGTCTACGTGGCGCAGATCGACGACGAGCGGCTCGCCGCCGAACTGGGCGCCCGGCGCTACATTGATGCCACGCGCGAGGTGCTCCAGGCGCACGGCAGTCTCTGGTTTCTCGACGAATCCTATGTCATCTCGCGCAAAAGAGGTTGAGCATGCCTCCCTTTCCCGCCGACACCGTGAAATCGCAGCCTGCGGCGGATGCGCCCGACATCGCCGCGGTCGCTGCCGAACTTGTCGCTTGCGGCTCGCTCGAGATGGGTGCCGATGCACCAGAAGACGCACAACGCATCGCCTCGCTGCTGCCGGCCGGCACGCCGGTCTATGTCAACCACCTGCCCCGCCGGGAGCTTGCCCACACGCTGCCCGCCCTGGTCGCGCTCAGCGAGGCCGGGCTCGAGCCCGTGCCGCACGTGGCCGCGCGCCGCGTCGCCTCGCGCGTCGAAGCCCAAAGCTTTCTCAAGCAAGCCGTGCGCCTTGCCAGCGTGCGCAAGGTGCTCCTGATCGGCGGCGATGTTGTCAAGCCCCTCGGTCCCTATGGCGATGCCGCTGCGTTCATGCGCGATCATCTGTTGCGGGAAAGTGGTGTTGAGCAGGTGGGCCTGGCGAGTTATCCCGAGGGACATCCGCGCGTGGCCTCCGGCAAAATCGCCGCTGCGCTGGCCGACAAGGTGGCCCTCGCCAGGGCCCAGGGGCTCGGCGTGCACCTCGTTACGCAGT
>Ga0075425_100001084_pt1 | contig 26233 bp, 18 predicted proteins | sample SoiMethybrSBSTD4_FD_75300 | JGI IMG/M metagenome (GOLD analysis project Ga0075425, IMG submission 75300) | Bulk soil microbial communities from a Populus tree surrounding site in Tennessee, USA - Soil MetaG P. TD hybrid SBSTD4 | ecosystem: Environmental > Terrestrial > Soil > Tree plantation...
TACACGCTCAACATCAAGCGTCAGGCGCTGACCGAACGCGCCGAGGCCTTTCGACAACAACTCGCTCGACGCGACCTGCGTTTCAGCCCCTCCGCCCGTACACTTTATGATCTCTTGATCAAACCGGCGCGTGAGCAACTACAACGCAAAAGCTTGTTGCTCATAGTCCCCGATGGCGCGCTGTGGCAGCTTCCATTCCAGGCGTTGCAGTCGGCACAGAATCACTACCTGCTCGAAGACGCGGCAATAGCTTACGCGCCTTCGCTGACCGTTCTGCGCGAGATGACCAGGCTTCGCAAGAGACCGGGCGGACAATCCGCAGCACCATTGACCCTGCTCGCAGTCGGCAATCCGTCGTTCGGGCATCAGACCCTCGAACGCCTCAAGTCCTCAAATCGAGATGAGAAGCTCGAACCGCTGCCCGAAGCCGAAAGGGAAGCGCGGGCTCTCGGACGGATGTATGGTTCGGATCACAGTAAGGTTTATGTCGGGGCGGAGGCACGAGAAGACCGCATCAAATCGGAAGCCGCGAAGTTCACGGTCCTGCATCTGGCAACGCACGGAATTCTCGACGACGCCAGCCCGATGTATTCACACCTGGTGTTAGCTCAAAGCGAAGCCGTGAAGGGTGAAGCAAACGCGGGTGAAGATGGATTGCTTGAAGCCTGGGAGATGATGAATCTCGATTTGCAGGCCGATCTTGTCGTGCTCTCGGCCTGCGAGACCGCGCGCGGACGCGTTGCGGAAGGTGAAGGGGTCATCGGCATGTCGTGGGCCTTGTTCGTGGCCGGATGTCCGACTGCGATGGTCAGCCAGTGGAAAGTGGATTCGGGGAGCACGACTGAATTGATGCTGGCATTTCATAAACAATTGCAGAGTGAGGCGAAGACAAAAGGTCAGATCAATGTGGCGCAGTCACTACGCAAAGCAGCGCTTGGGATGCTTCACGGTAGCGAGTATCGTCACCCATTCTACTGGGCCGGGTTCGTTGTTGTTGGCGCCGGTTTTTAAGCAGGGGTCAGGGGTCGGTGTGGTCAGGGGTCAGGTTTCCGAGTTCCAGGTTAGAATTTAGATATCCGAACGGAGAAACTTTGCAGCTTGTTTTCAATTCAGAAGACAGAACCCGGAACCCTCAACCTGAAACTCGGAACCCATGAACCCCTGACCCCTCCCCTATTTCTGCCGCAGCGAACGGACCCCCTCCAGGAGCTTCCGAGCAGCAGCAGAGGTTGGGTTTGCGGCGAGCAGTTCCTTGAACTCGCGTTCGGCGGCATCCAACAAGCCGGCTTGTCTATAGAGCGCGCCGAGAATTAAGTGCGAATGCGGGTATGAAGTTCGGGCTCGACTTAACGATTCGGCCTTTGATGATTCCAAGACTTTGAACCTCGCTTCAGGAGCGGGAGGCACTGGCGAGATTATTTCCTGTCCATCCTTGATTGCGGTTACCTGCCACGAATAGAGCTCGTCTCGCTTGAGAGGCTGCTGCGCGGTCCATTCGGTATCTGACAGGCGACCGGAAGTGGCAACATTGTTGAAATGCGAATCAATAATATTTACGGCATAGCCGGCGGCGCCTTTCACCGGCTGCCAACGAAACGTCGGGCGGTCGCTCTCCACGAAAGTGCCGATCGGACTGAGCAGGCCGAATGAAACGCCTTTGCTTCCTCCCCCCATTAGTGTTCCGGCTTTGCCAACGAGACTGCGCAGTTCCGACGATTGATCTGCGTTGACCAAAGCCGCTTTGACCGCCAGCTCTACCGGCGGCGGCAGCGGTTCCATACCGGTGACATGACCCTGCATATCTACAGCGACAACTCTCCCGCCATCGGAGAGTTCCTGGGCATTTGGGTTGCGCAAGCTTAATTGCGATTGCTGAAGCTCGGCTAGTTGTGATTTCAACTGCTCAGTCGATGCAGACTGTTGTCGCAGCTCATCATTTTTCTGTTGTGCGGCGTCCAGTTGAGCTCGCAGTTCGGCAACCTGGCGACGCAGCGGTAGAGTCGCTACCCAAACGACCACGAGCACTACCATGGTGGCGCCTGCCAGTTGCAGCGGTATTCGAAAACTCGGCCTCTGCCACAGCGCTTTGATCTTTTCCCAAAAACCGGATGGCTCCCCGACTGCGGGCTTCACTTCGGATGAAGGCATATCCGCCTGAAAGACTCGGAGGTCCTGCGCGTCGGCGGTACAGCTTGCGCAGATTTCCAGATGACTTTCGATGATCTCGCGCTCGGTCTCATCGGCGCTGCGATCAAGATATGCGGCTAGTTGATCGTACCGGAGATGCGTCAGGGGCTCGCGAGCGTCGTTTCTCAATGCAGAACGCAATTCGGCGAACGTGGCTTGCGCTTGCTGAAATGGGCCGAGTTGCTGGCGACACGATAGGCAAACCGACGCATGGTCGAAGAGCCAATTCAACTCTGCGGCTGACAGCTTCCGCTCGTTAAAGCGTTCGAGCTGTTCTGAAGACAAATGCTCAGACAAGTCTTACGTCTGCCTTTTCTGATTTGGAATTACAGAACCCAATCCCTCTCGCGTTATCAAGATGGGAATCCACCTGCGATCTTACCACTTAAACGATTTCACCTTTCCGAAATCCCACCAACGCAGTTGATGGATTGTTCAGGCCCTACCTACAAGCGCAGCACCCGTCCCGCGCTCCCGTCCCTCCTCACCCTCCCAAAATCCCGGCGGGATTTGGGAAAGGTTCCCGGAACGCGGGTTTGGGCTCTGGCTTTGTAGGTCGAGCCTGAACGATCCACCAACTGCGTTGGTGGGCTTGGCGAGGAAATTAAGACTCATTTCTTTCATCGACCCTCTTCAAAAGCGCGCATCCGTCGCGCAAGGCGCTCGCGCGCAGACTTGCGCAGGTTGATGACTTGTTGCCTGTTGATGCCGAGACGATTCGCGATGGTCGCATCATCCAGCGGCAGCTCATTCCACAGTTCGAAGAACTCCTCGGCAGACATCCCGAGCGAGGCGGCGATCTTCGAAGTCGTGGTGATCCCAGACAACAGAAAGAGCGCAATGCAATCGCCGCCCTTCGGATCTTTCAGGTTGAGAAGCAGCGCCACTCGTTGACGCGGCGGCAACTCGCATATTTCTGTCCACAAGCGCCCAACGTAGATGCGTTGTTCGACTTCCACATCGAGAGCCACGTGAGAATCAGGCAATCTCTCCGTCAAATCCGTCTCACGATCATCCCGATTGGGCTGCGGGATTTGGTCTTTGACCCCGCTCCACTCCGCGACCGCGTTGACCAGGTCATCCAACTCGATCGGCGCATTTGTAGCTTCAAACACCGCGGTAACCAGTTCCGCGAGTCCCATTCGCTGTAGATCGTGGCGCGCGAGCGCCGACCGCTCGAATGCTTGCGGGTCATCGCGTAATCGTCGGAGCAGCTCGCTACCACCGCGAGCCGCTGGCTTATCTGTCCATTGCGCCAACCCGCACAGCATTTCTCGGTCGTCGCTTTCCCATAACCCAAAAGACGGATTGTGAGTCATCAGATAGCGGAGCCGGTTTCTGAGCCGGTATCGTTGCGGGTAGCGTTGACGCAGATGCTCGTTGCAGGCGTTGAAAGCGATGACCGCGACATATCCGCGAAAGTTGCTGATGGGCTTTTCGTCGGGTTGCGCCTTGATGTCTCGAAGCCGCGACAGCAACTGCAGGCGAACTTCACCGCAAACGTCTTCGATCTCCTGCAGGTGCGCGCCACCAGCGTGGCCGAAACCAGGTTGGAGCTTGCGTCTGACGATTACTTTGAGCACCGGTTCGGCGGCAATCGCCAGCAATTGTTCAAGGCGCCGCTGGGATTCCTGTTCATCGGCAGCGCGCAAAAAGGCCAGCAGCAAACTGTCGATTTCAGGTGCTTCCTGAGTGTTCATTGCAAGCCAACATGTCCTTCAGGAAGAAGGTGCGTTGCAGAGCCCCGCCTCTGAGATCACGCGAGCATGAGATGGACCTTAGCTTTATCTGATGAAATGTTTTGAATCTGGGGTGGGGCGTTAGTTACTGTGCAGACAGGTGCTCGTTTACTCCGTTTACAATATCTCCGACAGTCAGGAATCGAGGAATTGCGTCATCGGGTATTTTTATTCTGAATCGCTCTTCGAGACGAAGTGCGATGTTGAGCGCGTCCAGTGAATCGGCACCCAGGTCTTTCATCAAATGGGTGGTGGGTCCCAGTTGACTGTGGTCCACTCTGAGCTCAGCGATAATGATGCTCTTAACTGCGTCTTCAATAGATTCAGCAGCTTCTCTGGTCATTGTGTTTTTTCCTCAACCTGATCTATGAGTGGCCCAGAATTTTTGAAGCTTGATACTACTGCACGCCGGCCCGTACAACAAGCACCGCGTTGTTTCCTCCAAAGCCAAACGAGTTCGAGATCGCCACCTTCATCGGAGTCGATCTCCCAAGCTCGCGCGCACCCTCGGTTACGTAATCGAGGTCACACTGCGGATCGGGTTCCTCGAAATTTATCGTCGGTGGAATCGTTTGACTGTCCAGAGCCAACACCGTGGCAATGAATTCGATCGCGCCCGCCGCGCCCATCGAATGCCCGATCATCGACTTGATTGAATTGATGGGCACTTCATAAGCGCGGCTTCCGAACACTCGCTTAATCGCCTCGGTCTCCGAAGCATCATTGAGTTTTGTAGCTGTTCCGTGCGCGTTGATGTAGTCGATCTCCTTGGCGTCGACTCCGGCATCCTTCAGCGCCCGTGTAATCGCGTGCGCCTCGCCTTCGGGATCGGGAAATGTAATGTGCGACGCATCGGCGGTCGATCCGTAGCCCAGCACCTCGGCATAGATGCGCGCTCCTCGATTCTTCGCCGTTTCCAAATCCTCGAGCACCACAATCCCTGCACCTTCTGCGAGAACGAACCCGTCCCGGTTCGCGCTGAAAGGTTTGCAGGCGCGCTCCGGCGGTTCATTCTTTGTCGACAGCACTCGCATTTCCTTCCAGGCTTCCATCACCACCGGAGTAATCGGAGCATCGACGCCTCCGGCAATCATTCGTTCGGCGTGACCGTAACGAATCAGGTGAAACGCCTGGCCGATCGCGTTTGCGCCCGACGAACAAGCGGTAGTGAAAGTGATATTCGGACCTCTGGTCTTGAATCTTATCGCAATATTTGAAGACGAAGCGTTATACATCGACTTGGGAATCGCGATGGCGGACCGGCGGCCTTTACCGTTTGAAAAGAACGCTCCGCAAAACTCTTCGATCGAACTCTGGCCGCCAAATCCGGTGCCAAGATAAACGCCGGCCTCGTAGCTGTCGAGCTGTCCGTTTGTAAGCCCCGCTTCGCGAGTCGCCATACAAGTGGCGGCGATTGACAATTGCGAGACTCGATCCAGTCTGGTGAGCTCACGCTCGTCAAAGAATTCCTCTGGGCGGAAGTCCCGACAAACGCCGGCGATATTCGTCTTGAGGTTTGAGGTATCGAAGTCTTCGATTCGTGAGATACCGCTCCGACCCGCCGTAAGCGCTTCCCATACGCGCTCGCGACCGACGCCAGTTGCGGCAATGATGCCAATTCCGGTTACAGCGACTCGCCTCATAATTTGAGCGTGGTGCGATCCGTGAAGCTCACCATACCGCAGCACGTTTAATGAATCAGCTCCAGCTTTTTCCCTATTCTATACATCGATTCGAGGAGACGCGTTGTGTGCTCATCTTTGTGCGTAGCCATGCAGCTAATCCGCACCAGGCTGTGCGAAACAGCAGGAGCAAGAACCGGGTTGGTATAAATGCCCTCGCCCATCAACTCCCAAAAGAAATTGCAGACCTTTACTTCGTCATCGACGACGACCGGGATAACTGGAGTGAACCCCTCCAGCAGCTTGAATCCCATCTTGACCAGCTCGCGACGAAGCGAAGCGCTGAGCTCGCCTAAACGCACCCGCCGTTCGGGCTCTCTTTCGATAATCTCAATCGCCTTTAAGACCGCTGCCGCGTTTGCCGGCGCGAGCGACGCCGAATACACAAATGCTCGGCTGTGATGCTTTATAAACTCGATGACGTCGCGACTTGAAGCTACGAACCCACCGATCGATGCAAACGATTTCGAGAAGGTTCCCATCACGATATCGACCTCTTTTTCGACGCCGTAGTGCTCGGCGGTACCTCGACCGTGGCCGCCAAGAACTCCAATCGCATGGGCTTCATCGACGTAAATTCGCGCCTTGTATTTTTGCGCGAGGCGGACGATTTCAGGGAGCTTGGCAGTGTCGCCCTCCATCGAAAAAACGCCGTCGACGACTATCAACCTGCCTTCGTCCGACTGAAGGTTTGCCAGAACCTTTTCCAGATCGGCCATATCGTTGTGCCGAAACCGCGTGGTTCGAGCAAACGACGCGAGACAGCCATCGAGAATCGAGGCGTGAATGTTTCGGTCGGCGATGATGACGTCGCCCTTCTGGGCTATGGTCGAAAGCGCGCCGAGATTGGTTTGAAAACCGGTACCGAAGACCAGCGCCGCCTCTCGGTTCATAAATCGTGCCAGAGTGTCTTCGAGCTGTACGTGTAAGTCCATCGTGCCGTTGAGCATTCTGGAGCCGGAACAGCCTGTCCCGTACAGATCGATGGCTTCTTTGGCGGCAGCTTTGACCTCGGGGTTGGTGGTAAGACCGAGATAGTTGTTTGAACCGAACATGAGGATTCGGCGGTCGCCCATCATTACTTCGGCTTCGCCGGAATCCGCGCCGCTGGAAAACTCGGTAAAATAAGGATAAAGCCCTGCGCGCCGGAACTCATCAGCCTTGGTGAACCCCACAGCTTTGTCGAAAACGTCTTTCATAACTGCGGGAGACCGCTGCTGCATAAATAACCTCTTCCACGTGACTTGGTGATATTAATCTCTACCCCGTTTGACGAGGGACCCTGCGCGTCTAAGCTCTCTGCAATCCGGAGATTATATCTCAAAACGACGTGAGGGCAAGCTGAATAAGTCGCGGTACTTGGGGGGTTTTGAGGGGAACAGGGTCAGTGGTCGGGGGTCAGAGGAAGAAGAGGGGTCGGGGGTCAGGGGTCGGGATCAGGGAAGTTCAGGTTCAGGGTTGCCAGGTTCTGTTTTGAGTTGAGCAACACTCAAGTCCAAAACATACTTATTGCTGAATTCCTGAATCTCACACCCACACTCGGAACCCGGAACCGGAACTCTGAACTTCCCTGACCCCTGACTCCCGACCCCTGTTACTAATTGAGCCAGCCGGTAAACACTCGTTGAACTCGAGGCCCAATCCTCGCCAAAAGTTCATAAGGAATCGTCTCCGCCGTCTCTGCGACCGACTCCGGCCGCACCACGTATCCCGCATACTTGCCGTAGACCAGCACATCGGTCTGCAAATCGACATCGGGTATCTCGCTCAGATCCACCATCATCGAGTCCATCGAGATGTTCCCGACGATCCGGGCCGTCCTACCGTTTATCAGCACGGTTCCTCGATTCGAGAGGTTTCTCGGAATCCCGTCGTGATACCCCAGAGGCACAACGCCTCCCACAAAATCGTCAGTTGGGACAACAAATGTGCCGCTGTAACCGATTCGGTCGCCTTTCTTGTACCGATTTATTTTCACAAACCGACTGATCAGCGCGATCGCCAGCTCCAGATCAATGGTCTTCGCAACTTCAACCGAAGGGCAAATCCCGTACATCCCCAGACCCAGCCGAACCATATCGAATCGCGCTTGTGGGAGACGCGGAATCGCGGCAGTCGCACTCGCATGACATATCAGACTCTCGATGCCCAACTCGCGAAGGGATTCGATGGCCGCCTCGAATCGGCGCACTTGTTGTCCGCTGAAATCGTCCTGATCGGGATCATCAGCCGAAGCGAAGTGAGTCATCAGCCCCACAGGTCTCAGACTGCCGGTACTCACGATCATTCGGGCCAAATCGCCCGCTTCCTCGGAGCGAACTCCGAGACGACCGAGCCCGGTATCGACTTCGAGATGCACGTCGATAATTTTTCCCTGTTCCCGGGCTGCGCGCGCGATCGGTTCGACCACCTCGAACGAATAGATCATCGGCGTAAGATCGTAATGGATCAGCTTATCGGCTTCGGTCGGTGAGCACATCATCACCAGGATCGGCAATTTTATGCCGGCTCGTCGCAGAGCCGCCCCCTCGTCGGCGCTTGCCACTCCGAACGAATCTACATCCATCCGTTGGAGCTCCAGAGCGAGCCGGCTCTCATCGGTGCCGTATGCGAGCGCCTTCACCATTGCCAGTATCCTGGTTTTCGGGCCAATGACGCGCTTGAATCGGGTAATGTTTTCGTTGACCGACTGGAGATCGACCAGGAACCGGTTTGGCCCCATCGGCTCGATCACTTCGCGCGCCACCAGGGCGATGCCCATGTTCCGAGGGCCCTTCACTAGAACTGTGTCGCCCCACCGCAGGTTCGGCAGAAGCTTGGCCTTTACATCCTTCGGGTTTTCGCAACGAATGACCTGGCGATCGGGCGCGGCAGTTGAGAACGCCTCGGCTGTTGTATCGACCCCGTTCTTGCCGACGAGGATCAGCGTATCGACGTTGCTCTTGGCTGCAAGATCACCAACCGACGCGTGCTCATCTCGTTCGAGTGACCCGAGCTCTCTCATTCCGCCGAACACGAAAAATCTTCGCCCCTTGTCCGTGGTTATCGAAGCGAGCGATCGAAGCGCCGCACTTACCGAGATCGGATCCGAACTGCAGGAATCGTTTATCAGCGTAAATCCGACGGGGGACTTCCAGATTTCCATCCTGGTGTTCCCGGGCGCGTAATCCGCGAGAGCCTCCTCAATGGCGGCGGCGTTAACTTCTAACAAATGTGCGGCGCATATAGCGATTTCGACATCCGAAACGATTTCGAGCGATGGAGTATTTATGTTGAGACCGATTCGATCTCCCGACGGGAATCGCACGATCAACTGCGTTGCGCTGTTTGTTGCGCGGCGAGACTCGACGATGGGAAGGTCTTCGGCAGGGTTGCCGATCTCGAGAATTCGGCATTTCACATTCTTGAGTGCCTCGGTAAGGACTCCATCGCGAGTGTTGGAAAGACGCGCGGGATTATCACTCGCTTTGCTGCTCGGAACCAGGAGCCAACCGCCGGGTGGGATGTTCTCGAAGAGTTTTACCTTTTCCTGGGCGATAACAGTCCTGCTTCCGAACGACGAAATATGAGCGAACCCGATCATCGTGATGATCCCGAAATCGGGTTTTAGAATCTGCTCCAGCCGCGTCATCTCGCCGACGCTTGAAATGCCTGCTTCGAGCACGGCAAAGTCGACGTCACGAGGAATCCGAAGGACCGACAGCGGGACACCGATCTGGCTGTTAAAACTGTCGGGGCTTCCGGCGGCACGATAGACGCGCGACAGGATGTGAAGCAGCGCGTCTTTTACAATCGTTTTGCCGTTGCTGCCGGTGATGGCAACCAGCTTCCCCTGAATTTGTGATCTCCACCACGCAGCAAGTCTCTGCAATGCTGCGAGCGATTCGTCGACGAGGATGATGGGTTTGTCGAGGAGTTCGGGAGACAGCTGCCAACTCGAGTCGGCGATTGCCGCGGCCGCCCCGTTGGCAAACGCGTCGGCGATGAATTGATGTCCATCGTAGTTGGCGCCTCGCAGAGGGAAGAACACCGAATGCTCGCTGACTCGTCGTGAGTCGATCGACACACCGTTTACGAATTCGTTGTCGGCTGTGGTTGAGGTGAGCTTGCCTTCAGTGATCTCGGCAAGCTTGGCTAGAGTGATGTTATCCATACTAAGTTTGGAGTAAACAAATTTTAGCTGTGAGAAATGTTAGGGTCAAAATACGATGGCGCCTTAAGTGTCGCATTGGCTGTGACCGACGTCGTGTAGCCGCCATCGAAAACTATTGGTGCGAACGCTAAACCGCGTAGTCGCAATCGAAAACGTGGCGCCCGAACGCTAACCGCGTAGCGGTTTCCTATCGGTAGCTCGAATCGTTGCGGATCGGCTTGGCCGCGTAGCGGTTACCTCGTCGCATCGATTGTCGATATGAAAGCAATAGGTAGCCGCTACGCGGCCGGGACACTCATAACTACGTCTGGCTATCGATAGGAAACCGCTACGCGGCTATCCCTGGTGCTTAGCGGGTGAAACCACCTGAAGGTATTGAACCGAGACCGGGATCGTTGCAAGGCACGATGTTTGGACCCTGATACGAGTAGCCGCCGTCCAGCGGATCTTCGGACAACAACAGAGGAGTATCCAGATCGAGAAAGTTTGTCTCGCCAAGACCCAGCGCGAGCGCAAGAGAACAACCCATTGCCAGACGCGTTTCGACCATTCCGCCGAACATCAAATCGAGTCCGTGTGCTCTCGCGATAGTGGCAATTCTAAAAGCTTCAAGAACGCCGGACTTCATTATCTTGAGGTTTATCACTCGGGCTGCCCCGGCCTCGATAACTTTGATCGCATCCTTCACCGAGGCAACAGATTCGTCGGCCGCGACTGGAACATCAATCGAGCGAGTGATCGCGGCCATACCTTCGATGTCGTCGCGCCTCACCGGTTGCTCGAATAGCAGAACCTTGCAATTCAAACCGGCGACCTCTTTGATAAACGTCAAAGCCTCTCTCTCGCTGAAGCCCTCGTTCGCATCCAGGATGAACGAAACGCTGGGGAAGCTGTTGTTGATGAGCCGTATTCGCTCAAGATCATCCGAGACGTTGGTTCCGACCTTTAGCTTGAAAGTTCGAAACCCGTTGTTGAACCAATGATTGGCGAGTTCGAGATAACGATCGAGCTGGATGAGCGGCAATGTAATATCGGTTACTGGCGGTTTCGACCACGCTCCGCCCCAGAACGCCCACATCGGGACGCCCGTCGCTCGACAGAGAGCATCCAGCATTGCGGTTTCAATACCGCACCGAGCCGCAGGTTGTTTTGGCTGTGCTTCGGCAAGATCGGAGCTAAGTCTGCGGTAATGCGAGACAGACTTACCAGCGAGGAGCTTGCCTAGCTCCATCGCGATCTTCTCACTGGTGTCTCGTTCTTCGCCGGTAACGGCTGGAAACGGCGCAATTTCACCGAAACCCGTCGCACCGCAACGCAAGCGAATCGCTACAAAAGAGATTTGAGCAGTGGTGACTTTGCCGCCGGAGATGACGAAATCGTCAGTGACGCCGATGTCCACTGGCCACGCATCGATTTCAGTTATTTCCAGGTCGGCATCTCTGAAGTGCGACATCAATCCCCGCAGATCGATTGTGATATTGATAACTTTCGAGAAGCAGAAGAACGCTGTTTATTTGCCTGGTGCTCGGAACCTGACTTCGGCGCCGTTGCTCAACAACCTCGTGATCGTGTAACCAGCAAAACCGGTATCGCGCTTTCCATCGTATTCAAACTCAAACGTGCCTCGCTCGTTCGGAGGCAGCGGGTTAGGAGTGACCGGGACTGTGCGAATCTCCGGCGCCTCGCCTCCGCCACGCTGCAGCGACACCTCGACCGACAGGTTCTCCAGCGGCCCGTCGGAGAGATTGTCGACTGCGCCCCTCGCAGTAACCGTGCTTTTATTAACCTCGGGTCGCGTGGACGGTATGACTTGGGCCTTGGGTTTCATCGCTGCTTCTTGAGCAGCCTGCGCATCTCGACCGCGCAGCTTCGCGAGGTAGTCTCCGACTCGCGAGTGAACCGACGGCACGAACATATAAGAAACTCCGGCGGCGACTAATAACCCCAGGATTGTAAACAACGCGATCTTGCCCGCGCGGCCACCCTTCGGACCGAGATCCTGTCCATAATGCGTCAGCTCGCCAATGCCGATCTCTTCGGTGGGCTTTACAGGTCTCCCGAGAACCAGCGGCTGATGCGACGATTCCGACGGAAGCCCCAATACCGATCCGAACATTTTGGACCGAGACCCTCCTCCGGTGAGCGCCGGCTCGGCCATCGGTGTAACGGCGAATACATCTTCCTTCGGCGATCGAGTTTCACGAGTGACCGGCGTCGGCTGATCGGATTTCGAAGTTTTTTCAGATCCCAATCTGGCCGTGCCCCAAACACTCTGAACATCCGTCCGTTTTGGAGCGGACGGCGATGATGAGGTCGAAGGCTCTGAACGCAACTCGCGTGTCGCGGATGCTTCTCGCGGAGTCAGGGGCTCAATCCTGGGCGGCTCGTAGATTTCACGCTTAGATAGCCGCTCGATTTTCGGCGAATCAAATGCCGCGCGCGAAGGTCGCTCCTCAACCCTGGCAACTTTCGGCGGTTCGATCAATTGCGTTGGAGCGTCGACCGCGGGTTTCACTGGCGGAACGATATTGACCGCTTCCAATTCTTCATCTTCAGCTACTTTGTCCGCGGGCACCGGTTCAACCACCGGAGCGGGTTGTTTTGGACTTGAGAGGATCTCAGTCGGTGCTGGCTTCGCAGGAGCTTCAACGACAGGTGGTGCCTGAGGCTTCGCGGGAGGTTCAACTGGAGACGCCGCCTGCTCAATCGGAGCTGGTTTGGACTTCGTTTCAGGTTCAGGAGTGAACGACGGCAAGCTGATATCGCTTGCAAACATTCGTGTCGAGCCGGCCGATGGCTGGGTTGCCAACGGGCTCTCTTTTTCGACAGTTTCCGGAACCGCGGGTTGTTCAACTTTTGTGGCACGAGGCCTGGGCTCGTCTACAAAAAGGCTGGTTCGACTCGAGTCCCATTCATTCTCCGTCTCTTTTTCAATCCTCTTATATCGTTTGTAGAAATAGACAAAGAGAGAAACAGTCGCCGTGAGCACAATCACAGCGGCGACAATCACAAACCACGACAATCGTTTCTGGGCTTGCAGTAAGTTCAACAGTAGCAGTAGCAGGATCATAATTTCTCGTTGCGTCTATCCTTCCGTTTTATTGCGCTCTTTTGCGTCCGTCTGATCGAGTCGCACCACCCACGAATGGTTGTTTGAGACTACAATTCTACTGATGCCGCGGTTTGCTGCGCAGGTTGTGTCACTGCAGCGATGGCTTCAAGTAGGATTGGCTCATCGTCCTCGGCGACGGTCCGCAGATCCAGCAAAATCCTCTCTCGCTCGGTCCGGGTAATTATCGGGATCGCATAATTGCGAAGGCGCTCTTCTAATTTGGCAGCCGATATCGTTCCGCTTTGAAGAGTCACCAGCACCGTCGGCAGTTTCACTTCCGGCGCTGAACCGCCACCGATCACCGAAACACCTTCTTCCACCGCGGCCGACAAACTGGTGTCTTTTATCTTTGCAATCGATTTCGAAAGAGCTTCGGCGCGTCGCCCGATCTGTTCGCTACCTGCAGCGATAGCTCTGAGCACCGGGATCTCTGAAAGCGCGCGTCCTCGATCGTAAAGCCGCAGAGTCGCTTCGATCGCCGCGTACGTCATCTTGTCGACTCGCAATGCTCGCATCAGCGGGTTCCTTCTGACCCGATCGATGATTTCCTTCGACCCCGCAATGATCCCCGCCTGAGGTCCACCGAGCATCTTGTCCCCGCTGAACGACACAACAGAGATTCCCGCGTTCAGCGATTCGGAAACCACAGGCTCGTCTTTTACTCCGTAGGGCGCAAGATCGATCAAGCACCCGGATCCGAGATCTTCAAACGACTCCAAACCTCGGCGCTTTGCAAGATCGGCAATCTGATGAACCGCAGGCCGCTCGGTGAATCCGATTACTTTGAAATTCGAAGGGTGGACGCGCAGGATCAACTTTGTCCGGTCGTTTATTGCTCGCTCGTAGTCTTCGATTCGCGTTCGATTGGTGGTGCCGACTTCGCGAAGAACCGCTCCGCTTTTTCCCATTACGTCGGGGATTCGAAAACTCCCGCCGATTTCAATCAATTCGCCGCGCGATACGATTACCTCGCCGCCTTCGGCAAGAGTATTAAGGACTAACATCACAGCCGCGGCGTTGTTGTTTGCGACCACCGACGATTGACTACCGGTAAGTCTCGCGAGTAATTGCCTGCAATGTGATTCGCGGTGCCCCCGCTCGCCGCGCTCGAGATCATATTCGAGACTCGAGTAACCGGACGCGGTTTCCGCGACAGCATCGACGGCCTGTCGAGCCAGAGGCGCCCGCCCGAGATTTGTATGAAGAATTACGCCGGTGGCGTTGATCACCCGACGAAGAGAGGACCGAGAGGATTCGGTTGCCTTCCGTGCGAGTCGGCCTTCGATGAGTTCGGTCAGGGACTGAGCTTCGGAGTTTGAGAAGCTGCCGTCTCGAGAGAGGTTTTCGCGGAGTTCGTCGGTAATCTCGCGTAGCAGGTCGCGCACTCGTTCCCGGCTCAACTCGCTTGCGAGACGGTGCGCCAGGGGCCTCTCCAGCAGTCGCTCGATCGAAGGCAACGATCTAAGCAGGTGATTCGACATGTGATTTCCATTGACACCGATCAGTGTCTAACGTAGATTCTAACACAACCCCTACAGCTAATACCCAGCCTCCAGAGTAGTCGAAATGGAACCAAAGAACGAGAATCCTTTTGACCAGGAGCTCGACAGGCTCGAACACGAGATACGTCGTCTGAAGGTCGAATACGACATCTACTTCAACGGCGGCACGGTTCGTCCTCCCCACGACACAAAGGGTCGCGTCGAGACGGCTATTAAACGCATCTACGACAATCGAGGCATGTCATTCGGACAACGGTTTCGCTACAACAGTCTCGTTGCTCGTTACAATGTCATGCGAGAGCTGTGGCGGCGACAGACTCAGGATCGTGAAGAGAGCGGCAGGCCGCCCACGGCTGAGGCTCACACCGTCGCTCGCGAGCAGCTGACCGTGATTCGTTGTCACGATCCGAAACTGGAGCCCGAAAAGGTAAGCGAAATTTACGACCAGGTGGTCGCGGCAAAACGAAAGTGCGGCGAGAAACTTGGCGCGTTGAGTCTCGAAGTGTTCACGCAGTTTCTTTCGTCTCGCGCGGATCAGATCAAGGATAACTTGTCGACCGACGCCGTGGACTTTGTCGTGGGAGTGGACAACGGACGAGTCAAGTTCGCAGCTCGCCCTGCGCGTTGAGGGTGTTCGATTTATCGCTTGTTGAAGCAGCGAACCGCACACGTCGTGTCGATAGGGACTCAGCGAGTGACGTGCGCGCCTCCTATACCTAATCTTACGCAGTTCAGAGATGTCCCTTAACTCGCCTTGTCCGTTACTAATGGACATCGCATAGTTACGGACGGTGACTGCTATCCCGGGCCCAACTAGACACCTTTTCGGGCGCCATATTCAATGATTGAGGGACGGCGAGGTCAGTGCTCTAAGCCTGGTTCCGACGCAATGGCAACCTGCATTAAGGCGCCATCTTATTCAACATCACTTCTTCTATGTAAGAGATTAAGCGATCAGTCTGAGCTCGCGGTTTTTTTGATCCGGTAACAAATGCCGCGAGCCGCCCTTCGGTCCGTCGCTCAATCAATGCTCGACCCTTGTCGCGGCCGCCAGCTGTGGTTCAGCCGCGATCAGCGACTCCGCAATCTGCACGAGTGCAACCAATCTTAGCTCCGGGCGTTCAATCTGCTCCGCCACTAATCGAGCGTGATCGACATTCTTCGATGCTCCCGCAGCCAGCGTGCGCCCGCACTCCGAGGCCAGTGTGTTTAGCGCACTTCCATTGTTCAGAATAAACTCGCCGTTTCGGAAGTAGCCTTCGACATCGAAACCGTTAAGCACCACCACCGCGCTAACAAGCTCGTTAGCTTGCTGGATCACTCGTTCGATTGTCGCGGTGCCGGTTTCAGGTTCGATCGAGTTGTACACCTGAGCTATCTGCACTCGAGCCTGCAGCTGTCCGTAACTTTGCGCGCGCAACCCTAACAGGGCTTCGGCCTCGCCCAGCAGTTGCAGCGCGGACGCTTTATCGCCGATCTCTTTGTAAGACCCCGCCAGCTGCACAAGAAGCGTCGCGCGTTCTTCGATCGACGGTATCTGCGAGATGAGCGCTCGTGCATCCGCCAGCTTGCTCTGTTCACGTGCTTTGTTAAGATTTTGGCGTAGAAGCTGCGCCTTCATTTCGTTTCGCTGAAGCGGATCGCTGATTTTTTCGATGATCTGCTTGGCCGCGTCATAATCTCCGGCGTTCATTGCTTTCCACGCTGCCTGCCCGACGAGATACTGAGTCATTTCCGGCGGTGCGCTCTTCGATGCTTCCACCAAAGCGTCTGGAGTTCCGTTCTGCGTGAGCTCCTGATACCTATACCAGGGGCCCTGCTGCACGGTGTTGAGATTGTCCAGTTCATTGATTCGATTCTTGAAGGCGCCGATCTCGTTCGGCACCAGCCTCTCAAGATCTGGGAGCATTGGCTTCAGCATCGGGATCAGGCCGGCTATTTGGCCGGGATAAAACTCCGGTCCGTCAATCGCACGACTGGTTCCTGGAAGCAGCGATAACCGTTCCTTCACGAGAGCATTGACGACCATCGTGGTGAGCTCGCGAGCAGTTTGATCGTTCAGATTCGCGACATTGATTTGAACCGTAGTTCGCGGCGCCGATGGATTGGCCGCGGTCTTATTGTTGTCACTCCAGATGCGCAATAGGTTGACTGCGATCGGCGTCGCCGCGTTGTTGCCTATTCCACTGGTGCGAATTGCTCCGATGATGTCGTCGAGAAATCTCTCCGCAAGCTGCTTTTTGGATTGCAAGCTCTGCAGCAGGTTTATCGCCTCATAGTCGAGACCGACTTTCAGCGAATCTTCGGCTATGCTAAGCGCCAGATCCGGATCTTTGGATACCATCTGCGTTGCGATTCTCATCTGAAGCTGGGCTTCGATGTTTTGTCCCTTGTATTGAGGAATCGTGCCAGGATCACGTGTAGCCCTCAAAAAATCGACTGCCATTTTCGGATCGCAATTCACCTCGGCGCCTACGATCTCCTGTCGCAACGAGTTCGGCGTCTGAGCGAGTTGTGCAAGCTCAGGGTCTCCGGTTTCGAGCACAGCGCGAATCTCGAGGAAACTCTGCTCGGCGTCTTTGAACAGCACACGCGCACGCTTTTCGTCGATCGGCCACAGCGATCCAGCCAAAGAGATTTGAATCCGGACGCGATTCTCAGGCAGTTTCAGTGAACGTGTCTGCTGAATGATCTCATCAAGCAGTGCCAACAGCTTTTTCTGTCGCTCTTCTCGAGCCTTGTTGGCTTCGGGGGTATTCTCTGATTGAGTCCTGGTGTCCTGAGTCGCTGTTCCCGATTGAACCTTGTTGCTCCGGCGGAGATCCGTTAATTGAGCCTGACCCATTGGCGCGACCGTCAGAAGTATCAGCAGCAAACCTGAGAATTTTGAAGTCATTTGGTTACCCCAGCAGCGAGTCGGAACGGTAGACTAGACCACATTATTAAGCGTCAACTCTGCGTATCGTGAAAGCCCAAGCCTTCGCCCGGGTTAGTTCGATCAGGAGATGCTGAAATTAGAACGCCGACCGCTGAAAGGCTTGCGCCGTTAATGGGGAGGGGGAGACCGGGGAGAAGATTGAGGATTGAGGATAGAAGATCGAAGACTGCTAAAAAGACGGGGCTTCCATTTTCCGAAAGCCCGTGCCCCCTTCTATCCCTCGATCCTCAATCTTCGATCTTCTCCCCCTCTCCCCGTCTCCCTATCCCTCATTCTCTCCGTACCTTCGCCGCTGCTCAGCACTCAGCACTAAAAAAATCGGCCCGGCTGAAAACCTCTCAGCCGGGCCATCGTCCACGTTCGAGCCGGATCAATTCATCACTTGATTTACTTGGTTCCCTTACCCTTCAGCGAAATTGTAAGCGCCGGGTTCTCAGGATCCGTTGTTTGAATCGTCAGGACATCGAGAATCTGTCCGGTGTCCTTAGGTTGAAACATTATTTTCACCTCGATTACCGCAGCGGACTTCAAGACCACCGGCATATTAGAAATGCCTTCGATTCGGAAGTGTCGGCCGTCATCAAACTTCATCGAGTTGATGGTCAGGTTCCCCTCACCCGAATTCGTGAGCGAAATTATGGTGAACCCACAACCGCCGTCCGCAGGTGTCGGCCCGAACGTCAGCTTGGTAATCGGTACGCAGATGCGTCCCGGCCCGAGCACACCGCCGAGTCCCGATACGACCATCACTGTCACCGTTGCGCTGGCTGTCTGCCCGTTGCAATCGGTTGCTGTAAACGTGATTACAAACGACTTGTCCTGCTGCTCGACAGCCGGAGTGAAGTCGAACCTGCCGCTCGCAGCGTCAAACTGAGAATGATCGGGTCGACCGGACGAGGACACGGACACGACGCATCCCGGGATCGGCGATGTACCGATGACCGTGAACGTGACTATCTGACCGACCGGGAGAATCATCGGACTCGGAGGCAGGCTGATTATCGGAGGCGCTGGATTCCCACCTCCGCTTGATGATGTGACTGTTATTTGCACGGTCCCGCTCGATGACGCGCCCCGACTATCAGTCGCGATAAACGTCACAACGAAGATCTGACCGGCCTGCGAGCTGACCGGGTTAAACGCAAACCCGCCAGTCTGAGGATTGAATGTTGCGTTCACCGGAATGCTCGATCCGCTGATAGTAACGCCGTCTCCGTCTGGATCGACTGCAGTCACCGTGAAAGTGATCAGACTGCCGACACCGATGACCTGCGGACCGGGCACGCTGATGATTGGAGGATGATTTTCCCCGAGAGTTACTGTTATCGACACCGAGCCGTGAGTGGAGGCGCCGTGCGAGTCGGTCGCGGTGTAGTTCATGACGAAGGTCTGACCTACCTGACTCGACACAGGATTGAAGCTGAATTGTGAATTAGCGGGATGACCTGTTGCAGGGTTCGGTGTGACGCTGGAACCTGGCGGCAGGTTCGTCGCTGACAGTGTCACGATGTCGCCATTGTCCGGATCGCTTGCGCTGGAGGTAAACGTGAGAGTCGTTCCGGCGGCGACCGTTTGCGGTCCAGGAAGGCTGAGACTCGGCGGGTTGTTGGCTGGTGGCGGAGCCGATGTCACATTGATCTGAACGGAACCGACAGTAGAGGCGCCGTGAGAATCCGTCGCATTATAGTTGACAGTGAACGTTTGCCCGGCCTGATTCGATGTCGGAGTGAAGCTGAATTGGGAGCTTGCCGGATTGCCGGTCGCCGGATTCGGAGTAACGCCGGCACTCGACGGAAGGTTTGAAGCGCTGAGCGTCACCACGTCTCCGTTGTCTGGGTCTGATCCGCTCACTGTGAAACTCAGATTGGCGCCGACCTGAACGTTCTGCGTTCCCGGAAGGTTGAGGCTCGGGGGCCGGTTAGCCGGGGGCGGAGCGGACGTCACAGTTATCTGCACAGATCTTGAATTGGAGCCGCCGTGATTGTCAGTAGCGGTGAAGTTGACTGTGAACGTCTGCCCCGATTGCGATTGCGACGGCGTAAAACTGAATTGACCTGTGGCGGGATTTCCGCTGGTCTGACTGAACGTTGCGTTTGTGGGGATATTGGAAGCAGACAGCGTTACCGAGTCTCCGGCATCGGGGTCGGAACCGGAGACATTGAAACTCAGTGCTGAGCCCGCCTGTACGGATTGAGCTCCCGGAACGTTAAGCGACGGCGGATTGTTGCCGGCCGCAGCGGTGAAGTCGACGCTGCTTGTCGCGGATGCGACAACGACATTCGCATTTAGCGTTATCAGTCCGGCAACCGATCCGCTGACGTTTAAATGTAGAAAGTTTACGGTCATCGAAGAAGTTGTATGACCATTGCCACTGCTGATCTGTTCATTGATCGTCACCGTTCCAGTGAGAGGCACCAACACCGGCAAGCCGTTAATGGTCGCGAGCACAGTTGCGGTAATCGAAACTACAGTGTTGGGAGCAAACTCTGACTGCTCGTACAGAATCCCCGCGATTCTAAGCTGATTAACAAACGAACCTGCTCCAGAGCTGGCCGCCGCCGTGCCGTTTCCGTCGCTGGTAGATTTGGAGTTGATGGTCGTCGCTGTTATTAGACCGTTGATTAAGTTCAGATTGTTGACAGTCGATGTACTCTCCGAGTGGGCTGATCCTGAAGTTATGCTGCCCGAAGTAGAATTGACAATAAGGCTTGTTGCGAGAACCGGCAGTACGCCTGGGCTGATTCCGATGTTGACGCTCGCAATCTGATTTGTGAAGGACCCACCTTGAGGCGGTAGGCTGACCGGGGCAACGGTCGGCACCTGAACATCCGCGCCGATTCCAACAACAGTAGCGGAGACGTTCACTGACGCGCCGTTCGCATTGCCGCCTACCGAATTCGATCCTTGAGCGACGGACACTCTCGCAGCGCCGGCAGCAATGACTGCGGACAACAAAAAAACTAAGAAGCTCTTGAAGGCGGTTTCCATATGGTACTCCTTTCCAGACCAGACCTCGGCTCGCGGTGAACTCTAGTTCGCTTCGGCGTGTGCTTAAGGGATCGACATTCGGCTTCGAGGTGGTTCATGAAAGTCGAATGACGCGCTCCTGGGGAGGAGGTGAAAACCTAACCGCGGGTATTTGTCGAGAATCGGTGAGGAGCGATTCGGGAACTGTTTGGAGTCGGACGCGGACTATTGTCCGATTCGATTATTGTTTGTGATTCGTATCACTGACTGCGCTATTCACTATATTGCTTACTGGCTAGCTCGCATATCGTAGAAACTCTGTTTGTCGCGTAGTAATTTGAATTACGTGTGTGTAGATGTTTGTTCTACAAACTTCGCTAGTCGGCGAGCCTGTTTCTGACCGCGAAGTGGATCAGCTCGGCCACGTGCTTCATCTTCATTTTTGCGAGGATGCGGGCGCGGTAGGTGCTAACGCTCGGCATTCCAAGCGAAAGTTCGCCGGATATCTCCCTTACCGTTTTCCCAGCTGAAAGCATCTGAAAAACCTGGAATTCACGTGCTGACAACTCCTGATGGAGCGGCCGATCCGAGCGTCGCAATGTTTCACTCGCCAATTTCTCGGCGAGGGACCGGCTTATATAAGGCTTGCCCATCGAAGCCAGACGAATCGCTTTCAACAATTCGTTGGGTAGACTCTCTTTTGTGAGGTATCCCGAAGCTCCAGCCCTCAATGTGCGGACCGCATACAAGTCTTCGGAATAAGCGCTGAGGATAAGAATTGAGATGCGCGGATTTTCGCTCTTGATTCGGCTCAAGATCTCGAGCCCGCTCAGACCCGGCATGCTGATGTCCAAAATGACAACATCCAGATTGTCGCGTGGATGAGACAGCGCTTCATTTCCGTTCCGTGCCTCGCCGACGACAACCATATCATCGGCCTTCGCGATAATCCGTCTGAGCCCCTCTCTAACGATCGGGTGATCATCGACTATCAGGATTCGGATCATAGGACTTCTCGGAGCGTCGATGACTGGGCCGTTGATGCGTCGTGTTGGTCGTGCGCGTTTTGGACACAAGCTACACAGTCGTCGACTTAGCTGAAGTTTGCGTAATCTATTGAACCGGTGAAGCTGCTATAAATCGTGATTCGTGATGAACATCAAAACGAAAGTCTGTTCTTGACCAATATAGAATTCGCGGCGAAATCCGTCTGTCCGTTGAACTCTATTTTGTCCGTAGTTAAATCGACGACTGGCTTGTAGGCAAGACTGCTACAGGCGGGTTAAGTCCGGGGCGAGTCAATCCACAAGACCGCTGCGGATCGCGTAGTGTGCGAGCTCCGCATTGTTCTTCATATTCATCTTTTCGAGCACTCGAGCTCGATACGTGCTGATGCTTGGTACGCTAAGACACAGCATCGAGGCGATCTCTTTAACCGTTCTTCCAGTGCCGAGCATGCACAGCACTTGATACTCGCGGTCCGAGAGTCGTTCGTGTGGAGGCTTGTTGTTGCCTTCCAGCTCATAAGCGAGCCGTTCAGCGAGAGAAGCGCTGATGTACTTGCCGCCTCGCGCGACTTTCCTGATCGCTTCGACGAGTTCTTCCGGCGCGCTCTCTTTTGTCAGATAGCCGGATGCTCCGGCCTTCAGCGCGCGAACTGCATAAAGGTTTTCTGCGTGCACGCTGAGAATTAACACTCTCGAGTCTGGGTTTTCTCTTTTTATCTCTCCCAGGGTCTCGAGCCCGTTCCGGCCCGGCATACTCAGATCAAGCAGCACAACGTCGTAATTTGTTTCTCGGAATTTGTTCATTACGTCGGCGCCGCTCGCGGCCTCCGCCACAACCGACATGTCAGATTGCTTCGTGATGATTTGCCTGAGACCTTCGCGGACGACCGCGTGATCATCGCAAATGAGAATTCTAATCATGGAAACTTCTGCTCTCCGCTCTGTTGCATGGACGCGCCACGTGCACGCAAGTCTGAGCCAGCCGTTCAGGCCAACTTCTACGGCTCACCCAGAACATCTGAGTCTAGACCTCGGTGAGGACTTCAGAACTGAGGTAAACGCAACCCTGTGACACGGTTCGAATCGCGAGGGCCAGCTGTTCGACAACCTTGTCTTTTGTCAGGTAGCCGGAAGCGCCGGCTCGCAGTGCGGGTGTCCCGTATAGTTCCGCGGTATGCACACTAACCATCAGAACAGGGAGATTGGGCCAACCGTTTTTTATTTGCGCAAGAACTTCAAGCCCGCTGATGCCGGGCAAGCTGATGTCGAGCAGCACAACGTCGCAATTGATCCTCTCAACGCTTTGCAAAGCTTCGCGACCATCAGCAGCCTCACCAGCAACTTCTATGTCTGTTGTTTTTTCGATAATCCTTTTCAGTGCCGCGCGCACGTCGGCAAAATCGTCGACTATCAACACTCTGATCATCTTCCCCACCAGGTTTGGAATTAACTGAATAAGCCTGCACTTGCGGAATCAGTGAAACGAGTTCGCGTCGCTGGTCTGGTTGGGGAGCGATGCGCAGTGAAGACCGCGCGACGTCTTTCGACTGGCTCCGAGTGTTCTCGCTTAATCAGTGTAAATCCGAGAATCGCCGGAGGGGGATAACAAGCTCGATAGATGTTCCGCCTGTAGGGGCGCGGCGGATTTCGAACTTACCTCCCCACTGTAGCGCACGCTCTCGCATGCCAATCAGCCCAAGCGACTTCGGATTATAAACCTGTCTGTCGGGAATTCCATTGCCGTTATCAGAGATTCTCAAATAAACGTAACCAGCTTTGTTCGTTAGCGCGACGTCAACTCTGGTTGCGTCGGTGTGTCGCGCCACGTTTGTCAGCGCCTCCTCTAGAATTCTGAAGATTGCCGTCGATCGCTCCGCATCCAGCGTCAGACTTTCAGGTAACGAAACGAACTCGTACTCGATCCTTGTGCGATCGTGCCACTGCCGCAACTCCTCTTCGATCGCTGCCGTCAGTCCCAGATGATCCAACGCGGATGGTCTCAACTCCGAACAAATTCTGCGCACGTTTTGGATCGTTTCGTCGAACAGCGTCGACATCGCCGACGTCCTGGTCAGCAAATGCTTTCCATCCTCAGGCAGATCATCAGCCATCAATGCAAGATCGATCTTCAACCTGGTCAGCGCCTGTCCAAGCTGATCGTGGATCTCACGCGCGATGTGTGTCCGTTCCTCCTCTCGAATCACTTGCAACTCTGCCGAGAGCGCCCTCATCAGTTCGCGCGAGCTCTTCAATTCTTCCTCGGTCAGCTTTCGTTCGGTAATGTCCATCCATATTCCCTCAATCACCGGCTCCGAGCCTTCGTCATCCGCTACAAGACTCACATTGCCCAAGACCCAAATCCGCGTTCCGTCCCTTCGTATCATATAAAGCTCGAGATTGTTCAGCGTTTGATGTTCTCGCAGCCGCGCCAGAAAATCATTTCGGTCTCTTGAGTTCCCGTACAATCCGAGCGTCCCTTCGGCCAGCACTTCTTCTCGACTCGTGTAGCCGAAGATTGTTGCGAATGCTTCATTGCAATCAAGCACCTGTCCATCGAGAGTCGCCCTGCAAATACCCGAAAGATTTCTTTCGAACATCAATCGGTATCTCTCGCCTGATTCACGCAGCTCCTTTTCGGCGCGCTTGGCCGCGGTGATGTCGCGCACGACAACCAGCCGGCAAGGCTTGCCGCCGAACACGCATTGCATCGCTGACACTTCGATATTGAAGGGGGTTCCATCCTTTCTGAGACCGAGAGTTTCATAGCGATCCTCGGTGCCGAGACCAATGCGATCTGCTATGAACTCTCGGTTTTGTGGGGGCGTAAGGTCGAGCACGTCGTTGCCGAGCAGCTCTTCCACCGTGTACCCGAACATTGCCGCCAAGTGTCTGTTTACCGATTTGATCGATCGATCGTGATGGATCAGGATGCCGTCGAAAGCGCTGTTCGCGATACCTTTGTATCGGCCTTCGCTTTCGCGCAACGCTTCTTCGGTCAACATCCGATTTGTCACATCTCGGATTACTCCGCGAAATCCGTTGGCGCGTCCCTCAATTGTTCTGATCAGCGAGATCGAAATCTCGACGTAGACGATGGCTCCATCTTTCCTGGTGATCGGATAGCAGTATGACTTGCAGGGCTCGCCGGTAGAGTAAACTTCCTTAAAAACTCGGTACACTTTTCTGGCGGTGTCGTCATCGATGAACTGACGATCGGTGACCGCCAGCAACTCATCTCTGGAGTACCCGACGATACTGCACAGTGGATCGTTGAAATAAGTGAAGACTCCATTGAGATCGATCTCATAGTAGCCTTCCTGAATGCCCTCGATGATCGACCGATGCTTATCGGCGCTTCTGAGGAGTTGCTCTTCGATGCGTTTTCGGTCGGTGACTTCGCGGGCGAAACCGAAGATGCGGAGGACTTTTCCTTCTTCGACTTCTGGCACGGCGCCTATCTCAACGAAGATGTAGCCATCACGTTTTGAGACGACTCGCAGTTCGAGTCGGGAAACTGTTTCTCCCTTCAGAAGTTTTCTCGTCGCGGCGCCGGCGCGCTGTCGATCTTCGGGATGAACCCAGGAGATGAAGGGCTGACCGATCCAATCAGACCGGTAGCAGCCGGTTATTTTTTCGAAAGCGTCGTTTAGAAAGATGATGGTTTCGTCTTCGACCGACATGGCGTAGACGATGTCGGGAGCGGCTTCAACGAGGGCTCGATAGGACTCGTGCTTTTTGAGTAGGACGCGTTCAAACTCCGAGACAGCCAGCATGGTCATAGCGGAGCCGTTGACTGGTAGGGGCTTACGTTTGGCTTGCATGGGACACCTCGCTATCTGAGCTTTGAATGAGATGAGTATTACGTTCGATCTTGAAGGAATCTTGAAAAAAACTTGGCGTTTTGGAGGGTAACCTGTTTGGGGAATTGAATCGCAGGGGTCAGGGGCAGGGAGGGTCAGGGGTCGGGGGTCAGTGGTTGGGGGTCGGGGGTCGGGGCTCCGGGTGAGGAGTTCAGAGTTCCGAGTTCGGGTTTTAGGTTTAGAGCTTCAAGTTCGTTGCTTTCAGTTGGCATCGCTCTCGTTTCGAGTCGCATCACGAATCCTAAACTCTGAACCTGGACTCTGAACCCTGAACTTCCTCACCCTTACCCCTGACCCCCGAACCCTACCCATTCACAGCCGCTTTACCGCTTCGGCCTGAGGTCCTTTTGGTCCGTTCACTACCTGGAACTCCACAGTCTCGCCTTGCTTGAGCGATTTGTAGCCCTCCTCCTGGATTGCTGAGTAGTGAACAAAAACATCTGCGCCATCCGGTTGCTCGATAAACCCATACCCCTTTGCGTTGCTAAACCACTTGACCTTGCCTTGTGACATTGACATGCATCCTCCTCCAGTGTCCCAGAGTTTCGCGCGGCCGGGGGCAAACCCGACGGTCTTGGCAACATTGGCGTAGAAGATCGGTCATCGCTTCTTTCCCACCACGCTAGGAAACAAAAAGCCGCAAAGCGATGCTCAACTGGTGTGAGCATCCCTTTGCGGCTTCTTATCAAGCTTTCACAGCGTGCTGCCCTTGACTTCAACGCTCTAGTATTTTTTGAAGCATCGGCGCGAAGCGGGCCGCATCCTAGCGCAACGGTTATTTGGAGTCAAGGGAAGAAGAAGGGGAGAGTGGGAGACGGGGGGAAGTGGGGGACGGTGAGAAATAGAGGATCGAAGATGGAGGATAGAGGGTTCGATCTCCATCTTCAATCCTCTATCCTCGATCTTCGCCCTGTCTCCCCGTCGCCCCCCTCTTCATCTCCCCATCACATCAACCAGTTCCTGCACCGCCGCGGCTGAGCGATGGAGCGACGCACGTTCGTCAGTAGTCAGATTGATTTGAATTATCTCTTCGATTCCGCGCTCACCCAACTTAACCGGCACTCCGACGTACAAGCCGTTGACACC
>Ga0075425_100001085_pt1 | contig 26206 bp, 27 predicted proteins | sample SoiMethybrSBSTD4_FD_75300 | JGI IMG/M metagenome (GOLD analysis project Ga0075425, IMG submission 75300) | Bulk soil microbial communities from a Populus tree surrounding site in Tennessee, USA - Soil MetaG P. TD hybrid SBSTD4 | ecosystem: Environmental > Terrestrial > Soil > Tree plantation...
TCAACGTCGCGAACCTGCAGATGGCGCGCCTCACCGCGCGCCGCGGCGAACTGTCCGTACGCATGGCCCTCGGCGCGGGACGGCGGCGGATCGTGCGTCAGTTGCTAACGGAAGCGGTCGTGTTGTCGCTGCTGGGCGCGTCGCTCGGCGTGATGCTCGCACAGATCGCGATCGACGTCACGCTGCCGCTCGTGCCCCAATTCGCGCTTCCACGCCTCGGCGGCGTCGTGATCGACGCGCGTGTGATGGCGTTCTGCCTCGGCTTGTCGCTCGTTTCGACTCTGCTGATCGGCCTTGTGCCGGCGCTGCGCGTCAGCGGGGCCGCGTTTGGCGAACGTCTCGCACTACACGCCGGCGAAGCGCGAGCGACGGGCGACCGTCAGGGTGAGCGGCTGCGGACGCTGCTGGTCGCCGCGCAGATCGCGATGACGCTCGTCCTCCTGATCGGAGCGGGCTTGCTGATTCACAGCTTCGTGCGTCTCACGTCGGTGTCGCCCGGCTTCGAATCGAGTGGGCGCGACGGCGTCGTACAGACCGTCAAGGTGACGCTGCCCGAACGCCTCTACGACGATCCCGAGCGCATCCATGCGTTCGCGCGCGGCGTGCTCGATCGCATCCAGTACCTGCCGGGCGTGAAGTCCGCGAGCCTGATCAACTCGCCGCCGTTCGGCCGGATGTTCATCCAGGACGACTTCTGGATCGAGGGTCAACCGAAGCCGAAGCTCGATGCCGGCCAGCCTAAGGTCGACGCGGACTATTTCAAGGCGATGGGGATTCCGCTGCTGGCGGGACGCGAGTTCGCCGCACGGGACACGGCGACAGCGCCGAAAGTGGCGATCGTCAGCGAGCGCATCGTGCGCGAGTACTTTCCGGGTGGTCCGGGCGAGGCGCTCGGCCGGCGCGTGCGCTTGGGCGATCCCGGCGAGTGGCTGACGGTGGTGGGCGTCGTCGCGGACATCCGTCAGATGGGACTCGATCGGGAAGTGCAGCCAATGATCTACGCGCCGTTCCAGCAGGAGCGCGGCGGGGTCCTGCGGTTCGTGTCGTTTGTCGCGCGCACAGCCACACCCGCCAGCGTGGCCGAAGGCATCCGAGCAGAAATTCGCCGCGCCGCGCCCGATCTGCCGATCGAGAGCACGGTGACGATGGACGAAGCGGTGGCCGCGTCGGTGGCGACGCCGCGTTTCCGGATGTTGCTGCTGGTGCTGTTCGCGACGGCCGCGACGCTGATCGCGACGTGCGGCCTCTACGGCCTGATGGCCTACGCGGTGACGCAGCGCCGCCGCGAGATCGGCGTGCGCATGGCGCTCGGCGCCGAACGCCGCGACGTGCTCCGCCTCGTGCTCACGCGCGCGCTCCGCATTGTCGTCGTCGGCCTGATCGTCGGCCTCGCCGGGGCCGCCGGCGTGACTCGCGTGCTGCAGACGTTCCTGTTCGGGGTGACGCCGATCGATCCGATCGCGTTCACGATCGTGACGCTGCTGCTGATGGCGGTGGGACTGATGGCGGCATGGCTGCCCGCTCGCCGCGCGACAAGGATCGACCCGTGCGCCGCACTGCGCGCGGAATAGCCGTGAAAGGAAGTGACCCATCAATGATGGGCGTGTGATTCGTCTTGCGGCACGTTTTGGCTTGGGTGGTGGGTCGGGCAGTCTGCAGCGCGCCGCGTGTTTGTCGAGGACGACAACGGCACGTTTGATAGATTCGCGCGTCTTTGCCTTCCACGATGGCAGTGCACCCTGAGACTGTAGGGATAATGTGGGCCTTCTGGTCCGGAGCGTGGGCGCAGTAGTTAGCTGATTCTTGGCCAGCACTTGCCAAAAATTCAGATAGCGTGTCGAAGTCCCACTTTCCGGAGCTTCCAAAGTCCACGCCGAACGTGATGTACCTTTTCTTCGTTGCTGGTTCGGGACCTAGCGCTTCATCCAGTTCGGAGAAGGCTTTGGAGTCCAATTTGACCCTCTTGTAGTCCTTCTGTTTGTTCACGGTTCCTCGTCGTTCGAGCGGTGTCAAAAATACGTCCACGGTCAACAGTGCTCTGCACAGGTGGCTACTTTTTTGGAGGCTTGTCGAGGCGCACGTCGCGCATGGTGCGCGGCTGTTGAGGCGTAGCAGCGAGCCGTTGCTGGGTACGTGCTGTGGTTTGGGGAATTGTACTTGTCGGGTTTCCGCGTTTACCAGGATTTCGCGCGCTCACGCTCCACCCTGGCGAACGGAGCGCCGATGGGAGAATCACTCGCTACCGGTTCGGAATGCGGCTTAACTACGGTGGGTTCAGGAATGCAGCAATCCGGTAGCTGCGAAGCGAACGTGGAGATCTATTAAGCCATTAGAGTGAATTTGCGTCTTCCGTACTGTCCGCAGCCCCTGTAACTTTTCTCAGTACGTCGAAATGCATTCCTACCCTTACTCTCGAATGGACGTCTACGAGCAATTTCCAAGGTCTGCATGCTCAAATTAAGGAGGACACGGTGAAAAAATTGATGATAGCAGCCCTGATGGCGGGAGCCTCGATGTCGTGGGGGACGCGGACGAATGCCCAGACGACTCCTCCACAAGAGAGCACTCCGCATGTGATCAGCAATCAGGATTTGGAGCTGCTTCGGAAAGATGTTCGCTCCAAGAGAAAACAGTTAATTGCACAGAACTTGAAGCTGACGGACGCGGAGGCGACAAAGTTCTGGCCAGTCTACGACCAGTACGTGTCGGAGTTGATTGCAATCAATGACAAGAAGTTTGGTCTGATTCAAGATTATGCTGATAATTGGGGGAAACTGACGAATGAGCAGTCCTTGTCGTTCATCCGGCAGTGGTTAGATGCGGACATTGCGACAGTACAATTACGGCAGAAGTACGTGCCGATCGTTTCTAACGTACTGGATGGAAAGAAGTCAGCGACTTTTTTCCAATTAGACCGGCGCATTGCGATGATGATCGAACTGCAGGTGTCATCGCAGATGCCGCTAGTACAGGCGCAATAGTTGAGGAATGCCGGGTCTTGGCAACGGCGACCAATTGCATGCGTTCTATACTCCCACGTTTCGGAACTCTCATATCTCTTTCACTCGCTCTCCCAATTTACGGATTGCCAACGTCCATCCAGTCACCCACAATCGCTTCACCCTTGCCGTGTGCGATTGAACTGAATTTCTCAAACGTTCAGCATACTCATCCGGCATCTGTGCCGGAGTAAATATGCGACGACTCAGCATGGCTCTTTTGGTCCTTTCCTGTTTTTCCTGTACTGGTTGCAACGTCAAAAGTGTCGAAAAGTTACTCGGTTTGGGCGGTGGCAAAAAATCCGTGACCGTCGTCGTCGATCCCAAAACGCAAAGCGTCGTCGTTGCGACAACCCAGCAATTCACCGTCACCGTTACAGGTTCCACTGACATGACCGTTGCGTGGAGCGTTGGCGGCACTAATTGCTCCAGCCAGGATTGCGGATCCGTTTCCGCCGCCGGACTTTACACCGCTCCCACGACCATTCCGAATCCGGCTCTTGTTACAGTCACGGCGACAGCCAACGCCAATTCTGCGGATTCCGGCACCGCTGCCGTTACCATCGTCGCTGCACCGGCACCTGCCTCCGCCATGCTTCGCGGCATCTACACTTTCCTGCTCGCCGGCTCGGACATCGAAGGCCCTCTTACCATGGGTGGCGCCTTCGAAGCCGATGGTTCCGGCCAACTTGTCAACGGAAAGGTCAGTCTCTGCCGCCGCGAATCCCAGTGCTCCGATCAGGCCTTCACCGGCACCGCGGCTCCCACCGACGACAACAATGGCACGTTCGCCGCAGACATTTTTCCCGCTTCCACCTTCACATTCTCTCCCGCCCCAAACAATGTCCTCAAACTCGACCTAAGCGGCCCCCGTAGCCTGCGCGCCTCTGGCATCCTCTGCCCCAATGCAACTTCCGCCGACAACTAACTCGCACAAATTGATGCTCGAGGATGTCGTGAATCCAACATGGCGCCTAAGTTGGTAAGCACTTCGAGGAGCTTTATCGCTGAGGGGCTTACGTGGGAACTCTATGCCGACACACACCCGCTGGTGATACTCTCGCATCGAGGTCTTCAAGATGAATGACCCCGTAGAGCAGTCTCGAAACATACTCGTCGATGACCTGAAGACGATCCAAGGGCGGCCCAACAACATGCAGGCAGTGATTGAGAAGTTGCCGAAGAACGGCCCCAAGAGAAAGGAACTGGAGGCTGCCTTTCAAAACGCTGTCCAGAGAAGCGGCCTACGTCGAGACCCGTTGTCCGGCCTCTTTCAGCTAGCACAAACATGCACGGCATTTATCAGGCACGCTTCAATCAAGTGGGTGAAAACTTCCTGCTATCATCGAATCAGATGCTGACTCACCCTCGATTCACGTCGTTTTCATTATCTGTGTCTATTATTCTCGGACTAATCTTTGGGACATGCTGTGCCCCCAATTGTTCGGGATATTCCGTCCTGACGCATGAAGCGATTATCGACGCCGCGTGGAAGGACAGCATCGTGCCTGTGCTCTTGAAGCGCTTCCCCAACGCGACGCCGGAGGAACTGCTCCAGGCCCACGCGTATGCCTACGGGGGCGCGATTATCCAGGACATGGGGTACTATCCTTTCGGCAACTCGTTCTTCAGTGATTTAACGCACTATTTCCGAACTGGGGATTTTGTTCTCGCGTTGATTGAAGAATCCAGAAATTTGAACGAATACGCATTTGCGCTAGGTGCGCTTGCACACTATGCTGCTGACGCCTCCGGTCATCCGATTGCGACCAATCGAGCCGTTGCGATGATGTATCGCGAACTGGCAAAGAAGTACGGACCGGCCGTTACATATGAGGAAAAGCCCTCGGCGCACATGAAGGTGGAGTTTGGCTTCGATGTGGACCAGGTAGCTAAGGGTAACTACGCGCCGAAGGCCTACCACGACTTTATCGGTTTTGAGGTTTCCAAGCCGGTCCTGGAAAGAGCGTTCGCAAGAACATACTCTGTCGATATGTCGAGCGTCCTTTTTCGAGTGGATCTGGCAATTGGGAGCTATCGTCACGCGGTTTCCACCGTTATTCCGCGCACTACCAAAGTAGCGTGGCATCTCAAAAGGAGTGAGATCCAACACAGTGACCCCAGCGAGACCAAGACCAAATTCATTTACAATATTTCAAATTCTGGTTATCGCAAGGAATGGGGTGACGTCTACGAAAAGCCGGGTTTCTTCGCACGCCTTAAGGCGCTCATCGTGCGCCTGGTGCCCAAAATAGGTCCGTTTAGCGCCCTCGCGTTTCACCCACCCCCACCGCCTGTGGAACAGATATACATGCACAGCTTCAACGAAACCTTGGACCATTATCGAGTGCTACTGCTTGCACAAGAGGAAGGTAGGCTCCAATTGCCCAACGAGAACCTCGACACGGGAGGAATAACGGTACCAGCCGACTATAGACTCACAGATGAAACCTACGCGAACTTGCTGGACAGGACGAGCGGCAAACCTATTTCGGACGCTTTGCGCCTTGACATTCTCGCCTATTACGCGGACCTCAGGAAGGGGTTCGCAACCAAGAGGGATCCGGAAGCTTGGAAAAAAGTACTCAGCGAATTGGATAAGTTGAAAGCCATGCCGACCGCTGAAGTACCCGAGCATTGATTTATATTTCGGAAGACTCTTCGAGAGTCTATTGCAAGCGCGATTCCTCGAGGGTGGGAGGGTGGTCCACCCGGCATGGACTGCAAGAAGGAATACTCCTCCTGAAACATGGAGTGAACCTTGAAGTGGCACGCAAATTGGGCACAGTTTCCAGGAAAGGAAACACAGGTGGAGAGAAAGAGATACTCCCGGAAATTTCATGGAATGGCTGTCGCACGGATGGAGACTTGCGAAGATGTCGGTGAGTTAGCGCAAGAACTCGGGGTATGACCGAGTTGCCCCTACAAGTGGCGCAAGAAGCTGGAGATGGTTGAACCAGGGCAAGAGGCGTCACGGCCCAGCACGCACGGCAAACGTGCCTTGCAAAAAGTCGAGGCCCGACGCCAGAAGTGCGGCGGAACTGGCGAGACGGCATCTACGGGCAGATCCGGGAAGTAATGCTTTTGCAAGGCAGCCTGAGTATCGACCGCATGTGCCGGTTGGTGCCGGTCAGTGGCAGAAGTTTCTACCGCTCGCTGCAGGAGCAACAGCATAGACCGCGATTGCCGCCTTGGTTAGACGAATGGCGGACCCTCATGTCGGCTCGGGCAGACCATCCTCCTGTCCGTTTGTCCTGGCCATCGTCTAATCCTCCAAGTTACGCTCGACCAGGAGGCCCAACCATGCTCCACATCCTCCACGATGTTCGATTCGGCTTGCGTATGCTCTTCCATAGCCGTGGGCTCACCTTCGTTGCGATCGTCGCCCTCGCTCTCGGAATCGGTGCCAACACGGCCATCTTTAGCGTAGTAAACGCAGTCCTTGTGCGTCCCCTTCCCTATCCAGAGCCCAACGAACTCGTTTGGTTCTGGGAGTCGCAGCCTCATCTGTCCGAAGCACCCTTCTCAGCCGCCGACTTCCTCGATTTCCAGTCCCAGAACAGCTCCTTCTCCGAAGTCGCCGCGATTCATCGCTTGAGTTTCAATCTCACCGGGCTGGGCCCTGCTGAGCGCATCCCAGCAATAGTCGCTTCGACTCCTGTTTTCTCGCTTCTCGGAGTTCAACCGATTCTCGGGCGCGCATTTCTCCGTGCCGAAGGAACCTTCGGCACTCCTCGCGTCGCCGTGCTTACCTACGGCTTCTGGCAAAGCCATTTCGGCGGCGACCGCGCCGCCGTCGGCAAAACCATCACCCTCGACAATCAATCCGTGCAAATCATTGGAGTTCTTCCCGCTAGTTTCCGCTACGGCAACGATATTCAACTCTGGGTCAATCCCGTAAACATTGTTCCGGAAATATTCAGCGCCTTCGCGGATTGGGAACGCAAACTCAGTACGGACCGCGAAAACCACTACCTCAACATCATTGGCCGCCTCAAGCCCGGCGTCCCCCTTTCACAGGCACAGGCCGACATTTCCGGCATCATGGACCGCATCCGCCAGCAACACTCCGAGGCCACGGGCCACGCGGCTCAGCTAATTCCGTTCAGCGAACTCTTCACCGGCCCTGTGCGTCAAACACTGCTCGTCCTGCTCGGCGTCGTTGGTCTCGTACTTCTGATCGCATGCGCCAACGTTGCCAATCTTCTCCTCGCTCGGTCCGTCGGACGACGCCGCGAAATTGCCGTCCGCTCCGCACTCGGTGCGGGACGATTTCGTATCGTCTCTCAGCTCCTCACGGAAAGCACGCTCCTCTCTCTTTCCGGCGGCGCGCTCGGTCTCGCCCTCGCCGCCGTGCTGCTCCACTTCCTCGTGGCTGCGAGCCCTCGCGATTTGCCTCGCGTTCAGGAGGTATCACTCGATCTTCGCGTCCTGGGCTTCACTCTGTCGGTGTCGCTCCTTACCGGCTTGGTCTTTGGCCTTGCACCTTCACTCGCCGCTGGGCGGCAAACCCTTGGAGAATTCCTCAAGGAGGGCAGCCGGGGTTCAACAGGGGGCGTCGCTCACAACCGCCTCCGCAGTCTCCTGGTCGTCGGTGAAGTTGCCTTGTCTCTCGTCCTTCTCGTCGCTTCCGGGCTGCTCATCCGCAGCTTCGTTGAGATCCTGCACGTAAAGCCTGGCTTCAACTCCGATCACATGATTACCATGTGGATGAACTTCACCAGCGTCCGATACTCCGAAAACGTCCGTTCCACGCAGCTTCTCGACCAGCTTCTCCCCCGCATCGCTGCTCTTCCGAGCGTGGAAGGTGTCGCGATCTCCAATGATCTTCCGCTCGAAGGCGACGACACGACCACCGGAATCGCCACCGCCGAGGGTCGTCCTCCTTTTGAGCGCGCCCAGCGCCCCATCGTCGGCGTCCACACCGTCAATCCCAGCTACTTTCGCTCCATGGGCATTCCGTTGCTTCGCGGACGCGAACTCACCGTCTCCGACACCGCCAAATCCAATCCCGTTGTCATCATCAATCAAAAACTTGCCGAAGACACCTGGCCGCGTCAGGATCCGCTCGGCAGGCACATCACGATTCTGGGCGACAAGCAGCTTGAGGTCGTCGGCATTGTTGGCAACGTTCTGCACAATGGCCTTTCCGAACCGGTCCAAGCCGAAAGTTATATGGCCTTCTCGCAGAATCCTTCGTCTTATGTGGGACTCGCGATTCGCAGCCGAGGTGACCAGGGCGCACTCTTCCCGGCTGTGCGATCCATCGTTGCCGAGCTGGATCCGGAGCTTCCAGTGCACGACATGCGTCCAATGGAACGAGTCGTCGCCGAAACTCTTGCCACGCGGCGCCTCACGCTTTGGCTCGTCGGCGCTTTTGGCGCGCTCGCGCTCGTGCTTTCCTCAGTGGGGATTTATGGCGTCATGAGCTACGCCGTTACCGAACGTGTCCACGAAATCGGCGTGCGCACAGCACTAGGTGCCCAGCGAGAAGATATCTTCCGCCTCTTCGTCGGCAGTGGCATGCGTCTAGCCGGCATCGGCCTCGTCATCGGCGCTGCAGTCGCATTCCCCGCCGCCCGTGCAATGACCAGCCTCCTGTTCGGCGTTAGTGCCAGCGATCCAATGACTTATCTCGTGATCGCAGCCCTCCTCGCTCTCGCCGCCTTCGCTGCCTGCTACGTTCCGGCACGTCGCGCCCTCGCCGTTGACCCCATCGTCGCCCTCCGCTGCGACTAACAGTTTGCCGCCACCACCGCTCTGCACCGGTCCGACTTCGCGCCCTGCAACTTCACATCATCCTAGTACCCACTTCCTTGGCCAGAAAGGTAAATAGGCCAGTTTCTTTGAACTTCATTGCAGGGGTTTGCGTAGCATCAGGGCAGGACCATCCGTGAATGATCATGATGCATGGGTTGAAACCTCTGCTCACCGCCGCGATGTGTTTCGCTCAAGATGAGCAAGCACAGGCTGATAAAAAAGCGCCGCCCGTAGACACCATCATGTCCCGGGTTGCCGCCAACCAGGATCGGAGCGAAACAGCACTGCGGACACAATACAGCAGCGCGAAGCACATCCACATTGCCAACAGCAAGCCCGATGGAAAGAGGATGCGTGAAGAGACCAGCGAGTACGACACTATTCCGACGGCCGAAACGCGCGTCCAACTCCGTTCACTCTTCGGCCGGTACTGGCACATAGGAAAACTTGAGGACTTTAAGGGTGAACCGGTGCCCGAGGCCGGGAGTTGGGATGCGGACTACATCCGCGACGTTCGCAAGTGCCTGACCCGCGAACAAGCTAGATGTCTACAGGCGCACGAGCTATTTCTGCAGGACGGAAACTACCTCGCGACAAGTTATGGAACGGAGTACGAACCGCGCCTGTTGTTTCATATTCACCGCACTATGTCTATATCCGTAGACACCTCTTCGAGAATGTGCATCGTTGACGCCTACGTCCCGATTAGCCTTAACAGCGTCTTCGACGCGTCGCCAGCGGCAAAAACTTGGCGAGAAAAGGGCCAAGGCTAGAAATGATTCCCTGGCGAACTGAGACAACCTCTCTGCAACCTCGGAAATCGCCCAGACATCTTAGTCACGGGGGTTCGAAGCCGCATCTGTTAGTTTCCAGCCTCAAAGTTTTGCACGTTTTTCGTCTTCCAGCCCAACACCAAAGGAGACCTGTACCGTCGGACGGTGTTGTCTTCGCGGCATGGCCAGTTCGGCTTTCGCCGCGGTCTGGGAGAATTGCAAAATGACGCGTCGATTCATCTTGGTGGCGTTGTGTCTCGCGACGGCCTCGGCGGCGCGCGGCCAGAATATCCGGCCAGCCACTGCGGAAACGCCCGAACCGCGTCCCATCGCCAGAACCGAGGGGCGTAAGATTCTGGCTACCATTCCCGCGGTAGATGCCAATTCCGAATCAGAGACGGACTGTTCCCACCTGGTTCACGACGTTTACGAACAAGCTGGCTTTCCATACGACTACGCCAGTTCGCGTGAACTCTACGTCGGCAGCACAAATTTCACGCGCGTGCGCGCGCCCCAAGCGGGCGACCTAGTTGTTTGGCGCGGCCATGTCGGCATCGTTATCGATCCCAAAGAACATTCCTTCTTCAGCTCCGTGCGTTCCGGTCCCGGCACGCAGTTTTATGACTCGCCCTACTGGCGGTCGCGTGGTATCGCTCGTTTCTTCCGCTATATTACCGAGAAACCGCTCCGTACTGGCCGTACGTTCGAAGCTACGCATCACGCGGATCAGCAACCCCTTCAGGCCGCCAGTTCGGAGGATCCACCGTCTTCCAGACTACCAAAGCCAGCGTCCGCGTCAGCGTCGAACGCTGCCCCCGCAGTTGAAACCGAAACCTCCACTTCAGCAACAATTCCTCGAGAGATCGTTCTGCAAGTAGCTGGAAAAAATCCTTCGCCAGACGAAGTCGTCGCCGCATTTGTCGAAATGAACGAGGATTCCGGTGAATCCCTTCGCACGCGCAGTCTGAACAGTCTCGGCAAACCCGTAATCGTTTACCGCGAAGTACGCGTCTCGGCAATACATATCAAAGGCAAGCGCGGAACTGCGCTCCTTCGGATCGAATCGTTAGGCGTTCCTCGGGATACGGAAACGGGCGCGCAGCTTCGCTGGAAGGAACAGCCTCTCGAATTCGAGAAGACGAAAAGAGGCTGGGTGATGAGTCCCATCCAGGAAGCTGCTTATGTCAAGCGTGAAGTTGCGTTGCAAGTCTTGTCGGCCCGGCTCGCGGAGCTCGCGCAAAACACGAACACCACTCGCGAACACGAACGCGAGCAGAAACAAATCATTCGCCTCCTGAATTTGCTCGTTAGCGACGATTCCAGCACCGCGTCAGCGCGGAACAATTAGGGTGCGAAAGTGTTCCCAACGCATCGGCCTTGCTTTCCGCGATCTTCGCACTGCCTCCTTCAGCGCCAAAAAGTATTGGAGAGTTGACCGACATCGAGGGCCGCATCGGGGTCAAAGTTAAGGTGCTGAACTCATTTGACAACGTACCAGGAGTGTTCTTGTTGCAGACGGGTTTTGGGAGTATTGATAGGGACGCCTCCCGTAATGCTGGGCTTCTGACGCGGGGTTCCACGCTTCAGGCAATTTTGGGAAAGTTTGTCGAACATCAACCGGTTGCTCCTTCCTCTTAGTTGAGACTCCTTTGAGGCCGATCCAGTTCGGTACCGATTCGAAGTGATATGGTGTCGCTTGAACGGGTAACGGTCAGCTCGAATGATGGAAAACCGTCCCGTGCGTCGTGCTAGTCCGCGATGCATGGAACCAGGAAATGCTTGAAGAACCAGCTACATGGCTTTTATGGATCTGACAGCGGGTTGCAGGTTTGAGTCCTGCCCCGGTTCATCGAAATTTCCCGCTACCACGATTCCTCAATTTCAGTGATGACGAGAGCCACCGGCCCATGCAGAGTCGACCCGTCCGTCGATGGTAGTATGGCGGACGAACGCGATTCCGGTGAAAATTGCAGCCATGACCACATCGGTGGATGCCGACAAGCTCGGTGCGCATGGGAATTGAAATCGTACGACTGCGCCGCGAACAGTTGTCGGAACTGGGTTCGTTCCTGAAACTCGCCTATCCCGAGGAACAGCGAAAAAGGCTGCCCGATTACCTCGAATGGTACTTTCTCAAAAATCCGCACACTGATCCCGAACGCCTGCCACTGTGGGTGGTGGCCAACGAAAACGAAATTGTCGGACAAGTCGCAACCATCCCCGTCGATTTGAAAGCGGGCTCAGCATCCACTAAAGCCATCTGGATTCTCGAATTCATTTTGCTACCCGAATTTCGGGGCCAGGGGCTAGGCAAGCGACTCGTCCTTAAAGCCGGCGAGGAATATCCCACGATGATTACGCTTGGCATCAACGAGGCTTCCACGCGCGTCTTCACCAGCCTGGGCTGGAAAGCCCTGGGCGGCATCCATCGCTATCACCGCATGCTGTTCGCAGGCAGCGCCGCACAAACGACTCCTCCATTGCGCGCTGCGCTGGATGTTCTTTCTTCACCGCTCAGGATTGTTCCGCGCGCTCCTAAGCGGTCCTCCCGATACGAGATTGGCCACGACTCCACCTTTGGACCGGAAATCGACGAGCTCTGGGAAAGAGCATCGACGCAGTGGCCGGTAGCGGTTCGTCGCGGACGCAAGTTCCTAAGCTGGCAGTTTCTCCAGCAGCCGGGCAAAAAATTCGAAGTCCTTAAAATCTTTGAAAAAGGAAAGTTGGTCGGCTACGCCGCAATGTTTTTTCGCAAAGGGCAGGGAAGCGCGCCTCCGCCAAAAGCTGCCATCAGCGATTTAGTTTACAGCGCGAGCAACCAGGATGAAGTAATTGACTCTCTTCTCGGCGCTGCAGTGCAACTGGCAATCGCACGTCGCGCCGGCAGCCTGGTCACCGACGTTCTCGACGCCAGACTGGAAGCCCGCCTCAGAGCGCGCGGCTTCTGGCGAATTGCCAACTCACCTCGCTTCATGGCCAGCTCCCGTGAATTTCCAGACGTCCTCTACCGGCCTGAAAATTGGTATCTTACCCGCGCTGATTCCGACGTCAGCATTTTCGAGGAACCGAATGTCGCCGAAAGTTAATTCCGCTCAGCAAGACGCCCCCCGCAAAGTCGCCGCACTGGAGCCCGGCGCCCTACCGTCCGCCGCACTGACTACGCCACTCACCGCTCCGGTCATTCAATACCATATGATCGATTTTCCCTCGCCGGAATCGCGCGTGCGCGGAGGATTCACGCCGCCGCAGCGTTTCGCCCGGCAGATGGGGCACTTGAAAAAGCGAGGTTTCACGTTTTACACCGCAGCCGAACTGCTCGAATATTTCCGCGCCAACTCCGCCTTCCCGCCACGCGGCCTGGCCATCACGTTCGATGACGGCTGCGCTGACAATTACATCAACGCGTTTCCCGTCCTGCGCGAACTTGGCATTCGCGCCACCATGTTCGTTGTTCCCTCTTGCATCGGCGAAACCAACGGCAAAACTCTGCCGGCCGGTGAACCGCCGCGCACGCATTTCACCGCTGATCAGATGCTGGAAATGAGCAAATTCGGCATCGAGTTCGGGTCGCACTCCATGAACCATCACTTACTCAACCAGATTACATTGCGCGAAGCGCGCTACGAAATCGAGAGCGCGAAAAGCTATCTCGAGGACTTGCTGCAGAAGCCCTGCAAGACGTTCGCTTATCCCGCCGGCTACTACACGCCGGAAGTCCAGAGTGTCATCGAAGACACCGGACACATCTGTGCGTTCTCCACAGTGTATGGGCCGAAGGATCGGGTCGATCTGTTCGCCATCAATCGCATGGAAATTTTCCGCCGCGACCGCTTCCTCTGCCAGTTCGCGCGCAAAATTCGCCAGCTCGAGTGAGCAGCCCGCAAATCGCAGCTACCGACTTCGTGGTGGAAAGCCGGAAGTTGAAAAGGCTAAGATAGAAAAGCGAAATCGCAATTCACAAATGGGGGTGCCGCACCTTGCCGACGTGCGCCTCCACTCGTTCCGCTGGAGTTAGCTTCAGCGCGTTTACACCGAGTGGGCTTCCGCGCGCGAAGCGTCTTTCACCCTCGCCTCATAGACCGGGAATTTGGCGGCTATTGCTGCTACTTCTTTTCGCACGCGTTGCTCTACTTCTGTCTGAGTGGCTGCATTCCCTATTGCGCCTAGGATTTCGGCGATCCAGCCGGCGATTAAAACCATGTCTTGTTCTTTCATACCGCGCGTTGTAATGGACGGAGTGCCGAGGCGAATGCCCCCCGCTTTCATGGGCGGCAGCGGATCAAACGGAATTGCATTTTTGTTCACGGTAATTCCGGCGCGGTCCAGCGCTTTTTCCGCGTCGCTTCCGGTAATCCCGCGCGGATGCACTTCCACCAGCAGCAAATGATTGTCGGTTCCCCCGGAAATCACGCGCAGCCCTTTTGCAGCCACCGCAGCCGCCAGCGCCTTCGCGTTTTTCGCTACCTGTTGCTGATACTCCTTGAACGATGGTTCCATCGCTTCTTTCAGGCACACCGCTTTCGCCGCGATCGTATGCACTAGCGGTCCGCCCTGCAGCCCGGGAAACGTCAGCTTGTCTAATTCTTTGTGAAACGCCGCTTTGCACAGCACTAGCCCGCCGCGCGGCCCACGCAGCGTCTTGTGCGTGGTGGTACTCACAAAATCGGCATGTGGCACGGGGCTTGGATGCACTCCCGCCGCCACCAGCCCCGCAATGTGCGCCATATCCACAAACAGCAGCGCGCCCACGCTTTTCGCCGCCTTCGCCATCCGCTCAAAATCAATCACCCGCGGATAGGCGCTCGCCCCAGCCACAATCATCTTCGGCTTGTGCTCCGCGGCCAGCCGGTCGATTTCGTCGTAGTCAATCTGCTCGCTGTCCTGCCGCACCCCATAGGCGATGAATTTGTACATGCGCCCCGAAAAATTCAGCGGGTGCCCGTGCGTCAAATGGCCGCCATGCGAGAGGTTCATGCCCAGCACGGTGTCGCCCGGCTGCAGCGCGCTCATATACACGCTGACGTTGGCCTGCGTCCCCGAATGCGATTGCACGTTGGCGTGCTCCGCGCCAAATAATTCCTTTGCGCGATCGATCGCCAACTGCTCGACTTTGTCGGCAAACTCGCATCCGCCGTAATAGCGGCGGCCGGGATACCCTTCCGCGTACTTGTTGGTGAAGATCGAGCCCATCGCCTCCAGCACCGCTTCGGACACCAGGTTTTCGCTGGGGATCAGCTCCAGCCCGGTAGCCTGGCGCTGGGCCTCTTCGCGCAACAATCCCGCTATCGCCGGATCCACTTCCCCCAGCGGCCTTTGCATTCGCGCATTTGCTTCCGTCGTTTTGGTCATTCGTCGATTTTACCCCGTACGCTTCATCGCCAACATCATACATCTAACGGTGCCGAGGATCAGACTATAGGCGCAGGCACTCCAAAATGCTGACACTACGGCCAAGCCCGATTTGACAGCAACAAGACCTTTCCGTGACTCAATCTTGATTTGACAGGCAGGAGACGCCGCCGTACGGTCGCAGCGCAAGATTATATTCTGGTCCGGAATTCCAGCCAGGTATAGCTCCGCGCCGCACAACCTTTCGAGAACTCTTCCGAAGTCTGCGTAAAGGGAGATGCTCATGAACACAAAGAGGTTCCTATCGGTAGCACTGCTCGCTCCCGCATTCAGCCTCGCACTGGCAGCCGCAAAGGATGACGGCAACTCGTTCAGCGCCCGCCTGCGGGGCCTAAGCGAGGTTCCTCCGGTAGCCACAGAGGCGAGCGGGTCTTTCTCCGCGAAGCTCAGCTCTGACGGGTCCACCCTCACATACAGAGTGACCTACGAGGATTTGCAGGCGCCGATCCTCTTCTCGCACATTCACTTCGGCTTTCCCAAAGAAGCGACCGGCATCATGGTATTCCTGTGCGGTCCAGCGTCAGGCCAGCCCGGCGGTCCCCCTGCTGGAACTCCGAACCCGCCGCCATGCCAAGGCACCACTTCCGGAACCGTGAGCGGCAGCCTAACCGCAGCCAACGTGATTGGCCCGAACGCTCAGGGCATCACGCCTGGCGCTGACTTTGCCAAGGTGGTGCAGGCGCTTCGTGAGGGGGCAGCGTATGTGAACGTGCATACGGTGCGATCGCAACCTGGCGAGATTCGCGGACAAGTGCGTCAGAGCGATCACGATGAAGACGAGCAATAACTGAGCACCGCCCGACTTTCCTACGGATCGAAACGCTAAGTCGAATTTTGCAAAGGAGGGAGAAACCCATGAATGGAGGGAGACTGTATCTTGCGGCGGCGCTGGTGACGATCTCCATGGCATCTTCTGTGGTTTTGATTGCGGGGAGTCGCTGGTAGTGCGAATGAAGGACAAATGCGACCCACCGACGTTCAACGCCGCGGCCGGACCAGGAACGTGTGTCGGAGACGGAAACATTACCTTTGCTCAGTTCATCAGAGAGCTTACGTCGGCTAAGAGAGCCGGCGCGTGGCATTTCGATCCAGCGGCCGGAACTGTTGATGAAGGAACCGTTCTGGCATTGGAGAACCGAGGTGGAGAGACGCACACTTTCACCAAGGTCGAGAATTTTGGCTGCGGCTTCGTCGCGCCTCTTAACGAATTATCCGGTAATCCGGTCCCTGCGCCAGAATGCGCCACGGCTACGTTGGGTGGGCTCGTCCCCAAGCCTGCGGGTCCCGGCAACATATTTGTAGGAGCGGGTACGACGGAGGTGGGTCCGACGGCCCGGGGGCACGATTCTGCCAAGTGGGGCAACTACCAAGTTCCAGTGCTGTATTCATCCTTGGATGCGGGCGGAACTAAGAACGCAGTAGACCTCTGCGGTACTGGCGTTTTGTCTAGGCTGTGAAGGCCGGAGCCGGCAAGACGCCGGCGCTACAAATTATGTCGAGGCGGCTTGGACTTTCGTGCCGTAGTCGAGACTGGTGTAGCAGTTGCCGCGGCCTTGCGGGGTAAGTTCCAGGAAGTGCTCACATAGGAGTGAGCAGGTCGATGCCGCGCTCTTTAATCTCGAGGGCCATGCGAGGATGCCCGGTGTAGAAGTGGCGCAGGGTGCCGTCGGCGTCGCAGGTGAAAACGGAAACGGCCGAGTCCTGATGCCCTTCGCCGTCTTCGCTGCCGAGGTCGACTTAAAGGTGCTGTGGCCGGCGCTGAGGAGGCTCAGCTTGTCCCAGCCGCGAGCATGCGCGTGAGCGCGGAGAGTCGGCACGTCGGCGGCGGCCACCAGGGCGAAGTCGAGATTCTGAGCGAGGCGATGGGCGACGCCGTTGACGCCGTCGAGCCAGGCTGTGCACATGGGGCAAGGTTTGGTCTGTCGCTTTCCATACTTCAAGTGATAGATGATGAGCGAGCGATTGGGCTTCGTGAAGAGTTCGCTGAGATGTGTGGTGCGCACCGCAACAATGTCTTGGGTCTCCTCGGGCGACCTGAGGTCGCGCGGGCCCTCTGCAAACGAATAGTCCTCGATCGGAGCGCCCTGGGGAAGATGGCGCCGCAGCTCGGCGACGCGTTCACGTTGGCGCATGAGTTCGATTTCGGCGAGACGAAGCTCCTCGCGTCTGGCTAGGTACTCGGAAGAGTCGTTGGTCAAATTGGTTTGCCGAAACGTTCCGTCAACGATTGTGTGCACCATACGTGCTGAATTCCAGTGCTCATTTTCTCTCCGGCGGCCATGAGAGGCAATCGGTGCGCTGTCTGATTGGATCGAGGCCGGGTGCCAGACTTTCCAAGACTCGCGGCGAAGCTACGGCAAGTTTTCCTGGATGAAGTGAGGGCTGAGATGGACGTCGACCTGCACCAGTGGGTCCTCGCCGATGGCTTTGAAGCCGTGAATTTCGCCGGCTTTGATGACGAAGATATCGCCGGCCGTTCCTTCGAAGGTCTCTCCGTTGACGGTCCAGACTCCGCGGCCCTCGCGCACAAACTGGATTTCATCGTAGGGATGCCGATGCGGGCCAGGACCTTTGCCGGGCAGCGCGCTGAGCAAAAAGACGGAAACGTTGACGTCGCCGTGATCGGCCCCGACAAATTCGTGGGAGCTGCCGACAAAAGGCAAGTTTTCCTGACGGACATGGTACATGCTGAGCCTCCATGCGGTTGCATTGTTGACTTGCTTCGACCGTTGGATGCGTGGGGTTTGTTTTGAGGTGTGCTTTGGTTGGAGGAGGTGACTCTGCATTCCCCAAACAGCCGCGTCGGCAGTAAGCGCCAGGCGGGTGCTATACTCGGCGCACAAAGTTCTCCCGGCTTTTCCAAAGTGAAGATTACGGCGGCTGATGCCAATTCCGTTCTGGCTGCGAACAATTCTGCTCACCACGATGCGATGGACGGCAGCGTGGGCGCTCATTGGCCTGTTGGCTGGACTGGCGATGACTCTGTGGCGGGTGCCTCCCATCGCGGAACCGGGGGCCCCCAGCGGGTATGCATTCTATCTGTTCTGGATTCCGGTTGGTCTCGGTGTGGCGAGCGTCTTCGGACTGTTGCTCGGGCTGATCTTTTCGAGCTTGCTGACTGGGATTGAGCTATGGATGCCTGAAGTTGTGACGGAGTCGGGCTCTTTCATGAGCACCTATGGCTGGCGCATGGTCTGTGGAGCCATCGCCGGCGGTGTGATTGGCTTCCCGATGTTCGACTGGAATGGGTTTTGGTATGTGGGAATGGGGATTGCGTCGGGGCTGGTTTCTGGATTTGCGAATCGGCCGAGGGCCCGACGTCTTGCGCTGTGACTGTGCGAAGGGCCTGTGGCCTAGTCGATCCGCTGAAGTGCTCGTTCCCGGCTCCCGCTGTGCTAAAGTTCTGTTCCGCCACGCATACCTTCAAAGGAGCCACCTAATGAAACGCACCGCCCTGTTTCTTCTCGCCTCGGCCCTGTGTATCAACGTTGCATCGGCGCAGTTTGGCATGAGTCCGATCAAGCGGCCCAACATTGCCAACATTTTCCATCCGGTGGTCGGCCAGGGTGCTGCCTACGATACCGTCGACAAGGACGGCAAAAAAGGCCACATGGAAATGTATGTCGTGGACAAGGAAATGGTCGGCACTGAGCAGGCCTACTGGATGGAAGTCGGCCACAGCAAGGACGCAGACGGCAACTTGATGTACGGCAAGATGCTGGTCACGCCCGCGGATTTCAAGTTCCACAAAATGGTCTTTGTCATGCCCGGCTCGACCCAGCCGATGGAAATGGATATGGAACACTCCAAGGCGGGCCGCGAGGCCATGGAAGAAAAGATGGACAAATGGCACTCGGTCGGCACGGAAACGATCACCGTTCCCGCTGGCACTTTTTCTTGCGAACACTGGACTAACGACGAGGGGAAAGGTGATGTTTGGGTGAGTTCGAAGATTTCTCCGATGGGCATGGTCAAGTCGGTCGAAAGCGGCCGCACGATGGTGCTCACGAAAGTGATCTCTGACGCCAAAACAAAAATCAGCGGCACTCCGGTAAAATTCGATCCCAAGATGATGATGCAGCAGCACATGCAACAACAGCAGCAGCAAAACCCGTGACGGTCGCGCGTACGTCATTCCGAGCGCTGTTCGCGGAACCAGGAACCTCTCTTTGTCGATGAAAACGATGAGGCCTACCATGGAAGCAGAACCATCACCGAGGAGAACGAATGAACGAGATCCGCCTGGCGCCGGCGAGCGACAAGCATTACGAAGCAACGGTTGTGGAACGGCGCGATCTCTCTGAGGATTTGTGGCTGGTCAAAGTCACGCCCGGCGGTCCGTTCCAATTCAAAGCAGGCCAATACGCTACACTCGGTGTCGATTACGATGGCAAGCGCATCGAACGCGCCTACTCGATCGTTTCTTCGCCTTATGAGCAGGAGTGGCTGGAATTTTTCATCGAGCTCGTTCCGCAAGGCGAACTCACGCCGCATCTTTACAAACTCCATCCGGGAGACAAACTGCTCTGCCGCAAAATCGCCAAGGGCCGTTTCACTCTGGATCTGCGCAGCGGCCGCACCAACCATCTGCTCCTCGCCACGGTAACCGGCCTCGCGCCTTTCGTGAGCTACGTCCGCACGCTCTACCGGGACTGGAAAGCCGGCAACTCTCCGATGCCTGGCAATCACAAACTTTTTTGCTTACAGGGCGGCAGCCGCTCCTGGGAATTTGGCTACCGTGATGAAATGGAAAAATTCGCCGCCGAGGCTCCGTGGTTCAAATACGTCACTAGCGTCAGCCGCCCGTGGGAAGACGCCAATTGGCGCGGCGAGACGGGCCGCGTGGACGATCTCATTCGCAAGTACACCGATGCGTGGGGCTTGAAACCGGAAGATACTACCGGCTATCTCTGCGGCCATCCGAATATGGTGGAAAACGGGCGCGGGATTCTGCAGCGCGCCGGCTGGAAAAAGGATCAGATGTTTGAAGAGATCTATTTTCAACCAGCCAAAGAAGAGCGAGGATGAAGCAGTAGCTTACGAAGCTGGCTGGCGAGCGGCGATTTGTGCGATCACGTCTTCGACCATGGCCAGCGGAACGGTGACGTGCACGTTTTCGTTGGGATTGGTGACGTCCACCTGAATCTTGGTGCCGACGGTGCTGACCCTTACATGGTCCTCGCCGTCTTCGACTTCGACAAACGTCGTGTTCGGATATTTGCGGAGTTCACGTGCGGCGATGCGGGCGAGCGGAGCCCACTCGTTGGCGTGCTCTGCGGCTTCGCAGATTTTGTCGTCGGGTACGAAGTGCAGCGCCATCGGCACGATCGCCGCGGGCGCCCAGACGTGAACATGCGCTCCGCCTGCGCGGTGCTCGTCAACGTCGACGCGGACGGTGCCTTCTCGGAAGGTATAGACGCCAGCGATCATTAGAGTGGAGGCGGTGCCCAGAGCGAGTTTAGCCAGGATCATCATTTGCGTGTCCTCAGGGTTTTCCTTTCCTAGATTTCGTCGCGATTAGTCGGAAACGTTTTTGGAGTCGAGCCAGACGCGGACGGTCGAGTCGTCGCTTTTAACGGAGACGAGCTCGGTGTCTCCGCCATGAGCGGAGAGCGCACGCAGCGCTGCGACCAGATCCAGTTCGTCCTTACCTGCCGAGAGCAGAGCTTCGACTACCTTCATGGGAATCTTGACGTCGACTCGGGAGCGTTCGTAGGACTTTTCTGACTTGTCGGCGGCTTTGTCGGACTTGTCGCTGCGGAAGCCCTTCTCGGTGACGTGGACGATCATGTAGCCGGCCTGCTTGGCGACGCGGACATCGTTGTCGCTGCCCTGCACGGTGACGTATTCGCCGTCCTTCGACGAGCGGACTGCATCCAGCAGGGTCTTGAGGTCAACGCCGTTCATCTCGGTGTCATTGATGCGAACCTTGCCGCTGTGCAGGCGGTCTTTATTGATGGCAGGCAGGACTTTTTCAGCCATTTCAAGGGGAACGTTGACGCGGACGGTTTCGCCCTTGTGGTTGGTGTCAATGACGCGGACGTGCAACCAGCGCTCCGAAGTGCTTGAAGAAGAAGAGGTTACGGTTACTTCCTGGGCGTGCAACGCGGGGGCGAGCAGAGATATCGGGGCGAGCAAAACTGTGCCAGCGAGGGCGATCGAAGCCGGGCGGCGGGTAAGGCGGTTCGAAAGAATACTCATGAACTCCTCCTTCAAGGACGGCTGGAATGGACAGCTGCGAGGGCAGAATGTCCGCGTCTGGATAAAGTTACGCATGGGCTGGGGAAAAAGTTCCGACGCTTCGTGGGATAGTTTGTAACTTCAGCCCGTTGGAACACTCGGATGAGGCGAAGGGTTGGGCGCTCCCTAAGCTCCGGCCTCAAACAGAAGAATGATCAAGGAGAACAAGAAATGATTCGGATGATGAAAGTGGGATTTGTGGCGGGATTACTGGCAGCGGGGATTGCGGCGGCGCCAGCGATGGCGCAGGACAACATGAACCAAGACGCGATGAAGCAGGATTCCATGAATCATGACGGGATGACGCACGGGGAGAAAGCGAAGACTTTGTACACCGGCAAGTTTCACGGGAAGGTGCATCCGACGGAAGGGCGCGCGACGGTTTACCAGCAGGCGGACGGGAAGGTTCTGCTGCGGTTGACGGGATTCAAGACTTCGAACGGGCCTGATGTGCACGTGATTCTGGTGGCGACGAAGGACGCGAATGACGACGCCAACTTTATGAAGAGCAACACGGAGCGGGTGGAACTGGGCCGGTTGAAAGGCAACGAAGGCGATCAGAATTATGAAATTCCAGCGGGAACGGATTTGGCGAAGTTCACGACGGTTTCGATTTACTGTGAGCGGTTCAATGCGAATTTCGGCGCGGCGCCGCTGGGGAAATTCTAACCAGGGATTGCTCGGAACGCCGGGCAGTGAAGGGGCTGTCGGGCGATTTTTTGCGGACAACGGAGAATGATGATGAAAGCCGATAAGAATTTTATCAGCACAAGAATGAAAGTGGTTGCAGCGTCGCTGGCAGCGCTGCTGCTCGTTGGAGCTTGGTGGGCGTTCCGACCGGAGAAACTGTTTATCAATCAGCAGGTGAGCGAGGCAGCGCCGGCGGGAGTTAGCGGCGAAGCGGAGCCGGTTTTTACGGGAAAGCTGGAGACTAGGGAACACGCCACGAGCGGGCGAGCTACGATTTACAAAGACGGAAGCGGTCAGCAGTATCTCCGCTTGACGGACTTTGCGACTTCGAACGGGCCGGATGTACACGTGGTGCTGGTGAAAGCGGAGGAACCGGCAGTGTCCAAAGTGATCGTACCGGGCGATCTGGACTTTGTGGAACTAGGATCACTCAAAGGGAACCAGGGCGACCAGAACTACGACTTGCCGAGTACCGCGGACGTGGAAAAATACCAAGCGGTGGCTATCTATTGCGAACGCTTTCATGCGATCTTTGGAGTCGCCAAATTGGAAAAATTCTGATGGACCGACGGTGGGCAGCCCGGCGGCTCGAAAGAAGCGGCGGAAGACATCGCGATGACGGCGGCAGGTACAACGGGAGCGGCGAAAGAGCGGAACGAAGCGGAGCTGATCGCACGCGTTCTTGGTGGTGAGAAGGATCTGTTTCACGACCTGATCCGGCCTTACGAGCGCATGTTGTATCTGACGGCGTTTTCGATCGTGAAAAATGAGACGGACGCAGAAGAGTGTGCGCAGGATGCGGTTGTAAACGCTTACCGCAATCTGGCGAAATTTCGGGGCGATTCGAAGTTCAGCACCTGGCTGGTGACGATCGTAGTGAATGAGGCGCGGCAAAAGCTGCGCAAAGCCAAGCGCGCGAAGGAAGAGTCGCTGGATGAAACCATTGACACTGAGGAAGGGGAGTACACGCCGGCGCAACTGACGGACTGGCGAGAAATTCCATCGGAAGCGCTGGAGCGCAAGGAACTGCGCGCGACATTGCAGAAAGCGGTGGCAGACTTGCCGGACATTTACCGGCAAGTGTTCACCCTGCGGGATTTGCAGGAGATGAATGTTGCGGAAACGGCTGCGGCTTTAGGAGTGAATGAAAATATCGTGAAAGTGAGACTGCATCGGGCGCGCATGATGCTGCAGAAAAGTCTGGCGCCCTACTTGAAGAAGACCGCGGCTCCGGAGCGCAGAGGATTCTGGAGGAAGAGGCCATGGAGCTGAACTGCAAGCACGTGTGGGCACACATCTCCGAATATATTGACCGGAGCGTGCCGGCAGAAGTTCGCGAAGACATTGAGCGGCACCTGGAACACTGCGAGATTTGCTCGGCAGTGCTGGATTCAACGCGAAATATTCTGGTGCTGACGGCGGACAATAGAACGTTTGAGTTGCCGGTGGGATACAGCGAGCGGTTGCATGAGCGGCTCGAGAAGGAATTGGGGAGCGCGGAAGTAAGTCAAGATGACGAGTCGTGAGGAAATGAAGTGGCGCAAGATTCAGGAAAAAATGGAGCGATTCAGCAGAAGATGAGGCTATTGATTCGCGGTCCGAAGGCGCAGATCTAAGGGACGAAGTCGTCGTGCAATAACCCCAAAACTCATCACTACTATTTGTATGGCATTTTGACTGGCGGACGGAAGTGGATCATGGATAGAGTCCGGGACGCCGGTGTCGCAGTTGCATTGCCGAATCCATTTTTGGAGCGCAAATGTCCGGATTTCCTTGCTTCAGGAAAAGTTTGCTCGCGGCAAGCCTGATTTTAATCTCGAGCGGTGCGGTGGCGGCACAAACTTCGCCACAAACTCCGGATATGCCGCAAAAGTTTACTGTGCCCATGGCGGGGTACGACTACGACAAGCGCGACGTGATGATTCCTATGCGCGATGGCGTGAAGTTGTTCACGGTGATTGTGGTGCCCAAGGGCGCGCACAACTCTCCTATTCTTTTCACGCGCACACCGTACAACGCCGCGGGGCGCGCCGCGCGGTCCGATTCGCCGTACATGATCTCGATCCTGCCGCAAGGCGATGAAGTTTTTGTGGCGGATGGGTACATTCGGGTGTTTCAGGATATTCGCGGGAAGTACGGTTCGGAGGGCGAGTACTTCATGACGCGGCCGTTGCGTGGGCCGTTGAATTCTGCTTCTACCGATGAATCCACGGACGCCTACGACACCATTGAGTGGCTGGTGACAAACGTACCTGAGTCGAACGGCAAAGTCGGCATGCTGGGCAGTTCGTATGAAGGATTCACCGTGGTGATGGCCCTTGTGAATCCTCATCCTGCGCTGAAGGTCGCGGCGCCGGAGAGTCCGATGATAGATGGCTGGATGGGCGGCGACTGGTTCCACTTTGGCGCGTTTCGGCAACCCAACCTTGACTATTTCACCGGGCAATCCGCCGCGCGGGCGCACGGCTCGTCGATCGTTCGGCGGGGGTACGAAGACTATGACAATTTCTTGCGAGCAGGCTCGGCAGGAGACTTCGCCAAAGCAGCGGGGCTCGAGCAGATTCCATGGTGGAAGAAAACGACTGAGCATCCGGCTTACGATGCGTTCTGGCAGGGACAAGCACTCGACCGGACGATGGCGGCTCGGCCTCTGCAGGTTCCGACGATGTGGCTGCAGGGAATCTGGGATCAGGAAGACATGTGGGGCGCAATTCACAGTTATCTGGCGGTTGAACCCAAAGACCGCGAGAACGACTTAAACTATCTAGTGATGGGGCCGTGGCGACACAGCGGGGTGAATTACGACGGAACGTCGCTGGGACCATTGAACTGGGAGGGGGATACGGCGCTGCAATTTCGCCGCGACGTGCTGAAACCGTTTTTCGATCAATACCTGAAGAATGGCGCGCCGAAAGCGGACACGCGGCCGGTTCTGATTTACAACACAGGAGAAAATCACTGGGACCGCTTCCAGTCATGGCCGCTGGCGTGCGAGTCGGGATGTCCCAACAGGATGAAGCCACTGTATCTGGCGGCTGGCGGCACGCTTTCGTTTGCCGCGCCTGCCGAAGCGTCTGAGAAACGGTTTGATGAGTACGTTTCCGATCCGGCGAAGCCGGTGCCTTTTTATCCGCGTCCCATTCGATTTGCGGACGGAGATTCGTGGCGACGCTGGCTGGTGATGGATCAGCGGAGTTTCGCAGACCGCACCGACGTTCTCGTTTATTCCACTGCAATGTTGACCGAGCCCGTTCGGATCAGCGGAGCGCCTCGCGTGAATCTGGTCGCGTCCACGAGCGGCACCGACAGCGACTGGGTAGTGAAACTGATCGATGTCTTTCCGGACGAAGTCCCGAGTGATCCCGAAATGGGGGGCTACCAACTGGCGATTGGAATGGATATTTTTCGCGGCCGCTATCGAGAGAGTTTTTCAGATCCCAGGGCCCTGACGCCCAATGAACCGCTCACGTACAAATTTATTCTGCCGACAGCGAATCACGTATTTCTGCCGGGCCATCGAATCATGGTGCAAATTCAGTCGAGCTGGTTTCCGCTTTACGACCGCAATCCACAGACGTTCGTTCCGAATGTTTTTTTCGCCGAGCCGAAGGATTACGTCAAGGCGACGCAACGCGTGTACCACGCCAGGGGTGAGGCCAGCTTCATCGATTTGCCGGTGGTTCCAGCACGCTAGGCAGGGAACTTCACCAGGATAACTAGGCTGAAAGACCAGGAGAAACGTCTCACGGCACCCGGTGGATCAGTGGGTGGGTGATCCACTCTGCAGCCAGCAGCGCGAGGGTGAGCAGCGAAACGGCAATCTGAAACGCCTCGGCGCGGAGCTTAGCAGCGGGAACCGGCTTCTGACGCCATTGTGACGCGGGTTTTTTGCGCAGACTGCGGATTTTCCAGACTACAAAAAGATTAGTCAGCGAACCGACGAAGGCCAGCAGCATCATGGGGATGCGAATGGCGTCCTGGTGAAATCCTTTTGCTGGAGCATGGATGCCAGCGGCCGCAGCCAGAGCAGAAAGGCCAATAGCCACGCGAACGCCGCTGATGGCGATGACAGCAGTGCACGCACTTTGCAGAATTGCAAAAAAGATGGCAGACCAATTGAACCATTTGAGGCGTGAAGGGAGGGACTCAGTGTCGGCGGGAACTGCATGCGGTGGAACGGGCGCTTGAGAGGCAGGCGGTTCGGGCACCCAAGAAGTGTAGCGGAGGCGTGAAATGGCGTGCAACAGCCGTAGAGGGGCGGACGGATACAGCTACTTCAGTGTTTTCGGTTTGTTGGTGTGCTCTTGTTTGACGCGCCAGGGTAGGCGGCCGGGA
>Ga0075425_100001086_pt1 | contig 26199 bp, 19 predicted proteins | sample SoiMethybrSBSTD4_FD_75300 | JGI IMG/M metagenome (GOLD analysis project Ga0075425, IMG submission 75300) | Bulk soil microbial communities from a Populus tree surrounding site in Tennessee, USA - Soil MetaG P. TD hybrid SBSTD4 | ecosystem: Environmental > Terrestrial > Soil > Tree plantation...
ACGCCAACGGTGCCGCCGGTCGACTTCGGATCCATGCGAGCGACCCTGCCCTTCACGGTTCCAACGCGGGTGTCGACTTCGGCGTACTGGCCGACGCGAATGTCTTTGGTCTGAGTCTCGGCGATGCGCAGTTCCGCCTTGAGAGTCGTCGGATCGGCGACGCGCGCCAGGGGCGCGCCGGCGGCGACCTGAGCGCCGCGCTCGACAGGCACTTCCTGCAGGACGCCGCTCATCCCCGCCTTCACTTTCAAATCATCAAGCTGCCGCACGCGCAGCTCGTAGGCCGCGCGCTTTTGATCGACGTCCGCTTCCTGCGGTGCGAGCTGCGACTGCACGCCGTCGGTCTGAATCTTCAGGCGGTTCTCGGCGATCTTGAGCCGGTTCTCCAGTTCCTGTGAGTCGCTGCGTGACTGCTCCAGCTGGAGCTTTGATACGAGTTGGTCCTTGTACAGCTCTTCCTGCGCTTCGAGGTTCAACGCCGCCTTCTTGTACGCCGCCTTGACGCCCGCGACATCGCTCTGTTGGCTCAGTAACTGACTTTGGAGCTCGGCCTTCCGGTTGACGTACGCGGCTTGCGCCGACTGATAGGCGAGCTGCGCTTCTCTGACCTGCTGCTGAAGGTCCGGATTGCTCATCTCGAGGATGACCGTGTCCGGCTTTACCGTGGCGCCTGGACGCAGCAGAAGGGTTTCGACCCGTCCTGAAGTGGTTGCGGGAATCCACCGGATTTCTTCCGGCACGAGCGTTCCGGATCCTCGCACCTGTCGCAGCATCGGGCCTTTTTTGACAGTGCCGATCCAGATCGTAGAGCGTTCGACCGAGGGCGCCGCCGGCTTCAGCCGCGAGACCCCAACTGAAATCAGGATGATGACCACGAGCGCGGCAGTGCCGTACAGGATTTGGCGGATTTTCTTTTTCCGCTTGAATTCGGGTGATCGTGCGATGTCAACCATTTAATGCCTCTGTGCCTTGAACCGTCTCGCCGTCGCGCGGAGCCGCACGCGAAGGCGAGGCGTATGCACAGTCAGTCCAAATCGAGTGCCACTCCAGAAGGGGCCCGTAACACTCTGAATATCCGTTACTTAGTTGCCGAGCATCTTGCTTGGAACGGTTGCAAGATGACCGTTCGCGAAACGCCTCGTCCCGAAAACGAACACTCGCTCTCTTCGCCGAAGCTCCTGGCTGCTGGCTCTCGGCTTCTGGCTGTTGGCTTCTAGCTGTTGGCTTCTGGCTTCTGGGCTTTAAAAGCCAGAGCCAGCAGCTAAGAGCCAGCAGCTAGAGCAGCGAGGAACCAGCAGCGAGGAACCAGGCAAGCGACGCCAAGCTCAGAACTAACGCGCAATTGGACGGAATCGCCGACTGTGTGGTTTAGGACTTTCTTCACTATTTTAGTTTATTTTGACAAAGCAATATATTATTGCGTCGAACATGACATCGATCCTCGAGGCGGTGCGACAGGTGTTGACGCTTTATCCGCAGATCTACTTCGCCTGCCACACCCGGCACGTGCGCGATCCAGATTCACAACGCCTCTTGAGCCGTCACCAGGCGAGCGTCCTCGACCATCTCGACGAACTCGATCCGACAACGGTGAACGATCTCGCACGACATATGGGAGTCACTCCCGCGACCATGTCGCTCGCCATCGATCGCCTCGAACGTAAGGGCTACGTCGCGCGCGCCCGCGACGGCGCGGACCGCCGCCGCGTACACGTGCGACTCACGTCGGCGGGCGTCCGCATTCGCGAAGCGTCGTCCGTGCTCGATTCCTCTCGTGTCGAGGCACTCCTCGCGCGGTTGACCGAAGGCGAGCGGACCGCCGCGATTCACGGTCTTGCGCTGCTGGCGACAGCGGCGCATCGACCGCACGTGTCTCCTCCACACCAACCGGTGAACGAGCAACCACTATGAAATGGGTGCTGTTAGGCGTCCTTGCGCTTGGTCTCATGCTCGCGCTTGCCGCGCTGATTGGATCACGTCTCGGACAATCACACCGTGCGTCGCTGGCGAAATCATTTCCAGTTGCTTCCGACGTGATTTGGTCGTCCATCACCGGCGTCGAGGCATTTCCGTCGTGGCGTGCAGGGATCACGCGCGTTGAGCGCCTCCCGGATCGCAACGGCTATCCCGTGTGGGTCGAGGAGGGACGATCGGGAAAAATGACGCTCGCGGTCGAGCGTATGGAACCACCGCGTCTCCTCGTCCTGCGAATCGCGGATCCGAAATTGCCGTTCGGCGGAACCTGGACCTACGAGATCGCGCCCGACGGCGCCGGAAGCCGACTCGCGATTACTGAAAACGGTGAAATCTACAACCCGCTGTTCCGATTCATGGCGCGATTCATTTTCGGATACGAAGGCACGATCCGGTCTTACATGTCATCGCTCGAGCAGCGGCTTGCCGGATCGAACGCAAGGAGTTGATCGATGGGGTACGAAGCACGCTGTACGCTCCGGTTCGGCGGGGAGGTGACCCGTGGCACGGCCCTCCTGGAACAGCATGATCTCATCTTCCGCGGCCCGACGCGGCTGGCGATCCCCCTGAAGACCATCGCGTCAGCCGTCGCGCGTGACGGTTCGCTGGCGGTGCGTTTCGGCAGGCAAACCGCTGTCTTTGAGATCGGTACCGCTGCGAGCCGATGGGCGGATCGGATTACAAATCCGCCGTCGAGGCTGGATAAGCTGGGCGTGAAAGCCGGGATGACGGCGATGGTCGTCGGCGAGAAGCACGACGACCTGGTTCGCGAGATGAAGTTGCGCGGCGCCCGGATTACCAGGACGGTTCCCGCAGACGGCACCGACCTGCTTTTCTATGGCGCGTCACGGCGCGAAATGCTCGGTCGAATCTCGGAGCTGAAACGTGCGTTGAAGCCAACCGGCGCGCTGTGGGTAATCCGGCCGAAGGGTTCCCCGGCGATCACCGAGTCTGAAGTCATGGCCGCGGGCAAGAACGCGGGACTCGTCGATGTGAAAGTTGCGAGCTTTTCGGAGACCCACACAGCAGAGAAATTCGTGATTCCGCGACGCGATCGATAGATTTGATGCTGAAAATGCTGAGTGTTGAATTCTGATTGCTGATTGAAAAGAGACATCGAACGCGAAGCGTTCGGGCAAATCAGCATTCAGAAATCAGCATTCAGCATTTTCAGCTCAGCCGTCCCGGGCTCGGCACGGCTCATGCGAACAAAAGTTTTATGACCGAATTCAGCGATCGTTTACTCAATGAATTGGTCGATGCAGTCAGAGATCTTGTCAAAAAAGAACAGTCCGATCGACTTCGTGACATCTATCTAGTCGGTGATATCGAGAAGGAGACCGCGCGCCAGGCCATCGAACGGCTCCGTGAACTCGCGAACGAGAGCGACAAACCGATCACGATCTACATCAACAGTGCGGGTGGCAACGTCACGGATGGGCTGGCACTCCACGACACCATCAGGTATCTCGTCTCGACCGGTCACGAAATCACCATCGTCGTCCAAGGTATGGCCTACTCGATGGGCTCGATCGTCCTGCAGGCTGCCAGTCAGGGAAAGCGGTTCGCATTCCCACATTCGTGGATCATGATTCACGAACCAGCCAAATGGGCGGGCTGGCAGTCCACTTCAGCCGCGGCCCAACATCTCGATCGGCTCAAGCAGATGCAGAGCCAAATCTATCGAATATTGGCCGACCGATCCGGGAAGCCCCTTCGACAGATCATTCGCGACACGAAGCGCACGGACTTCTATCTGGATGCCACTCGCGCCAAGGAATACGGCTTGATTGACGAGGTCCTGGGGCCCGCCGAGGAGGCCGAGCGGCCCGACCAGCCGGAGACCTCGGCGACGTCGGCAGCGGAAGTTGCGGAAACTCTCGACAACTCGCAGATCGCTGCTGCCGAACGTCCGACTCGCATTTCTACGAACTGACCCAAGCGTGGCATGCCGGTTGCGACGACGGACGGGATAGGTAGTCGCGTGCCAATACGCGCTGCTGAACCGTTATGAGTCGACCGGCTGACGCTTACCCGTTTCCGACCTTTCCCGCGCCGCTGCGGTTTGCGATCGCGCTGGCGGCCGTGTCGATCGTCTTCATCACCGACGCGACGACCGCGGCTGCGATGGACGACGTCAGCAAGTTCCTTCTGCTCGGAACGGCCGTGCTCGCCAGCGCGTGGTTTGCTGGAACGGGCCCGGCACTCGCCGCAGTGATTCTTGGCGCCGCACTTGGCTGGGTAGGCGCGGCAAAAGAGCCGGCCACGGTCGCCCTGGTTGCTATTCATCTTGCTCTGTTCGTCCTTCAAGGTCTGCTGCTGACGGCGGTCGTCTCCGAGCTTCGCGCTGCGCGGCGTTCGGCGGAACGGCAAATTCGCGTGGCGCAGGCGGCCCGCCGCGAGAGTGAGGCGGCGAACCGCATGAAGGACCAGTTCCTGGCGACTGTGTCTCACGAACTTCGGACGCCGCTCAATGCGGTGCTTGGATGGGTTCATCTCCTTCGCACGGGCAAGCTCGATCGCGATATGTCGAGCCGCGGCCTCGAAACCATCGAGCGCAACGTCAAGCTGCAGGCTCAACTCACCGGCGACTTGCTGGAAGTGTCGAAAGCGTTGACCGGCGAGTTGCACCTTGAATGTCATCCCACGACGATCGGCGAAGCCGCGCGCCTGGCGGCGGCGGCGGCGGAATCTGCGGCGCGGGCCAAAGGCGTGTCGCTGGATCTGACGATGCCTGATTCGCCGGTCGTTGTGCTTGGCGATCCGGGGCGTCTGCGTCAAATCGTCTGGCATCTCCTGTCGAATGCGATCAAGTTCACGCCGCGGGGCGGCAGTGTCGTCGTCGAAGCCGCCACAGAGGGTCCCGAGGCGGTCCTGAAAGTCACCGACAGCGGCCCGGGCATCGATCCGAATTTTCTTCCGCGCATTTTCGATTGTTTTACGCAGGCCGACTCGTCGCTGACCCGCGTGTCGGGCGGACTGGGTGTGGGGCTTGCGCTGGTCAAGCAACTGGTCGAATTACACGGCGGTGAAATCGAGGCGCGCAATCGTGTCGACGGCGGAGGAGCTATCTTCATCATCCGGCTTCCCGCGCAGCCGGTCGAGATCTCGGAACGTCAGTCACGTCGTCAGATCCCCACCGTGGGTCCATTCGCCACCGATTCACTCCATGGCCTGCGCGTGCTCGTCGTCGAGCATGAGGTTGAAGCACGCGAGCTTCTTCGGACGGTCCTACAGCAACGCGGCGCCGAGGTGCAGCTTGCGGCGTCGGTGGCCGAGGCACTGGAATCGTTGGAGGCCTGGCGTCCGGACGTTCTCGTCAGCGATGCCGACTCGCCGCGCCACGACTCGTATTCGCTGGTCGGCAGAATCGCGTCGCTCGATTCAGACCGCGGCGGACGCATTCCGGCGCTGGCATTGACAACGCTCGGCCGAAGCGATCCGCGGTTAGGCCAACTTCTTTCTGAGGTGCATCGAGATCTGCCAAAACCAGTGGAACCGGCTTTGCTCACTGCGGAGATCGCGCGTTTGGCGCGGCGCGATCGCCGCCGCGCGAGGCCATGACCGATGCCGATCTCCCCGTCGAAGCGCCGCTTGTCCGGAGGCGTTGAGCTGATCGGTTCGCGTACTGCCGAAGTGCGCGTCTGGGCGCCCCGATGTGGGCGCGTACAGTTCGTCATCGATCGTGGCGACAGCCAGGAACTTACGCGGGCCGAGGATGGGATGTTCGAGGGGACAGTCGCGGGTGTTTCCGCGGGTACCCGGTACTGGTTCCGGCTGGACGGCGATCAACTTCGACCGGATCCGGTCTCGCGGTTTCAGCCGGATGGACCGCACGGCCCGTCCGAAGTCATCGATCCCGGCACATTCAAATGGACCGACGGCGCGTGGGCGGGCGTGAGCCCGGAAGGTCAGGTGCTGTACGAAATGCACGTCGGCACCTTCACGCGGCCGGGCACCTGGGCGGCTGCGGCAAACGAACTCGAGGCGCTGGCCGATCTCGGTATCACCGTGATCGAAATGATGCCGGTCGGTGACTTCGCCGGTCGCTTCGGGTGGGGATACGACGGTGTCAACCTGTATGCGCCGACGCGCCTCTACGGCACCCCGGACGACTTGCGCGCGTTCATCGACCGCGCGCATGCAGTGGGGCTCGGCGTGATCCTCGACGTCGTCTACAACCATCTCGGCCCGGATGGAAACTACCTGGAAGAGTTCTCCCGCGACTACTTCACCGATCGCTACACGAACGACTGGGGACGCGCGATCAATTTCGAAGACCACGAGCAAGCGCGCGCCTACTTCGTCGAGAACGCCGGTTACTGGATCGATGAGTTTCATTTTGACGGCCTTCGGTTCGATGCCACGCAAGACATCAAGGACGCGTCGCGCGAGCACGTCATTGCATCCATGGTTCGTCGAGCCCGCGAGGCGGCCGGGAAGAAACACATTTATCTAATCGGTGAGAACGAACCGCAAGAGACGACGCTGGTTCGTCCGTTCGCTGAAGGAGGATATGGACTGGACGCGCTGTGGAATGACGATTATCACCACAGCGCGGTGGTCGCGTTGACCGGCCGGCGCGAAGCTTACTACACAGACTATACGGGCTCGGTCGCGGAATTTGTGGCGTCCGCGAAGTTCGGCTTCCTGTATCAAGGTCAGTGGTACGCATGGCAGAAGAAACGGCGTGGCACGTCCGCACTCGACTTGCCTTCTCATGCCTTCGTCGCGTACATGGAGAATCACGATCAGGTCGCGAACTCGGTGTTCGGTCGGCGTTTGCATCAGTTGTCATCTCCAGGGCGATACCGCGCGATGACCGCGCTGACACTGCTCGGGCCGGCGACGCCACTGCTGTTTCAAGGACAGGAGTTCGCATCGTCGGCGCCGTTTCTGTTTTTTGCCGATCACCGCGAGGAGCTTCGCGAGGCGATTCGCAACGGCCGCCGCGAGTTCCTGTCGCAGTTCGCGAGTGTGACCGATCCAGCCGTCGGTCCAGCGCTGCCGTCCCCGGTAGAAGAAGCGACATTTGAAACATGCAAGCTCGATTTGAATCAGCGGACCACGCACTCCTGGGCGTATGCGCTCCATCGCGATCTCCTACGACTGCGACACGAGCACAAGACGATCGCGCGTCCCGAACATGTCGACGGCGCTGTTCTCGGGACCAACGCCATGACGCTGCGATACTTTGGAAATGCCGCTCATTACCTCCTGCTCGTGAATCTTGGATGCGATCTGGAGTTGAGCCCTGCCCCAGAACCGCTGATTGCGCCTCCAGGGCCGGATGGCTGGTCGCTTCTGTGGAGCAGCGAGTCGATTGCTTACGGTGGCAACGGCACGCCGCCGCTGAACCTGGAGTCGCAATGGAGACTTCGTGGCGAGGCGGCGGTCCTGCTGAAAGGGTCGGCCGATGGCACTCCTTGAATTGACGCGCCGAATTGAAAAACCGCAGGACCGAGACGCCGACTCCCCGATGCCGCGGCTCGAATGGCTCGTCGCAAACGGACTTGGTGGATACGCGTCGGGCACGGTCGCGGGAGTGATCACTCGCCGTTATCACGGCCTGCTCGTATCGTCCCTGCCGGCGCCTCTCGGACGCATGGTCCTCCTCAACCATCTTCTCGAGCGGGTGCGTTTCGGTACCGGACGGGTCGCCTGGCTCGGCGACGAGAGTCAGGTTGCAGGACCGAACGCCGTCGATCGCGGCGTTCACTTAGTCGAGTTTCGTCTCGATCTTGGCCTGCCGGTCTGGGTTTACGACTTTGAAGACGTGAGAATCGAGAAGCGGCTGCTGATGCCGCACGGGCACAACACCACTCACGTGACGTATCGACTGTTGGCCGGCCGAGGCCCGATTCGCCTGACGCTGCGACCGTCTATTCATTTCCGTTCGTACGAGGCACCTGTCACAGAAGGCCGGTCCTTGCCTTACACGGTCAATGCGGCGAAGAACCGCTACGAGGTGTGTGCCGGAGCCGGTCTTCCCGTGCTGCGGCTTCGTACGCACGGCGAGCGCGCCGCGCTGACGCTCGATGAAGTGGGCACGGCCGAAGTGCCTTACATCATGGAGAAGCTGCGGGGCTACGAGTCGGTTGGATCGCTATGGAGCCCTGGATACTTTCGCGTAGACCTGCACGAAAACCAGCCGGTGACGTTGATCGCGTCGAGCGAACACTGGGAATCCATCGACGCCCTGAGTCCGGAACACGCCGCGCAGGCCGAACTCGATCGTCGTCGTCACTTGCTCGAGATCGCGGGCCCGCCGCGGGAGCATCTCGCGAGCGAGCTCGTGCTTGCTGCCGATCAATTCGTCATCACGCCTGCCGGGCGCGCAGAAGAAGCAGCACGGGCGCGCGCTGCCGGCGAGCACGTCCGTACTGTGATTGCGGGTTATCACTGGTTCACCGACTGGGGCCGCGACACGATGATCAGCCTCGAGGGACTGACGCTGTCGACGCGGCGGTATCGCGAGGCTGGCTACATCCTGCGCACATTTGGCCATTACGTTCGCGATGGACTCATCCCCAACATGTTCCCGGACGGCGCGCGCGAAGGGCTGTACCACACGGCCGATGCCACCTTGTGGTTCTTTCACGCCGTCGATCGCTACGTTCGCGTGACCGAGGACTACGACACGCTCCGTCTGTTGTTGCCGACGTTCATCGAGATCGTTCGTTGCCACGTCCACGGCACACGCTTCGGCATTGGCGTCGACGAGAATGACGGACTCCTGAGACAGGGAGCAGAGGGATATCAGCTGACATGGATGGACGCAAAGGTTGATGATTGGGTAGTCACACCACGCCGCGGGAAAGCGGTGGAGATCAATGCGCTCTGGTTCAACGCGCTTCGTCTGATTCAACGTTGGATCAACGAGCTTGGAGCGCCCGAAGAGACGGCGGCGCTCGATTTCGAGGGCAGGGCGCTGCGGGCGGAACGAGCGTTCAACGACCGTTTTTGGTATGGACCGGGCGGCTATTTGTACGATGTCGTCGACGGCCCGCAGGGGGACGATGGCGCGTGCCGCCCGAATCAGGTGTTTGCGATTTCATTGGACAGTCCGGTACTCGATCGCCGTCACTGGACCGAGGTCATGAAAGTCGTTCGCGATCGGCTGTTGACGCCTGTCGGTCTACGCTCGCTTGCGCCGGGGCATCCTGATTACAAGCCCAAATACTTTGGCGATCTGCGATCACGGGATGCCGCGTATCATCAGGGCACGGTCTGGGCGTGGTTGATAGGTCCGTTTGTGGACGCGTGGCTCAAGGTCTATCCGGACGATCGCGAAGGTGCGAGAAACCTTCTTGGCGGCTTCGATGGGCACTTGAGCGAGGCGTGTGTTGGTTCGATCAGCGAGATCTTCGATGCGGATCGTCCCTACGTGCCACGGGGGTGCATTGCGCAGGCGTGGAGCGTCGCGGAAGTGCTGCGGTGTTTGCTGAAAACGGCGGAACCGCCACGCGAGCGCCGGGCCCCGGATCCCGGACAGCAGATCCAGGATCCCGCGCAACGGATATCATCGCAAACACTCGCGTGAAGAGCTCACCAATTTAGCGAATGTCGAGTGCGCTTTCTCGCCTCGGATGGACGACCGCACTGGCCGACACATTTGCACCCTTTGCGGCTCAAGGTCTCGTCGCCGGTCGAGTCGCGCTCGAGCATACCCACATCTATCGCGTCATCACCGAAGCGGGGGAGTCGCTCGCGCGAGTATCCGGCCGTCTTCGACACCGGGCGGGCGCTCGCGCGGATTTTCCTGCGGTGGGTGATTGGGTGGCGGTGCAGCCGCCGGAGCATTCCGGCGATAGCCGAATCGTTACCGTGTTGCCCCGCCGTAGCCGGTTCTCGCGCCGCGCCCCCGGCGATCCCACCGAGGAGCAGGTTGTCGCGGCAAACATCGACACTGTGTTTCTGGTCGCGGGTCTGGACGGCGATTTCAACCCGCGAAGGATCGAACGATATCTGCTGGTCGCACGCGAAAGCGGGGCTTCGCCCGTTGTGGTTCTGAACAAGGCCGATGTCGTGGACGATCCTGAGGCGATGGCAGAGATTGTCCGGGCATCGGTCGGCGATGTTCCGGTTCATGTCGTGTCCTGCAAGGTGGCTGGCGGCGTGGACGTCCTGCGTCAGTATCTCGGCCCCGGTCTGACGGGGGCGTTGCTCGGTTCGTCTGGAGTAGGGAAGTCAACGATTGTCAACCGCCTCGTAGGACACGACCTGTTGAAGACCGTCGAAGTGCGCGAGTCGGACAGCCGCGGACGACACACGAGCACCGCACGGCAGATGATCGTTCTTCCCGAGTCTGGAGTGCTGATCGACACGCCGGGGATGCGTGAACTGCAACTCTGGGACAGCGGAGATGTGCGCGATACATTCGGCGACATCGAGGAACTGGCGCAGAGTTGCAGGTTTCGTGATTGTCGCCATCGAGAAGAACCCGGATGTGCAGTTCTCGACGCCGTCACCTCGGGAGCACTGCCGGACGGCCGGCTGGAGAGCTATCACAAACTGCAGAACGAGCAGGCCTTTCACACCCGGCAAGTCGACCAGCGCGCGCAAATCGAGGAACGGCGTCGCTGGAAGGTCTTGACGAAAGCCGCGCAGAAACGAATCAAAGAAAAGGGAGGCGGTTGATTCGCCATCCGCCGCCCGGCACCCGCCATTCGCCGGGAAGCACGAACGCCTCTCATCATCCGGCGTAAGCTACCGGCATGAACGTGCTCTCGGTCCGCGATGCTCGAAAACGATTCGGGAACGTGACGGCGCTGAACGGTGCGACGTTCGAGCTTCGGCATGGCGAGCTGCTGGCGTTGCTCGGGCCAAACGGCGCGGGAAAGACGACGCTCATTCGCGCGATCACCGGCCGCGTGCGGCTCGACGGCGGCGAGATTCGCCTGTTCGATCGCGTGCTCGACGGCCGGCACACGGCTCCGGAACTCGGAATCGTGCCTCAGGAAATCGCGCTGTATCCGCTACTCACCGCTCGTGAGAATCTCGAGGCGTTCGGCGGACTGCACAGTCTCACCGGGAAGGACCTCGCGCAGCAGGTCGATTGGGCGCTCGAGCGCATTGGCCTCCTGGATCGAGCGACTGACCTGGTCAAGCAGTTCTCGGGCGGAATGCGCCGCCGGTTGAATATTGCCTGCGGCGTTCTGCATCGGCCCCGCGTCGTCCTTCTGGATGAACCAACCGTCGGCGTCGATCCGCAAAGTCGCGACCGCATCTACGACATGCTTGCCGATCTTGCCCGGTCGGGTGTCTCGCTGCTTTTGACCACGCATCATCTCGAGGAAGCCGAAGCCCGATGCTCACGCACCGTGATCATCGACCACGGAAAAGTGATCGCCGCCGGCACAATGTCGGAGCTGGTCGACCAGACGGTCGGACGGTTCCGCCTCGTGACGCTTCAGCTCGACGCGCCGCTCGACGGAGATACCGCGTCCAAAGTGACCGGACGCAACAATGGATCGGCGGTTGATGGCGAGGGCCGGATCCTGAAGGCGCGGATGCAGGACGTCGCGTCTGAATTGCCGCCGCTGCTCGATTGCATCAGGGCGGCCGGCCGCGCCGTCGACGACGTCGAAGTGCGCGGTCCGAGTCTGCAGTCGGTGTTCATTCACTTAACCGGCCGGGAGCTGCGCGAGTAATGCGAACCTTGATGTGGGTCGGATGGACCAACCTGCGGCGCGATCGCGTCGCCCAGGCGCTCACGTTCCTCCTTCCGATCGTGTTCTTCTCGATCTTCGCGACCGTCTTCGGCGGCCAGGGAGATGCGGCGACCGCGCGAATCCGCATCGCCGTGGTGGACGAGGACCACAGCGAGGTCAGTGCCCGTTTGATCGAGGGTTTGCGCAACGAGAAGAGCCTGCGAACGCAGACGACGGCGGATGCGTCGGGCACCGGCGCCGTCCTGGATCGTGGCGCCGCCGAACGGCTCGTTCGCGCGGGGGACGTGCCGGTCGCCGTTGTCATCCCCGCTGGTCTGGGTGCGGCGTTCTCGACGAACGGCTTTGGCGGCGGCGGTCCGCCTGTTCAGCTGCTGTCCGACGTTTCAGATCGCATTGCGCCACAGATGGTTCTTGGTCTGCTTCAAAAGGTGGCGATGACTGCGGCGCCCGATCTGCTGATGCAGGGAGGGATGCGGCAGTTCGAGAAATATGCCGGGGGCATGACGCCACAGCAGAAGGAAGCTGTGGATCAGTGGCTTCCGAGGTTGAAGCCGCAAGGGCAGGCAAGGGGCACTGGTGACAGCGCCGCGACCGCCGGCGCAATGCCGATCTCGGTCGAAGTTGTGGACGTGATGCGGACCGATAATCGCCGCGGCTCGCTGATCTCGTTCTACGCCGCAGGGATCGGCGTGATGTTCCTGCTGTTCTCGTCTGTTGCCGGCGCTGGTGGCGCGCTGCTGGACGAGGCGGAAACCGGGACGCTTGAACGGTTGCTCTCGACCAACATCGGCATGACCGGCGTGCTCGTCGGCAAGTGGATTCTGCTCGCGCTGATTGGATGTCTTCAGCTGACGGTGATGTTCCTGTGGGGGCGAGTGGCGTTTGGATTGCCGCTCTTTTCGCATCTTTCCGGCTTTGCGGTGATGACGCTCTTTACGGCGGCCGCGGCCGCGGCGCTGGGCCTCGTGCTCGCATCGCTGGCCAAAAGCCGGGCGCAGCTCTCCGGCTTTTCGACCATCCTGATTTTGACGATGTCCGCTCTCGGCGGCAGCATGTTTCCGCGATTTCTGATGAGTGAAGGCATGCAGAAGGTGGGCCTGCTGACGTTCAACGCGTGGGCGCTCGACGGATATTTGAAAGTCTTCTGGCGCCAGGCCGCGATCTGGCAACTGTGGCCGCAGATTCTCGTGCTCGTCACGTTGACCGGCGTGTTCCTGTCGCTGGCGCGCTTGCTCGCCAGGCGCTGGGAAGCAGCCTGATCGGCAGGGTCTAAAGACCCTGCCCTACAAGTCCTTTGCCTAATCCGGTAGACATATGTTTGGCAGTGTCATGTAGGGCGCGGTCTTTAGACCGCGCCTCCTCACGCTGCGCCGCTGCCTGGAATGTCTTCCTTTAGGTCAATGCTGAACCGCTCCGCCATCCGGTAGAGCGTCCGCCGATCGATCCCCAACACCTCGGCGGCGCGCGTGCGATTGCCGCCTACCTGTTCGATCACGTGCAGGAGATATCGCCGTTCGATCTCATCGAGTGACGGCAAGTCAGCGAAGAGCCGCTCGTGGAGGTCGGGTCCAGTCGCCTTGAACGGAAGATCGGCGACATCGATCACCGATCCGCGACTGAACACGACCAGACGCTCGATCGTGTTTTCGAGCTCGCGCACGTTGCCAGGCCATCGGTACGCCGTCAGCGCCGAGATCGCTGCGGGCGAGAGTTCCACCCTCCGGCCGGCACGGGCGCAGGCGTTTGCCAGGAAGGTCTGGATCAGGAGGGGAATGTCCTCGCGACGATCGCGCAATGCCGGCACGCGAATGACGATGACGCTCAGACGATAGAAGAGATCCTGGCGGAAACGCTGCGCCGTCACTTCGCGTTCGAGGTCGACATTGGTGGCCGCAACGACACGCACATCGACTTTGACGAGACGACTGCCTCCAACTGGTCGAACTTCACCTTCTTGCAAGACACGCAGCAGTTTCACCTGAAGGGCAGGCGAGGTTTCGCCGATCTCGTCGAGGAACACGGTGCCACCGGTGGCCTGCTCGAATATTCCCTTGGTGTCGGCGATCGCGCCGGTGAACGATCCGCGCGTATGTCCAAACAGCTCTGATTCGAGCACGCTCTCGGTCAGTGCACCGCAGTTGATCGGGACGAACGGCCGTGCCGATCGGCGGCCGTGCGCGTGGATGGCACGCGCCACCAACTCTTTGCCAGTGCCGCTGTCGCCGATGATCAGCACGGGCGCTGCGGCATTGGCGGCATGAGCGATTTGTTTGTAGACCGACAGCATTCCGGCGGTTCGGCCGATGAGACCGGGTGGCGGAACGTCGAGCGACGGCCGCGGCGCCGCCGGCGTACCCACATCCGACAGCGCGCGTTCGACCGTGGCCTTCACTTCGGAGATGTTGAATGGCTTGCTGATGTAATCGAAGGCGCCGGCGCGAACGGCATCGATGGCGGTCTCGAGCGTGCCAAAGCCGCTGATGAGGACGACGTGTCCACGCGGGTTCGAGTGCTTGAACGCGCGAAGCACGTCCATGCCATTCTGCTGGGCGTCGAGGTTGATGTCGGAGATCAGCAGGTCGAACGGCTGCTTCGCCAGCGTCAAGGCTTCAGTTGCGTCCTGCGTCGTGCGCATGTCTCGATCGGGCCGATCGAGCAGTTCCGCCATGAATCGGCATGTCTCGCCGTCGTCATCAACGATCAGAATTCTGGGCATCTACGGTCTCCGCTGCCAGCGCCGACGGCAGCTCAATAGTGAAAAGCGTTTCGCGGCCCGGATCACTGGCCGCCACGATCGTTCCGCCGTGACGCGCGATGACGTCGTGCGTAATGCTCAGGCCCAGGCCCGTGCCGTGGCCCGCGGTCTTGGTGGTGACCCACGGATCAAAAATGCGAGGCAGCAGTTCGTCTGGAATTCCGGTTCCCGTGTCGCTGACTTCGACGCGCACACCTGTTTCAGAGGTGGCCGCGCGGATTGTCAGCGTCCCTCCATTGGGCATCGCGTCGAGGCTGTTGGTCACGAGATTCAGGATGGCGAGCTCGAGTTCCTCCGAATCGGCCCAGATCGGCGGTATTCGGTCGGAAATATCCAGCTTGAGCGCGATCCGCGAGGCATCGAGCTTGGGCCTGGCCACGTCAGCGACACGAGTCAATAGCGGCCCAAGGTCGACCGATGCACGGTTGCCGGGTCGTCTCGAATGATCGAGCACGCTGCGTACGACGGACGTGACCTTGGCGATCTGCTCCTGCACGATCTGAAGCCGGCGACCTGTTTTTGGATCGACCGAGGCATCCTCCTGGAGCATCTGGACGTAACCTGAAATCAGGTTGAGCGGGGTTCCGACCTGATGCGCCACGCTCGCCGCGGTTTGACCAACAGCCGCCACTTGCTCGGCGCGCGCGAGTGCCTCGCGAAGAGCGAACACGCGCTGATAGGTCTCGACCAGTTCTGCATTTCGCAGGCGCAATTCGGCGGTCGCTTCGTTGACTCGCTCCGTGAGCGCTTCGTGAAAGTCTTGAAGCCGCTGCAGCATGTCGTTCAGACCGGCCGCCACGCTTCCGATCTCGTCCGGCCGTACTTGCTGCGCCCGCGCGGTGAAGTCGCCAGCTCCCGCGCGAGCCATGGTGTCGCGAATCAGCGCGATCGGACGATGAATCAGCCGCCGTCCAAGCCAGTCGACAAGCAACGTCAGGACCACGATTGCCGCGGGGGTAAACCACAGGGTCACCTGGCGCCCTTTGGTTCGGAGTTGCTGGAGTGCTACGAGTGAAACCGTTGCGACGGCGGCAGCGTGTGTTCCGTCGGCGCGCACGAGGGGAACCGCCACCGCCATGGCGCTCGGAGACACCGTATCTGACATTGTGGATGCGGTCCGAACGGCACTGACGCCGAGCGCGATCGCCTCCGGCCGCTCGCCCGAGGACGTACTGGCGACAACTGTGGGCGTGTCACCGCTGACTTGAACAATCGTGAGCGTGCGAAGCGTTGGCGCGCTGCTCACCAGGTCGTGCAGGTCGGTCGAAAGTCCGTCGACGTCGACCGGATCACTTCTCAATTCGTAGTCGTCGGCGACCGCAAGCGCGGTGATGCGCGCCGTGTCGAGCAGATCGTGTTCCACGGTTCGCTCGAAGACACGGATTTCGAGAATGGCTTCGATGCCGATGACGGTGGCGACGCTCAGTGCGACGAGCAGCGCCAGCCGGAGGCGGAGCGAGATGCCCGGGCGCAATTTTGCCCCGCTGGGGCGCTGCTGCCGGGCGGCGACCGGCTCGCGTTCGGAGGGGGCAATCGTCGAAGTCATTGCAACGGGACGCTTTGTTTCATTCTATCGAGGCCTGGACGTGCTGGCACCGGGATTGTGTTCAGGATTGGTGCCCGCCGGCGTCGTGGCGATTGGCTGGACTCCCCGGTCGACTCCTCCAGCTGCGGCGTTGGTGGGCACTGTTATCGGCGATTCCCAAACGTCCTCTGGAATCGCGCGACCGAGTCCGGAGCACGTGTGCGGCTGACCATCCTCCTCTTGGCGATTACCAGTTCCGTTCTGATGGTGCTGCCGGCGGTCCATCCCGCCAGCGTCACAGCTCATGCGGCGACCGGGAACATCGCGCCGGACGGCGGAGAACAACCTCCCGAACGGTCGATGGTTGGCACGCTCGAACAGGTCGACGATCAGGCAACCGAGTTCGTCGTAAAAACGGCCAGCGGCAAACAGCGATTCCTGCTCCAAAGCGACGCGACGATTCGCCAGGGATCCAAAACGATCAAAGCCACCGAGTTGGCCGCGCACAAAGGTGAACGCGTCAAGGTTCGCTATCGTGAAGCGGCGGGCGAGCGCCGCGCCGAATGGATCGTTGTCGCGTCACCGCCTTCCCACAAAGTCAAGATCGGCCCAACCAGCCTTCGCTAAAGCTCCTGCGGCCCACCGGCCTCGGCGAAGGTGGGAGCCTTGGCGTAGGCGGAACTCAAATCGCGACTATGATCGCGGCATGCGCGTCGCGCTCGTGCAGCAGCATGCCGTGCCCGATAAGAGCGACAACATCCGGCGGGGCCTGGATGCGATGGAACGCGCCGCGCGCGACGGCGCGCATGTGGTGGCGTTCGCCGAACTGGCGTTCGAACCGTTTCATCCGCAACGTCCGGCGCAATCGGGTGCACTCGATCTTGCCGAGACCGTGCCAGGCCCCCTCACCGATGCGTTCGCGCGAAAATCACGCGAACTCGGCGTCGTGGCTGTCCTGAACCTGTATGAGCGCGACGGCTCGCGCGCCTACGATTGCTCGCCCGTGATCGATGCCGACGGATCGCTGCTCGGACGGACCCGGATGATTCATATCACCGATTACACGTGCTTCCACGAGCAGGGATATTACGCGCCCGGTGATACAGGAGCGCCCGTCTATCGGACCCGAGCCGGCACTATTGGCGTCGCGATCTGTTATGACCGTCACTATCCCGAATACATGCGGGCCCTCAAACTCAATGGCGCAGAGCTGGTGGTGGTGCCTCAAGCGGGCGCGATCGACGAGTGGCCAGATGGCCTGTATGAAGCCGAGATGCGCGTCGCGGCGTTTCAGAACGGCTATTTCATTGCGTTGTGCAATCGAGTCGGCGCCGAAACATGCCTGACGTTTGCCGGAGAGTCCTTCGTCTGCGCGCCCGACGGTGTCGTGCTGGCGAGAGCCCCGCGACTCGAGGACGCGACCCTCGTTGCCGATGTGGATCTTCGTCAGGTCTCTTCGTCGCACGCCGATCGATTGTTCATGCGGCACCGCCGACCCGAGCTCTATGCGCGATGGTTCAGCGCGTCGTGATACAGATCGCTCTCTGCGCGGTTCTCGTGGCGACGCCATTTCTCGCGGCGTGTGCCGGCGTGAGGTCGCAGACAAATACGTATGCGACGCTGGCCGAGGCGCGGCAGGCGGGGGCGATCGCGAACGGGTGGATTCCGGAAGGATTGCCCTCCGGTTCGCACGACATTCGTGAAGGACATGTGCCCGATACGCCGCAGCGCTGGGGCATCTTCGAGTTTCCGCAGGCGGAAGAAGGCATGCTTCGCGCGCTGGTCGAGCCGCAGGAGATATCTGTCGATGGCCTGCCGTGCGACGTTCCGGCGCGCATCGAATGGTGGCCGCGGGTGCTGCGCGGTCCGATCGATGCGAGCCGCGTCGCGGCGACCGGCGCGCGCGTCTATCGGGCCAGGGCCGGAGGCCTGCTGTTTGCCGTCAACTGGAATCAGGGCCGCGCGTATTACTGGAGTCAGTAGAAAGGGAAAAGGGACAAGGCAAAAGGCAAAAGGGAAAAGGCAAAAGGGAATGCCGAGGGGCAGAATTGAACTGCCGACACCACGCTTTTCAGGCGTGTGCTCTACCAACTGAGCTACCTCGGCCCGGAAGAACCTGCAGAACCCCAATCATAACAGTCGCCGCGATTGGTCGACAAGACGACCAGATCCCTTTTCCCTTTTCCCTTGTACTTTTTGTCACCGTCTGTTACGGTGCATCGCATGACCGTCGAGGCGTCATCTGTTGCCGATCTTGCCGCGACGAGCACGCGAGATAAGCAGCGTCGCCGTTCACGGCGGGTCCGCCTGGCGGTCGTGTTCCTTGGATGCGCGCTCCTCCTCGATGCGGTGTTCGGCGAGCGCGGACTGTTCCAGACCGTCGCGTCTCGCCAGGATCTTCGTCGTGCCCAGGAGCAGCTCTCCGATTTGAAGCGCGAAAACGACGTGCTGCGTGGCCAGGTCCATCGATTGCAACAGGACCCCGCCACGCTCGAGCTCGTCGCGAGGCAGCAGCTCGGCCTGGTTCGTCCCGGCGAAATCCTGGTCATTCTGACCGACCTGAAGTAGCCCTCCATCCACATTTCCCGAACTTGCACACTTCCTGATCGTATTGTCAGGCGTCGGGTGCGATCTTCGTGTCTTCAGCCGCGTTCGTTTTGTAGAATCGCGCCCGCAAGCGCCCCAGCGTCTATGAGCTCCCAGTCTGCAACGACACCCAGGCGACCCGCGCGCGACCTCATCGATGCCGTCCTCGAGAACCTGCGGAACAACCTGGAGCCGCTGAAGTACTCGACGCTCGCCCCGAATCGTTTCGTCGTGTATTTGCACCCGGAAGAGTTCTCCCGCGTTGAATCGATTGTTCCGATTCTCCAGGAACAGACCGCGCGCGCGCTCGAAGACGAACTTCGGAAGCTGAACAATCCACCAGCCTACCGGCGCTATCTCGATCGCCTGACCGGCAGTTCGATGCCCGTCGAGAATGCCGGACGCGAATGGCAGATCGAGTTTCATCCGGACGCCGACAACGAGCTGGCGCTCGGCGACATCTTGATCCACTCGGAGTTGACGCTGCCGGCGAGCGGCGACGATCTTGGCGCCGGCCAGCGTACGCGACGCATCACGACCGTGCATATCGGTCACCGAACCACGAAGCGCGAGGAGACGGTGAGCCGGGCGGAACCGGCTTCGAGCGTCGTCCATGCGCGGCTGCGATACGACGACAACGCGGGGCCGCATACCTTCGAGATCTTGCGTGACTCGATCGTGATCGGCCGTGGCGGCATCGCCTACCAAGCCGACGTGCGGATCGATTCGTCTGTAGATGTATCGCGAGAGCACGCGCGTATTCGGCGCGATCCGCGTTCCGGAGCCTTCTTCATCATCGATCTGAGTACGCTTGGCACGACCGTGAACGGACAACGGCTCCCGAAAGGCTTCGAGGTTGCCGACGGAACCAAACGCGAGAACGGGACGGAAAGTCCCTTGCCAACCGGGTCGCGCATCGGTCTTGCCGACACGGTGTTTCTGCAGTTCGATATTGCGCCGCGCCCATGACGTGGCTTCTCTCCGCCCGGTTCGTGATTCTGGCAGCGCTGCTGGCCCTTGCCATCGTATTGGTCTGGGTTGCCGCCGCTGATTATCAGTAATGCCGCTCACCCAGGTCGGCGCGACGTTGAAGGCTGCCGGCGATAGCCATCCAGGGCTTCAACGCTCGGGCAACGAGGATCGCTTTCACTGTGATGCCGCCCACGGCATCTTCATCGTCGTGGACGGCGTCGGTGGCCAGGCGGCAGGGGAGAAAGCCGCCGAGACGGCACTGGCCACGGTCCGCGCCCGCCTCGAGCGAGAGACGGGTCCGGTCGAGGATCGCGTTCGAGAATCGATCGCCCTCGCCAATAACGAAGTCCATCGTCTCGCGTCCCTGAGGGCCGAATGGCAGGGCATGGCCTGCGTGCTCACGATCGCCGTCGTCAGCAACGGCGACGTGATCGTCGGCCATGTCGGCGATACGCGGCTGTACAAACTGCGCGCGGGTCGCATCGAAAAGCTGACGCGCGACCATTCCCCTGTGGGCGAACGCGAAGACGCGGGCGAGGTCAGCGAGCTCGAGGCGATGCAGCATCCGCGTCGAAACGAGGTGTATCGCGACGTCGGCTCCGATCGCCACGACCCGGATGATCCCGAATTCATCGATGTGTTCCGTCTGCCGCTCGAAACCGACGCGGCGCTGCTGCTCTGCAGCGATGGGCTGACCGACCAGGTGACGTCGGCAACGATCAGTGAAATCGTCTCCGACTTTGCCGGCCATCCATTCGAGATCGTTCGTGCGCTCATCGATGCCGCAAATGCCGCCGGAGGGAAGGACAACGTCACCGTTGTTTACGCCGAAGGACCGCGTTTTGCGGAAGGAGAGGACACGCGCGATCTGCGACAGCGGAGGCTCTCGAACGCGGCGGCGGCGGACGTGCTGGTGGCCGGCTCGTCGCCGGCCGAAGATGTTCCCGCGTCACTCGGAAAAAAACCTCGCCGATGGCACATCGCGGTGCTCATCGTTCTGCTCTTTGCCGTCGCGGGAATCGCCGCTTACTTTCAACGGGATCGGCTTCCATTCGACCGATTGATCCGATTGTGGTCGCTTGCCGGCACACCGCCCGGGATCTCGACCGCCACATCACCGGTCCGCGTCACCGCCGACCAATCCATCGCCGCCGCCGTGCTGAGCGCTGCGCCGGGAACAGAAATCCTCGTCGAACCGGGAGAGTACCGCGAGCAGATTCGCCTGAAGACTGGCGTCCGGATCCACAGTCGCGTTCCGCATGCCGCCACGCTGCGACTGCCGGGAGGCGCCTCTGAAACCGATGCGGCTGTTATCGCGTTTGAAGTCAGTGATGTGTACCTTTCCGGGTTTCGCATTGAAGGTGACGCCGCCACGCCACTTGGTACGGGCATCGTGATTCGCAACTCCAGCGTTACGGTGACAGACGTCGACATCAGCGGCGCCCGGAACGCGGCGGTGGAGTATGTCGGCAGCGGAGGCGGTTCGCTGCTCGGTAACGATCTTCACGACAATCCAGGAGCCGCCATCGTCGTCCGAGGCGGGACGTCGCCGCGGATCGCCCACAACACGTTTACGCGCAATGCCGGATCCGAGCGCGCGCCGGGTACGCTGCTCGTCGAAGCGGCGGCGCGTCCCGTGATCACCGGCAACACGTTCCACGGCGTCCGTCCGGAGTCGCTCGTCGTTCCAGGCGCCGGCCGCGCCGACATCCTTCGCGACAATTGGTTCGTCGGTCCATCCGGGGAGCGTTCGAGCGCTCCGCCGGCGCGTTCGGGAAAGGGCAGACGATGACGACGGTGTTTCAGCGGGTGGGACCGTACGAGATCGTCCGGGAGATCGGCCGAGGCGGCATGGCGGCGGTCTTCCTGGCCCAGGATCCGCGCCACTCCCGGCAGGTTGCGCTCAAGCTGGTTCCCGCCGGCGTCGATCGAGAAGCGCGAGAAATTCTCGAGGCAGAACGGTGGGGCGCGCGTCTGCAAGGCCAGCTTGCCGAAGCATGCGGGTTGGTTCCTCGCGTGTACGAGGAAGGCGACGAGCCGCCGTATTACTTCATCGCGATGGAGTACGTCGACGGCGAAAACCTTTCGGATGTGATCGCGCGTGGACCGGTGAGCCCGGCTGAGGCGACCAGGATCGGCTCGGAGTTGTGCCGGTTTCTGGACGCGGCTCACCGATTCAAGACCTCAATCGACGGCCGTGAGTTCTGGGCGCTCGTTCACGGCGATTTGAAACCCCGCAATGTGCGCCTTACGGACACCGGCGACATCAAGGTGCTCGACTTTGGTATTGCGAAGGCGTTGTCGCTCAGCCGGAAGGTCACGCGCAACGACTTTGGGAGCATGCCGTACTTGTCGCCCGAACGGCTCGAGTCGACCGAAGTCGATGCGAAAGCGGACCTGTGGGCACTTGGCGTGATTCTCTACGAACTGTTGAGCGGCGCGCTGCCCTTTCATGCGTCCGACACGCGCCGGCTCGAACTCGACATTCGCGCGGGCTACGGACCGCGACCGCTTCCGGATACGTGCCCCGCCGGTCTCCGTGCGATCGTGCGACGGCTGCTCGCGGCGCAGTCGGTTGACCGCTACCCGTCGGCTGCAGCGGTGATGGCCGACCTGGATCGAGTGCGAGCCGGCCAGGATCCAGAGGCGCTTACGTTCGCGTTTCATGCCTCCGCTGATGAAGCGCCGACGCGGCGAACGCGTCCCGCGGATGGCACCGATCTCGAAGCGACGCGCCGCACCGATCGTTCGCTTTCACGGGCAACGCCGCCAGTGGCTGCCGTCGCACCCGCCCCGGCGCAAATCACGCCATTGAAGGCAACGATGCCGGCGGCCGCGCGCGTCAAGCGATCGCGACTGCGGACCGCGTTGACGATCGCGGCCTTGCTGCTCGTGTCGAACGAGATGATCGTCGGCTTCCGAGCCAATCGCGTCGCCGCAGCTGCGGCGACGCGCGATCTCGACGGCCTGGACGACATCTGGTCACAGTACGACACGTTGTCGCATCGCAGTTATCTGCGGATGGGCGTCCATGGTCTGGAACGCACGCTCACGAGGCGCGTCGGCGCGCTCTCCGATCAGGTGATCGCGAACTATCGCAGTACGGTTCCAACCGTAAGAGAGCGGCAGTGGCAAATCGCGCAGCGCAGCCTGCAACACGCGCTCGTCCTCGCTCCAGACAGCACCGGGTTGAAGGCCTCCCTGCGCTATTGCGAAGGACATCTGCATCGCATCGATGGTGAAGCCGACAAGCTCCGCCATCGCGCGGCAACGGCGAACCAGCATTTCACCGAGGCTGTGTCGGCATTTCGAGAAGCCGCGGCGCTGCGGCGTGACTGGCCGGATCCGTTCCTCGGGCTCGCGCGGGTTTTCATCTACGGCCTCGAAGATGTCGATCGCGCGGCCGACGCCCTGAAGCAAGCCGAGAAGCTTGGCTACACGATCGGCGATCGAGAGACCGCGCAGCTCGCTGATGGCTATCGTGCGCGAGGCGACAGCCTGTGGCAGACGGCGCGGCAGCTTGCGGACATGCCCCAGGAGTCGGAGTATCTGCGTCGCGCCTCTGACGCGTACCGCCAAGCCCAGGGGCTCTACGAACGCGTTCCAGGTTTTCCTGGCGTCGCCACCAATCTTCGACGTACGCAGCGATCGCTCGATCAGATTAACGGACGATCGATGCAGCACGAACTGGATCAGCAACTGGTCGATCCAGGGAATGCGGCGACAGATTCCCCGGCCCGCACGTCCGACATTCCCAAGATGCCGCTCGAACGCTCGCCATTGGACCAGAACCGCGCAGCGGTCGACCGGATCCCATGGCAGTAACGTACAAGACCGCCGCCGATCGCGATGCGGCCCGCCGCGCTCGACCGGCGATCGAGCGCGCGATATTCGCCCAGCCGCTGGAATTGCTCCTCGCCGCCGTCTCCATTTTCGCGGCGATCCTCTTTGTCGCGACGTATGTCGGTGTCGTGACTGTTCCGCACGCGGAATCACCAGCCGCCGGCGTCGTGAATCTCAACGCCTCGCCGGCAGCCGAGCGTCTGGGCGCGGCACTTGAACCAGTGTTTCCTCTGGCAGCCGATCGACGAATTGCCGTGCAGCAGTTGGTGTCCTTTGTGACCAACACCGATGGCACCCGTCGTCTGCTTCCAAATGTCGGTGCCATCGCGAGGGCCCGCGTTCCGGCTGCCGTGATCGATCGCGCCCCATCGGCGGCGGCGTACCGAGAGCGGCTCGCCGAGGAGCGCGAGCGGGCCAAATCATCTGGACGCGATACGCCGTCGTCGGTGGCTGTGCTCACGAGCGCGCAATTGAGCAGTGTCAAGCCGTCGTTCGTTGTGCGCGATTCCTCGACGGTTCGTAGGTCCCTCGCCATCTGGGTCGTGTTGTATCTGGTGGGCTTTCACGTTGTGTCGATCGTGTGGCGTGTGAGGAAGCTCCCGGGCGATCGCGCGCTTCTCATCGCGGCACATCTTTTGACGGCGTTGGGATTGGCGGCCATGATCAGCCGTCCGGATCCGCTCCGCGATCTGCTCTTATTTCCACGTTACGTCGAGGGAGTTCTCGCTGGGCTTGTCGTCGCGACGCTGCTGTCGTTCGTAAACGTTCGCACGAGCAGCTTGAAAGCGCTGAGTTATCTGCCGCTCGCGGTTGCGTTCGCGCTGTCACTGCTGCTCTTGTCGCCGCTCGGGTCGGGTCCCGCGGGCAGCGCCGCCAAGGTCAATCTCGGTCCGTTTCAGCCGATTGAGGCGATCCGCATTCTGCTCGCGTTGTTTCTTGCCGGCTACTTCTCGCGTCAGTGGGAATTGCTCCGCGCAGTGCGCAGCAATCAGATCGGCACGGTCGCAGTGCCGTCGTGGGTGAACCTGCCGCACGCGCGTTATGCGCTTCCGGTTGTGGTCGGTGTTGCGGCCGCTCTCGCGTTGTTCTTTGGACAGCGCGACCTGGGTCCGGCACTGATGCTCGCCATCGTGTTTCTCGTCGTTTATGCGGTCGCGCGCGGCACGATCGGAATGGCGCTGGCCGGCTCGCTGCTGCTCGCGATGGGTTTTTACGCCGGTTATCAACTTGGCATCTCCGCCACGCTCGTCGATCGCGTTCGCATGTGGCAGGCACCATGGGACAACGTGGCGCGCGGCGGCGATCAGATCGCTCAAGCGCTGTGGGCGATGTCGACCGGAGCCCGATTTGGCGCTGGTCCGGGTCTCGGGGATACGCGCTATCTGCCCGCGGGGCACACCGACCTGATTCTCGCGTCACTGTCCGAGGAACTTGGATTTGCTGGCCTGGTCGCTGTGGCCCTTGTCTATGCTGCGCTCGTCGCTCGGGCGGTAAACACCGCGCGCAAAGCGTCCACCGACTATGGCTTCTTTCTCGCACTCACGCTCGCGCTTTTCCTTGCCGTGCCCGTGCTGCTCATGATGAGCGGCACCCTCGGCATCGTGCCGCTGACAGGCGTGGTCACGCCATTTCTGAGCTTCGGCGGATCCGCAATGGTGGCGAATTTCGCCGCGCTTGGACTGCTGTCGTCGATTCGGTCGGACTCGGTCACTCGTGCTGATCTCACGGCATTCCGCATGCCCGTGCGATGGCTGAGTGGAGCGTTGGCGGCGGCCGCACTCCTCCTCCTCACAATCGCAGGATTGACCGTCGTCCGGCACGCCGACGATCTCTTCGCGAGGCCACATCTGGGCCTTCAGGCCGATGGCATGCGCCGATTCCAATACAATCCCCGGCTCCTCGACCTCGTCCGGCAGATTCCGCGCGGGAGCATCGTCGACCGTAACGGTCTCGCGCTGGCGACCGACGATGTGGAACTGGCGCGGAAGGCGGCACCGGTGTACGCGAAGCTGGGTATTCCGGTTGACGGTTCGTGCGCGAGTCGAGGCGCGCGCTGCTATCCGCTCGAGGGGCGGGCGTTTCATCTGCTCGGCGACGCACGCACGCGCCGCAACTGGGGCGCATCCAACACATCATTTGTCGAACGAGATAGTGAATCGGCGCTGAGAGGTTTCGACGATCACCAAACGATAGTGGCGGTCCGCGATGCTGGGGGTGCCGAGACGACGGCGCTGCGTCGCGACTATCGCGACCTCGTTGCGGTGTTCCGTCACCGATTCGATCCTGATTTCCCGGCCGTCAAGGCGGCGATGAACCCGCATCGCGAACTGCAGCTGACGATTGATGCGCGGCTTCAAGCGCGCGTGGCGGCGATCGTCGCGTCGTACGCGCGCCGATCGGCGAACGGGCGGGCTGCGGCCGTCGTCATCGAACCCACGACCGGGGATCTGCTCGCGAGCGTCAGTTATCCGTGGCCGATGGACGGCACGCGTGAGGAAGGATCCGCTTCGGAGGAGGGCGACAACCAGGCGCTCCTCGACAGGGCTCGCTACGGATTGTATCCACCTGGGTCGACGTTCAAACTTCTTACGGCAGCCGCGGCACTCAGGCGTGACGAGAGTTCGGCGGCGCAAACGTTTACGTGCAGTCGGCTGTCCGACAATCGCGTCGGTGTGAAGATGCCAGGGTTCACGCGGCCGATACGCGACGACGTGCTCGACAGCCAGCCCCACGGAACGATCAATATGCATCGGGCCCTGGTCGTGTCCTGCAATGCGTACTTTGCGCAACTGGCCGTCAGGCTGGGTCCGCAAGCCCTGCTTGCCGTCGCCCAGCCGGCAGAGATCTCGCTCGCGCGAAACAACTCCGTG
>Ga0075425_100001087_pt1 | contig 26196 bp, 32 predicted proteins | sample SoiMethybrSBSTD4_FD_75300 | JGI IMG/M metagenome (GOLD analysis project Ga0075425, IMG submission 75300) | Bulk soil microbial communities from a Populus tree surrounding site in Tennessee, USA - Soil MetaG P. TD hybrid SBSTD4 | ecosystem: Environmental > Terrestrial > Soil > Tree plantation...
GCCGAAAATCGTAAACAACGACTAGCTTACCTCATGGAGAGAGGAACATTATGAAATTCAAAGAGCTTATGCCGTTTTTGCTCAAAGGCGCACCACTACTCGCTTCCGCTCTAGGCTCACCCGCCGCAGGAATGGTCACGGGTTTGGTTGCCTCAGCTTTCAACGCTGACCCTCACGATATGTTGAATCTTCAACGCACAATATCGACTGACCCCGACAGCGAAGAAAAGTTAAAACAGCTTGAATGTGACCACGGTGATACGATTAAGAGTTTGCTATTTGATCGCTCGCCTTCTAAAATCGACCTACATATCATTGTTCACTATAACGACACGGAGAGTCTCAATGAGCAACAAGCCTGAAAATGAAAAATCGGCAGCCCCATCACCCGAAGAAATTAAACGTTTAGCGTCTGAAAAAGTCGCCAAAATCGAAGCGGAGCAAGAAACGCAGCGATTGGTTGACGAAGAAGTTAAACGCCAGTTAGCCGCTAAGAAAGAAACCAAGCGTCTAGCCGAAGAAGCCGTGAACACTGAAAATAAAAACAAGCTTCTTTCAGAAATTCGCAAGAAACATGGTGGAACTATGCGTATTGTGAATAATCGCTATAGCGCCGATTCAAAGCCGCTTTACATTGATAAGGGGTAATGACCATGAAAGAAAAAACTTACGGGCGTGGCGATCACGCTAACAAAGCAGGTTACCAAGGTTCTGGTGGTTCTGTTGAATTAACACAAGGCTCTTTAGGTGCTGGCAAAGGCAGTACTGTAAGAAGCAAAGCGCCAATCTATGATACGTATGGAGAGGTGTTGAGTGTTAAAACAGGGCATCAAGAAGTGGGTAGCAAGATATAATTTTAAGAGTCCAAGCGAAAGGGGTGTCGTCTCCCACCCCTCTAGTTTTTTACTTCACAAAATGCAATAGCGTTTGCAAGCCAATTAATAAACTCACACTGCCTACCGTCATTTTTAAATACAAAGAGCTTAATTTCATTTCTAGGGTTAACAAATCCTGTTTTGTAGCTAGCTGGTTATCCATAAGACCCCCTAATATTTCTGCCGTTGCCTCTGCCTGAACCTCTGCGAGTCTCGCGTCAGCTCCCGCAGCTTTCAGTCTATTGGCAAAAGCTAAGGTGTCAAAGGTTGCGTGTGCCATCATGTTTACCTCAGTTACAATTGCCACTTTGAATGATCGCCTTTTTGGTGATCTTCAAGGTGAGTGATAAAGGAGTTCTCCAAGAACTCCACCTTTTTTTCTAACAGTTGAATGATTGTGGTAAGGGTTTTAAACGAAGATTCCACGTACTCAATGTATTTGATTAATTCCTCATTTGCTTTGCTGGACATCATTTGTTTACCATCCTGTACACAGTTTCGCTCAATTGTTCGCAATAAATATCGTACAAATCTTCAATATCCACATGCTCGTCAGTCACTCTTTTTAGGCGGTAGCAAATAACGGTGTAGGTATCGTTTGGCTCTAAAATTACCTTCACATATTGGCGCTTAGAACTATGATTAACACGGAACTGTACGCCTTTTTTTGGAGAGTCAAACCCAAGCAGTTTATATTCTCTCGCGCCACACGCCATTAATACTTGTGCCCCTATCTGTTTGCGTATGATAGCAGCACATTGTTGCATTTCGTCTATATCTTCGTAACTATGTTCACGTATTTGCATTGTCGTAACCTCGCTGGTTAGTTAATATGAGCTGTTACTATAACCAATCGTTATATAGTTGTCAACAACCTTTTGTTATATTCTTGAAAAGGTGCCACCCTTTTCAGTATTGACTTTTGCACTAAATGCGTTTAAGCGGCATAATGTTTTCAAATCATTCAAGGATTGAATGAAAAATCATGGGGCGCAGGTTATAAACCTGAATTAACCAGGAAGGATTGCTCATTAAATGGCCAAACACGAGTTTAAACCAGGCAATAACATGAACCCTCATGGCAGACCTAAAGGCTCTGGTAGCCGTCAAAGGTTCTTCCGTGAGATGGTTGAGCCACGCAAAGATAAGCTAATCAACAAAGCCCTTGAGCTTGCCGAATCAGGCAACGAAGCTATGTTGCGTCTGTTCCTCGAACGCATGTTGCCCCCACGTCATCAACCAGAGAACCTCGAAATCAAAGGCGAAACGCCCTCTGGCACCATTGATAATTTAATCGAGTATATGAACACGGGCGACATAACCCCTGACGATGCGTCAAAGATTGCCGCCATTGTGCATAAAGATGCTGAAATTATTAACCAAGAGATTATGATAGGGAAATTGTCAAGCCTTGAATCGAAGCTGGACGCAACGAACAAGGCCAACATCAACCTAAACACGGAAAGTATAGGGAGCGCCGACGATGGTAAAGAAATGGATAAGTGATGCAATTAACCCAAAGCACAAAGGGGCGTTACGCAAGAAGTTAGGCGCAAAGAAGGGCGAACCAATCCCAGCGGCGAAACTCAAGAAAGCGGAACACTCCCGCAATCCAACGACAGCGCGACAAGCTCGCATGGCTGCTACTCTCAAGAAATTACACAAAGGCAAGAAGTGATAAGGGCAATAATCAAGCGCTATGGTGGCGTATTGATGTCATTAGCAAAGAAGTAAGGAGCTTAACGTAATGGATTATGATTTTAGCGGATTGTGTGCAGACCAACTCGAACGTTTAGCCAAGCGGCTCGAATCTCTCAAGAAAACATTTATCAAAGACTATGCCTTCGCATTGAATATCATCAACAACCCAGAAGCCAACGAGAAGCGCGGCGAGATCAAGGTGCAGGTTGACGACATCCTTAACGATGTGGCTAACAAGTCGGTGATCTTCTACACCGAAGCCATGAACAAAGTACAGCGCGTACTTAGGGAACATGTATGACAACATTTTTATTATGTAGCGCAAGTTTTTTATTAGGGTATGTGGTATCAGGTGCAATTTTCTTTTTACATAAACCAAAGAGGTAAGCATGAAAACGTTACGCATCAAAGATGATTTAGTGATCGTGTTAGACAAAGTGCAAGGTGTAAACCTATTCAAAGCTGCAACTGTACAAAGTCCAGAGGGTCAACCAATCGAACAGAAAGCCAAAGTTTCTATTTTATTGGGCGCAATGAACATTACTTTCGATTACGAGAATGATGACCACGCACAGGCCAACTACAATTTAATCCTACAAGCATTATCGGAGGCGTAACCCATGAAAAAAGCCATGAAGAAACCAGCAAGAGTCGTGAAGAAAGTAGCGAAGAAGGTGGAAAAAAAAAGAGAGAAGGGCGACGAGTACGCAAAACCTTCTAAGAAAATGAAGTCGAGCGCCGCGGGAAGTCTCCGTGATCGCATCACAGAGTCAAAGTAGTTATGGCGGTGAAAGATATAACCCAAGAGGTTAAGGAAATGCGCGAAACGATTGCGGCGTATGAGGCGCAAGATAATGTGAACCATCCAAAACATTATAATTCCTCACCTGCAATCTGTGAGTGCGGGCGGCGTATCGAGTGTATTGATATTACGCGGCACATGAATTTCAACATCGGCAACGCTGTGAAATACTTGTGGCGTTATCTTAATAAAGGCGGTCTTGAAGATTTGAAAAAGGCTCGCTGGTACATTGAAGATCATATCAAGCACTGGGGTAACACCGTATCATAAAACAATAGGGGATAGAGCATGGCGTTAGAAGGCGAAGTGATGACGATACACCAAAAGATTGCAGAGGCGCACAAGAAGCACTCTGACGATTATTTGGGTACGAACTCAAAGCAAATGAAAACCTACGATGCTCCGAAGATGTCTGACATTGAGCAAATCAAACAGATGTTGCAATACATCCTTGATAAGCTTCACGGCATGGATACCTTCTTGCGAACCTTTGAAGGTAGACCGCGGCAACATAACACTGTGAACGGTGAAACTGTTAAGCCCGAAGTTATCCCAAAGGAAATTGTAGAGAAGGCAAAAGAAATCTCTAGCGAAGTCAAGGAGGCGTTAGCCAGTGGCAAACCCAACGTGTCAGGATTGCAAGGGAACGGGGGAAATAGAGACGGAAACCGTAGTGATGGGGCGAACCCGATACGACAAGGAACTCCGCCATCTCGTAGTTGATTGTCAAGGCAAAGGGGATTGGGCTATGACTCAATGCCCCTGTGTAGGTGAAGAAGATGAAAATTAAATTAGTTTGTTACACGGGAACTATAGAAAGCTTTAATCAAATGGTTGAGGATTTAGAACTATCAGGTTATACCGATGATTATATTTTTTTAGATGAAAAATTTAATCAATGCAGTCGATTTACAGGGATTGTAAAAATAGGTGATTTGATTATGCGAGCTGGCGATCATTATACGGTTAAGCTTAAGGACGAGCATGATAGCGATATTCCTGTTTTACAACAAGGCGCTGGGAAAACAAACGAAGTGGAATTTCAATAAGGAGTTTTTGCATTGTCATGTGGCTTGCTGTAACGATGGTGTTAATTTTATTCTGTTTGAGCTTACCTCCAACGGCATAGATCACCATATTGCGCCAACCACAAAAGCAACAACTTTTATACGCAATGTCAAGAGGATGGAACATTTAATAGGCATTGTTGCGGTATCAGTAAACGAGCCACCCAAGATGAAGTGGCGGCCACTTTGGATAAGATCATGCAATGAGCTTTCCCGTTATGTGGCAGGGGTTGACATAGGCTTAACGTGGAACCCTATTCACCTGTATAATAAATTGTTACAGTATGACGGTAAACGGAATTACGAAGTTTTACATCATTGGAGGCGTTGAAAAATGGGATTTTTCGACAGCGACGATGAACCGACACCAGGAAGTGATGCGGTTCAGCAACAGATTGCACAGAATCAAGAACAGCTTGAGGAGAAACGAAAGTCTCTTTATGCTCAACGTCTGGACATTATTAGAACACAAGGCGGCCAGAACTGGACGCCACAAAAGCCCACTGTCGCACCGACACCACGAATGCCATTCGCTTTCCCGTGGGGCAAGATGCCCGCTTATGGGGGAATCCTCGATACTGCTTTAGGGCAGAATAGAGGCGGCGTTATAGGGAAACAACCAACTGTTAGCTAAGGATAGCGCCAATGGACTTTTATAAGCTGTACGCAAGATTCAATGAAACGAAGCAGTATAAAGACCGCTGGCTTGCGCTATACAAAAATCTTTATTTCTATGTCATCCCTGACCGAGACGCATTTAATGTGAAGTGGAACTATCGTGACGATGGTAAACCAACCACCGTTCAGATTTGGGATAACACTGCAATGTTGGCCGCGTACCAACGAGCGAACGATTTACACGCATTGCTTCTACCCAAGGATAGGGTGTGGGGCAAGATGGTATTAGACCCGCATTTATTTGAACCTGCGGCCATTGAACAAGCACAAGGAACAGTCGATGAAGTCAACGAGCGAATTTTATTTTACCTTAATCAATCGAATCTTGCGCGTATCGTGTCTAGCAGTAATCTTGATCTTGTTGGTGGAACTGGCGCTATTTGGGTCGAGTCTATTGACGACAACACCCCTCTTTACTTCCGATCAATCCCCGCTGTTGCTTTGTACATCGAATACTCAACTGATGATGTCCTAAATACATGCTGGTATCAGTGCAAGATGACAGGGCGACAAATCCTTGAGACGTTCCCGAACTATCGCGGCACTGGCAAAGCGACATGCTCTGGCGCACCTGACGATATCTTCATGGTGATGTACGGGCAAATTAAAATGGCTGAGGACAAATTTTATTTATATGCAGTGCTTGAGATCGACCCCTTCACACCGATGTGGGAGACAGAGCGTGGATATAATCAAATTATTATTTATCGTGATCGCGTTCGCCCTGGCGAGTCTGATGGGCGTGGCATTGGGATTGACCTTTTGCCTACAATTCAGGATTTAAACCGAATCGTGGCTTATGATCGAATGAGCCAAGCGTTTAAAGCAAACCCTCCGATGTTCTATGACAATGATGCGTACTTCAACCCGTACAGCGTTCGTCAATGGGCAGGTGCAATGATTGCTAGAAAGCCGATGGCGCGCAATCCGCTTGAAGCTTTACAGATGCCGACCTATCCCGACACATTACAAACCATCCTTCATTTGCAGGATGTCATCATGAAAGGCTTTCAGGTTGACCCATTGGGTGAAGTTAATACGCCTGTTAAGTCTGCAACCGAGGTTTCTATACGTGAGAATCGCGCGCAACGAACGTCTGCGACTGACATTAGCCGCTTGATTAACGAATTGCCGCGACAAATTTATGAAGTGTCAGCAAAGATTCTAGCTGAACGCAGACTGCTAACCAAAGATCGTTCTATCGGTGCTATCAACACGAAACGTTTTCGTTTTGACTTCCAATCACCGCTCTACGATTTACAAAAACAAGATGACCTTAACCACTTCATTACAAACTTACAGGTTAAGCAACAGTTCTTTGGTCAAGGCGCTGCAATGGCGACAGTTGATTTACCCACAGCAAATCAATTCTTAACTGACAAGCTCAACTTACCATCGAAACTATTTGTGACCTCAGATCAATTGAAACAATACATTCAGTTGGCAGCGCAGCAAGCACAACAAGCGGCATTACCGTCGCCGTCTACCGCTGCGGGCAAAGTTAATTTCCCTCAACAATCGCAGGTACAGTTCTAATGGCTGACAAAGCAACGATGTTATTTAGAGAAGGCAAGATCAATAAATTTGAATATGACACATACATTTTATTTGAAGGCACAGACTTAGGTCGTGCCTACTTATCAAATGTTTTATTTTCCGTTGTGATGGAGGAACCAGTAAGCGGACGCGGTACAGATTACGCGAAAGCGGATGGTCGCCGTTCATGCTGGCGGGAAATTAAAAATGTTGTCTCACACGTTGATAAACTAATAGAGGACTATGGGAATGTCGCTAACAGAAACGCTAACGCCGAAAGAACCGTCGCCAACCAATTCGGAGTCGAACCAATCCGAACCTTCACCCACCCTGACTTTGGTTGAACCCAAGCTCTATGCGGGGAAGTACAAATCGGTTGAGGAGCTAGAGGAAGCGTACAAAGCTAGTGAACGATTCATTGGCGAGAACACGACGCTTAAAAAGCAAATCGAACAGCACACCAAAGTGCCTGACGATTACGAAGTGCCAGCCGATATTGCAATGCGCGAATCTGAGATTGCCGAGCTTAAATCTATTGCGCGTAATGCAGGGCTTAACCAAGAGCAATTTGTCAAGACAGCAAAGGATATGCAGAACCGAATCAGTTATCAACTGTCCACTTTTGAGCAAGCAAAGCAAGAGTTAGGCGAAGCAAACCTAAATGTTTTGACGGATTACGTTACAAAGAATTACCCTGAAAGACTCAGGGAGCATGTTTTACATAAACTCATAAAGGACAAAGACGCTATGTCAGACGCAATGAAGCACAGAGAATCAATTTTAAATACTCAAGCCCCAGGAATGGATAGCGGCAACGCTGGCAAACCTGAGAAGTTTGACGGTGAAAAAGATTTGAAGGCCGCAGCCGCCGCCTATCATAAAAACCCACGCGATAAGGAAGCCCAAAAGCGCTATGTCAATTTGGCTGCCGAAGTGGGTAACGAGCGATTTGGCCGCAAATAGTTATGAGCGATTGTCATAACGAAAGATGCTGGTGTTCAAACATTCCGAAGAAGGGTGACGAGAAAGTGTCGCCTCTCATTCGTGATTTGCGCCGCATGGATGATGACATTACCGCTTTGAAAAACAGAGTGAGTCAGTTAACGTGCGCTTTGGAATTTGTTATCAGTCAAAACGCCAAAGCGTATGACGCACTTGTAGACCACATTGACGAGATCGAAGGTTACTTATGTCGATGACAGTAAAAAAGCTTATTGCCGAGCTTGAGAAGATCGAGAACAAGTTTTTAGAAGTGGAAGTGGCATTAATCGACAAGGCGACACTAGAGCCTGAGATTCGGGCAATCCAGAAATGGAGCCAAAAAATAGTGATAATCTTAGAGAGAAAGAAGCAATGACAATCAACGTCCACCGCGTAAAAGACATGAAACCTCTTGAGGCCAACATCGTTAAGGCGCTCTACGATAAGGTGAAGAACACACCGAAGGATGGGCAGTGGCGCGAGTTCAAAGGCACCGTGCGCGTCAAAGGTCGTCCATATAACCTAACTTGCATCTTCCGATTGGATGGCATGTTTCTGAAAATCCGCAAATCCGAAGTCTCAAGCGAGAATAACAGTAAACTTTTATTGCCCAGCTATTACAACAGTTAACATAAAATCTGCAAAGTCGCGTTTTAATATACCACTTTCAGGGTGCTAAAACGCCACATCGACGCCACAGCGTCAAAGTCATCCCAAAACCATATTTCGCACACCATTCTTGGACAGCACTTGCAACGGGCAAATTTAGAGCTATACTAGGGGTATCTTCAAAGAAGCCCCACAAGGACACCTTCGAGAAGATCAAGAACATTACCCGCCCCGTCATGGGATACCTGGTAGATGGTCAATGAATAGGTTCAAGCCGAACAGGTTTTGAACTCTTGTTGAACATATCTATTAGGGGAAGGAACCCATGACAGATCAAATTAATTTAGCAACTGCCATGCAGTTGTTTGATACCGAAGTAACCCTCAAGTATCAAAACCATTTACGCCTTGAAGATACCATTGACGAACGTCATGGTACGACTGGTACGACTTTAAACGTGCCCGTTTCTGACTTGATTGAAATGCAAGAAGGCAACTTTGCCCCTACTGACATTCCAGTCACCCCAGTAAACGAAACAAACGTTCAAGTCCAAACCAACGACTATCACTTGAAAACAGTGATCGGCGGCGGCGAAAAGACTCTTTACAACTTCGACAAGATCGTTGACCACGCGAAGCTTCACGCTTTAGCGGGCGCACGTCTTGACGATTACATCAAGATCAATGCTATTTACTCCAACGCTGGCGTGGGCACCATCTATACGGTTCCTGTGACTGTTGGTGTGAACACTGGTATCAACGAAGGCAAGATGGCTGATGCGCTGTCCTACCTCGAAAGCCAGGGCGTTGATGTCATGGACTACTCAGTTTCAATGTGGGCACCTGCTCTCTTGAAAAAGTCCATGTACAACGATGACAAGATCGTTAACTTCTTCTACGTTGACCACAAACCTTTGACCGACAACCGCATTCAAACTTATTTGGATGTTGACTGCCGCTTCTTAGGCTCCAACGGTATCAACCAAATCCCATTCAGCGCGATTGGTGGTGGTGTAAACCAATACCTCGTGCCAATGGTACACAAGGACGCCATCGTTCAAAGCTACAACCGTGATCTGCAAACCTCGATCACCTGGTTGCAGAACCAAGACAGATGGGAATTGCTGACCATTTTAACTTCTGGCGCACAAGTCATTCAGTTAAATGGTATTGCGTTCATGACCGCCAACAACCCATTTGTTGCTAACTAATCACGGAGGATTACGCAATGAGTAATTTCGGAACTTTAAGCCAAGTGTCAGGTGGATATCCTGGCACAGCGCCTCAAATTTGGTCGGCTTCAACGCCTGATAATTTGGGTGCGATTACAACGGCAGGTTATTTGAATGACCTTGGTGACAAGGTTAAACAAAATGACGTGTTTTATATTAACTACTCCGACACCTCCGTTCAGCCTTTAGGCGGTGGTACAGGTGGCGAAGCTGCAACCTTGGGCGAGTTCTACGTTAACGTATCTGGCGGTGACGTCAGCTTGGTTAACGCATTAACCGCATTAGGTCAAGCGGCTGCAAAGGACGTAACAGACAACACCAAGGCATTGGTGGCTTCTGTTAGCGGTGCCTTCGTAGTAGGTAACTTGGTACAGGCGCTTGATACGTCTGGCACCATTGTCGATTCTGGAATCAGCGTGGCTAACAGCGTATTGCAATATGCAAGCGTTGCGATCACCGCCGCTGAGTTCAACGGCATGTATGCAGCACCTAAACTATTAATCGCGGCACCTGGCGCTAATAGACAAATCATCATCGACCAAATGGTATTGGTCATGACATTTGTTTCAGCACAGTACGCGGCTGGTGGTGTGGTTGCAGCTCAGTACGACAACACCGTTCACGGTGGCGGCGTATTGGCTTCCGCTTCGGAAGCTGCGGCTGACTTCACGGGTGCAGCAGCAAGTACAACTTTCCGATTCTTCGGAAGTGTTGCAGTTGCTCCGTTCACAACGACTGTGAACAAGGGCATCTACTTAAGCAATGCAACGGCAGCGTTTACCACTGGTGATAGCACATTCGTTGCTAAAATCTGGTATCACACCATTGCAACTGCGTAAGCCATTCCGCTACAGGGCACAGGGATGTTAAACGGACGTTTCGCCTTGGTGGATATATAAACGGATGGGGTTCACAGGATCGTGAACCCTTAATCTTATAAGGGAGCCGAATAATGTCATTGCCTGTTGCTAAAATTGACGTGGTTAACCAAGCACTTTTAGAAATAGGTCGCTTACCAGTAATTCAAATCAGCGATAGTGCTGACGCTCAACTGATAAGTGCAAAGATAGATATTCTCTTGCCATTACTTTTACTCTCTGCCGAATGGAACTTTGCTGTAAGGTTTGTTTCAGACAACACGCCATTGACAGTGCCGTTCAGTCCAGACTTCACATACACCTATCAATTGCCTTTTGACTTTGGGCGATTCTTTAAGTTTGGCACGAACACATTTCCACTCTATTACGAATTTGCAGACGGCTTGCTACTCACCAATATCAAGCCTATTCAATATTATTACATCGTGAACAACGTGGATTACGCCGCGTTCACGACCATGTTTTATCGCGCGCTCGCAGTGTATGCCGCAGCCGATACCGCAATGGTGTTAACTCAAAATGCAGCGCTCACAAAATATATTCTCGACAAATACAAAGAGGAAAAGTCGAACGCTATCTTATTGAATGACCAGGAACGTTATATCGGCTCAACGCCATACAATGATTTTGACCGACAAACTTATATCTAGGATGGGTATAAATGGCTACTGAAATCATTCGGCAATCAATGTTCACCGCTGGCGAAGTAGACTTCGTTAACTGGAAGCGAACAGATTTTCCAGACTATCTCAGCGCAGCTCAATCATTATTAAATGGTGAAGTTGCGACGACTGGTCTTGTGAAGAAACGCAAAGGCACAAAGTTTTTAATTGATGTCTCGTCATACGTTACTGATAACTCGCAGATGTATGAGTTTGTAGATAAGAACGGGCAATATTACATATTGGTATCGGATGATCTTGCGTTTCACTTGTTTACCGTTAACGCCGTAACAGGTGTCGTTGCCTTTTACCAAACTGTAAGTGGCACACCTTACTCTGGCACACAGTTGCCCTTGCTTGATTACGCGAACGACAACGACGTTATAATCTTTACTCATCCTGACTTCCCACCTGCTAGAATTTATGTCAGTAGCTATTCACCATCCGCGACATTTGCTTATCAAGTGCTACCTATCTATCCAGCACCCGCATTTGATTTTGGTAATATTGATTATAGCAATTTCACGGTTAATGCGTCACAGGCTGGAAGTGTGCTAACGTTTCAATTCACAGGGCTGGGTTCCGACCCAGGATTTAATAATGATTGGATAGGTGGGCAGATTATCGGTGCGGGGGCAACGGTAAACGACCCAGTTGGTTATGCAATCATTACGGCTGTCTCTTATTCGGCTGGAACCACGACTTTCACTGCCACTGTCTCCGTTGACTTTCAATCGCCTGGCGCGACTGTTGGTAACCAATATTCCGTTCGGCAGCCCGCATTTAGCGCGGCTCTCGGTTACCCTTTAGCTGTGCTTTTCTACCAAAACCGTCTCTGGTTCGCAAACACAAAGACGCTGAATAATACCGTGTTCGGCTCAAGAATCAATGCTCCAATTAACTTTGATGTGGGCACAGGGCGAGATACTGACGCGATTATATACACAATTGGTCAAACCCAGTCAGGCGGCATCTTTTGGATGAATGGCGGTAAGCAATTAGAAATCTATTGTCAGAATTTTGAATTTGCAGCGCCACAGCAAGAGAACATAGGGTTAACCCCAAGTACCTTTAGCATTAGGCAGCAATCCGCTTATGGTGCATCCTTCTTTCTGAAACCGATTACCTATATCAACGATAGCTATTACGTATCGAAAACAGGTCAAGCCATTATTAACTTTCACTTTAATGGCATCGGGCAGACCTATACTTCAAGTAATATCTCAATCCCATCACAGCATTTGGTTAAGAACCCCATTAACCGTGCGTTACTCCGTGGAACAGATGTTTCACAGGATAACTTGGTGTACTTTTTGAACCCCGACAATACCGTCACATGCTTCCAGTTCGCGGCAGAGTATAAGTTGGCAGCTTTAACGCCAATCACATTCTCTACCGCGCTTAATCCTGTAAACGTCGTGGATGTGGCATCAATTAACAATGAGATTTATTTCTTAAAAAAATATCCGCTGACGAACATTTATACTTTTGAAAAGTTTATTCCCGATCAAAAGATTGATGGCTACATCACATCGACTATGGCAAGCAATGGTATTGTGACAGGTCTTAGCCAATTCGACGGTTATAATGTTCAAGTTGTATTCAACAATCAAGATTTCGGAATATATTTAGTACATAATGGGCAAATTACCGTCACCAATCCGAATGCTTTTAGCGGCACCGTTCAGGTCGGTTTGCTTTACCTATTTGATGTTGAGCCGATGTATATATTTGCTGGCGCGCAAGCTGCGACTTATACCAAAGCAATCTCAAAGATTTACGTTGATTATTTCAATAGTCTGAATTTTTACATCAATGGTACACTTGTAAATTATCAGAACTTTGCGGACATACAGGCGGGATTGCCTCTACAGCCGCAGAGTGGTACGGCTGAAATTCGGCCTGTTGACGGGTGGAATATGTTTAAGTCATTCCGCATTACGCAAAACTCCCCCTTCGATTGCCAAATCCTCAGTATTACGTATCAAGTCGGCGCGGCAAATATTTAAGGAGGAAGTTTATGGCTGACCCTGTTACCGCTTTGGTTGTTGTCGCCGCTGGCGCTACAGTCGGCAAAGCTGTCATGCAATATGAAAGCGCACAAGACAAAGAACGCGCTCTCGATCTTCAATCACAAGAAAACATGCTTTCCTATCAGGAAAAGAGCCTGTCGAATCTTGATGCCACCCAAAAGATTTTGGATAGACAAATTGCGCAATCTACTGTGCGCGGTATTGCTGCGGATAAATCCCCAAGCTTTAATGCTATTCAACGCGAAACATTAAATATCTCGGCCAAGACTGGGAAAAATCTTGAGTTAGGGAAAACCCTATCTGATGAAAATATTGATATCGAAAAGTCGAATGTCAAAAATACTTTGTACGCGCAACTGTTTGGTGACGTTGGTGACGCAGCTATGTCATTTGCGAAGCTCCAAGGCGGCGCTGCATCAACACAATAGGATGTGATTAATGGCTGATGAATTTGCGCAATTAAATGAAGCAACGCCATTTCAACCTGTCACGCCAAATGATAAGTCGGCGGGATATGATGCGTTGTCCGAAGCATTTGGCAAGATCGCCAAAGGTGCTGAAACTCAAGTCGAGACCATGCAAAAGGAAAAAAGTACCGATCAATTAATGTCGGCTAATTCCATGCTGGGGCAAGTCTCAACGCAAGCAAAACTTCAAATGATGCAAGACTCCACACCTGAAAACGTGGCGAATGTTATGAAGAATTGGCAGACGACTGCCGACTCTTTGAAAACATCTACTGCATTAAATCGTGAAGATAAACTCAAACTTAATCAGTTAATTGATACGCAATCAAATGCACTTCTTTTACATGGCGCAACGGTTTCAACTGCGAACATTAAAACACAAAAGAAGATGACTTATTTTGATGAACTCTCAGGTAATTTGGATAACCTGAAAAACTTAATGCAAACGGGCAAATACGAGGAAGCCGAAGCACTCGGTCAATCCATGTATCAAAACGCTCGTAACATGCACGACATGGGTGTATTGACTGGCTCTCAATTTATCGCACAGCAAAAAGCAATCGGTACTTTGCTCGATCACGCCAAAGCATTACACGGTGCCATATCACATAACGCTGATTTGACTGCGAAAGATTATCATGATTTACACTCATGGCCTTTCAGTACAAATGGCGGTGATGCGACTACGCTTTCACAAAAGCCAGCCGATGAAAATACATCACACATGATTCAAATGCACCTTGATGACCAAAGTTTTCGAGGGCAGACAGCGGCAGCCGTAAAATATGGAACGACTGACCCCGAAGCATTAATGAATTTACCATCACACCAACAGCTTGCAGTTATCTCAACAGCGCAAGGCGCACAAGACGCTCAAAATTATATGAAGGCAAACACGAGTTGGCCGCAATTCGTGGCTGAATATAATCGCTTGAAAGCACAACCTAGTGATAGCCTTAATTCGTATGAGAAAGGTAAGCTCGATCACATGAATTATATTATCGAGAATTTGAATCATGGCAACTACGTACAAATTGTTGGAGACACAGTTAAGGGTGCGCAAAACAATCAACAATTTCAAGTTAATGCCAGCGCGATTAATGATGGTGGAGTATATAATCCTAACAACCCCGTCGATGCAGCTAAACAAGAAGCAGCGAATGTTAAAAATCTTAATGATTATGTTTCGGGTAATGTGGCAATTGGTGTAGCGTCACACTATCCAAACGAATGGATTAAACCATTTCATCCGCAATTTATAAAACCAATCACAGATTCATTTGTCGCAGGTGCAGACCCTACAAATGCAATTAAAGCAATGACGGTGACAACACCTGCAAACAAAGCTTATCTTGTTAACTCAATGCCGAACCTGCAACAACAGGAAGTCATGCGTATTGTGTCACTTGCCGGTAACAATACACCACCAGGATTTTTAAAAGATTGGATTGTTGCAAATCAAAAAGGCCAAGACTATTCACCGTTGAAAGTTGATGGTTTGAAAGATGCAAAGCTTCGCGCATCAATTGAATCAAACCTTGGTGATGTCTTGCAATATATGTATCGCAATGGCAACGCTACAACGATGGTCGGTCAACAAATTAATAATCCTGGTGGCGACCCAATATTACAAAGCGGACAAGCACGTCAAGCAGGTTTTATCGAAGCTTCAATGAACTACATTAAAAAGAAAGCGATTGAGAATCAAGATTACGCTATGTCAAATGCTGATACGTATGTAAGTGACCTTAAGCGAAACATTGGCACGACACATGATTTGGTAACAGGTTGGAATTATCAATTCAATAATAAAAACTTGGATATGAAATTAACGAAGGAAGAAGCTGATGCTGTTGCACAATCTGCAATGACTCACGCACTTGATCGTGTTAAACAAAATCATACCGAGGCTGAGTATCAATCAGCACTTGATTCAAACCCATTATTTATGACGATTGACCAATACAATAATATTGTTGTGACTGATACCAAATCAAAATCGGTTATCTATCACATGCCGTTTAACGCAAGCTTTGTTCATGCTGCCGTCGAAGAACGCAAACGCATGAAGATCAAATCACCCGAACAAGAAGAAGCTGAGTTGAAAACTTATATGGATATGATGACAAGGACGCCTTACTAATGGCTAATCCTAGAATTGATGAAGGCGCACCGCCAATAGCACCACCTCCACTTGATGCCTCCCAACCACAAGTGCCAAAGCCTGTGCCGCCCAGGACTGACCCCGATGCCGTACCGCAATCGTTGTCCGTGCTGTCGCCTATCAATCAGTATTATCAAGGCTCACGTTTAAACGTGCCTTCGCTCTCAACCTCCATATTCACTCGTGGTGGCATTGGATTTATGAAGCCTTTCGTTGGTATCTCTGCCGCGTTAGGACAGATTAAACCTGACGAGGCGCAAGCGTGGCAGCTTATGAAAGATGTGGTTGACCTTGATAACTCGTCACCACTTCAAAGCCCATTGCAGCGCGGAGCGGGGGAAGCGGCTGATTTCACAGGCTCGATTTTAAATCCTATCTCATTGCTGACGGCTGAGGCTGGCGGTGCCATTGTTGCGGGTGGCTCAAGGTTGCTACCTTCAATCGTTCCGAAAGCCCTAACCAAGATAGGGGAAACCCCAGTCAGTAAGATATTAGGTGAGAACGCAGAGCGCTATATCCCAAAGATTGCGGAAGGCGACACTAAACGAATTGCAACGCTTGCCGATATTGGCGCGCGTAAGATGAAAGCCTTTGGCATTGGAGCGGGCGTATCGCTTCCCACGGAGCTTGAATCAAACTTTGATACCAAGAACAATACCATCAATTATCGTGGCGCTGTGGCTGGTACAGCTCAAGGAGGCGGTATTGCAGTCGGCCTTGACACAATCCCTTACCTTTGGGGCGTCTTTCGTGGCAAGTTTAAAGCGGCTACAGGACAGGCCATTGAGGAAGTTGCACCCGCGGCTTTAGATGAAACGCTCGACCATCTTCAAAAGTCAGGCGCGCTCACCGAAGCTGAGGTCAACTGGTACAAAGAATATCGTGCTAACCCTCACGAGCCATCCGAAGATTTTGTCTCTCGATCTTCTAAAATGCTGCTTGATGACGGCCACAATGTCGATACCGCTCGCGGTAAAGTAATGCACGATATTCTGACGCCAAGTGATATGAAAAACCTGAACATTGGTGTTTCAGATCAAATTGCCGCAAGCCTTGCTAATGATGGGAATGCCTTCACGGATTTTGTGTGGGGTTCAAAGCTTGACGAGATGCGTGCAAACCCTACCTCACTTGATGGGATTGAAGGCGTACTATCATCTTTGAATGAGAAACTTGCAGCTCAACCAGGCGCACTTGCAGCAATTGATAGCTTTGTTGAGAAGTACGGCACCCGTAACTGGCGCAGACTCAGACCATTCTCACAAGAGAACCTTTACAAGAAAATGGTTGAGAAGGGTTTGACCTCGGAAGAAATGCCCGTGGTCGTGCCCGAAGCTGTTTCCAAACGCATAGCAATGGAAAAGCGTATCGAATCTTTAGAAGCGGCTAACAAAAATTACGAGACGCAAAAAGCTGCGGCCACAAATATTCCCGTACAGAAACGTTATGCCAAATATATTGAGCGTAACGAAAAGAAAATTGCTGACCTTCATGTCAAAAAGCCTGAGATTCTAAGCCCGAAAGACGAGCTTAAATCACTACATGATTCAATGGTTAAGGATGGCAAGCTAGTCGATAACTTTAAGCATACCCGTGATTATCATCGCCTTGTTGATCTTGCGAAAGTTGAGACAGGTGCGCGCTCGATGCTCTATCGTATTAACTCAATTGCGCAATATGAAAAGCAAGCCGCTTATAGAGACATGCTGCAATTTTTCTCGAACGTTATGCAGACCAATTTTGACAAGCTGGCTGACTCAAAAAAGATTTTGGACTACATGAAAAATCGTATCGAAGATAAATTACCAAAAGAAATTAAAGATCAAGTAAGACTTGAAGATGTCCAGAAAGCCGTCAAGGATGTACCTGACGATTACGAAAAAGTGCTTGACGATACTCGTGACGCGCTGCGTGAGAATGCACCCAAAGAGTTAGCGGCAGAGTACGAGGAAGCAGCGGCGAAAGTGAAAGAGTTTACGAAGTCTGAAAACATATTTAAAAATTTAATCTCGTGTGTAATGGGGTCACTCAATGGCTAAGATTAGTCAACATTGTTTAGACGAAGCATTAACTGCTTTGGGTAAATTCACTCAAGATGACTTGAAGGATTACGTGCGCGATGTATTTAACCGTGCGCGTTCATACGATGATTTATTTGGTACTGCCGCAATGCAGAAAGCTATTAAAGAAGTGAATAACGAATCGCTGCAAGCCTTCTTTGAAGATGCCATGATTAAAACAAATAACGTAAACAAATTTAATAAAATTACTTCGCTATTTAAAAAAGGTGTTGATCTTACTGAGGTCATTTTACGACGACACAAAAACCTTGATTACAATATTGAATCAGCGCAACGCGCAGCTAGAATGAGATTGCATAGTTCATTTTATTCTAAGCTATCAAGTGAAGAAGTGGATTATATTATCAAGGGCAAAAATGATATTGATATCGCTCGCGCCATTGACGGTAAGGCCGCATCACCGACAGCAAAAGCAATTGCTGAACGTCACAGAGAGTACATTGATTCGCGTAATGCTGAGATGGTTACATCCAATGCGCTGCCACTCGATTACATTAACAAAGACCGTCACTTTCGTGGCATACATAACCGCTCAAAGATTCTAAGCGGTGGCGCGAGTCTCTATCAACGCGCAGAGAGTGCCATTAAAAAAACTGCAAGCGTTGATACTCGTGAACGTTGGAAACAAGTGATATTACCTAAGCTTGATCTTGAGCGTACATTCGCGGGCACCGACGCTATGGGATTGGATGGCAAAATCGACATGGGTGAAGTCGATAAGATTTTAACTGACGTTTACAAAAATATTATTGATGGCAAATCAAATATTTTTACACGCTCAAAAGTCGCTAACGATAAACAAGCATTGTCGAATTTATCGAGAAGATTTTTTGAGTGGAAAGACATGGAAAGTTTCATGCAGTACAACAAGCAATACGGTTACGATAATTATTTTCATGCGTTGTCATCCGATATTGAAAGCACTGCAAGCCGCGTGGGTATGGCAAAAATATTTGGTGGAAATCCACAATCCATGTACAACCAATTGAAGCATGAACTATTTGAAAAAGATAAAATGAAACCGTTCACTGCTTACAAAACAGATTTATATTACAACCAAGTTTCAGGCGGTAATAATTTAGTATCATCACCCACGCTTGCCACGATGGGGTCAAACATTCGTACCTTTAGCTCGATGGCAAAGTTAGGGCGTCTTGCTATTCAAAGTATGACAGACGTTTCAAACAACATCATGTTCGCAAAGGAGTTTGGATATGATTATTACAAGGCTTATACCGATACTCTTGGCGGCTTATTTAATGCTATGCCCAATGAAGAAAGAGCGTATCTCGCAAAACTATTTAGAGTTAACGTAGATTCTCACATGGGTTACATTGGAAAATTTCTCGATGCCAATTCAACGGGGGATATTACCCGAAAGGTATCGGGTTATTACTACCACGGTATAGGAATGGAGGCACTAGACAAGGGCAACAAAATCAGTGCAATGCACATGATGGCGAAGCATTTGTTTAACATCTCTGGCAAAGCTTTTGATGATGTCAACGAAGCGACCAAAAAGTATTTTGGGAAATTTAACGTCAGCAAAGACGAATGGGAAATGTTAAGGAAAAAGAATAAGGGTCAGCTATTCACCGTTGATAACGTTGATAATCTCACAGATAAAGAAGTACATGAACTCTGGAGCAAATCTGACAAGTTGATTCCGTTGAGTGATATGCGCACCAACTTACAAAGCAAAATATATTCGATGTTTGATACCGCCTCGGAAGATGCGATTTTAACACCGAACGCTTTCACGAAAGCATGGTGTACTCTTGGCACAAGCCCAGGTACTTTACTCGGTGAGGCGCTCCGTGTGTTCATGCAATTTAAGGCTTACCCGATTCGATACATGGATAGGTACTGGGCATCGTTTATGAACGCCGACAGCGCCCAGGCGAAGCTTGCCTTTGCTGTACAAATGTTGGCGGCCTCAATCCCAATGTCACTAGCCTCACAGGTTTTGGATAACGCCGCCCAGGGTAAATCTATGCCTGATGTCACTAAAATGACATACCCTGAACAGTTAAAGTTTTCCATTAACACCGTGGCAAGTGGCGTGGGCACGTTGCAGCGGGTTCTTAACCCTCAGAACCAGAACAACAACTTATTTTCGAGCTTACTAAACTCGCCTAGTTTACAATTATTGAGCGATACGACCTCGATTCCATTTGAGCTTTTCACAGGCAACACCAAGGGTTTAAAGAAGTCCTTGAAGAATGTGGCCTCCGACATTACGCCAATCGAATCGTTCCCGATCATAGCGCCAATGATTCGCAAAATGATGGGTGAGAAAGCGTATTTGCAACCAGGACAGGAACAATATTATGGAGCGTAGACTATGAGTAATTTGCCGCAGCAAAGCACGATCAATCAATACGTGGCCGATGGTATCACCACGATTTATAACTACACGTTCCTGATCTTAAGCGCTAATGCTAGCGCTAATGATATTTCAGTTTACGTCACCCCTTCGGGTCAACCAGCGGTTCCAACATCCGACATTCAAGTTTTGAATGAAGATTACAGCGTTCAGAACGTTGGAAATGTCAGCGGTGGCACAATTACTTTCTTGCCTGGCGCAATTCCTGCGAACGGTTCTATCGTTACAATCGTGCGGACGATGAACGTTTCAATCGACACCGAATTTGCGCAAGCTCAAAACTTTAATGGTGCGAATTTAGATAGTGCTTTCGAGCGCGTTGTCTTAATCATGCAACAACTAAATACCTATTACATGAACAATGCGTTGTCTTATGTAATTAACAGCTACCTGCCTACCCTTGGACTAAACTTTTTGCCCGTCCTCACTAACGTAGACAATCAAGTTTGGATTAGCCAAGGTGGGAGAATCATTGCAGCCGTGCTTCAAAATGACGATATGAGTACGCTGCGCAGTCAGTTAGCGAGCCAAGTACCTTTCGGTGATGGCGCATCGTTAATTGGGTTTTACGATACAGTGAACAACATTGGCACCACACTAGATACTTTTTTAAATACTTACCCACGCCCGAACAATGGAAACATTATCATTGGCGGTGATATGACAACGAACCCTTGGCAAAGGTCGATTACTTTTCCTGTCGTCACTACCAATTTTTATTTGAATGATAGGTTCTTGTATTTTGTTCAAGGCGCGCCGACTGGGGCAATCAGCGCAAATAAAGTTATTGATTCGCCAACCGTATCAGAGTCAGGTTTATTCGGTGTGAACTCAATTCAGATCGGGGTACAAACCGCTCAAACGGTTATTGCTGCCAACGATCTTTATACTTATCAGTACCGCGTCGAAGGCTATGACTTTACCTTTATCGCGCAGCGCAATTTCACTTTAAGTTTTTGGGTGAAGTCGAACTTGCCAGGCATCTATCATGCAGCGTTTTCAAATGGCGTCGATCAATCTTACGTTGCTCCGTTTACGATTTCAGGCTCGAATGTTTGGCAGAAAATTTCGATTACGGTGCCAGCTTCCCCTGCGTCTGGAACATGGAATTATACGAATGGAGCTGGGCTTCTCGTCTCGATTGTTTTGGCTGCGGGTTCCAATTACCAAGGCACAACAAACGCTTGGGTCGGCAGTTATATTTATGCCTCCGCGAGCCAAATTAATTTCATGAGTTCAACGACAAACACAATTAACTTTGACCGTTTCTGTTTGGAACCAGGCAACCTTTCAACTCCTTGGGTTGCCCGTTCCATTGAAGAAGAACTTGCTTTGTGTGAACGCTATTATCAAAAGAGTTACAACATTGCTGACGGGTCAACGACTACTGTATTACCAGGCTCGACACTGCTTATTTTGGGTGGCGCACCTGCAAACAATACTGGGTTTGCGAGTCAACCATTCCGTACACGAATGAGGGATACGCCGACTTGTTTTCTATTTTCACCCGTGACAGGCGCTACTAATAATGTCGCTGACTTAACCTCAGCAACAGACAAAGCGTGTACTCCTATTGAAGCCTCAGAGACAGGATTTTATCTTGAGAACACATCGGGCGGCGCTTTGACTGATACGCATGTTCTTGCCTGGCATTGGCAAGCTAGCGCTGAACTATAATGTTCCACGTAGAACAAAAATTATGAATTTAGGCGCAATTGAGACGAGATATGCTAAGATTGCCGAAGCCATCGAGATGAAAAGTGCGGTGCAATACACCACATATCGAGACGCTAAAGGCAATCTGTGCATTCAATTTGCAAGTGGTGAGCATTTGGTCTTACCGCTGGTTCCTTTTCGTCCATATCAGCTAGAAGCACAAACTGCATTATTTATAGACAATCTCAGGCGTGTTTTAGTACAAAGACCGCGCCGCTCTGGTAAAGAAATGGAATCGTGGAACATTACTGTTCAGGGCGCCATCGTAGAACCTGGCCTCTATATAGTAGTCTACCCCACTAACGTAAGAGCCAAGGCTATTCTATGGGATGGTGCCATTCTTTTGCCAGGCAACCGAAGCGTAAAGTTTCGGGATATGATTCCAAAGCAGTTGATACTCGGTAAACCCAATGAACAGGAAATGAAGATCAAGTTGATTAACGGCTCGATCATTTGGATTGTGGGTTCTGACATCGACCCTGATAAGCTCCGCGGTACGAACCCTCGCGGTATTGTCTTGGCTGAGTTTGCGTTCTGTGACCCTCGCGTGTTCTATACCATGCTGCCTGTGTTGCGTCAGAATGGCGGTTGGCTATGGGGTCAATCGACCTACAATGGCATGAACCATTTCTATAGGCTCATGGAAAATAATCGCAATGACCCGCTGTGGTATTGCCGTAGTGATAGCATTGAAAATCTCGTTGACGAAAATGGTGAACGCTACATCACTGACGAGATGATTGACGAAGATAGAAGGGCGGGTATGCCTGAATATCTTATTCAACAAGAGTATTACGGCAAGGTTCAATTGAACCAAGAAACCATCTTTTTCTCGAACGAAATTAACAATCTTCACAAGCGTGGCATGATCGAGCAAGGCTTATATATTCCCAATAAAAGATGTTATGCGTTTTACGATATTGGGATGAATGATACAACGGCTCTCACTATCGCCCAGCTCGATAATAGGGGCGACCCTTACGCCATTGGTTACTTTGAAGGTAATAATAAACCTTTCCGTCATTATGTGGGTCTAGGACATGCTTTTGCCAATTCCTATGGCCTCAGATTACATGCGCATTACGTGCCCCATGATGGTAAAAAGCGTGACTGGAACACAGGAAAAAATACCGTAGACTTTGGCTATGAGATAGGCGAGGAAGTCCATATCGTGCCGCGCCCTACTAATAAAATGAATGCCATTGAGTCCATGAGACAAATGCTTTACAGGACAAGATTTAACAAGGAAAATACAGGAAGATTGATTGATTGTTTGTCAAGCTACTCGAAGGAGTTTGACGATAAACGGGGCGTTTACAAGGATGAACCCCTGCACAATTGGGCATGTCACGGAGTAGATAGTTTTCAAACGATGACCCTAGCAGTGGAGGCTGGGTTAGTCAATGAAAAGACCTACGATGTGATATACAATAACGGTATATAACACGGAGGTTTCACTATGTATACGCCAGGCTTTAGTTGCCAAATTTCAGGCTTAGTCACGAACGATGTTCCCCTGGCTGCGCCAAATCCAAATGCTAATCAAATCATTTCAAGCTCATACATTATGATACCAACCAGCGGCACCGAAGGTGGTATCGTTTACAAAAATCCAGCGGGTGAAACTTGCTATTGGCCGTTTGCTTTTGTAGGTTACAACCCCATTGCTGCAACCGAGATTTTAAGCACTGCCGTAGTCGATGGTGTGTCACGCGATACGACAGCAACACCTCTCTATTGGGCAGGTACTTACGGTGCATAAACGATTTGATTGGCTCATATTTTTTCGGCTCTTGTTGAACACAGGGGAAGGTCACGTTCACCCTGCCGTCGCCATACAAACCGAAGCTAACACAGATATTCTAACAGAGGACGGACAACTCATTTTGATAGAATAATTTAGGTCGCTTTATTAATGTAAAGGATTACATTATGCCAAAGATTAGTGCTTTACCGCCCGTCGTGGCGTCCACGTTGACTGACTTAGTAGCCGCCGTTCAATTGGGCGTGACGACAAAGCAGTCTTTGGCTCAGGTATTAACCTTATTTCAAGCCAACGTACAAATCACAGAGTCGCAAGTCACGGGATTGACCGCTGACCTTGCCTCGAAATTATCGAAAGCTGCAAACCTTTCTGACCTTGCAAGCGCTGCAACTGCGCGCACGAATTTAGGCTTGGGAACTGCCGCCGTTGAGAATGTGGCTTTCTTCTTGCAGACTGCAAATAATTTATCTGACGTTCCCGTTCCAGCAACCGCTCGAACGAACTTGGGATTGGGAAGTGCGGCAACCGAAAACATTACCTTCTTTTTGCAAACAGCAAATAACCTTTCTGACTTGCCGAACGCTGCGACGGCAAGAACGAACCTCGGTTTAGGCTCGGCGGCTACCCATCCCGCGACTGACTTTCTGTTGGTTGCAAACAACCTTTCGGACGTTAACAATGCCAGTACCGCCTTGACTAACCTTGGAGGATTAGCAATTGCAAATAATCTTTCTGACGTGGCTAATGCTGCAACCGCACGAACCAATCTCGGTCTTGGTTCGGCAGCCACTCACCCAGCAACAGACTTTCTTCTTGTTGCAAACAACCTTTCAGACCTTGCCAATGCAGGTACAGCCAGAACTAATCTTGGTCTAGGCACGGCAGCCACGCAGAACTCTGGTTTCTTTGCGCAAGTCGCCAATAACCTTTCCGATTTAGCCAATGCTGGAACCGCTAGAACGAACCTTGGTTTGGGTACAGCGGCAGTTAAGGCAGCATCGGGCGCAGGTGGTACGGTTGCCTCAGTAAGCGGGGCGATTACATCGGGTCACATAGCGACCTTCGCTGATACGTCGGGCACCGTTCAAGACGGTGGCGCGACCTCTCAATTCTTGTTAGCAGCTAACAATTTATCTGACTTGGCAAACGCTGGCACAGCGCGAACAAATCTTGGATTAGGAACCGCAGCGGTTAAAGCTGCCTCTGGTTCAGGTGGCACGGTTGCGTCTGTCACAGGTTCTTTTACTGCGGGTCATGTGGCTGTTTTTGCTGACACATCGGGTACGATTCAAGATGGTGGCGCACCTGGAACGGGTACGGTTAACTCTGGTACTGCGAACCAATTGGGTTACTACGCTACGACTGGCTCGGCAATATCAGGATTGACCAGCGGAAACAACGGCGTCTTGGTGACATCGGCTGGCGGCGTTCCTTCTATTAGCTCGACCTTACCGTCAGGCTTATCTATTCCATTACCATTGATTAGCGGTATTACTAGCGGCTCACAGCAAGCAACGGGCAAAGTCGGCGAGGTTCTTTCAAGCGTTATTTTAAATGCTTCGGCGACTTCATTATCTAATGCTACCTCTAAAAATATCACTTCATTGGCGGTCACGGCTGGAAATTGGTATATATTCGGCAATACATTTGATGCTTGCTCGACAGCGGCAATGAATAGCGCGCAATCCAGTATCAGCACGACTACTGCAACACAAGCTGATAACGCACTTACAGCGATATGGAACTCTGGCTCGGCTAATACAAATGCTATCGCTTTATCTGTGCCAGGTCAGTTCGTAACAATCTCAGGCACGACGACATATTATTTAGTGACAACAGTAACTTTCTCGGCTGGAACAGCCACGGGTTGCGGTGGGATATACGCTCTTAGAATCAGCTAATATTTTTTAGAAGGCTTCTTTTTAGCGGCCTTCTTTTTCTTTAGCTTTTCGGGAAGGGCTTTTATGTTTGGCGTTTCTTTTGCCCAACGCTTTGCTATCTTCGGCTGGTTCGCAAACATCTCTCGCATTTGAGCTTTTGATTTAAATGGCATCGTTCGTTCCCTCTACATTCCATGTTGTCGGGTCACATATCTGAGATAAGTGTAGATGACGTTTAGTTGAAGTACAACCAGGCCAATCACATTTGAAGGGGCGCTCTTTGCCACAGTCACAGTTAAATAGGTCTTTGGAACAGCCGCCACAGATTAATATTTCCATCTACCAATTACCTACTAATTTCTACCATATTGGTAGGTTCAACAAAATGGTTTAGAGGGATGGAATCGAACCACCATTCACAGCTTCAAAGGCTGCTGTCCTACCGTTAGACGACCTCTAAATAATAGGTGGGAATCGGAGGGATTTGAACCCTCGATTTGGTAGCGGTATTGCTGTTTAGAAGCACCGCCCTATACCTAGTCTAAACTTCACGTTTCGGCCAGACTCACGCACGATTCCCATAACTTTGTTTACATCTTTTGAAACATGGAAATAAACCTCGCTGATTTGTTTACATTGAATAGGCGGAGAGTGAAAGACTCAACCAGCGAGATTGATGATGTT